>Ga0209679_1000562_pt1 | contig 13771 bp, 5 predicted proteins | sample WorMetHEROISLAND_4_FD_187408 | JGI IMG/M metagenome (GOLD analysis project Ga0209679, IMG submission 187408) | Marine gutless worms symbiont microbial communities from Max Planck institute for Marine Microbiology, Germany - Olavius sp. 2 HERON... ...
AGACGTTACCTCGGTGGCTCGGTGGCCCGGCCCAATCGACAATGCTGCTAAAAGTCCAGCTCCACACCTCCAAATTAGCGCCTAATGTATCAAGCTAACCGTAATAATGACGCTTAAAAAAACGATTGACCAAACAGTTGCCGCTTTATTATAAACTGATTGTTTGATTTCTCCTCGTATGACACTATATCGTTTGTTACAAAAATATAGTTTTTTTCTGAATAAACGGGTGTTTATCAGGCCGGAGGCGGCGCTGAAATTTAATTTGTCCTATGATAATAACCTGAATTTAGGACATAAACAAATGAGCCGACGAACGCATAAAGCTTGGGAAAAGTGGTTGTTGATACTGGTCTGTGGTGGATTTTTCCTGTCCTTTGTGGTTTCCTTTGCCTCGGCCGCCTCCAAAGAGAATCTGCGTAACCGAAAAAAAGGAAAAAATAATTCACTTCGCCATGCCCAAAAAACGGCAGATAAAGCCGTTTTATTGGGTCTGGGCCCCCGAAATAAAATCAAGAAATTTCGGGAGATAAAGAACCTAAAAGCCGGCATTGTCTATAGGCGATATCGTCAATATTTCAGGGAGATACCGATATGGGGCGAGCATGTTTTGATAACTTCAAAAAACAATATGACGCGCAAGACAAGAGGGCGAATCGTAAAAGGATTAATTCAAGACTTAAAGGATATAAAACCCGCCTTTGATTCTGGTACCGCCCTAAAATTGATGAAGAAAAAGAAAAAAATAGACTTAAGCCTTTCCGAAGCGCTGACATATAAAAACGAAAAAAACGAGCTCATCATTCACGTCGACGACGACGGCACGGCGCGGCTGGCCTATTTGGTGTCTTTTTTTGCGGATATCCCCCAGGGTGGTCAGCCGACCCGGCCGTATTATATCATTGACGCCAAAACAGGGAACATCCTGAAATACTGGGAAGGATTGACCCACGCCGAAGTGGGTACCGGCCCGGGCGGCAATCTAAAAACCGGGGAATATGAATACGGTACCGACTATGGGTACTTAGATGTGGAGGCCAATGGAACGACTTGCACCATGAATACCCCGAACGTTAAAACCGTCAGCCTCGACCATGGAACAACAGGATCGAACGCGTATTCTTATGCCTGTACCCGCAACACATTCAAATATATAAACGGAGCCTATTCACCGGTTAATGACGCCCATTATTTCGGCGGGGTTGTTTATGACATGTATACGGACTGGTATGGGGTGCCGCCGTTGACATTTCAGCTCATGCTGCGCGTTCATTACGGCACGAATTATGAGAATGCCTTCTGGGATGGCTCAACAATGACGTTTGGTGATGGTTACACCCTGTTTTATCCCCTGGTCGGTTTGGATGTTGTCGCGCATGAAGTCAGCCACGGCTTTACGGAGCAGAATTCGGATCTGATCTACAGCGGCCAATCCGGCGGCATTAGCGAGTCATTTTCCGATATTGCCGGTGAAGCGGCTGAATACTATCTGTACGGAACTGCTGATTTTGAGGCCGGCGCCCAAATCATCAAACAGCCCGATACCGCTTTTAGATACCTGTACGACCCGCCGCTTGACGGTAAGTCCATCGGACATGCCGCTGATTATTATGAGGGTATGGATGTCCATTACAGCAGCGGTGTCTTTAATAAGGCCTTTTATATTCTGGCCACGACCAGCGGATGGAACCCTCGCAAGGCATTTGATGTATTTGTGCTTGCAAACCAAAATTACTGGATTCCGAGTTCCGGTTTTGTTGATGCCGGCGCCGGATTGATCGATGCCGCCGAGGACCTGGGGTATTCATCCTACGATGTCTGGGCGGCGTTAGACCAGGTGGGTGTAAGTTTGCCAAATCCGGCCTTGATTTTTCTTAGTCTTCCGGCCGGTGCAACTGAAGGGGATGTTGCCGTCTCCGCCACAGTGGAACTTTCGGCGATACCCGCTGCTGATACCGATGTGAATCTTGCGTCCGGCAATCCAGGCGAACTGCAGGTGCCGGCAAGTGTAACGGTCCTGGCAGGACAGTCATCAGCCGAGTTTTTTATAACTGTTGTCGATGATACGGATCTGGATGGATCCCAGGCTGCAGAGATTTCCGCTGCAGCAGACGGATACAGTGCTGCCAACGAAAGCATCCTGGTACATGACAATGAAACCGCCACGTTGACAGTCGATGTGCCGGCATACGCAACCGAAGGCGACGACCTGCTGTCCGGTCAGGGGACCCTATATGTCAGCTCCCCTGTAGACAGGGATGTTAACGTGTCGCTCACTATCGACGATACCAGTGAAGTTACCGTGCCGGAATTTGTAATTGTACCGGCCGGTCAAAGTTCGGCATCGTTTGATCTTGCCATAGCCGAGGATATTGAAATCGATGCAACCAGAACCGCCACCATAACCGCTTCGGTAACGGGCTGGTCTTCCGGCAGCGATACCATTGATGTTTTTGATAATGAAAATATGGATTTGGCAGTAACTGTGCCCCCAAACGCGAATGAAGGTGATGGTGTCACAGCCAATGCGGGAACGGTTTCCATATCCGGTACCTGGGCAACCGATTTAACCCTGGACCTGGTTTCGAACGATACCTCTGAAGTCATGGTCCCGGCGACCGTGACTATCAGGACCGGACAGACGACCGGGATATTTGATGTAGCGATTATTGACGATTTGATAATTGATGGCAGCCAGACAGCAACCATTACTGCCTCTTCGGCCGGCTGGAATTCAGGCAGCAGTTCCGTCATGGTCCGGGACAATGATCCCGGCATGCTCCGGTTCAATTCAAGCACATACACAGCTAACGAGGATGGGGGCAGTGTAGATATTGTCGTAACGCGTTTCCCCAGCAGCGTCGGTACCCTAACCGTTGACTATGCCACCAGTGACGGTACGGCGAGCTCTGGAGCCGACTACACACCTTCATCAGGAACTTTGACATTTGATGCCGGCGCAACCGAAAAGATAATAACGGTTCAAATCCTGGATGATACCCTGGCTGAAGAGAGCGAGACCGTCATTCTAACGCTCAGCAACCCCGGTGGCGGGGGCACCCTTGGAAATCCGAATACGGCGACGCTCAGCATAACCGATGATGAGGGGGCTGAAATTGCCCTTCCGAAATATCTTTATGATGGGGATAATTACCTTTGGGATATCCAGCGAGATGGAAGCATATGGTCTGGAACAATCGATGCATATGATGGCGGCCATGACTATAGCGGTTTTGCATCCTTTTCCAATGGACTGCTGGTTGGCGGCAGGGAGGTCATAATCGGTCCGGCCGTAATTTCCGGCCTTAAAATCACGCGCAGGATATATGTGCCGGATAATTACGCCTATGCGCGGTTTCTTGAAGTTATCCATAATCCCGGCCCAACCCCAATCGACATAACCGTGCCGATCCATACAGACCTGGGCTCTGACTACACTACTGTAATTGTAAGCACCTCCAGCGGAGAGACCACATTTACAACCGATGATAACTGGATTGTTACAGATGACAGTGATGTTTTCAGAGATAATATCGTGATTACTTCAGATGACAGTGATGGTTCAGGAGATCCGACAATAGTCCATGTTATTGCCAACGACTACGGCAGTATCAGACCCTCCTGGGTTTCAGCCCCAACGGGATCGGTTTATTATAATCATGTTTTAACCGTTGGCGCGGGCGATACCCGGATCATCATGCATTTTGGGGCTCAAAATCCGAACCGGGCAACTGCTTTGGCTAAAGCCGATCAGTTGATGCAACTGGAACTGGATGCCCTGGCGGGGTTATCGACAACCGAAATTAACCAAATTGCCAACTTTAAAATACCGAAAGTCATATCAGTCGAACTGCCGGAATTTGTTACTGAAGGTGATGGTGACCTGCTTGAAGCCGGAGTTGTCGGCGTCTCTAAACCACCGCCAAGCGACCTGGTGATTACGCTGTCATCGAGCAGCCCAACCGACTTGATGGTGCCCTCAGCCATTACGATTCCGGCCGGTCAGACAACGACTGCTTTCGATCTGACCGTTCCGGATGATGCCCTCCTTGATGGCGCCCGTACCGTCACGGTTACCGGCACGGCTGCGGGTTACTATTCAGGTTCAAACACTGTAAGTGTGCATGACAGTGAAATTGCGACTTTGGCGGTGGACCTGCCGGCATCCGCAATAGAAGGCGACGGGGTGCTTTCTGGACAAGGTTCGGTAACAGCCAGTTCGATAGTGGATTCCAGCGTCCTGGTTGGATTGAGTTCGGGTGATGAGGGCGAAGTTCGCGTCCCGGCAACAGTTTTGATCCCGGCCGGCCAGGATTCAGCCGCCTTTGACCTTGATATTATTGATGATGGCAAGATCGACGGTACCCAGACGGGCGTTATAACCGCAGCCGTCGGGGGATGGACTGCAGGCCGCAAAACCATCGACATCCAGGATAACGAAAGCCAGGTCTTAACCGTTATTGTTCCTGCAAAAGCTTTTGAGTGGCAAGGAGTATTAGCCGGCCAGGGATCGATTGAGATTCAGGGGACCTATGCTTTGGACCTGGTGGTGGCTTTGTCTTCTGATGACACGTCCGAAGTGGTGGTTGCGGATACGGCCACGATTCCATCCGGGCAGACAACGGCCAGCTTTGACCTGACAATTATCGACGATGGTGTTCTTGACCGTGATCAGAATGTAACGATCGCGGCATCTGCTTCAGGGTGGGTCACCGGCTCCGACACGATCATGGTTGCGGAAGGCTATCGCAAGGGGACTGAATTCCGGGTTAACACCCATACCTTTATGTACCAAAGATATTCCTCGATAGCAAAACTTGAAAACGGCGGATTCGTCGTTACCTGGGTATCATACGGCCAGGATGGCAGCGACGATGGCATATATGGCCAGATCTTTGACAGTTCCGGAGTGAAGGTCGGCGGCGAGTTTCCGGTCAATACATACACTGAGAATGCACAGTCACAGCCTTCAATGACCGGTCTTAAAGGCGGTGGATTAATTGTGGCCTGGGAATCCTATGATCAGGATGGCAGCAGCAGCGGCATTTATGGCCAGATCTTTGACAGTGCCGGAGCGAAGGTCGGCGTCGAGTTTCCGGTTAATACCTACACTGAGAAGGCGCAGTCACAGCCTTCGTTGGCCGGTCTTGAAGGCGGCGGTTTTGTCGTCACCTGGGAATCATACGAACAGGATGGCAGTTGGGAGGGCATCTATGGCCAGATCTTTAACGGTACCGGCGTCAAAATTGGGAGTGAGTTTCCGATCAATACGTACACCGCCAGTCGACAGTCACATTCTTCGGCGGCCGGTCTTAAAGGCGGCGGGTTCGTCGTCACCTGGGAGTCATTCAGGCAGGATGGCTCGGGCAATGGCATCTTTGGCCAGATCTTTGATATTACCGGCGTTAAAGTGGGCAGCGAGTTTCCGGTCAATACCTACGTTGTGGGCATGCAGTCATATCCTTCGGTGGCCGGTCTTGAAGGCGGCGGGTTCGTCGTCACCTGGGCATCATACGACCTGGACGGCCGCGGCGCTGACCTCTTCGGCCAGATCTTTGACAGTTCCGGGGTTAAAACGGGCAGCGAGTTTCCGGTCAATACCCACATGCCGTACAGCCAATCGAAGTCTGCGGTGGCCGGGCTTAATGGCGGCGGGTTTATTGTGACATGGGAATCATTCATGCAGGATGGCAGTGGTGACGGCATTTTTGGCCAGATTTTCGACAGCAATGGAGCTTTTGTCAGCAGCGAGTTTTCCATCAATACCTTCACTCCGTATTATCAATCACTCCCGGCGGTAACCGGACTTAAAAACGGCGAATTTGTCGTGACCTGGGAATCATACGGCCAGGATGGATACGCTCAAGGTATTTACGGGCAAATGTTCGTTACCGATTTTATTGTGATAACCATACCTGCGAGCGTTACCGAGGGTGATGGTGTGTTAAGCGGCGAGGGTTCCATGCGAGTGGCTCGGGTACCCGTCAATGATCTTGTCGTTCAGCTTACATCGAGCGACCCCTCGAAACTGGACGTCCCGGTTACGGTCACCATTTTGGCGGGTCACACATCCCAGTCGTTTGACTTAACAATTGGCGATGACGATCTGCTGGATGGCTCTCAAACGGTTATCGTATCGAGCACCTCGGATGATTATCCCTCCAGCTTGACCTCGTCGATGGTCAATGACGATGAAACCGCCGGACTAATCGTTACAATACCTGAAACAGCAAAAGAGGGCGACGGTGTTTTAGTCGGCCGGGGAACTGTTACAGTAGGCGCGGTAGTAGATCGCGACGTTTCGATAAAACTGCTGTCAAATGATGTTTCCGAAGTCTGGGTGGTATCTGCGGTTACGATTCCAGCCGGTCAAACCACGGCTGGCTTTGACCTGATAATTGTGGATGATGCTAAGATTGATGGAACCCGGACCGCCACCATTACAGCCTCCGTACCCGGCTGGACCTCGGGAAATGACGCCATATACGTGTTAGATAACGATGCTTTTTTAGCGCTCGATGTCCCACCTGTGGCAAAAGAGGATGAAGGTGAGCTGATTAACGCGGGCACCATAACGATCATAGCCGCATTAGGCGCGGATCTGATCATTGATTTATCCTCAAATGACACTTCCGAAGTAACAATACCGGCAACCGTAACAATACCAGCCGGCGCAACGTCAGTCTCATTTGATGTGACAATCATTGATGATACCGCAATTGACGGAGTCCAAACGGCAACCATTACGGGGACGGCCGCCGGATTTACTTCCGGCACGGATGATATTGAGGTTATCGACAATGATGAAGATAACGAAATACCGGCCTGGACCACCTATCAGGGCAACCCGTCTCATAGCGGTTATGTCCCGCTTTCACTCGATCCACAAAGTTTCACCGAGCGCTGGGTTAAGACCTTGAGTACAAGGGCATTAAACCCGGTTGCAGCGGCTGACGGCCGTGTACTTGTCAGCCCGCGGAGTTACTATTATGATCCACAACTGTTTGTGCTCAGTGCCGCCAATGGTGAAATTGCATGGCAAAAAGATTTTGATGCCGTCTACTCGGTGAACCCGCCCGCTTATGATGACGGTATTGTGTATGTTCAAATAGGCGAAGAGTTTGCACGTCGGACCCCCCCTTATCTCCAGGCTTATAATGTTGCTAACGGCAATTTAATTTTTCAGAGCCCTTTTGACGCTCAATCGGAAATTAATTATGCTCCCACGATATATAACGGCAATGTTTATGTAAATGGGGGGGATTACGGCGGCGCTTATAGCTTTGACGGGTGGACCGGGGAGCAGTTATGGTTTGTGAGGCTAAATCAATATGATGAGTGGACGCCGGCTGTAAATGAAGAATTTGTGTTTGCGTATACCGGCGAATACTCTCCTGAATTGACTGTTATCAACCGGCAGAGCGGAGTCACGGCATTCAGCATCCCTGACCCCAACTTTGACTGGAATGGCTGGAGTATGAACCTGGCTCCTGTGCTTGGCTCAGAAAACAACGTAATTGTTATTCAGGCTGATCGGTTAATCAGCTTTGACCTTGGCACACGGACAATCGGCTGGGAGATCCAGGAAAGTTTTAAGGGTCAGCCGAGCGTGGCCAATGGGCGCATATACGCCATATCTGCCGGCGCCTTGAGTGTCAGGAACGAATCTACCGGGGCTCCTCTCTGGTCATGGTCACCACCGAGCGGGAGTCTTCGCGGCACCATGATCGCTACCGACAGCCATATATTTGTCGGCACGGATGCTGCAACTTATGCGATTGACCTGAATACCCAGACCCAAGTCTGGAGTTATCCTGCCGGCGGTAAACTGGCGCTAAGCGAAGGTCTCCTATTCATCGCCACGGAATCGGGCACCCTGGTTGCAATAACCGTAGGCATTGATTTCGATAAAGACGGAATAGCGGACCACATAGAAGTAACAACCTGCACCGATCCCAATGATGCCGACACCGATAACGACGGAATCAGCGACGGTGCTGAAGATGCCAATCAGAACGGTGTCGGAGATCCGGGTGAAACCGATCCTTGTGATGAAGATACTGATAACGATGATTTACCCGACGATTGGGAAATCGATAACGGACTTGATCCTTTGGACAGCACCGGGGTGAATGGCAAAGACGGAGATCTCGACTCTGACGGATTGACCAATTACGAGGAATACCTTTTGGGGTCCAGCCCTGATAATAATGCCGACCCCCAACCAAGCCCCCCGGTAATCATAGAAGCTATTCCGCATCAGGGTGCCGGTATCGGCCCGGACACGACCCGAGTGCCTAACAATGCATCCTTTGCCGTTTATATTGAAGATGCGGACGGAATAGATGTTACCGATCCATCCAGCATCTCTTTTAGCATTGACGATGGGGAAACGGTCTATGGTGTAGATCTGGATAATACCCTGGAGGTTAGTCTGTGGGTTATAAAATTAGATCCAAACGAGGACGACACTGCCGTGACACGGCTTTGGGCTGTGTACCACCGGGCAGAAGACGATGCCCGCGCAAATTCTTATCTTTATGATTACGATATCAATGTCTTGGTGAGCGTCAAAGATAGAAGACAGGATTGGATGATTCCAACGAGCTTTGATTTTAAGATTGAAACGGAAATCGAACACAATGATGCCGAGGATAATTCACCTGGCTATGTTCAATTCATCCCGGAAGACACCGATTATGATGCCGGTATTGAAATCACCGGTGGCGACTTGGCTGGCGCCAAGATCTACTATAACAGCAGTGAACCGGTGCAACCGGTTGTCGGTCCGATCAATGAGCTTCCCTCCATTGACCTAACCGATGTCAACGCGGTCGGCGTGCCGATGAATCTTCAGCCGCCGGCCGTCTTTTCAACACCGGTGAAGCTCTTTATCCCGGTAGCGGGAGAAACATATGTCGGCAACCTGAGCATATACTTCTATAACGGTGTGGACTGGGTGATGGCCTGTGATGCCGCCGGCAATGTTACTGCCGGTGGAGACGGTTGGATGGTTCCGGGTTCGCGAGTAAACCATAATGATGAATTTCCAGCGGCCATTGAGATTCAGGTCTATCACTTTTCAGCAGTACAGGCGGGAACTTCTGGGTCAGATAGCAGCGGTACTAGCGGCAGCAGCAGTGCCAGCAGCAGCGGGGGCGGGGGCGGAGGAGGGGGCTGTTTTATCGCAACTGCGGCACACGCTTCACCTTTCGAGCCTCATGTCCGGTTGCTGTATGAGTTGCGCGACCGCTTTCTGGCTTATTTTCAGTAGGCCGGGCTTTGGCTCCGATTGGATCCGCGAGATTCCTTTGACTTTTCTAAAGCGTCTGCTATCCAATATCGAACACGCTTCTGGAAACATCAAATGCAACTTGCTTTTTGCAATCGTTTCAGCTTTGAGGTTAAAGTCTGTCACTATCCGCCCGGCTCTTCTAAATGGAATCCTATCGAGCATAGAATGTTTTCTTTCATCAGCAGCAATTGGGCCGGTCAACCGCCACTGGGCTATGAAACGGTATTGAAATTCATTCGCACCACTAAGACCACTGCCGGATTGAAAATCCGTGCTTTTTTTAAGTAGTGATAACTTTGATTTTTTTTTCAAATTCATCAAGAACAATCAAACAGAAAAGGAATGAACCCGTGAAAGAGAAAAATTTTATCATTATCCGAATTTTTCTTATACTACTGTGTGCTTCTTCCGCGGCTTCTGCAGAAGCATCAGTTACATCAGTTAAATTGGTACCAGACCCTTGGCCTCCGTATGTAATCGGAGAAGAAGGCAATAGCCCGGCCGGCGGAGTAACTGTGGAAATACTCACAAAAATCTTTGAAAGGTTGGAAAATGTAATACTGGAGATGAAACTGTATCCGTGGAAAAGGGCGCTGAATTATGCTGTTGAAGGCGATGTTGACGGAATCTGGATGGTGGTGAAGAATGAGGAGCGCATTCAGGTTCTGGAGTTCACAGAACCGTTGCTGGAAGCCCGTGCGTTATTCTGGTATCTGCGTTCACGCTATCCTGACGGCATCAGATGGGAGACGCTGGCTGACCTGGCGCCGTACCGGATCGTTGTTGTCAGGGGATATGAATACACAAAGCCCTTATTCCAAAAATCAATCAGGTGCTTGGTGAATTAAAAGCTGACGGAACCGTAGAAAAAATTCTTCAAATGTCGAAGGAATAACAGCCTAACTCGGCGCCGAGCTATTATGCAAATTCTATTTTATTTTGGCTTTGTACAGCCTCAGACTGTTTGTCACAACGGAAACACTGCTGAAGGCCATGGCCAGGGCGGCCAGGATGGGATGCAATTGGCGCAGCATCGTCGGCAGGGATTCAAACGGGTAGAGGATCCCGGCGGCAATCGGAATCAGAATGACATTGTAGCCGAAGGCCCAGAAAAGATTTTGTTTGATCGTACTCATGGTCGCGCGGCTGAGGCGGATGGCCCGGGGCACACCGCTTAAACTGCCGCTGGCGAGAATGACTCCGGCGGTTTCGATCGCCACATCGGTGCCGGTCCCAATCGCCAGGCCGACATCGGCCTGGGCCGGGGCGTCATTGATGCCGTCACCCACCATACCGACCCGCTCGCCGTTTTGCTGCAACGCTTTTACTTTGGATGACTTCTCTTCCGGCCGAACCTCGGCTAAAATCTCATCGATATTGACCTGGGAGGCGATGGCTGCGGCGGCCTGCTGATTATCGCCGGTCAGCATCACGACTTTTAAATGCTGGTTGTGAAGCTGCCGAATGGCGTCTTTGGATTCCGGTTTGAGCGTGTCGGATACTGAAATCAGGCCGCACAGCGCCTTGTCCCTGACCACCACCATCACTGTTTTGCCCTGGGATTGGAGCGCCTCGATCTCGTTGTCGGCGGCTTGAATGTCGATACCTGTTTCCTGGAACCATTTGGGTTTGCCCACCATTACCGGATTGCCGGCCACACCGGCCTGGACGCCGAAACCTCCCGAAGCTTTGAAATCCCTGAGCTCAAAAAGTTCGATCTGCCGGGTTTTGGCCTCATTCACGATGGCCTTTCCCAGGGGATGTTCAGAGCCTTTTTCAACCGAGGCTGCCAGTTTCAAAAGATCGTCTCCGGTTTCGAATTGGGGGTTAAGCGGTACGATATCAACCACGGCGGGCTTGCCCATGGTAATGGTCCCGGTTTTATCCAGCACAATGGTATCGAGTTTGGTCGCCGTTTCCAGGGCCTCGCTGCTTTTAAAGAGGATGCCTTTTTCAGCACCTTTGCCGGTGCCGGCCATAATTGCCGTCGGGGTGGCCAGTCCCAGGGCACAGGGACAGGCTATCACCAGAACCGCGACCAGCCGTATCATGGCGGGCACAAACTCGCCGGTTATCCCCCACCACAGGAAAAAGACAAAAAATGCGATCCCAATGATCGCCGGCACAAATATGGCTGCCACCTTGTCGGCCAGCGCCTGGATGGGCGCTTTGCTGCCCTGGGCTTCTTGAACCAGTCTAATTATTTGGGCCAGGGCGGTTTCCTTGCCGACCCGGGTGGCACTAAATCGGATCAGACCTTCACCGTTGATGGTCCCACCCACCACCGTGTCACCGGGCTGCTTGTCAACCGGCAGCGGTTCGCCGCTGAGCATGGATTCATCCACTGCCGATTGACCGTCAAGCACCAGGCCATCGACCGGAATTCGTTCCCCCGGGCGCACGATCACTGTATCGCCCACTTTAACCCGGGTGAGGGGAATTTCTTTTTCAGTATCGTTTTCCAGGATCGTTGCGGTTTTGGGGCTCAGACCGATCAATTTGCGGATAGCGCCACCCGTGCGGCCCTTGGTGCGGGACTCCAGCATTTTCCCCATTTTGATCAGGGTGATAATCACCGCGGAGGTTTCAAAATAGACATGCGCACCCATGGCAGGAAAAAAGATAATCGCCAGAGAATAAAAGTAGGCCACCGACGATCCCATGGCCACCAACACGTCCATATTGGCGCTTTTGTTTTTCAGGCTTTTAAATCCGCCGACATAATAATCCCAGCCGGTGTAAAACTGAACCGGAGTGGCCAGGGCCAGGAAAAGCCAGTTGACCCAGGGGGCATGGCTCCACGGGCCGATGAGACCAAAATCGCGGCCCATGCTGAATACAAAAAGCGGCAGGGCAAACAACACGCCCACGGCAAACTTGCGGGTTTGATCCTTGATTTCGGCATCACGGGCTTTTTGTTCGGCATCGACTCCGTCCAGGCCGTCTTCCGGGGGGATGGCACCGTAGCCCGCCTTTTCGATGGCGGCAACAATTTCATCAACATTTAAAAGGCCGGGGATAAATTCCACCGATACCCGTTCGCTGGCAAAATTGACCGCCGCGTTTACCACCCCGGAGGTTTTTTTGTTCAGGGCACGTTCAATGTTGGCGGCGCAGTTGGCGCAGGTCATACCGGTGACCGGCATCTCAACTTTGGCCGTGGTCACTCCAAAGCCCGAGGTGTGGATTTTTTCAACCACATCCTGCAGGTGAAGCTGCCGCGGGTCAAAGGAGACGGCGGCGCTTTCAGCCGCAAAATTCACGCTGGCTTCGGCCACACCATCCAGTTTTCTAACAACCCGTTCAATGTTGGCGGCGCAGTTGGCGCAGGTCATGCCGGTGATCGGGAGGGTGAGTTTTTGTTCGGTCATCGTTATCCGTGCCTATTATGATAATTATCGATCTGGTTCCCACAGTTCAAAATCAGGCCGCCGGATAATTGATTTCCTTCAGGGTTTCAATGATCTTATCCTCGGTGATCGGTGCATCCCATTCGACATCGATGCTTTTGGCTTCCGGATTGCCTTCCACTGATTTGATGCCATCCAACTCGTTCAGTTCATTTTTAATCGCCATCACACAATGTCCGCATGAAATATTCGCTATTGAAAAGGTCTTTTTTGCCATTGGATTTTTCTCCTGTGGGTTTAAATTTAAAAATTTTTGATTTAGCCCGGTTGGTGTTCATCGTTAATAAAGTTAGACACATTTGAGTTATGTCAAACCGCTCCTTAACCGTTTGGGCCCCAAACTAAAAACGTCAAACTTTATCATTTAACTCCATACTATATACCCCCATAGGGTATAATAGGTAAATTATATATTCTGAATTCCAATGTCAAGTATTATTTTTAATGGGGTTGACAAAAAATAAAATAACGGTTACAAATGTTATTCAGTACCCCCTATAGGTATATATTATCCCGGAGATAAAATAATGGCCTCATATGTAAAGGACAAAAAGGAAATCATGGTACGCCTGAGGAAATTGGAAGGGCAGTTGAAAGGGATCCAGCGAATGGTAGACGGGGAGAAATATTGCGTGGATGTGCTCAACCAGCTTTCAGCCGTGGTCGGTGCCACCCAGAAAGTAGCTGCCATTATTCTAAAAGATCATATCCAGGGCTGTATTCGCGATGCATTGATCCACGATGAACGCGCTGACCATCATGTGGACGAACTGGTGACCGTGATCGAAAGGTTCACCAACAGGAAATGATTGGATTCGCTATTTGTTTGCGAATTAATTCTTGCGTGAACCCTTACTTTTTGTGTCTTTCCGCCAATGCTTTAAAATCCGAAGATTTTAAAATTTGACCCAGGCGCTGGCCGTGCTTGCTGGTTTGTTTGTAAAACCTCAGGCAGTCTTTGACAATTTCCAATACCTGCGGTTCACTGTAAATTCCCGGCAGCTCTTTGGCCAGACGGGGATGCCGACCGAGTTTGCCGCCCAGTTGCACCCGGAAGCCTTTTGTA
>Ga0209679_1000563_pt1 | contig 13766 bp, 12 predicted proteins | sample WorMetHEROISLAND_4_FD_187408 | JGI IMG/M metagenome (GOLD analysis project Ga0209679, IMG submission 187408) | Marine gutless worms symbiont microbial communities from Max Planck institute for Marine Microbiology, Germany - Olavius sp. 2 HERON... ...
CCACAGGCATGTGTTCACCCACATTCTCATGGAGAATGTGGGTGGCTCTGAACAGAACCGGTCAGTTATAGCAAATGTTCAAAGTGACGACCTCTGGCCTTCCCGCATGCACGCAGCCACCCACATTCTCCAGGAGAAGACACAAGTTGTGGCGTACTAAAAAGACACAATTTCCGGGTTCATGTTTCCCTAGGTAGTGTAGAGACATTGGTTAGGAGAGGTGGGATAATAAATCACCATTCAATAGCATACTCTCTCAGCAACATCTCTGCCAAAAATTACCGAAATCGGTTAATGTGGGTTGAATAGTGTGTAACATCAGTGTCGTTTTTTTTTTGAGACACAGTGTAGTGTGATACCGTACGTGATTTTCTTCAATGGTTATCAATAAATCTGCAGAAGACAATAAACCACTTTACAATGGTTCACATGCCCAGAAATGAAATCTGGTGACAGGGATACAGTAGGGTTGAAAAACTGCCGCTCCATCCTTGGCCTTGCTGTGCCTGGCCTTAGTCTTGTACTTCATATCCTTGTTAACATCACTGACACTTCGTGTTATCAGTTACGCTTTAAATATGTCATATACTGTTACTGAATATTTCAAATTTATGCTAATCTTCCTGCAGAAGTAGTCCACTTTAATTTGTAAACATTACTTGCCATAAAACATGTATATCTCCAGTTAGTACTCTATTTAGCAGTAACTGACCCAAGCCTTACCTGAATACACTTTGCTTGAAAAGATATGCAGCAATATGGCCGGTCTCAATGTATCGAACCTCGGCTCCAGGCCACAGATCCTCTAAACTGAGCACGCGGTCTCGAGGAATGTAGGCATCCGACTTGGCAGCAACAACAATTATCAGTGACGTGTCAACAGGCCGCGAGAAGTTACCCAAATGTGTGCATTCGTCCATTACACCACGCATAAAGTGGAGCACTGAGTCACATGGCAGTGAATTCGACCGACTAAAAGTCTGCAGCCATTCAAAAGTTGCGTGACGTCTGGCTCCCTCACTGTAACTCATCTGGTTTGGATTTTGATCTGAATCCAACAGTGGTACACTCGTATGATACTGTGCAGAACGAGGAGACTCCATCGAAGCAACAGGACCTTTGCTGGTCATTGAACGAACTGCAGCACCATCAGTCGGATGACTAGAATTCTTTTCAGACGATGTCGACATTAATTTTTGTTGCAGCAACTCCATGTCAGACACACAGTCGGGATAGTTTCGGGCGAATGTCCTTCCAAGTTGGAATGCAACATTTTTAGCATTCTGGAATCACGATAACACAAGTAAGCAAATCATTTCTTAACTTGCTGAAATGTTTTTTTGCACAGCAAAAAGCACTGTACTTAGCAAGTAATCTAACACGTAAAACTATACATGAAGAATGGAATGGCATATTAACATACTGAAATCTTATGCACAAATATTGTCCCGTGTACAAAAATAAATAAGACCACCACAGAAACAGATACACTATGCGTCAAATCACAGTAAAAGTAGTGTGCAGTAATTTAGATAATCACTAAATACACTGTGAGGCATAAAAAAACACACCAAAATTTTTTTATCATAACTTACACAGTACTTGACCGATTTTGATAGAAATTGATAAGCAGTGTCTTGGATAAATTAGCCACAAAGTACTATCAAATTTTCCAACTTCACCTAAATAACGTCGCCACACTACCTTGCAAAAACGTATAGTAGCTGTTTTTGACAAATTGAAATGGAACGATGTGAATGTTTGCCTTTAAATTCGAAGTTCGCGCGAAAAATTGTCCTTGTAAAAACAAAACCGTTAAACAGACAAACAGTTACTTCAGTTAATCAATCATTCAAAGTGTTGTCCACTGGCACGAACAAATGCCCTCACCCTTGGCCGCCACTGATTAATGGCCTTGTTGATGACGCTCTGCTTGAACTCAGCCCAGACAGAAATTAACCGCTGCTGTTTTTGCAAGGTAGTGTGGCGACGTTATTTAGGTGAAGTTGGAAAATTTTATTGTACTTTGTGTCAAATTTATCCAAGACACTGTATATCAATTTCTATCAAAATCGATCAAGTATTGTAGAAGCTATGATAAAAAATTTTGGTGTGTTTTTTTATGCCTCAGTGTGTAGACTGGAACAAAAAGCACCAAGCCATGCCATTTCACTACACTGAGGTCAAGTACCACGATAGTTAAATATCCAAATTTAGTTACATCAAACTAACCACACATTCACGTTTTCTGCAGACTTGGTTGATTACTGCTGGATTACAAGATAGGCACATACATATATGTACATCAGAAGACGTTGCCAATGACAGACCCTATTTACTAGATTTAGACGTCTTGGTAACGTGAGTGTTCCTAGTCGGGAGCACTGTCATCCCCCAGTGCTTTGTTGCTGTTGGTTGGGTGACAGGAAGGGCATCCGGCCTGTAAAAGTTCTGCCACAACAATTCCCAAGAGTTTACTTTTGAGGACCGGCCTAACCTGGAGTAACCTAACTTGGAATAACTCTGGAAAAATGGGCCAATTAAACAAAAACTTAGTGTGCGTGTGTGTGACATCTTCATATGGAATCCTCTTCAACCCACTGCTTGATCTCATCCATCCACTGTCTTTTAGGTTTCCCTTGATACGATTTACCTCCATGGTCCTTCCAACACAGTCCATGCAAGTTGCCCACCTTGCCACGTGCAACATGCCAAATGTACTGTACTGTTGTTGCAACATATATTGATAATCTGTGTGTACTAATAAAGTATGGTATAGTATTATAGTACAACTATTTATACAATTAGTGAAGCTCCATAACTACGCACTTCTTCAGGACTGTGAACGAGTTTTGCTATCTCATCTTCATAAGTGTTGTCACTAAAATACTGATCTTGTAAAAGCTTCCATGGAATAGCTTCACTCATCACTCCCTGCCAAACCATTGACAATATCGTAAATATCACGGGTGTAAAATGAAATTCACAGCAGATTACAGGAAAACCATACGCATAACAATACTATCAACTTCCGCTTTCTAAACATTCAATGCAAATAAACTTTAAGAAAACTAGAAATGCTTTAACATCACTGGCTACAGAGACCTATCAGCTGCACTGGACAATGAAAAATTTCTGGCTGCTGATCCTAAGCCGGATCAAGGAACCCTAAATCTGGATCCTAATTCGGATCGCCACCAAAATCTAAACAATTTGTCCCAGGCCATATCCCACCCCTCAAAAAAAAATTTCATCGAAATCCATTTAATTTGCTCAGATACACTGGAAAGTGTTAGTTTATGCTCTATCTGCTAATGGATGGTAAAGAATCCTGGAAAATACAAGAATCCAGACATCTAACTGATTTGGTCCTTTAGCCACGCTCCACCTCTTCAAGAAATTTAATCAAAATCTGTTCATAATTTTTGGGGATATTTTGTTCACAAGAAATGACAAAACATACGGAGACAGAGAAAAGGACAGACAGACACACACACATCTGAGTACTTACTCAACCAAACCCTGGTGGGAGCACGGCTAATAATTATTAAGTTTTCTGCATTTCACAAAAAAAAACAGCTTGCTACTGTATATCTTTGCTTAAGTTACAATAATTCAAACAAAGTTAAAACGCGGTCTTTTAAGACAATGGCTAGGACAGCAGATAGCATAAATTTATGAACATCAATGAAGATCTTAAACAGCATATATAAGTTTATGCAAGTTACGAAAGCAGTTGTGCATACAGAAAATGTAAGCAGACTATGAGTCTTTATTCCACAGTCGCACTCGTACTGCCTATCTCTACTGTCTGGAGTGGTACTATAATGGGTCGATAACTCCACAGGTGCAGTCAGGCGTGACCAAACGAACAGACTGTAGGCTACACTGCCGACCGTCGAATAAGTGTGTTAAACCACTGTCTGGAGTGGGATAAGTTCGTTTAACACTCACGTATCCCACTCCAGACAGTGGATTAACATACACAAATAACATGGATTTATCTTGAGAATAAAAATGGCACAAAACTAGCTGAGTTATGCATACAGTTTGTCATATCAGAGTAGTTGATACAGTGGAAATGTGACTGATTCATCATTTCGTGTCTAACTGGGAGATGAAATCTGGCACTCAGCAGATGCGTCAACAAGGACGCAAACCAATTTCACTTGTAGATGCTATAAACAGTGATCACTGATGACTATAATCCAGTCAGCAAATTCAAGATTATCAGTAGCTACACAAATGTATAACAGTCGACGCCAGGGCTAATTAAATCTCGCAGTATTCAGCAAAGACAAATAACATATGCACCACATGCACATTAGCATCAACCACATAAAAATACAGAAATTCCCAGACCACTAAGGTAAAATAAAGTACGGTGGCTCATAAAATATCTTAACAAACGCGGAAGAACTTTATAAAATGTAAACATCCTTATGGTACTGACATCAGTGAAGACTGCTGAGGCGGTGCTCCATGATAAAATTGGAACCAGTGATACAGGTTTGTGCCAGTTTGTAGCTGCCAGAGACGCCATCTGTCAAACAGAAACAAAACACATTAATAGTGACAGTCAATTCATCATGTTACTGCCTTCTTCTAAAGCAGACATCAGTTATGCTTATAGTTAAAGCTACTATAAAGACAAGCAAGGTTCCTATGTCTCCAGGATCCTCAGCACAGCTGAGGCTGCTCACTGCAACACCATCATACTGAACTTACATAACACTACCTGTTGTCAACTGTAACTATGGGCATCTGTGTCCCACCAAGTTTATTAGTTGCTAATTGAGGCATCAGTGTCCCACCGTACTGTACCTAGATGCAAAGTTTCAACTTGAGATCTATCGTACTTCCTGACACATCAGCTGATGAAAAAAGTGTCACTAAGTAATCACCCACCCAGTCAGTCAGCCACCCAATTAGTTCTTTTTGATATCCCACAGTCTCAGCTATGCTGAGGAACAAGTCGATTTCAGGGGTAACAGTACATGCATAAACACAAGTGCGTGTTTGCAGAATAATGGCATACCATGGCAGTCTATTTTTCCCTGCTTACTAAAGGTTATACACATGCTGCTGCATCACGATCATCTATACGCTGGTTGTTTCCCAGTGCCAAATGATCAGTGTCAAAGTGGTGGATGCAAATAAGATGCAAGATAGCAACGGGTTTAATCCACAACTACAGACTGAACACGGCAGTAACAACTACATGCAATACTTTGAAACACGAACCACATTTGGTGTAAACTACTGCTAAATACTACTAAGTGTAATCGAAAGTAAAATTTGCAGCATAAAAAGTTAAATAAGCTAGATAAAGAAACTGTAATTCTAAACATGTAACCAACAGATACATACGTGACCACCCATAGAAATGCCTGTTATACCCAGTGGACCATAGCCTTGTCGTTCGCACCAGTGAAATAGTACCAAAGACTCGAGAACTAAAGCTCCACCCATTACAAATAAGTCCGATACGTTGTGCAAACTAGAACGCCTGAAAATACATATTTCTAATAACGGTAAGCAAGTAAAATAAATTTGGTAAATTTTGTAAATTTGTAGCTGAGAAACCACTCATAAAATAAGTACAATATATACACCAGTAACAGGATTATTACACTACTATATATACATCATATTTCAATCCACAGTACCGGTAATTAAAGGCGTGACTTCAGTAGGTTAAACAACTTAAACATGTTTGTGTTCGCGAACATTTGTGATTTTGGAAAACTGTTTAAGCTGAACACAAAAACTGTTTACGATTGCGTTTGACAAACAACTCAACCTGCACTAGTCACTGTTTACGCTTTTGTTTACAGACAAGATGGCGGATGTTGACATTTTCGGATGGTGGTTTTATAGCTACTTTATTAGTAATTGTAGCATGATAATGTCGTAAATAACGTGTGAAATAATAATGCAGCGTGTTTCAAACACTGTAAGACACGTTTGCCGATTTGACGCGCTTGCAGACGTTTGCAAGGGTTACGATTCGTCTTAATGTTCTGGATGGGGTGTGGTGTAAGATAGGCTCCCGCTTTAATGACGTCATTTACGTTTACGTTTCGTAAACAAAAGTGATTTTGGATAGCTGTCATCTGTTCGCGAACAAAAACCTGGAAGAAGTTAAACAAGTTCACGCATTCGACTTGCCGAAATCACGCCTTAAGTAACTATGAGTACAGTTAACAGATCATTATTAACAAGGAGTTAACAGATTGACTGCAAATGCAGGATAAGAAAATAATGGGCCGAATTCTGTAATTATGGCCGCCCGCCAGCTATGCTGGCTGACGGCCATTCTGTTTTACCACTGTTGTTTAATCTTAGTACCGTAATTTTTCTTTCTTTTTCTCGCCGCCTAATCTCCGAGACCTCCGAGGTTGCTTGGCCGATCGTCACCAAACTTTGCCACATGTTCGACGGTGACCAAAATTTATGAAATTCAGTTAGAAATTTGGGACCCCTCCCCCCAAAATTTGGTGGCGCAAAAACGTCAAAATTTTAGCGCGATTTCGGACAACTTCGTGACTTGAACAAGAACATCTCCGGAACACAAAAAGACATCGTCAATCGGAAAACGGCGTTGCAAACTACGGACACTCCCGCACATGCAAACTTGATTTGGTGTACTTTGGTCCACAAATGGATAAAAATAGGACAGGAGTTATGACCCACCCACCAGCCATAGTTCAGAGGATTGGCGTTAGTAAGTCAGTAACATTCACTAGGTGGCAGAAACGGGCGACCATCAGGCGGGGCATTGCCATGCATCTACATGTTGTTAAATCATGTTATGAAATGAATATGTTTAGTACTTGAACATCAACTGAACGTCAGTAAAACAGAAAATCTCAGAAAACAATCAAATTAATATCTGCCTGATTGTCCTTGTTAGGCCTGTACAGATATATATATTTCCATTCATTCCAATTTATTTTTAATGACTATATTCGTTTTTGGTATGGCAACAATTACAACGAATATGAACAATAGGCACTAGTGAAACACACGTTTCTCCTGCACATGGTAGCAGCAGAAAGTCATAGAGATGTGTGATCATTTCTGTACCACTCTGTATAAGCAGTCTGGGCCTAGCTGGAGACAGCGAGCCCAGCCATCAGCTACCAACGATGATAATACCGTGGCATGGAAGGGCACAACGTTTGATTGCCAGCCGGTGAAACAGCGGATGTTTTCAGTCATTACATCGGCTGCTTAACAACTTACATGTGTAGGCAGTGGCAAATTAATCATACAGTGAACATGGCCAGTCACACAGACATGAATACTTTAACAATATGCAATAACGCAGGCATATCTTACGTCAAATTTTATTCACTAACTGTTAAATCACGTGTCAGTGATTGGCCAAATAACACAATAAATTGTTGATTAATCTCACAGGTTGAAACACTCACAATAAAACTAAAAAATGCATCAGAAAAAGGTGACATCTTGCGGCGAATGGAAGTCTGCCCACATCATTCCGAAGAAGGCAACAGCTGTTGCCGAATCGTCCATAATTTTACAATGAAGGTTGTTTTCTGGTGAATTACTACAGTTTTAACAGAGTAAATTATTCGTATTCAGTCGAACAGTGAATTGACTATTCAGCACAGCCCTAGTTAGCCCTAGTCCTTGTTGATGTTTACAACGTTAAAGAACGTTAACTTTATCAAGCTAATGTTACCAGCACAAAATTAAGCAGTATAAAAAATGTCAGTCTACAAAGTCTTAGTGACTGATACAACTGATAAACCTAACCAAACCAAAAAAGCATCATGTGAATAGTCCCAGTAACTTCAGTGTCAGTTTAGCTGTACTGAGACAGCACCACATTGATCAGCTGCTAAGGCATCAGAAAAACTGTGAATATCCATATGGGACCAGCACATACACTTCGGTATCTGATCATTTTAACTCAAGCACTCATCACTACTTGCAAGTTGCACTGCACTTGTACATGCTAAAATAACATACTCTTTGCCACCACTTTTAAATGGTCCATCATTTCCAATTCTGCTTTTTGCAGCCCTGCAACTTGTTCCCTCATTTTCAGTTCTGTATTTTCAGTATCCACGAGTTCACTACCAGTCTGCATATAAGCTTCACAGTTTCTATTTCAATTTTTATTTACAACTACAAAATCAGGAGATACTTACAACTGTTGACGAGGCTTCCGCACACCATGTAAATGTTTTTGTCAAAGATTAATACTAATACAAAAAAGATTCTATAAACATATGTCGAAGTACACAAACTACAATATGACACCAGCTGCTTTAACCTTGTTCATCATCCTCAATGCTTTCAATTCAAAATCTCATTAATAATCAACTCATATGGCCTCTCTTTCACATGTTGTGTCACTATCCCATGCATACTCCTCACTCAACAGTTTCTCTGTGCTTTCTTCATATCTCTTTTACTTTGTCACTTACTATCACATTTTTTTCTGTCAGAATCCTAAGACAATTTACACCTACTACATCCTGCCTGTATTTAGCCATCTGTTTCTTAACTGTTGACATTCTTCATTCCATTTGAACTCTCCAGTTTACTTTCTCTTTTCGGCTCTTTTCCTGTGATGATGTAACACTTCTCCTTCTTTATTAAATATATTATCTGCTTAAAATGCACAGTTGTAAAAAGCACCTTATATACTTTCAGTATAAACATAAATTATGCACGTGTGTATCTAAACAATAAACACACTTCAAAAGGATATAAAATGGATTTTCAAGCAGAATGGACGCAATTCCAACTTCTTTCAGCAATGGTCGAGCAAGAAGTGTTCGTCGCCTCCAATAAGACTGCAACAGTGAATCATTATGGCTAAAATTGCAACTCAACAAAATTCATACCAATTTACACAACATACATACAAAATAATGACGTGTTAAGCAATGCATGAAATACAGCAAACAACAGAAACCCTCAGTTCCAAGCTAATGACTGATTAGCAATTCTCTTAGACTGGTATCTATTCACAGTATAAAAAATCAGGGTGGCCATAAAGTAGGAGAAAAAAATTCCCCGAGTTTTCCAGGCTTTTCGAGAGCCATAAACTTACTTTTCCACAGGTTATCGCAACAAAAAGTAAATGTAACAATGACCTTCATCAAGGGTCATTCCACATCAACACCAGCAACATAACAGGTCACCATCGCACTGCTGACATTTATTGGGCAGGGTCGCTACTCCCTGACATCCTAATGATCCTGTTTACCCAGTCAACAGCTGTTTTACACAAATATTTGAATGATGAACTAAAAATACTTTGTTTGTTACAATTTTTCTCTGAGGTTGCATAAAATTCCCTCAGAATTCCCTGAGTTTTCCATGTTCAGAGAAATCCCGGAGTACTCCAGGTTTTCCAGGTTTGTGGCCACCCTGAAAATGCTGTCCAAACTATCTAAAGATAAGACGGGAAAACATCGAGGATATGAAAATAGTTTTGGCTTGTGCCGACAGGATGCATAGGTTAGGAACAAATTGTGAAGGAAAATCTAGAGGCAGCAGGTTGTAATTAAAACCTGGATTGCCCAATGCCCAAGTGAGTGTCCATTAACTTTATCTCTGAACCACGGCTACTAAATTCTATAAGCATTGAAAAAAGACAGCACAACATGAATTCCTCTTTGATATCAACTGGTATCATGTGCAGCAAAGCATTTTAGGTTCTCACTGTGCAGATGAATAACTTCAAGTAATCAGTATCTCACTACTGCACGGGAAGCTTTACTAGACAAAACGACAGGAACAAAATACAATTTCGGTCCAAGATTTTCTTATCCTGCATTTGTACATCAGAAACAGACATACGTACATGATCTCCTGTGCCCGCCAAATGAACACACACAGGTCTTTTTCTACTGTCTGGCCAAACTTTCGGCAGAATCATCTGAAAACTTAAAGTGAACAGCACAAATAAAAATTTGACATTCTGTACAACACTGTATACACACATCAAGCAATGAACGAGCTTCAACACAACACTTGATAACAGCAAGATAACTACTACAGAAATGCTCAACAACCACTGTTCCAATGTTTTTAGCTATTTTGCACCATTTAAGACATTTTGGGTTATTTGCACCACCCGGGTTACTTCTGCATTATTAACCCCATAAGAGTTATTTGGGGACATTTTAACAGCATCGAATAACAATACAGTAACATCACAAAACAGATGGAAACATGCTACTCAAGGACACGGCAGTAAAGATAATCAATCATCTTTCTCTAAATTTCTAACTAGTACACCACAAAAAAATGTGCAGCAGCCACTTACTGTGCAATCTCTGTTTCTGGAGGCATAATGCCAGGTAGATGTTTACAAAAAGGTGAAACGAAATGCCCTTCAATAATTCGACATTCTTTGTGCATTTCATCCTGTTTAAATACACATTACACAACTATCTACTGGCTGGGAATTATTAAAAGTTTTCTGCATTTCACAACAAACAACTTGCTACTGTATGTCTTTGCTCAAGTTACAATAATTCAAACAAAGTTAAACACAGACTGTGTAACACATATATTTAATATATTTACTGTAATCATTTATTCCACGACAGCAAAACATGATTATATGTGTAAAGACTATGTACACGAACAACACTGTCATTCAACAGTTAATGCACAAAACTACACAAACCAAAATACCAGTAAGTCAATAACTGGCCTATGTAGTTCTCACTACCTGTTAAACAAGTCACAATTAAGGCTGTGTAACATTTTTAAAAACTGTTTAAAAATTTCAATCAGTGAATCATATTGACACAAATGTTCATCAATCAATTCAATTAATTATTGCATTAAACATAATAATTATTTGACATTCAATCTCATAGAAGATTTTCCACCATCTTACTAGCATGCAAATGCCAGTGCAGTTTGTGTGAGCAACAGGCAGGTAGTGAGAACTTACTATCCACAAGTCACTGACATTTTTTGTAAAATCTACGACCTATGTATGTCTGCACATTTGAAAACCAAATATCTTTCTTGTGTTACAGCCAATGGCTGGATTACAAATGACTGCATAATCTGTAGAAAGTTTTATGACAGTCTCTTAAGAAATTTCACAGACAATGAATTGGTCACTAACCGAATCAATATGAACAGGATGATCCTCAGAAACTAAATGCTGACAAGTTTCACGACAAGATATTACTTTCCGAAATTCAAATAACCTGAATTCACAAAACAACTCTTGCTGCATGCACTTTATACCTGCAAAGTTTTAACTTCTACAAAAATATGGAGAATTGCATCAGTGGCTTATTAAGCTGTAAAAATTCATCACAAAACAACCTTTATTGTATAATAACTGTTTGCCACAGCGACATCCAGCAGTGAACACAAGTGTCCCTGCCAAATGGCATCTCATTCAATCCAACAGCTTTAGCAGGCACATAAGTGCGACAGACAGATGGACAGACCATGCTATGGTAACATCTGTCACAATAGGCGGAATCGTTTTCAGCAATGTTGCCTAATTATTATTATTACCATCATCATCATCATCATCATCATTATATTTATTGAAAGTAAAAAAAGAAAAATAATAATAATAATCTGACCTAGGATATGAACAATAATAGTAATAAGAGTTATAAAACTAATAATCATGCTTACGATGTGAACAATGTGAACAAGGTCAAGATGCAACTTACTGAAATAGACAGAAACAACATAAAATTTGACTTCAGATCACAACAAGTAAGACTTGGAAATAAATTTCATTATACTTCACTTCAACTGAATTTCAAGTGCAATCCAAAAATTCTACACATATGGCTATCAAATCCATAACTCCATCGACACTTTACTGCAAGGTTTTCAAAGTAAAGATGTTTAACATCACAGCATTTTAACAACAATTCTAATTTCTGTCAAAGACAATTTTTATTTTTGTTTGTTAACTGCAAACACTGGAAAGTAGTGATCAAACCTTTTTAAATTTTCAGGTGTGCCCCAGCCCTTGGTGAAAAACTTCGTCAACAGTAAGCTACGATACAGATGATCCAGCCTGCTCATCTTTACATCTCATCCGATTGTTGCTCCATCCACTGGTAGCATAAACAGCATTCAAAGTCATAAAATTCTGAACAGCTCACTGTTTAACTGAATGCATGAAATCAAGCATTGTAAAAAAATAGCATGACATGGCTATAACACTGTACAATACTACTACTAGGTAGCCTATTTGTTTAACTGGCCTGTCAGTGTCTAATAGTCACTATGTGTTAAGCCAGTCTAAAACAGATGTCCAACCACCCTGATGCCCAACCAACAGGGTTTAATTACAACAATGAAGCCAAAGCTATATGCAATACATCTTACAAAATTACTGTTCACGACTGACTTTCAAGAATTGTACAACTACGATTGTTTTAAAAGTATGTATGGTAATGCACATACACTAATTCCTGCATATTTTCCAAGAAGCAGTCACCTGGGTGACAAACCAACTGGACGGCACGTTTGAGTGACAAACCATCTAGGCAACAGACGAGTGGGTGATACTGATACACTAGGAGGATAAGATGACTCTGGGTCAGATGAGTGGGCGACAAAGAGTAAACGAAATGCTCTGCGTTCCTCTACAGTCTTGCTGCTATCTGTGCCCTTCCACAAGACTAATTTCTTCAGACGTGCATTTCACTGCACCGCTCACCACTCCTACCACCTGAAACTCTCTGCCAAACTCTGTCATTGCCACTAACTCACTGTCAACTTTTATACCTAGACTCAAGACTCACCTATTTAATCATGTACCTAGTTGCACTGCTGTACTAGTCCTGTCCGCCACACAGCACCTCTGAAGTTACAACCGTATGGCACTCTACAAATCCGATTATTGTGGATGGCCATAAGATGTCGGTGAATTCCTGCATGCTTTGTTGGCCAACGAGACATGCAGGATTTGCTCATAATTTATGCTGTCACCCAGTAATCTTTCGCCCAGTTGTCAATACTCCCTTCACCACTGTCGCCCACTCATATGTCGCCTAGACGGTTCGTCACCCAAACGTCAGTCGCCCACTTGGTTCGTCACCCAAGTGATGCTGCTGCTTTTCTGACACCAGCAAGAGCAGCCTTCAGTAATCAATGTTAACACAATAATTTTCTCAATGGCTGTTACCTTAATGCCGCTCCTTAGCCGTATAAAGACGTTGTCTATTTTTGTGGATAATAATCTCTAAATTACATCATAGTGTACACTATCTGCATTATCTGACATGCCGGATGTTGTTAAAAAAGTAAACCTTAAAAGTGACCCAAACGTTATCCGGTATGAACAATTATTTCTCCGGACTTCTCCAGCTTATCCGGCTCCAGTCCATTTATGCGACTGCTCCTGCTCACTTTTACACTAGCTACCATTGTGATATTTCCACTTATTCTGTGACAGAAACAGCACATGACAACTAGTTATTTATTTAGATGGGATTTATTATAGTTATCCCAGAAATAGGCTAACAAGTAGACCGACCATTGCCTGCATTGCATCTGGCCAGAGCAGTCAAGTAAGTAGGCTGTGCTGTCCAATGCTGTATAGCTGAACAGCTTGAATCTATACAAAAGCGTGCTATATGTATAATTTTTCCTTTTACCCGTGGACTTTCCTATTCATACACACTGTTTGCTGCTAATCTGATTTCCCTCGATTCCAGGCGTCATGACCTTTCAAAGTCATTGTCCAAGACATTTGCGAGCCATCTTCCTGCATTCAC
>Ga0209679_1000564_pt1 | contig 13761 bp, 10 predicted proteins | sample WorMetHEROISLAND_4_FD_187408 | JGI IMG/M metagenome (GOLD analysis project Ga0209679, IMG submission 187408) | Marine gutless worms symbiont microbial communities from Max Planck institute for Marine Microbiology, Germany - Olavius sp. 2 HERON... ...
GCCCCCCAATTGCAGAGTCTTGATCCGCCAGTGATCAGACGTGATATGCTTCGCTACACTGCAGTACTGCACGAAACCAAACCGAAAATTAATGAAAAAAAGAATAAGAAAAAAATATAAAAACTGACGAGCATAAAAATTCGACAAAGTTGCAGAGTCCGCAATGACAAGCAAATGAACGTCATTCACATGACATAGTAGGCAGAGATTTGCTTGTTTTGCTAGAGAAGGATTCAAGTCAACTCAAGTCTCCAACTGTAATAGATAGTGTCTGCATTTTGTGGTGCATTGTAGGCAAATTTGCGACAGAAAGCAACGCATTCAGTTCAGACAAACCGCAGCAATATGCGTCGAGACAACGTTGCACAGTGCTACCCACCAAAGTTTGTCCTCTTTGCTCTCGATACTGAAGTGTATTAGAAATTAAAATGCAATAAAATCAGCGCGTTAATATCATGATATGTATATAAAAAGTACAGTGTACACGCTACTGAAATCGACCGCATACGTATTATTGTGATGTAAGCCTGGTTTACAGTTTACAGTTGTCAGAGAAGTATAGTCTTTGGCGTTGTCAATTTGGTAAAGTGCCCAGATTAAGCTAGTTCAGCTAGCTTTTGGGTGCACTATAATATCCTCCACTTATTTACTTACGTATTGCAAATATTTTGTCTGTTTGCTTTAAGTTGTTTCATTATGTGTTAAGTTTCCTAGTATACTCAATTTACAAAATATTTTTAGTGTAAACGAAATCCGAAGTTAATTGGCACTGCCGTTTGTGTCTGTATTTGTAGAGATCTCATGACCCAGACGAAGACCGATCGCTACTCCAACGTGCCGAAACCTCAGGTCTTCCTCGCTGGACTTCGTGGTGGTGGTGTGTCGGTGCCGACTGAGATGATCAAGGTCGATCTCACTCTTGACGTTGATCAGAACTAACTTTCTGTCCGTCGTCACCTCAGCGCTGACTTCTGCAACATTGCTGCAACGTCGCTGCAACATCACTGCAACTTTGCTGCGAAATCGTAGCAACTCTAATGCATATTCTGCCATGTTATGTAAAAAACAAAATTTAAATCAGTTGTCAGTTGTATTGACATGTTAGATTTCTTTCGGCCTGTTCGTATCACTGAATAACAAGATTCTTTATCCAGTGAAGACATCATTGTCACTGTTAAAAACGGTTGCTGTAAACAGAAATGTTTTGTTGCATGTTGCTGTTTTGTTAGCTTACATAATGGGTAGTTTTTTTGGAGTGGAATAACAAAAGTGACTTTTTTAGTTTTTGTTTTTAACGTGATGTTTTTTGTTGAATTATATAGCAGCAGCAAATTACCATAGTTTGTGTATCTAAGTACGTGGAAGATCCATTGGTGCACACACGAATTGTTATTATTAGTAGAGGAGTCTACAGTGTTACGCATTACTTGCAGTTTCTATTATTTTATTCTATTAACGATAGAACGATAAATGACTTGAGTAGCTGGTTACACAGTAATGGTTTATCAGCACGATTAGACGCTATTTATCTCGATACCGGATCAGCGTAGTGTAGGCCCGCCCTTGGTGTAGGCTACAGCCTACTTCATTGATTATAACAAATTGAAATCCATGTTTACCACTAAAAGTGATACATCAATTTGCCATGATTTATAACTAATATCAGTTATTGTTGTAACTTTGGTTATAACAAAGTTATAACGAAATCAAATATTTATCGATTTTTTAAATTTTTAAGCGCCATCGCCGAAAGCATTAATTAGCGATTTTGCCAATTTCGACAGACAAACGACCAACAAATGTTGGCCAATAACTCGACAGATTTTTGTCGGCCAGCACTGTTGGCCAATACTTGACAAATGACAAGTGTTGGCCAACAGTGTTGGCCGACAAAAGTCTGTCGTGTGTTCAAAAAGTTGGCTAACATTATGTTGGCCGTTTACGAACTTGTTCGCTTTTTTGTTGGCCAACAAGCGGGAAATCGTGCGCTGTGATTGGTTGGCTGCAATAAACATCATGGCGGCAGAATGGACGGACGGACGACGCGATGTTTGCTTTGCTAGCCATTTATGGACCAATTACATTGTCACTTGTCGCAAAATTTACAGAAACTAGCCACGGTCGGAGTGAGTGCTACGGGCAAATCCCATAGTAGGCATACACGTCCAAAGACCATTACGGTTAGTTATTGTGTAGTCGGTAATAAAATTTGTGCCTTCCCCAGCAGAGCGATCCAGCCCGCTTCGCTGCAGGAATGAACAAGTAAGTAAACACACAAAGAAATAAATAAATAATGAGTAATCAAATGAAGAAATAAATAAATTTCATTTTTTTCATTAGCTTTTTAAAACCCCAGTGCTAACACGTTTTTCCAGTGCAGCTTTCTCACAGCAAATAAGTGCCAAGTTTTACTTTTATTTACATTATTCGAAATCGTTAGGGGAGATTTGGGGGTCGAAACCCGTCGAAATTTGCAGATTGTGGCCATATCGTTAAAGACAGCGGAGTGGTTACTATAGGCAGCCTATAGGAACATCAGCAACGCCCTATCCAACGGTACCATCGCCGACCCCATACGTCTTCCCGTTTCTCGATAACATGTTCGCAGTGATGCCGCTTCGTGTCACGTAACTTTGGCCCCCATTGGCCGTTGTTTCATTCATATTATTATTATGAAATTCGTACACACAGTACACCAACAGACAGAGAAACAGACGAACAGACAGACAGAGAATGAATACAAAGTAACACGACAAAATCTGACCTAGACTACAATACAAATATATAAAATAATGGACTGAACATCGGCTAAAGTGTAAAAATCAGGCAAAGTAAAAACATTATCACGAATCATAATGCACTCGCGCAACAGATCAACCGATTGTTCCTGCTGAATAGAAATGTCTTTTGTGGCATTCTCCAGACAAGGCTCTCAAAACTTCGGAGACAAAACATCAAACAGTGTAGCACTATATCGATACATACAATGTAATACATTCCGACCAGCAGGAGAGTCACACCGTCCATGAAATAATTAGCAGCACATCGAACGACTTTGGAGCTGTGTGAAATGCGTGTGTTTACTGAACGTCTGCAGACCTCATCGTGCACGGGAAGACATTCGCACAATAAAGGAAGTACACGCAGCAGTAAATTTGCAATAAAATGATCGTTAAAGATGCCGCTACACCTCAAACTCGTCGCTACTTCCTACACACCTTATGAACGTGAAATATTAATACATCTGATTCGCTCGCGACACATGGCGCAGTGTGTTTTGATTGAATCATTAATTTACTTGAATGTCACAAAAAGCTGTGCTGTAACAAGGAAACCGTGCGATGCCGTAGCTGTTTGTTTCGCTTTAAAGTTCGCCGATATTCACCACAAATGTAAGAGTGGCCAAACTTGAAAGCCACGCGATCGAGCTCTAGACATACTGGCGCGAAAACAGAGTTTAACGTAAAATGGCCATTCAAGGTCATTCAAGGACATGTGTTTTTGAGTCACCGGAAAGCCAGTGAGGGACTTTACGTAAGCATAATATGCTTACGTAAAGTTCCTCCCTTATGTAAAGTCCCTCACTATTATATTATAATAGTTTTGGCCTTATCTCTAAAGGTTCCGAACTTCCGAAGACAACAACTGAAAGCACTGAAAATTATCGTTTTTGATTTCCCTACTGCCGTTTGACGACCTGTCTGCAGAAAACTCCTACGATTATCCGCATAATCCTTATATTGCCAGAAACTAGACTCCTTGGGCTACTTTTTTTCTGCTGATAATATGGGTCTACCTTTATTTAAATTTTCGTGGTGGGATCCGAAAACCCCAATGCGTAATGGCCGTTCAAGTTCACCCTAGGTCGTTAATTTCGGTACTAATCGAAAGCGTGTATGCCATTTACTGTTAGTGATCAGCAACAACGTTGGTCTTATGTTGCACCGTTTCAGACATATTGCACCGTTGCACGGTTTCTGCTAAAACAGCCACCCCACTCCTATTGCGTCCAAAATTTGGGGATATTCCTGTGATAAACTTCCCTGATTAATTACTTCTGCTAGCTTTTTACTCCTCGCGCGTTACGTTCCTAACGTAGCGAAGAGGAGTGTATGAGAACAATGTAGGCCCTATATATTGAGGACACGACCGACCGACCTCGCATTTTCGAAAATTTCGAACGGCCATATCTCGGCAACGGGTCATCCGATCCACTTCATGTTTGGTTCTAATGTAGGATTTTCGAGGTCGGTGGATCGAATGGACGTACTTCCGGTTGGACCGAATCCAAGATGGCGGCTGGCCGCCATCTTGGAAAATTTCAAATGGCCATGTCTCTGCAACGGATCATCCGATCGACTTCGTGTTTGATCCTAGGGTAGGGTTTTAGGGGACGGCTGATCGAATGGACTTATTTCCGGTTGTACCAAATCCAAGATTCGGCCGCCCGCCATCTTGGAAAATTTCGAATGACCATATCTCTGGAATGAGTTATTCGATCCACTTTCATGAATTACAGAGCAGCTTTGGAGAAATACAGGAGAAAATAATGCGCGAGGAGTAATTAGATTGGTCACAATCTGAAATATTTCTTGTCTGACAATGATATTAAGATGGCGGTTTGTCCTAGTGGTAGCGCGTTGGTTTCGATCAAAGAAGTTACTCTACGTCGGGTCCGGTTAGTACTTGGATGGGTGACCGTCTGCACATGGGCAAACCATCTCGGTATCGACGGTATGTAACCAGCTACCCAGGTCAACTCAGCCTGGCCATCTCTCCGTGGGCAGGCGCAATGAGTACCAGCAAGCTGGGGAGTAAACAGGCACACCGCGCAATGCAAAAAGCCCCATATTCGTGGTCTCGCAGTGTATGCATGTCTGGCTGAGGGCTGTAAGGAATTGGAGATCAGCGCCGCCCTATAGGCCATCTGGCTCAGGAAGGACTTTGCTCTTACCTATTCATATTTCACAAAGCAGCATAGCGATGCTTTGGACATCTGGTGGGATCTTTAATGACCACTTGCAAATTACTGCTGAGTGTACAAGTGAAAGAATTTTTGAAAACTGATCAATATTTGGTGAAGATACTGACAAGAGTATGCTGTCTCCCTTTTTGAACTTATTTATACTGTAGTGCGTGCATCACGCCCACACAGCCGAAGTCTTGACAGCAGCAGTCGACGGTATAGCATCGCATTTGGATCTCCGTCATTACCGTCGTCGTTTATTATGCTAAAGGCAACCAATTGCCATGTTGTCTCAATACTTCCAAACCAATGACTCGTAAATACAGCTTTCTCTTCGGTTCGATGAGGCAGACTCAGCTGGCTACCAGCTGGCTTTCAGCGTATGTTATGCATTCCGTGTACCGTATCATGGTATTTAGGCACTTAAGCGATCACGCACCCCCACACCCATCACCAACCCCCACGCAGACACACCCAGAGACAGACTCGACCACTAAAGTTACTTTCGTAGCGACGTCAAGCAGTAAGTCTCGCTTTCCGGTTTTCCGGCGAGCACTACTGCCACGTGATGCGTCGATGATGCCGACGCGAAGTAGGTGGGCCCATCCGTGAACATGAGCGGACGCGAACACGGTGTGATAGTCAAGCTATATGGGAAAAATCGCAATACGTGCACTAATGTGTTTCCATTATCTGCCGCGTATCCCGTTCATCAATTGTGTCGCACTAAAAAGCTACGCGCTATCCTGTTATATCGCCATATGCGAAATTTATGAACCTATTTTGTCGATACAACTGATAATAAATTATTGCCTCGGAGAAGCATAAAGTGAGCGTGCTAGTTTTATAACATCACTACATTTAGCTGCTAACTAACACGTTATACTGTGCATTAGTACTGTTGTCGATCACGTCGGTGAAACTCATGCTCAATATTCACTACGTAACTCATTCTACTCAATCTTCCTGTTCATCGCGTTCGCGCCTGGAGTCTTAGCTGGACTATAAATACGTATTGTTGAAGTCATCATGATATGACATCAGAGATATTTAACCTAAAGAAAAACGTCAAAGCAAATAAAAAGTGATTAAAAACTTACAAATCTTTAGACAAGAATAATAAAGACCAAAGTCATTTGGCACTAGGCGGCATCGCTGCCAACATGTTCTTTTTTGGGAAGAAGAAGACATATGGGGGTCGGCGATGGTACCGTTGGATAGGGCATTGCTGACTTCCGGTAGTAACCATTCCGCTATCTGTAACGGTTTGGCCCCAATTTGCAATGCAAATTTTGACTGAGGTTTCGACCTCCCAAATATCCCTTCCCGTTGGGAACCGAGGTCCCTGTCTAATACAGTGTTGCTTTGGACCACACGAGTGTCCCTGCCAAATGGCAGCTCATACCTTCCAACGCCTTTAGCCGGGTGCACGAGTGCGACAGACGGACATAGGCCTGCAGATGGACACACAGACTGATATACAGACGGACAGACCACGCTGTGGTAACAGCGGTCGCAATGGGCGGAATTGCTGAATGCTTTCAGCGATGCCTCCTAGCAAGAATTCTACAAAAACACAAAAAAAACTTTATTCATTAAAAATGGTAAAGCAGAAAGACAGACAAATTTACATGATTTTGTGTAGTAAGGGGTTATAATTTTTGTACTGAAAATTTTTTATCGTCAGTGAGAGGGCTTGAACCCCTTAACCCCATCTGCAGTTATGACAAATCTTGATGGTTTACTTTTTTTGGGCCACTCTGTATGTGTAGCAATGCCGAAAGTGTACTGTTGAATAATTATTTTCGGCATTGCAAAAAATAGTACATGACATTTGCACAAGCTGACGAGAATTCTTACACAGTGCGGATTTATACTATTGCTGTATCCTATAGAAAGGAAAGAGGTAAGCACGTGGAGGACTATTAAATCGATGCAGCTGCACCACGTGGCAAGCATGCATTGAGCCGCCGGTGAGGACGAGTCATTAGACGATAACCGTTGTCATTATCATCATTGTCAGCATCATCATCATCACCAGCAGCAGCAGCAGCAACAACAGTAACAGCATTACTTTGTCTGGCTGCAAAACGGTGATTCCTTGCAGCAACATTTCTACACCTGGCTAAGGTATGAGCATAATACACAACGATTTAATTTTATTGTAACTCTACATTAACTGACGTTTTTCATACGTACAGTTTGCGTTGTTACGTTCGTGTGGATTGTCAGTTAGGTCCGCTTAGTTAACAACACCGGCGAAGTTTTAAGTTTTCTTATCGAAAACAATATGCAAGCAATGTACAAGCAGTGCAAACGGTTAATAATTAATGGCAAATGCTCTGTAAGCTACGACTAGTGATGTGAAATTTCATGAATTTTTTGGCGTGAAATATTTCGTGGAATATTTCGTGAAATATTTATGAAATATTTCAAAAATTTCACGATGTACTATGGGTACAGGCTATAAAGTTCACTGCAACAAAGTAAGTAAACCAGTCAAAGGTAAGTATCTGTTGTTATGCATGAATACTAAATAGCATTATGTATTTCCTACTAATTTCATATACTTTAATCATGTTTTTACAAGTTTTAAGTCACTTTATAAATGAAAATTAAAAATTTCATGAAATGTTTCAAAGAAGGGTCTTGAAATATTTCAAAATTTTCATGAAATTTTTAAACATTTCAAAGTGAAATATTTCATCGTGCATCGCTAGCTACGACAAAACAGTCTATGCCAAGAAAGTCAATAACTATACCATCAATAGCTACTAAACGTTGTCTAGACGATATAATAACAATAGGCACAATGTTAACACAGATAACTACATCATTACTTTTTACAGATTTTTTTATAAATAGAATCATGCTGAATGTTAACCTGCCCATAACAGGATAAAAACTGGACTGAATACTCTACACCGTGTCTCAAAAAAAACTGTGAGGATTTGTTTTTGACAGAACTTCGTAAAATCTCTACCGATTTCAATTATTTTTGGTAGATAGGTGGCAAATTGTCCGAAATGTTATGTGTTGCATTCATTTGCCACCTCACCTGATCCTTGTTACCACACTACCTTCTAAAACATAGAAGTTCGAAATCTCTGCTCAACATTTACTGTGTGACAGAATTTTGTACACCAATTCGAATGACAGTGCAAGATAATTTATTAAATTGCTGATATTAAATACTCTGCCGTCAGAATTTATCAAAAACACATTAAAATCATAGGTGATCTGCTACTGTTGAAGTAAAATGGTGTCTTTGAAAGAGGACTCGATTTGAAAAGTTACACTTCTGCTCGTTTTCACAGAGAATTTAAGATCAGAAATTGGACAAGAGTGGGTTACAAGTATAGGCTTACCTGCTTACTGCACCGGATCGCTTGATCGTGTGATAGGAAGTGGTTGTCTGTATACTTCCCATAATGCTGACAACGTACTCACTGTTTACAGCAAATTTATGACTTCGGTATTTTAAAGGTAGTGTGGCAACAAAGATCAGGTGAGGTGGGAAATGAATATACCTTGTAAAAGTAGAGACATTTTGCCATCTACCTGTCAAAAATTATTAAAATCGCTGGAAATTTGCCTAAGTTCTGACAAAAACAAATCTGCACAGTTTTTTGAGACACGGTGCATAACTTGCGTGACGCAACATAATTGGAAGATATGCTTATTTCTGTTCTGATATTCTTTAGAAATATAAAAAGCAGCAACTGTTGGTTTGGTTTTAGCATGAGTTACAAAGGGCCGTACGACTTTGTGTGCACATTTAATGGGTGTATAACAAGTAAACAGGCGGACACTTGGCTGTGCGATAAGTGATTTAGGCGATTTACGTTATGCTGGATGACGCTACAACAACTTATTATCATTCAAAAATGTAAAGTTTTTTTTTACATAAACAAGATGATGTTCGAACGAACACGGAGTCTGTCCAATGCCTCATATAGCAGTTAAAGTAATCATGCTCATAGATACAGACTAGAGCTAGTACAGGCCAAAATCATCATGTAAATTTGTAACAGTCGTAAGCACAACAAAATATTCGTCCACTCTACTATTCACTGGTTCTTGTATATAAGTGTAGTTGTAATTCTCCCTAGTAAGCTCTGTGAATACCCTACCGTCAACTGTTGCAAAAATAATTAAGGGGTGTAAAATTACTAATGGGACATCGTGTATATGAATCTTTTGTACTCCTCCCTCTTAAGTTTTGTGTAAAATTTGAATGGTCTATCATTAAAGATTGCAAAAAAATATTTAAGGAAGTGTGAATTACAAATTTGGTCACGCGAGCTGACCACGCCTACTTTGTGGCCGTCCGGTGCACTAAATGGAATGTGGTCAGCTCGCGAGAACAAAAATTTAAAGTCCGCAGCTTTATCCGTTTTGGAGCTGTTAGCATTTAACGCCAAAAAAATTAGGGGGTGACGTGACCCTGGCCACGCCCACTTTTCGAAAAATTTTAAGAGATCATGTCCTGACTCCCCCTGGAAACGTGCACATAAAATTTGAAATCTGCGGCTTTATCCGTTTTGTAGCTATTAGCATTTAGCTCCCAAAAATTTAGGGGGTCACGTGACCCTGGCCACGCACCGTTTTCGAAAAATTTTCTAAGGCGTCATGTCTGGACTGTCACTGCGACATGACCGTCAAATTTGAAGTCCGTAGCTTTAACCATGTTGAAGCTATTAGCATTTAACGCCGAAAAATTTAGGAGGTCACGTGACCCTGGCCACGTCCATTGCAGGATCTGCTCAAAAATATTTTCTTCAGAATGTTAAGGGGAAGCTATGTTCCAAATTTGGTGAAGCTCGGTCCAAAACTGGGCTCACAATCCTAGCCGTAGTCGCCGGATAAGACAACGAACGGACACTGGATGTACGGACACCGGACGCTAATCGCTAAAGTGAATTTATATTCTGCCCAGTGCTATACATTGCATTGGACAGACAATTACCATATAACTGTACCTCTCTGACGTTTTTACCGCGCGATGCAGGTACTGCAGAGGTATACGCTAATGTTATTTGCCGCCCGTCCGTCCGTCCGTCTGTCTGTCCGTTTCTAACGTTGAGATACCCGTGTTATATAACCTTGGTTGCTTCGAAAGAAATTACACGAGTAACTTGCTTAATGGTCTTCGCTCGTCAGAGCTCCAGCATCGCCAATGTAGTCCAAGGAAAACGTCTTCAAAATTCTGGTGGAATAGTGTGAGGTCGCTGTTTTAGCAGGAAAACTGAATATCTCAGAAACGGGGAAAGATAGAGCCAAGGTTGGTATTGATCAATAATAGAAAGTTGTATACGCGTTTTCGGTTGTTACCAAAATCAACGACCTCGGATGACCTTGAACGGCTATTACCTTCACTCTAAGGTGTTTTTCGGAGTACATCAAAAATTTCATTGAAGATGGACCCATATTATCAGCAGCGAAGATGTAGCACAGTGACTCTAGTTTCTGGCAACATAAGGTTAATGCGGATATTCGTGACGTCGATTTTCAGTGTTTTTGAACGCTATAGTTTCGGAACGTTAGGTAATAAGGCCAACATTATTATGTAGTATTATTTACTCACTCGTCGCTTTTCTACTGACCCCAAAAACGTGACCTTGAATGTCCATTTTACGTTGAATGCTGTTTTCGCGCAGGTAAGTCTAAAATATTTTGATTTCGAAAATAGCTGCGTAAAAACTAATAAAGATTAACCCATACTGTCAGCGCATGTCAGGGACTAGTTTCTGGCGATATAAGGTTTATGCGGATATTCGCGGAGGTTCTCTAGAGAGGAGTCGTCAAACGCCACTGGGTGGTCGGAAACGGCGATTTTTTCAGTGTTTTATATCTTAGGAAGCTTAAGAAAAAATAAGACCAACGTTATTATTGAGTATTATTTAGTTCCTCATTGGCTTTCCACTGACCCCAATCTTGAATGTCCATTATATATTTGTGACGATAATTATTTTCCACATTTTACGAACGAATAGCATTGTGTCACGTACCTTGCCGTCTTTGTACTATCAAGTATAGTTAACGTGGTTCAGCGGTCGCAGGCTTGCTGCCTCAATGTCTGGTACAATTAAACAACTAAATAAAATATTAACTGCTAACTGCTTATTCAAATTGATTGCGGCATCGCGCGGTTTTTTGCTTGCGATCACGACCCGAATCCAGCTGCTTCCTGATCTGAATCACGATCCGAATTCGGATTTTTTAAAACTAAACCGAGCTGAATAAACTGAAGTTTATTAAAACACACTTGCAGCTGAGAAAGCTGAATAGATGAATACACAAAAATATATAAAGGATTTTTTATTTGCTGTTCCTATAGACAGCCAAGAATAAAACACGATAATCCTCGACTCTCTCTGAGTGCTTTCCAGCTTTCTAGTTTTATTATGCACCACTCCCATAGCAGCCTGCATTACGCATTGTACTCCGTCTGTCTATTTGTCTGTCCGTCCTTTTGTTCCGTACGAAGTTTTAGCTCAAGAACAAAAAGTCGCATGAAATTCTTTCCGTGACACGTGACTCGCGGTGCAATTTGGAGGTCGAAATCGTCACAAAGATCAGACACAAAATCCGACACAGTCGAAAATGGATAAGCGCACTATGTTGAAAATCTGTAAAAAAATATTGCTCCGTGAATTTCCGAGAATCAAAGATCAAGGACAAGTTGCACAGCGCAGTCTAAAATGTAACAAACTCAGAAATTGAAAGTTACGGGAAGTTACAGAAGTTTCCGGTGTCATTTACAGCAAAGCTTACAGTTTTAAAATTAACACTCTGAAAGCTGACAGTCACAATACCTCACAGAGTTCCTGCAGAAAAATTGGCTGCTGACATTCAAGCAGAAATTGAGCGTAGGTCTAATTGAAAAATAAGGCGGCATCCTCAAATTTGCCAAGAAAAGATCGCATATTGGAGCCGGAATCGTTTTTATACCGGCAGCTGGTCACGGATGGGTAATGTCCCGAATGAACCACAGAGCTGATTCACGTTCTTTCTCGTTAATACGACGCAACTCTCGACTGACTTTAGACTCTAGACGTCTTGACTGTAGACAAAATAGACACTTTTGAATTTCGATGTTGTTTGAAGTTGTAGTTTAATTTCTGTTTGTTAGTCATAATTTCCACGTCTTCAGTGTGAGTGTACTGTACACACAATGTAGCCGTAGAATTGCTGCGTCAAGATGAAAGCTGCTGCTGTCGCTGTTGTCGCTTCACTCGTCCTGGCGGTCTGCGCTGTCGACGAGACTCATTCTGGGTGGCAACCTGCTAACTCCGTCAGCAGCGGGCGTACCGGAACCTCGATGCTGACCAAGCTTCGCTCAGCTGTCAAACGGATCGAACTCCTCGCCGAAGAGGTCGACGCCGCCCTGAGTATCGCAGACACCGCCGGCGACCACAACCCTGACACCAACTGGATGCCGGTGTCGGCCAGTAACGAGATGTTGAAACGAGATGACACGAAAAGAAAGTACAGGTACGGGTACGGACGACGCCGACATGATAACTACGGAGTCGCCGGACGATTTGGACGCAGCACCAACTGAACTTCGTTCTTTTCTTTAATTTTCACAGTTTAATTACCTACGATAGGCTTGTATAAATGAACCTTTCAACTACTTTCTGCCTTCATATGTTTTCTTTATCACTCAGTAGTCAATACGATTTTTTCATCGCTTCTAGAATCAAACTGAAGCATCAAGGCTATGGTAGGATAGAGTTAGTTGTTAGTATGATACGAGTAGCTGATGACTGGAAGCAGAACAAGACTTCAGCGGCGGAGAATTCATAATAAATTTTAGAAGTCTTATCAAGTTTATTGCTTAACTTTTCATGTACTATAGATTCTACTGTAGTGTATGCGAGTACAAACATTTTGATTATTATAATTCAGATTTCAGTAACATTAACTAATTGATCAACAGAAAAGTCCATAGACAGTGACGTGATCAGACATCGTTAAACCACTAAGTATTAATAACTGAAAGTGCTTTATGCCATAAAAGAAAATTAAAATTTACATTACGTGCTTGGTGATTTAGGTTTAACAAGAAACCCGTGCAATCGCAAAAAAACGCGCGATGCCGCAGCTGTTCGTTTCGGTTAAAGTTCGCCGACATTCACCACAAGTTTAAGAGTAGCCAAGCTCCATAAACCACGCTTCAGAGCTCTAGACATACCAGCGCAAAACATAATTTAAGGTAAAATGGCCATTCAAGGTCATTCAAGGTCACGTATTTTGGGTCAGTGGAAAGGCGACAAGGGACTAAATACTATTATATAATAATGTTGCCCTTATTTCATAAGGTTTCGAAGAAGTAGCATCCGAAAGCACTGAAAATCGACGTTTTCGATTACCTCACTGTCGTTTGACGCCCCTCTCCAGGGAACCCCCGCGAATATCCGCATAAACCTTATATTGCAAGAAACTAGAGTCACTGATAGTGTGGGTCTATCGTCATTCAAATTTTCGTGGTTGGCTCCGAAAACGCATGTGTTTTGAAACAGAGTGCATAATGGCCGTTCAAGGTCATCCAGGGTCGTTGATTTCGGTACCAGTCTAAAGTGCGTATGCGACTTCTTATTAGTCATCAATTGTAACTTTTAAAGTAAGTAAGCAAGCAAGTGTACTTGTACACGACGCACTTAAACAAAAAGTCACAAGGCGCCAAGTCTCAGCAAAACAAAAAAACGTCTTTAGAAGTCGCCTAAACTCGCTCAGGCATATGTCTCGCTGTCGAAGTTCAACAGGCAGATTATTCCACAGCAGAGGTC
>Ga0209679_1000566_pt1 | contig 13729 bp, 10 predicted proteins | sample WorMetHEROISLAND_4_FD_187408 | JGI IMG/M metagenome (GOLD analysis project Ga0209679, IMG submission 187408) | Marine gutless worms symbiont microbial communities from Max Planck institute for Marine Microbiology, Germany - Olavius sp. 2 HERON... ...
AAAATATATGACCTTGAGTGACCTTAACTGGCTATTTCGCGCTAAAATCTGTTTTCGCGCCGGTTTAGCTGCCTGACATCGTGCAACTTCGGAAAGTAATTGCGTGAAAATTAATAAAGATAGACACATACTGTCTGCGGTGCATATCTCCGGCATGGAGTCTAGTTTCTGGCGGTATAAGGTTTGTGCGGATATTCGGTCGGGTTCTCTAGAAAGGAGATGTTAAAGGACAGTGGGGTCGTGCATTAACGCTTGTTTTGAACACCTTTTCTTGGCTCTCGAAAACTGTTGCGTAAGAGTAAATACAGATACACCAATACCACAGCAGCCTTCGTGTAGATCGGGGAGTCTAGTTTCTGGCAATATAAAGATTGTGCGCTGGGGTTCCCGAGAAAAGCAACTTCAAACGACAGTGGGGTCGCGCGGCATGCGCGCGTCTATAGCATTGTATACTGAAGTGTATGCGCTGTGCGTAACAAATTACCCGTTTAATCGGACGTAGGCTCCTGGGGTGATTAGAGGCAGCTGTGGGCGATAGAAATTAACTTAGCTACAAAGAAATACGTTGCTGATGCCCTGTTTCTAAGCGGTAGCTGAGCTTCTTGTTATGCCTCTGCCAACGTAGTGGCTTCAAGCATTATTTTCTGACTATTTGTAAGTCTGTGTTCTGAAAGTTGTTAACACAGTGTGTTGAAAAGTATTGGACATATTTTCACGACATACGAGTACACAAATGCATTTTTGGACAAGGATGAACACTTCTTGTTTTAGGGTCAAAGTTCAAGGTCATAGTGGGGTCAAATGTGCTGGAAAATGCACTTTTCAGTTTCGTTCCATGTGTTTTAGTTAATATAGCAGCATTTGCATATATATAAGCTAATTTAGGGCTTTTAAGATTTTTTACAGTTATGATATCTATTAGTTATTTTTGTTTTTCATTTCAGCTGGCTGCACAATACTTAAGTGCTTTGATGTTGTTGATTGGTCGACAGCAAAGGCATCCAGTTCTGCTCCAAAATTAACTAACTTTTGGGAGAACTGGCCTAACCTACAGTACCTGCAGTGAATATATAACTCCTTTTTTTGGAAAATTTGACTGGTTACACAAAAAAGTACTACTACTAGTAGCAGTGACAGCAGTAATAGTAGTAAGAGTAACTGAATCTGACATCTGTTGCCACATGGCAGCTGCCTAAGATAAATGACAGCCGTTATGAGATTATTTGCTCTGCATGGACTTTGCTGCACAAACTGCACCTGTCTGAGTGATGAATTATTTTTTGCACAGTTGTACTGAAACAACAGGAGTATATGTCATCATGTGAATCATAGGATGTACTGTATGTGCTTACAAGAAACTGACGACTAGCCAGTTTAATCTGCCACATGGAACCAAATGGAAAATTAGTGATTGTGAATATATAAGAAAACTGATGAGCAGTTTTGAGCATGAAACATCAGAAAAAAAATCAAGCAACTGGTGAATGCAGTGCAGAGGGTACTAGCAGTCTTCTGCAGGAAGGATTTGTGGAAAACTAGGAAAAGGTACAATTTAACCCTGGAGTGAAAGATGTGAGAGCAGTGTATAAAAATGACAAGCATAAAGAGTTGAGTCAGGAAAAGCTGTGAACAGTGACCAAATTATTTTCAAAGAGGAGCAGAGTGATGGTTGAGCAGCGTGGTGTAGGTGATACAACAGTAGGCCTGATAAATATTAGACGGTAGGTCGGATGACATTAATTGGGTCTGAGGATGCTGGGACCACAGTTTATCTGTTCTGTTCTTCTGTTCTACTGCATTGACTCTTAGCAGTAAGTGGATTGATGAGCTGAGTGTTTGCTGGAACTCTTTTGATACGTAGAATCTTTGTTTATAATAAATGGGAATGGGTCAAAGCAATTTTGTTGAGACTTTGTAGACTCAATGTTAAACGTTTATGGTTTGAAAATTGAAATTTTGTAGACACTTGTTTTTGACAAGTAATGTTTATCTCTGTGATGTGCTTTGGGTCTTCTTACATAATTTTAACAAAGATGTAATGCTTCAGTCAGGTTTATGGACTTTTTTTGTGATGGATTAGAATTTGTTTGGTCGTGGTTTGAAACCTCTGTGAATAGTTAATTACCTTCGCCGTCGCTTAGCGAGCAGAGAAGGTATTGTGTTGTGCTGTCACGCTGTGTGTGTGTCCGCCGCATTAGTCTTGGCGGCGAGTGCTGACGAGTTTTAGCATTTGTCTCATTTTTACCTAGTTTGCATTGTTGGTGGTTGTTCTTACAGTTCTTATATAGTATAGTTTTTATTTGCACTGTGCGGTCATTTTGCTTCATTTCTTCTGCCCTGCAGTCACTCTGCCTGCTGTTGAGCGAAATAAACCTGTTCACTTGGAAGGTACTACCAGGGTACATTTTTGCTGGCGGCTAGGACAAGGATGCTTACTAGTATGACTCATGCTGAACTGTTCAGTTCAGTCGTCAGCGGCCAGCGCCTCTGTGCTGTTTATACACTCACCGTCTCCAGCTCAGATGTTCAGCTGACTGATTAGAGCAGGCGTTATCCTAGAGGCCTGATGGCCAGCCGGCTCAGATGACGCAGCAAGCAGTGCCACCCGAGTGCTGGCCACTTTTGGCCAATGGCCAGTGTTTGTCTGGGTCGCGGTGCGGAATGGTGGACGCGCTCTGCATTGCTTACTCCTAGTCCTGTTAAGTCTGGCGCTGAGGATTAGCTAGAAACAGTTACTGTGCCCTGCACATCGCATGGCATGGCATGGCATCGCATCGCCATGCATCGCATCGCACTAGACAGGGTACTAAATCAAACAGGCATGGATCCAATTTCCGGTAGACCCAGATTGAGGCTGCCAGGCTAGCTAATGACCGGCGACTAGACACATTGCTCAGTGTGGTATGGGAGGTGAAGAGAGGGGATAGAGGCTGATAATAACCGTTCACTGCATATCCAAGAGCAATGGGTGCCGGTATCTGCATAGATTACATACTTGTAATACCGCAGACTGCACTTGGTGACTTGCTGTAGCCTGTAGACGCCGGTATTACCACAGAAATGATGGCACTAGGTCAGTTATGGGTTCAGAGGCTGACAACCAGCATAGAATTAATTCCTCAGTGCAGCTGATGTTCAGAAGATTACTGGTAGACCAGTGTCCGTTGCATGGGGCTCAGCTCATCCTCTGTGAGGCTTTCTGTCTATGCGCCCTGATTGTGTCTACACAGACTTTAGCGCTATATAAATTGTTTACTTACTTACTTAAGCTGGTGATGGTTAAACCCAATTAAGTTAGTGCCGGGTATACACTTACATGGGCCTGATGGCTGACTGTGTTAACAGCAAATGCCTATAATGGACTAAACTGGTATGCCATCAGTCTTGGTAACAGGGTCACAGTGTTATGCAGAACTCGCTGTTGTCTTTCCTGGCTGTGGCCATGAAACCATTGCCAGTACTTTGTTGGGAGTGATGCCAGGTTGAATGGGCCTAGGTAGTTGGGTTGGTCCAATACCAAGGCAGTATACCCGCAAATGGTCACCTGTCTTGGACTCTCAGTACCTCATTGATGTGTGCAGCGCCATTAACATTAAGCTAAACTGCTACCGCTGACGTTCATGTCAAATTCTGCCAGTTGTGTAGCCGATCGAGTGGTGGATGGGCGACTGATTTTTACTGGGTGATGTGCATCATGTGGTATTGCCACAGTAAGTTGTCCATCTGTAACATATAACATAGCCATATGAGTTTGGTTACTTCGAAAAAAAATAAATACACAAATTATTTTCTTAGTGCCTATGCTCCTTGGAGACCCAGCATTGGCAATCTAATCCAAGGGGAACACCCCAGAATTTGGGTTCAATAGGGGTGGGTTCGCTGTTCTCAGCAGAAAACCTGCAATCTCTCTGAAACGAAGCAAGATAGGGCCAAGGTTACTATTAATACTATTAATGACTAATAGGAAGTCGTGCACGTGATTTCGATTGGTGCCAAAATCAATGACCTTGGATAACCTTGAACGGTGATTATGCACTCTGTTTCTAAATACATGTGTTTTCAGAGCCCACCACAAAAATCTGAATGAAGATAGACCTACACTATCAGCAGTGAAGATGTAGCGCAATGACTCTAGTTTCTGGCAATGTAAGGTTTATGTGGATATTCGCGAGGCTTTCCTGGAGAGGGGGCATCATACAACAGTGGAGTTGTCGAAAACGGCAATTTTCAGTGCTGGTAGTTTTGCTCACTCTTTTTTCAGAAGCTTTAGAGATAAGGCCAACATTATTATATAGTATTATTTAGTTCATCGCCTTTATCCACTGGCTCCAAAATACGTGACCTTGATTGACCGTGAATGGCCATTTTACGTTAAATTCTGTTTTGTTTTTGTCAACTCAAATTCAAAATTTGCTTATTTACTTTTACGGAAATTGCCATTATATCTCTTCTAGGCATAGATAATATATTTGGTGAAGGTAATATGTATAAGCCGTAATTTTGCAGTACGTACAAAGCTTTTAAATATTCTAAGACCTCGAATATTCAGTATCTTCGGTTTGCTTAAGTCAATTTAATGTGTTTTGTTTCAATGGAAGCAGGTTTGCTGCCTCAGTGTACAATACAATTAAACAGTTAAATAAAATATTAGCTCTTTACAATTAATTGCTTATTCTAGTTGATTGCGGCTGTGCAGCATCGCGCAGTTTATTGCTTGCAGTAGCATGCCGGTTTCTTGTTTGTAATCATGCTGTCTCAGAACATACAAAGTGTAGCAGCATGAACTTGGTACGTTGATAGATGGTTATGCTGTCGCGCCATTTACGTTTTAATCGATTACACAAAGTTTTAAAAGACAGAAGGTTTGATTCAAAGTACCATGGTGTGAATATCCTGCATATTGTTCTGTAATTATTAGTGAAAATGATTTGTATGATTAAACAGGAGAGAACATGGCACAAGAGTGAGCACCAGCGGTTTAAGGAGGAGGCTGAAATGTTGAAAACATTGCAGCATCCGAATATCGTACGATTTTATGACTTTTTCGAGGAGCCACTACCAAAAGGCAAACGACTGATTGTTCTTGTGACTGAGCTGATGACGTCGGGCACACTTAAGACGTATGTTGTTGTTATTATGTTTTGCCAGAGAATAAAGATAGTCTAAAATGCCGTGATAAAGTAGTTTAAAGAAATCGGATTTGCTTAGCTGTGCACTGTGCAAATACAGTTTGCAATGCATGCATTATCCATTCTGTACTTTGGTCTCAGTAGCTACTTTGTCAGTACTGTATTGTGATTACTACTTTGTCAAGCTGGTTGTACATGACCAGTGAATTTTGTGCCAGGAACAACAATAAAATTTGAGATAATGCTTGTGGTTCAGTTTCATACTGCAGTGCAGTTAGACCTTCACCTTAAGTTCTCTCACTGGCTTGGGTGCGTTAAGTACTTGCAGCATTTTATGATGGTAGATTTTACGTATGGTATAAGCTTGACTTGCGTTCCATTTTCACCTTGGTCTGGCATTACCATACCGTTCTTTGCTAATGTAATACCGTATACGTCATACAGTGTGCAAGATGGTGCTGCAGTCAGCAGTCTGCACTTGTTGCACCATGTTCACCTCTGCCAGTGGTTGACAGCCAAGTGTTTCTGTTGCCAGTGCTTATCCTTTGGACAGTATTTTACTGCTACCTATGGCAGTTGCCTTCAGATATCAGCTTAGCGTTGAACTATGCCAGTCATTTTATTGTGGTCTACATCTGCCTATTCATTCTGTGACTTTTTTGAATTCTGTTGTTGTTAGTTTTTATGATATATTATTCAGAGTATTGTTAGTAATGAACAAATGAAAAATAATGATTTTAACTGTCTAAGAAGTAGATGTTCGAATACATATAGTGAAAAACAGTTAGTAACTATGCTGTCAGTGGTGCATTGCTGTTTATAATATATCACGCTGGGTTAATGATTGTTGTGTAGTTACATTCGACGGTTCAAGAAAATTAACGTCAACATATTGAAGAATTGGTGCCGGCAGATTCTCAAGGGCCTTTTGTTTCTGCACAGCCGTTTGCCGGCCGTCATTCACCGTGATCTCAAGTGTGACAATATATTTATTACTGGCACGTCAGGTTCTGTGAAGATTGGCGACCTTGGTCTGGCAACGCTCAAGAAACAGTCGTTTGCAAAGAGTGTTATAGGTTGGTGGTGTATTGGTGTAAAGTTTATTCAGATATTTGTGGGGGTTCCCTGGACGGATCATCAGATAACAGTGAGGTTGTTGACAGCAGCTATTTTCAGTGCTTTTGCTGGCTGTATCTTCGAAACCTCTAGAGATAAGGCCAATGTTGTTACTGTAAGGCTGTACTACTGACATAGCCTTATGATCTGTTTTTAATGCCTGGATGTACTAGATGTCAAAGCAGCACTAAAGGGTTCTCAGATACTTAATTATACTGGTTTTTCATTAAAAGATTTACATCGGTATTCTGTAGAACATTACGTTCCAGACTGTGAATAGTTCACTGAGTGTTTCAAAAAATTTCACCCCCGTCTTGTTTGCAATATAATTGTTTTGATCGTAAATCGATGTTGATAATATTTGGCTAAATTATACAGAAGAACAATTACAATAAAAAGTGTATATTTCATAACTGTTTTATGCACACTAACAACAGCTTGTAGCATGAGCTACCGGTACCAATTCTGACTAGTACTCCCAATGGAAAACGTCATGTTCAAAGAAAAACAACGTGAGTTGAAAATCAAGTCAAAGCACTGACAAAACAATTCAAACAGTTACAGTAAGTGTTCAAAGTGCCTTCCGTTGGCTTTCACACAGGCCTTGAGCTGTTTGTGCCACTGGTCAATTGCTTCATCGATGACTGACATTGCACCAGGTGTCAATCAGGCATTGCTTCGTCTGCTGCTGTAGCAACACTTAAGCTGGTACCCGACTGCTAATGATAACATTATGTAAGTACGCATAGCATTTTTATGTTGCATAGTCCTTTGGCAACAGCCAAATATTGTCAAAATCAGTTTAGGATAAAATAAGTTACAGTGCAAACAAGAAGGGGGTGAAATTTTTTTAAACACAGTGTATATTTGCTTGCTGTTGACAGGAACGCCAGAGTTTATGGCACCAGAGATGTATGAAGAGAAATACAATGAGAGTGTTGATGTCTATGCATTTGGCATGTGTATGCTGGAGATGGCAACGAGCGAGTATCCATACAAAGAGTGCACAAATACGGCTCAGATCTACCGTCGTGTTAGCTCCGTATGTACTTCAGATCATGATGTAAATGTAATTGCAAAACACTGCAGCTCTTGAATGTTGCATTCTGGTGTTCTTGAGCCAAAGGGTGTTTTTTGAGCATTGCTGACTGGATTATTTATGTCAGTTTGTAGTCATTACTGTATAAAACTGCATATCTTGATTTGTGCAACTCAGTCTCAGCCATGTTTTAAGTGCGCCGTCCAGTTATCATTATCGTATTGCTTATCATATCAGTTTATGCAGCATTTCGTGCACTTCTGGCCATTTTTTATCCGTGTGAGTTCTAGGCAGCATCATGTAAGACGTCACTATGTGTACTTTTTAGCATTGAATTACAGTTGTCAAAACCATTACTCAGGCAGGCAGTAGGCCAGTTGCCAATATTCTAATTGTGACATTTGGAATATTAAATACTTTTGTGTTATTTGAGGCTCTGTTTACTTTTTCCTGTGGAAAAGATGCCGTATAACATCATACATTGTTACATTCCCACCCATTCCAGGCTCATGTTTGCCCACCTGTAAACACGGTTCAGACATTCGGATAATACCCAAAAAAAACCATCAAAAACTGCAAAAAAACACACACCAAACTTAATGCAATTTCAGTTTGTCATGCCAGTAATAATTTAAGATTTCTTTGTTTGCAGCTTCTAACGACCAATAAGTAATGAATTTGCAAATTTTGAGATAATCTAAAATACTGGCAAATCTAAATAATAGCATAGCTGATGAGCTAAATCAACTAACAAGCTTCCCAACTGCTCGTTCAGATAAATCTGAAAACCAAATAAAGCCCAAAACCCAATAAAGCCCCAAAAACCCAGTGGGTTGGGTTTTTAAAAAACATTTTTTTCTGAACCCTGCCTGTAAGGAGTGACTTGGGACAAGTTTGGCTGTATCCCCTTTCCAATACCACCAGTGAGTCATATGTGGTGGGTGTCAGTAAGAATCAAAACCAGGTCAGCCAGGTTGTGTTGCTTTAGCCACTAAGGCGTGGCTGCTCTGTCATATTTGTTTTGTGGTAATGTAATATAATAAAGCTAATAAGTTGTATTACATCTGCTGTTGTTTACTTGATTCTGCTATAAAGGGTATCCGACCTGAAGCATTTGAGAAAGTCGCTGATGCAGAGATAAAAGATATAATCCGACGATGCATCAGTACCACTGCATCAGAGAGGTATGTGTGAACCAAAGCTATAGTTTTGGGTTGTGAAAAAGTCATCTGGCATTTTTAGTTGTGGTAGTTCATTTCTTTTTATATTGAAAAGTTTGTATATTTCCATTATAGTATGATGTTAACTGGTGTATACAATTACAGTGAATCAAACCCTTCATGGAATCATGGAAAAAATTTATACTCAGAATTTGCTGTTTTAAAATATTCGGTGTCTGTGTCATGACTGTAATATTGCATACCAGATTGCACAAAGTATAACTTTTACGTTTATATATTTGTAAACTTTATGACATGGCATGCACTCAGAACCCAAGAACCTTACTTAAGCCATCTCTTTCATCTTTTTTTGCTGTCATCTGTTTGATTCAGTGTAATTAGCACAGGTGCAAGTGTTCTGGTAATTATTTTTCTTGACACCGTGGAAATTTAGTTTGTTGTTATAAACAGTGTTAGATAGTTAACACTGATGCCGTTAATATCTATCTGCCAATTAATGTCGGCGTTATTTGTTACAGGTACACTGTAAAAGAACTGCTGCAGCTGGAGTTCTTTGCTGAGGAGACCGGTATTAGAGTGGACATTGTGAAGATGTCTGCATCTGCGTTGGATGAAGTGCCTGCTGATGTGATTCAGTTGCAGCTTCGAGTCGTTGATCCGAAAAAGCAAAGAAAGAATCTGCAACAGCGCGAGAATGAAGCTGTCCAGTTTGATTACAACATCAGCACTGACAACCCAAATGCTGTGGCTCAGGAGATGGTATGTTCAGAAATCAATGCGAGTTTACAGCTGTTGTCACATGAACATTTTGAATATTGTGTGAAATGTATGTGTGTTTCCACAGTTCTGCAGAGAATAAGATAACTAAAGTCATGCATTGTTATCCTGCAGATAGTTTGGCTGCCATATCATGAATTTTGCATCATAGCTGTGATAGGAAGATTTGCACAAAATGATATGGTCGAAACTCACTGATGGAAACAGCTCTATGACTGGGAGTTGATGATGATGACGTGGAGGAGAGGAGTATTGCTGATACATATCACTGTTTGTTCATTGAAGTCTTCATCCTTCAGTGCTTTGATACTGTTGGTTGGGCGACAGGAAGGACATCCGTCCTGTAAAAGTTCACTGCATCAGTTCCCGTGAGTTTATTTTTGGGGACCAACCCAAGCTGGAGTAACCTTGCCTGGAGTCTCTGTCTCTAGTCGGGTGGTTGAGGATCAACGCACGTGACCACAAGTTCACGCCAGGCTTCACGGTCTTGTGACACCTCCACGAGTTCATCGGTCCTCATTCCAGGCAGCCTCTCGATGTAGTCCACGTAGTTTAGTGGAGGACGGTCACGTCTTGTTGTGCCATGAGTTGGCTGGTATAGCGCATAGGTACTGGCGTGTGGAGAACATAAGTTTCGCAGCATGTGATTGACAACTGTGCTTTCTTGGTCACGTCCTCCATCACACACACATGCCTGGAGTAATTCTGAAAAATGAGCCAGTTAAACAAAAACTGTTCATTCAGATCTAATAATGTGTTGCATCTGTTGATAGAAGTTTGGTAGATTCGCTTAATATGCTGTTTGCCGTGCAGGTGAAGTCTGGATTTGCCTGTGAAGAGGACGTCAAGACGATAAAATGTCAGATAAGTGGCCGCGTGCAGCAGTTAATGCGTGAACGTGAAGTGCGTCGATTGTGCACTGCAGCAGCTCCAGTGTCTGCTGTTGACAGCCAGTCACCTCTGACAACAATGGCCAGCCAGATGCCTTCAGCTACTTCAAATCAATCAGCTTCTGCCAACAGATTGAATAGTCCGGAAAAGGATGGATATATTGATGGTTAGATCATTCTTCGTCACATAATCATAACTAGAAGGTGCTCGTGAGAGTGTATATCTCCGCCAAGTGAATTTTTACAGATGCCCCTTTTTCAAACAATTTTAAGGGGTCATGTCCGGACTGTCCTGGGAACGTCCGTGTCATATTTGAAGCCTGTAGCTTTAACTGTTTTAAACTGGTCTGATTGACTGCTCCGCTGTGCGTACGCACACAGACAGACGGACAGAATCACATCAAAGAAAACAGTATCTCCACCATTCACTATGTTCACTTGGCGGAGATCACAACAAGGGCCAAAGTAATTTGGCAGTAGGTGGCATCGATGCAAACTGGGGGCTCTTGACTGTCAGGAGAAAAATGTGGGTCAGGGCTTTAGTTTCTGGCAGTGTATTTGCAGGAGTACCCTGGACAGGGATCGTCAAATGAAAGTAGGATTAAGGCCAATATTATTATATAGTGACATGGAATCCACTAGTCCCAAAATACGTGACCTTGATTGGGTATTTTGCACTAAATTCTGTTTTTGCACCTGTAGCTGTAGGACTTTTTTGCATGGCTTATCAAAAACAGTGGCACAAAAACAAATATAAACACCCATACTATCAGTGTCAAACATGTAGTTAGAACTAGTTTGTGGCAATGTAAGGTTTATGCGGATATTCATGGGGGTTCTCTGGAAAGGAGGCATCAAACGACAGTGGGGTTGTGTGTTAACAGTGCTGCTGTTGTGTGCACATCGGCATAGAGTGTTTATTCGCTGTGTGTGCAATAATCAGCTGGTTCATCAGACGTAGGTTTCATACATGACGGCCATAGTTTCGGTAATTACAGCGATAGAAAGTGACCAAGTTACAGACAACAGCATAATTGATGCCTGTTTCTAAGCAGTAGCTAAGCATGTTGTTTTATCATTTGCCATGCTGTATGTTACGTTTGAATAAAGTTCATTGCTTAATTTACGTTTGCAGTCGTATTGTGTTGCAGGAGATCTGTGTTGCTTACCTGTGACTCATTCGTATGATGGAAATGCTGCAGAGCCATCTGTAGTAAGAAGAAACATTATTGCACCAAATTCTGAGGTAAGTTGTGGACATTCATGTCAGTCTTTGTCATGTATGTGTCATTTGTTGATTCCTGTGTAACAGGTGCCACTAGAGAGGTTTTAAAAAATTAATTTTCCTGAGTGATGTAGTAGTAGTAGTTGCAGCAGCATATATATATGGCGCAATCAAAACGAAAGTCACTGTTAAGTCCCGTAGAGGCTGGGCTGCCGTTAAAATCAAAGACAATACGTACATGGTGGGAGTGACACCTGTATTAGGCGGGACTGTGTACTTACCTGTGCTAGATAAGCCAGCATGATTTCAAAGCCTGCCTGACATGGGTGGCACATAGCTGGGCACCTGCCGTTTGAGAACCAGACGTGCTGCCCTCCGAAGCAGATGCCATCTATGCCTCGGGTCAGTCAGAATTCCTGGGATGTGGGGGGTGTCCAGAGAGCTTGTGCAGTGTGTCTAAGAGAAAAGGAGTACCATACATTTTCCATCGGTACCAATCACACTCACCTTACACCAGTCCACACTACCTCAACAATGTACACACTTGTATAATTACAAAATCCTAGTAATAATTAATACGGTGACACAGCTGTTACATAGCATATTTCCTGGTCCATGTCTGCCAGACTAAGTGCAGTTGACCTGTATCAGTGGTGCACGAAGTCCGGCCCCTGAACCACATCTGACCCGCAACGGGTTGTCATGTGGCCCATGACGTACAAGAGAAAAAAACAACAGGGTGCCCCCTGGTCATGGAAAGTCATGGAATTTAGGAAGACCATTTTCCAGGCCTGGAAAGACATAGTGAAGGTCATGGAAAGTAATGGAAAATGATGATATCATGTAGTTTTTACAACTGCACTGAGCAGTTCTGTAAAAGTGACACAAACTGTGAACCATGATGTGATACTGTTGACACAATTTGCACTGGTTTACTTACTGACCGATTTTCTACAGCTATGGTCATTAGAGATGGTATGCATTCGTAAGTCGTATATCGTTTATTTTGAAATATCTGTTGTGTTTTTTGGTCATGGAAAAGTCATGGAAAATCAGTGTTGGAAAAGAGGGGGCACTCCAAAATAATGAGAACTGTGAAAGACTTGGCGTGTTGACAGCTAACATCCATACTGATATCTAGAAGCTCTTTGCAGTTATGCAACTGTAGCCATCACAGTGACTGGGCTAGAGTCAGTGGTTAAAGTAAGGGCTAGTGGCTCAGCTCCTGCTTTTGTTTTGGCCCCTGCTAAAATCAGCAGTTATACCATTCTTAGTGTTGGTCCTGTCCTGTTCTGCTGCATGTTAGAAATATTTTTACATCATAGTCAAGTGTATATTTTTAGACAGTTAATATTAAAAGTCGCTAGCTAACGATGCTCCCCCTGGTCGGCTTGGAGGAGGATATCCTCTCTATTACCACCCCTTTATGCCTGTGTCTCATGCTTGGCGACGTTGGCGTTCATCCTGAGCACCCTTCCATTTCAACCACTGGCTAGAGCCGAAATGTGACTATTTTTTGCACACTGTATGTTGCAATATAAGTGCAACACTTCACTTTTTATCTGTCTGCTGCATTTTGTCGTTAATAAAAGTAGCATCTACTGAGTACTGATGCATGTTTGACTCGGCTGTCGTGTTGATCTGCATGGCCCATGGTAGCTTCAAGACCATGTTAAGTGGCCTGCGACCAAAAAAAAGTTTGTGCACCACTGGCCTATATGAACAAGATGTCAGCACTGGGTTGACTGACTATAAATCTAGCTGATGTTGCTAACGACAATGTTCCCTCTAATTTTTTTCTGTGTGTGCAGTAAAGAACTGAGCAGCACATTTTTGATGCTTGGTTTCTATCAAATGTACATAATGCTGTAAAACTGGGAATCGCTGTGTGGCAATTAGAACCGATGCCCAGCTTTTTTGTGATCTACACGGCCGCACAGCGTACAGGAAACATCATTGCTACCCCAGTAGGAAATGGGAAGGAAAGAACATGATGCTGACCATTAACCAGCAGGTGCATGACGTGACAGATGTCTGCACTTTATGGTTGTTTTACATTTGCCTAACAAGTGTCTGCTTTATGTGATGTCATAAATCTCGTTTTATGCGGTCTTAATCTGTATGTTTTGTTGGTTCTGTAGATAGCAGAGAGTGAGGCTGATCAAATCGTATCTCAACAAGTAATTGTATATGGTGCTGCTCCCATGTTGGCTAATAGCGTCAGTGAAAAGGAGGTGGAATTGTGTACCAGCATAAGGTAATTGCTATCAGTCTACAGTGTGAGTCAAAAAAAAATCCCCCCCCTGAGATTTTCTGGCATTTTTTCCCAAACGGTTGGGAATTTTTTGTCCAAATTTTACACGCCTGTTATA
>Ga0209679_1000568_pt1 | contig 13724 bp, 14 predicted proteins | sample WorMetHEROISLAND_4_FD_187408 | JGI IMG/M metagenome (GOLD analysis project Ga0209679, IMG submission 187408) | Marine gutless worms symbiont microbial communities from Max Planck institute for Marine Microbiology, Germany - Olavius sp. 2 HERON... ...
ACTAGCAGTCGATAACTCGCCAAGTCAGTCGACAACTGCATAGCTGACTGACTCCGGGGACTATGCGGAAGACCAACAGGACAAGACCGAGGAAAGACTTTGTGGGATTGTGTCACAGATATGAAAAGTTTTTGCCTGTTCCATGAGAACAGTGGAGACGAGAATGAAGGAAACAACCTGCTAACCCAGGTTTACCTGGTAAATGGCCATTAAAATGGCATATGTGTGTACTCAGTTACTGTATATTATGTATAAGACTATTCAGATGAAACAACTGGAACTCATTAACATTCAGCACTTTCAGCCCAATTACTATCACAGAACAACGCATGTTGCATATCTGACCGGCAGAGCCACGGATCTGGTTGATAAGCCTCACTTCAACTTCATCTTCCAGTTGATTACGAAGCATCAGTGCCGACCGTACAGTAATCACTTTCCGAGCACTGCCCTCGATGGTCACCTCAAATATGAGTCTAGCCGCTGGTACATCCAGAAACTGAAACAAAACAACCAGCATCAACCACGTCAAAATCACCACTACAAACCTGATTCCTTCCCTACTGATAGTTCCATGCAAAATACATTCACAATTTTTTGAGTATTTGTGCTCACAGACAAACTGACAGACAGACCGACCGACAAACCAACTGACAGACCGACAGACAGACAGACAGACAGACATTCAGGCAGGCAGACAAAAAAAACAGAAAAAAGAACTGAGAAGAATACACAACCTGCTTGCCATTTTTGTGTGATCACCAGATGCATTTTAAACCACATAAGTCGCTGGTAGTGTTTATCAATTCATTAGCATAGGAAACATAATAACATACATACCATCTTAGATGTGTTGTCAATATCGGTGGCGGCATGACGAAAGTAGACACCCACTTTATCAACAGACACAGGCTGGACTTGTTTCCAGCCATCAACCTTCACAATGAGTTGATGAACATTTGGCTCATGAGTGTGCTGCCACAGACAATACATTAACTCAATGTACTAGCCAGACAGTCAAAATTCCTGCAGCGACTTGCAGCATTACATTCTAGTTTAGAACTCACACCGAACATAGATGAATTTAGTAAAATCTAAATACACGTAGTCGAGAAAGAGGTCAGAATATCAACAAATAATGCAACATACATATTCACTGCAAAATTAATCATATTTTACATAAATAAGCACATTTGCACAGCACCCAGCTAGCAGAGATTCTGTAAAAAGACAAGGTAAATGGCAACTGGCACCTTGTGTCTGATCTTGTCACGCTCAGCTAAGAGAAATGGCAATTCACGACCTGACTCAACCACTTTCCACTCCCCGTCAATTTTCCAAAATCCTTCTGAGTTGAAGTTTGAGTGCTGTGTCCTACAAATACATATGAAACAGAAAATATACATTATGACAATTGAAAAAGTACACACGTTCACGATAATGGCGATAAAATAAAACTGAAAGCTTTAAGAATGCCATTTATATAGCAATAAGTGTGGAAATGATTACAACCAAGTATGAAAGAATACATCCAAAAACAAAACATGCCATCATGCACTCAATAGTGTTATAATCAAAGAATAAATGAGGAATGATTGACATTGTATGCACTGTGAAACCTTGTCAGAGTCCGTTTAACTGTTGCAAACTGCAGCCGACATCCCGTCTCATTGCGCAGTGCAAATGGAATGAACGGCACACGACGCCGGGAATTGTATAACACAGAATAGTCCTTGCCAAACCTGCTTGTAGCAAAGCAGCAGTTATTACATTATGTCACATAATTTCTATATAAATTATGCCACAGAAGTATGAAGGCATACTTATGAAACAATACATTCAGAGCAACACACACTATGTCATTTTCATCTTCATATGACTTTCACAATGCCTGACTGGAGTGGTCTATGCAGGCCAGGCACCATGACTTATTATGCGACCATTCTGTAGGCCGCATTATGCATTATGCCCATCCGTCTGTCTCGTAACTCGAAATAGTCGAAAACGATAAAACATAGCAAAATCAAAACTGTTATATACATTCCTCAGGGCATCATAAGCCTAGTGCCAATTTTCAGCTAAAAAGATCAAAGGTAAAGTTCACCGGACATCAAAAACCTCAAGAAATTGCTGGATATCTAGCATATATGTTTACTTATGGGTGGCTGCAAATTAAGCCTAACCCATTGTTAGGCCTAATTCACTGTCGAAGCGTGAGATAGACGCTTGGCAACTGGACAGATGGCCATACATCATGTCGGCACTTGGCGACGACGTGTACTTGTTTGATATTTGATCGTCTTGTGATATACTTCAGTGCTGTTGCGTGGGCTTTAGGAATGGAAGGTTTTCATTTGGGAGACTATCTGTAGTGATTTCTGAAAACTAGCCAGTTACACAAAAGCCAAGTAGCAGCAGAAGAAATGCTGGGATATGCAGGCTATTAATCTGTATATTCAAGACCAATGCAACCAATAGCTGTCCAGTATCAATCTTGCATAATTTCAACAGCGTGTGCCACTGACACCTAATTACTAAATCCCTTGTCAACTGTCTAAAGTTGTCAGTCATGCATAACTCAAATCTCTCTAAACAGTGCCAGGTTATATTTAATTATTAATATGTGCAAACAAGTGGGCTGGTTGGCATTGCCAGTCACTGAGTATAGAATTTACTTATTTACTGTGAGCAAATTTCACTGCCAACAACCACACATCAGGAAATAGTTGCCCCTTCAAGCCAGCATTTGGTAACAAATAAATGCAGACAGACTCACGTGGGCATCTTCTGGTAGTCCTCAGCCCACTTGTGACTGGTCTGACTCCACTGTTCCAACAGACAGCTTGTGATGTTGATGTTCAGAACAGAATTACTGTCTAAAGCTACACAGTTTCACACAGACGTAATGCAATAACAACAGTACAGTAAGAGAAAACACAAAACATACGAGGGGTGTTCAAAAAGCTCGTAGCCCAACACAGTTAACAATAAGATATGCACGTCATATTTTTTCACTTTTCAGTGAAGTCTCCTTCAACTGAAATGCACTTGGTCCAGCGTTTCTCCAAAGCTCGAATTGCACTGTAGAAGAATTGTTGACCTTGGTCTTCCAGCCAGCCATTTGCCGTGCAGACAACGTCCTCGTCGTCAGCAAATTTGCGTCCTTTCATGAATTCCTTCAGTTTATGAAACAAATAAAAGTCGCTTGGGGCCATGTTTGACGAATACAGTGGGTGAAGGAGTAGTTCGAATCCGACATTTCGGATGACAGCCAGAGCTTGAGATGACGTGTGAGCAGGTGCGTTGTCCTGGTGAAACGCTAGCACCCACCCTGTGATGCAGCTTTCCTTGTCTCTTCTCCTTCAGTGCTACCTGAGCTTTTCTGATCAGATCAGCGCAGCAGATTCCTGTGATGGTGCTGCCATATTCAAGATAGTCAATCAGTACAATTCCCTCAGCATCCCAGAATACAGTTGCCATAACTCTGTGAGCTGAGCGACACCGTGAAACTTTCTGGGAGGTGGAAAAGAGACATGTTTCCAGGCCTTACATACTTTGCATTTTACATCAGGATCGAAGTGATGAAGCCAGGTCTCTTCAAGCACTGTTAAAAATCGTGAAATAAAGTTGTCAGGATTCTTGTTGAACAGGTGGAGTAGACGTGTTGATGCATCAACTCGATTTGCTGATGACGATAACGTTATCTGCATGGCAAATGGCTGGCTGGAAGACCAACAGCAACAATTCTTCTACAATGGAATCCAAGCTTTGGAGAAATGCTGGACCAAGTGCATTTTACTTTAGTTCAGACTATGTTGAAAAGTGACAAAATATGATGTACATATCATACGGTTAACTGTGTCTTGACTAACTGCTACGAATTTTCTGAATGCCTATCGTAAACGGTTGCCATGTTTCAATATTCTAACAGCTTCAAATTTACATAAAATAGTACAGCATTGTTTAACATCGCACTTGGCATAATATCCGTCATTTCAAAGAGTATCTATTTAGTACATCAAATACTTTTATCGATATGAATGAAGATAAACACTTCCACAACAAAGACATAAGATACTCAAAAACATGACAAAAGGAAAACTTGGTTTCAACTGTTTGCATGACAACTGGCCGAACAAAAGATGAAGTTATTCTAAACAATCCTCTAACGTGGAGCTTAAAAGGGACAATTTTACACAACATGCAGATTCAACACATACACTGTACACAGCTCATAAAACTTTGAAATGCAATTGCTATACGATGTTAAATCTCACCTTCTACTTCAACCGACAGTTTATTATCACGTTCTCGTACAATACTGTTCCAGCGCACTTTACATCTGAAACAGACAGCAAAATTTTACAATTACTCAAACAACAGTGCACTACGGCAAACTATTCGTCATCTCAAATGAAACAAAAGCCGAGTACTTGCACAATATACAGCATTACTATGCATTACAATACATTACATTACTATCATTACCACTACCACTGCTGCCACAAGTAATACTAACACTAACTGAGTCACTGTTTACAGACACGTTTTCACACAGATGTAATGCAATAACAGCAAAACAAGGAAAATCACAAAAAAATAAATGGCTGTCTAGTTTCAAAATTCTAACAACTCCAAATTCACTTTAAAAGGTAGTGTTTAGCATCGTACTTGACATAATATCCACCATTTCATGGAGTGTTTTTGTCGACATGAATGAAGACAAATAGTTCTACAGTTTAGTACTGCCACTGCTATCACTAACACTACCAATACTCCGATAATCATTACTTCTCATATTGGTCTAACTGCAGCAGGACTAACAGTATAATACAACAATACAACATCAATGCAGTAATAAAAAATTGAAAATTCTCAAAAAACAAGAACTTTAAAAACTGACCCCCATTTTTCAATGGCAGGCTCCCAGCCGGATAATGCACGATTGTAGTAGTCACCAATCAGTCTGAAGTATGAGCAGCCTTGACTGTGCGGGTAAAATTTGTGTAAAACATAGATATCAGCAAAGACTAATTCAGCCAAAGGAACATCGGCATCTTGGCAGTCATCGATCAGGCAGACAGATACACTGCCATCTTTCACCTAACTCACAGAACACCTCATCATTCTTCAATATAGTTCTACTGTGTTCCATTTTTGTTTACCCAGCCAATTTTTTGTGAGTTACTCCAGATTAAGCCAGATCTGCAAAAGTGAATTTCTGGATATAGTTGAAGCAGAACTGTTTACAAGTTGGATGCAATTCTTGTCGCCAACCAACAGCAATGGAAGCACTAAATAGTATTTTTATACAACCAGCAACATAAACATAAAACAGTCTACATAATAACATTCCATTACTATAAGACACTGTGCTATGTTCAACGTGTGCTTAAAAACTTAGATATGGTGGACTAAGCTGTCAGAATACAAATTAATAACAAATCTAGAAACGAAAACTAACAAGAAAAGATGTTGGCGCCGAGTACTGAAATACGTGGTCGTCTGTCTAGCTGCCAAGTGTCTCAGGCACTGATATTAAACTAGGCCCAACAATGGGTTAGGCCTAGTTTGCAGTCGGAGCCTCAGCTGCCGGCGCTTGATTAGATCTAACAATGGTTAGGCCCAGTATGCAGCTGGCGCCTGAGTCACCCATAAATAAACATGTACACTATATATACGGCAGTTTCTTGAGGTTTTTTATGTCTGGTGACCTTTACCTTTGACCTATCAACTGAAAATTTCACTCCACTTACTCGTGCCATTTATAACAATTCTGATTTTTCTACATTTTTTTGCTTTCGAGTTACGAGGTTGGTTGAGCAGAGTTTAACGCCCCACCCGACACAGTATAGGTCATTTCGGAGGCGGTCTTCACAGCCAATCACTTGACTGATACTGACAAACAAAGCAGTACAGGAAAATAAACATACAGTAACTAAATACAAACACAGTACAGGAAAATAAACATGCTAAAAATAAAAACAAATCAAACAAAGCAGACAAATTAAAATACAGGAAAACTAAACTACCCGGTTCAGTCGCCTCTTACGACACTCGGCCAGGAAACGAGGTGGGCTTATTCTACAATGACACCAGACGTGGGCCCCGAAACCCACACGGGGCGTCGAGTTACGAGCCCATACTGGACAGACGGACAGAGAGACAGACAGATGGACGAGCAAGATACTTAACGTGACCTACAAATGCCACATTATAACCGAGAGAAAAGTCAATCCAAGTGTGTAAAGTCGGTCACGTTGGTATCAGTACATCAGCAATGACAAATCACAACCATTCATTACTGTGCACAGTGAAAGACCTACACATTACAGTGAAATGCAGCTATAAATTCCACTAATAAAACAGCTAAACAACCTCAAAGCCCGAGATGTACAGACGACTGTGTGAGCGTGTTGCCATCACTGGTTTTGCATTTTTAGTCAACCAAGTTGCAGCTTTGTCAAGCTGTCCCTGACAATGAGTCAAGGCATTCTCACAGTCTGACTTGCAAAACCCAAGAGCCTCTAGCTTTGACACTTGCCACGCTGCAAAATATACAAGACCACTGCATCCCAGAAATAACAAAGTAAATACATCATTCGAGAACTGCAATAATGTAACATTCTGCTGTCAACAGTTAAAATTCATGTTACATCATAAGTTAGGAAGAGAGTCACGAGTTCATCTCAAACCTGCATTATCAATAGATTGCACAGTTTAGTGAGTAATTTCAACACAAACCGACGGAGGTGGAATTCTTTGGCTGTGATGCTGGGTAGGCATTCAGAAGCTGCTGTGGCATGGAGTTGATAATTGCCATAAACAGACGAATGTCATTGTACGAAAGCCGCACACTTAACGTCTGAAAACTGACCTGTAACATTTTAAAATGGACCATTAACTTTGCAACCACACACATCTCATGTATCACCTCGATGCAGCTTATGTTAAATATATAGCAACAAAATATGCTAACTGGATCTCACAGCAAATAGGTAAAACTAAACTTGTTCACAATACATGATTATTATTCACAGTCAATAATATGACAACTATGATCAAGAGGTCATAGGTTCAATTCTCAACTTCATGTGTTACTATGAAACATCCTGCAGCAAACTGTTCATACACATCTGCTTAACATGTTATATTCGTACAATTTATGTTACATCATTCAATTTAATTTTGTCCAATTTAATCTCTTTTTAACTTCAAACAGTGTAACGTACTACAGTATTCTAGAAGACATTTAACAGGTGCTGCATTAATGAACACGTTTATTCGCCAAAGGCAGACTGCACAAGCTAAAAATGGTAATAATAACAATAGCAATAAAAGATAATACACATAAAATCACAATAAAACTATAAGGCAAAAAAACATTACACTAATTACTTCACCTCCAGTATTGGCAGTCTCTCATCAGCAATAGCCACATCCAGCAGTCCGGTAGTACCAGGGCCAAGTTTACGTTCCTGTTCAGCAGGACTGTTGTTCAGCTCAATTGACAGTGACATCGGGTCTATTATTGATAGAGCAGTTTCTGCCTCTGCAGCCAGTGAACAAGAAAATACTTCCAGGCTCTGCAAACTGCATGAGAGAGGTCGTTCGGAGCTCTGTCGATAAGTCACAACTGCAGTGCTCTAGTGGTAATAACACAGACACAAAGGCATGCTACTATTACAATGATTAATCAATGAATTGCACTGATATCACTTTTAATGTCTAAGTATGTACTCTTTACTCTTTAGTGTAGTTTTAAACATTTAACAATGATTTATATTTTCATTCTTTCTCTATACACAGAGGCACAGACAAAAACATTTTACAACCAGTTTCCAGATTTAACTGTTAGCCTATGATCTGCAAAGATCTCCAAGAAAACATTTTGATCCCATTGATCATTGATGGATAGGTACAGGTACTTTTTTTACAGTTTGCACGTGTTGCAAAGAAATATCTAAATTACCCCGTTCCCTTCTTTTATTCATTAATTTCTCCGATTTCTTTAATAATTAATCTAATTCTTCTTCTTTACAGTGCACACGATTTATTACATGCACAGCTTGCCACAGCTATTTGCTACAACGTCATCTACTTGCACGATGATTGGTGGATAAGATAACGTCATGCTACTATTAGCTCTTACCTCATTAACTCGCACGATGATTGGCCATGATGCACACTGCTGCGGGTATAAAAGATGCTGCAAATCGCATTCTACGCCTTTTGTCGTTTGAAGATGGGGAGAGCCTTCTTCAGTGGGTGGAGTCATTGCCCCGTCCTTCTACACCAGACCAGGCCTATGAGGATAGACAGGCCCCTTCCCTTACGTGGTGAAGTCGGGGTTAACTGTTCTATTGTAATCGTGATTGTCATAGTACAAATACGTTATGGGATAGGCTATAATTCTTTAAGTAGAATTACGTTGAAAGACTGATACTGACAACATACATCGTGACTGTTGCATAACTTGTGGCTTGGAAATCGATTTTCTTTTGAATAGAACACGCTGTACTGTTTAATTACTTGCATTAACGTTGAAGACAATTGTCAAACTAGAAAAAGTTGCACTCGACGGTAGCGTCGAGTGCTGTGTGCCTCCGCCGCGATGGCGTGACCTTGAACTTTGACCTTTTGACCCCAAAATCTAATCAGTTCATCTCTGTCCCGAGATGCACCAGTGACAAAAAGTTTGGCGAAAATCCGTCAACAGATACTGGAGATATCGCAGAAACATAAAACTACCACGTGAATCACGGACGGACGCACGGACGCACGGAAGCACGGATGCACGCACGCACGGACGGTCGACCCGAAAACATATAGCCTCCGCCGGCGCCTACTGGCGACGGAGGCTTAAAAAAGGAAAATTAAAAGTAGTAAAAATAATCTAGTACAAAATAACAACTGTCTAGCATAATACACTAGGTAGATTACATACCCAATGTGATTACAGATGCACTTATTACCTGTAAAGCTATACACAGAAACTGTGGCTTTACCTTCAAAATAACAGCATTTGTATCCCAGTCGGCCGTACTTTCAACTACCACCAGCTCTGAGTCAATAATGTTCAGGCACAGTTCAAACTGTGTCTCTCTCTACAAAAAGTAATCACTAATAATCAAATACCAATATTTTACAGCTGGTACGACAACTGCTCTCATAATCACACCAGAATGTTAATCACAGTTTTCGAACACGTGACCTTTAAAGACATTATCTGCAGCCCACGACGTACTTGTACTAGCAAAAATTTACCAACATGCTGTTAAATGAGCAGCCAGAATTAAAGAACATCTGAACTAACTTGATAATGATAATGAGTACAAGTAAATAAACTCAGTCACCAAGCATTTACTTCAAGAAACAGTCATAGTTTAACTCACTGTTTAAAACAATAAATGCATTTTATCATTTATAAAAAAAATGAATGCGTCCCGCCAAATGTGCATTTTTCTCATGAGACCTACATATCCAGCTGAGTTTGGGACCCCTCTATCAAACAGAATCAATAATATAACGTTTTAACAACATTTGAAGCAACTGATAAAATAGAACAAACATAATGTAAAGTTTAATGTTGCAACCTGTTCAATGCCAGGAATTCGTCTGGTCAGTACACTGCCATGGTTTGAAAAGTACATTAATGGAGTAGGTCGCTTTTCTTTTTGCTCAATCTCTTCTCTTTCTGTAGTAAGAATAAACAAACAAGCAGAAATCATAGACAAACTGTAACTCTATATTTATACTTAAAAACTTGACGTTTATAATTTCCCTAACAATCGACAAAAGTCACATGCATTCTGTTTTATCTTTCTCACTATTTTCCATTTAACCCTGTAAGGTATACACACAACATTTACACAATTTGCTTTTATACATACTCATACTCTAAGACTAACACTGCACACATAAGTTACAAAGTACAGTAAACCTTTCTTGAAGGGGTCTTCAAGCGAAACAGCAAGGAAGTCCTTCGTAGCAAGCAGCCAGTCAAATACACCGATAACTCGCATGCTGTTCAGGATCAGTTTGTACTGGTTCAGAACGCGACTTGTCCGACTGTGAAGCTCAAGCTGGAGAGCTGTCAGATCTCTACGATCAGGTGATGGCTTCAGTACATCCGAAAACACGTTTGGACGTACATTGACTGGATTACCTTCAACATATCACAATAAAGTGAACTTCTGCAAATTGTTGGAGTAAAACTTTTTCATTGGCTAGATGCCCTTTCTGTCACCGAAAAAAACTGCATCAAAGTGCTGAATGGTAAAACAGTAATTATATTTTACCTCAGAGATACACACAGCCTGCAAGATGGCTTTTATTTGTAGAAATCAGTATACATGTCACACATAAAATTAGAGCTTCGAAGTTTACCAATTAATCAATCAATTAATCCATATATAACAGACTGACTTTAATTGCTAAAATTTTCTAAACTCATTAATCTTTGATAGATTTTCTGATCTACCTAGTACAACAAATTCTGTTGAGAACTATGCTTTACCTTGATATCTTGTATCTGACACAGTAATTTCATGTGAGACAAGGTCAATGTCCTTTGATCCATCTGACCGACTCTCAAATCTCAGCTGTGAACGCTGAAAGTCAAACCGAGCAAGAGTCACTGGCAATTCTGATGCACCATTTCCATGTGATATCAGAAGCTCCACCTCCACTCCATCCAACTCCAAGCAAATGGAAAGTGTAATGTACAGCTCCCTAACGAGTGTTGGCTGCAAGGACCAGAATTACACCAATAATATCAATAAATACAGCTTTAACAACAAAACACTGACATTAACCAGTCATACAAAGAACCTCAACACCAATATATGACGACGATGACAACGTCTTGGCGACTACTACTACTACTATAACTACTACTACTACTACTTTCGGTTTTCGTTTAACTTGTCTACTTTTCTAGAATAATCTAGGTTAGGCCACATCTTCCACGAAGAACTGTTAACGTGCAAACCACATCATCTAAGCACTGAAGTAAGACAAAGAACCTGAAGAATTACAACTACCAATTGCCTCTAAAAGTAGTCTAATAAGTTTGGATTGAAACCTGTTTCAATTAAAATCACAGTTAATGGAATACATAAAGAATAATACAATGAAGCTCGACAGCCCAAAGCCATGATCAAGACCTACTGAACATTTATCACAGGACAAACATAAAAGAGAACAAAATGATAATAACCGAGTTACACAGAAAGTAACATTCAATGTAAACAGCATAAAGTTAAATTCATACAAAGCACGTAATAACATTACATATTCTAATGATTAAAACTATTTTGCTGCATCCAAGCTACTTAATATACTGCAATAAATTCTACATAATGCAACAAATAACTGAAAATGAACGGTTAGGACCAAATTAAACAGCAGAACAAAAGTATACCTGCGGTCGAGGATCTTTAAAGTGTGGTAACAACTGGCTCTGAAACTCTTCCAGTGGTTCACCAAAGTTGTGTGCAAGCAGGCCATAAATGAGCCGGTACTGTGTTGGGTCAGCAGACAGATGCAACGATGACAGTTTGCCATCAATGCTGAAGTCGGGCACCGCATGAGTAATGTCACCATCAAGGTTATGCTCCACTTGCAGATGTAACCAACATTTATCTCGCAGGATCTTTCGCTGTAATTCAACATGCACAAGCGCAGTTGCACACATAAAATTCTGCCAATTTCATTTTAAATTAAATGAACAAAAGCAACAATTCTATGATACTGCACACATAACTACAAAAAGAACGTCATACGCCTGCAACAATTACGGTATGATCACGCAGTCTAAGTGAATACTTGAAGGCACTAAAATTAAGGAAAAACGTGCTTTAATGTTTCCTGTTGCTCGTGTTCAATGTGTACAGAATACTGCAGCTCGAAGTTAACAGCGACTCTAGGTGGCAACTACTGAAATAGTTACATTGGCTGCCTATCGAGTGGCACATCAAGTTCAAGACTGCTTGCATCACCTACAAAACTGTACCACCCAGCCTGCTACTCCACTCATTACCGAAACATTACATTCCATCTCGTAGTCTGCATTCATCAGATTCTAAATCGTTGTTTGCCTCCAATGTCTGCACGTTTCAGTTCTCGTAGGTTTGCCATAGCCGTTACCACCATTTGGAATACCCTTCTTTCAGACATTCACAGTAGTGCTTCCATAGGCTATTTTTGTCGCCCACTCAAAACTCGTGCCTATAACCTAGCTTTCGAGCCGCCTTATTGCCCCACCCCAGTCCCGTACCTCAGATTTGTGGGCCTCTTGCTGACGTGAGCTCTATAAATTTACTTACTTACTTAAATTATAACACTGTGTGCATACTTTTTATATATTGACATAATTAATGGACTGTCTATATGTCAGTTACTGTGAATTTAGTGTAAAAATGTTAATGCAAATCGCAATGTACAAGCTTTATCTCAGTTTATGCTATGACAAAACAAACGTCTGTTGTCCACAGCAACAGTGCATATGTTTATTTCTCAGTTGAAATGATGGCTTTCAAGCCGTAAAATCACGTAGCGTGTCACATTTAAACTGCAAGACAAACATATTTTAACATTTCTGAGGACATCATGCAACACTTATATATTGATAACATCACAGTGAAACACTGCAGAATCATACATACTTCTCGCTGTATGATGAATGACTGGAAGACTAGACAGTTATTGCCTTTATCATCAGCTGACTGTGAGTCATCCAACACACGTGGTTTCCAGAAGGCTGAATAGACTTCAGTGTCACAAAGCTCAATGTGCATCACGTCCAACAAACAAGCATAGACGTCAGAATCGTCAGATATGTAGTTACTGTTGCTGTGTGTATAGCAGACATCAGCGTGAGCCGATGCTGCTGATGATGAGTGGCAGGTCCCAGTACCCATTCTGGATGTAGACACACATGGTGAAGAGCCATTAGGCTGAACTATGCAGCTGGAAACACTGGCAGTTGCTGACACACCAAGTGCTGAATAGAAGCTAGATAAAACAGCTGAAGGTGATCCGCTACCATCACCAGAATGTTCATGGCCTGCAGAACCCCTGAAGTCTTCATCAAGGCTCCCATACACACTCCGGTTCATAATACTGTCTCTGTCAAATGTGCTGCTGTAAGTGCTTGCAGCTGGCACTGAAACAGAACTACGTACAAAACCACTTCTTGACGGCATGCGACTTTTGTACCTGTGTGACAAAGTACCATCCTGGCCATCATAAATGAATGCATTTGTAACGTTCAGTTTGCCGAGGTCCAAGACAAGCACATCCTTTGTGCGGGAACTGTGAGGTATAAGGATGACTGGTGCACCAGCATCAATGTTCAGACTGATACGAGCATTGTGGAAAACGCCATCAGATATCTACAGAACAACGGCACTTGCAGTACCCATCTTCATACATGTATTACATAAAATTTTTTAACCCATTTTAAGACAAAACCAAGCAAAAAAAACTGACACAAATTTTCACTAGACAAAGATGATGCATAAAACAACGGTGTACATAGAAATTTTCGACAGGGTTGTTATTATTATTATTAGTATCATATGGTTTAAACACACGTTATGTGGGTTGCATACACAGTCTACACTGCTGTGCTGAGTTATTGCAGTTCCTAGAAATTACTGGCCCTCGTGCATAACTGTCTCATTTGGGTGATTCATGTGCTTAAATACTTGTCAAACATA
>Ga0209679_1000570_pt1 | contig 13707 bp, 9 predicted proteins | sample WorMetHEROISLAND_4_FD_187408 | JGI IMG/M metagenome (GOLD analysis project Ga0209679, IMG submission 187408) | Marine gutless worms symbiont microbial communities from Max Planck institute for Marine Microbiology, Germany - Olavius sp. 2 HERON... ...
AAGATGCACCAGTGACAAAAGTTTGGCGAAAATCCGTCAACAGATACTGGAGATATCGCGGAAACATAAAACTACCACGTGAATCACGGATGGACGCACAGCAGCACGGACGGTCGACCCAAAAACATATAGCCTCCACCGGCGCAGGCTTAAAAACCATACCAATGTTATATCACCCATCATATTATGTAAAATCTTGACTTGTTATGAATCTGAATTTCAGCTGATCATCTGTGCTTCCATTACCAGTTCATAATCTTCACCTGTCTGCTGTTTAATCTCACCTAACCACATCCTCCTTCATCTATCTTGTGCCACACCGTGAGAACCACTCGACCAACCAATATGTATTACCAATTGGCATGTTTGTGACAGTTTACTCAACCAAGTGCACAGCATTATACAGGATCATGGTAACCATGTTGCAGCCCAGGCTGGTTAGGTCTGACAGTTAGTAGCTGCACAAGTCAATCAATCAATCAAATATAGTATTCGTAAAGCGCCACTTAAACAAAGTTCTCAGAGGCACCTCTTATGAGTAGGCTTGCAAAAAGAGCCAAGTCTTAAGGCTCGACTTGAACTGTTCGCGACTAACATACTGTTCTTGAGATGAGGTGGTAACATGTTCCAAATCTGGGGTGCCGCGACGAGGAAACTGCGCGTACCATAACAAGTCTGTACATACCGCAATAAAGTAGAAAATTAACTCCAAACTTACGTCGTTCAGGACGACGACGAGATTTACGAATGCGTATACCAGTTCTACATTGTACACATTTCCACGTGTTCTGCCTTTATCACACATAATAAACACAGCACGTGACACTAGCATTCTTCTCATTATCAATCACCATCACACATGAACAGTCACCACTGCACGGGGACACATTTATCAACATTGACCACATGCAATCATTGATAACCATACCAGTAAGTAGCAGTGAGAAAAAAAAACGTTGGCACACATAAAAAGCAAAGGCTGCATAACTTTTATCCACAAGTCTAAATGCATTCACATTTCTTGTGGATACATAAATGTTCAAATTCATGAACGTTCAAAAGCAGACCAACATTTCTTTTACTTATGCTGTCGGAAATGACATTAATTTTTAAGCTTTGCAGTCTGCCAGTCACGCATACTCAGTGGATGTATCTGCAGAGAAGAACAACACTGAGGGCCGATTGTATGAACGCCACTCAAATCTCCACTCAGTTGAGTCCACTCAACAACTGAGTCCACTCAACTTACTGAGTCTACTCAAATCCTCACTCAAACAAATTCCACTGCATGAAACGAACGCGTTCTCAATTTGAGTCTACTTACTTGAGTGAGAATTTGAGTGACCTATTTCGAAAACAACTACTGTGATTGGTCCATGATGACATCATACGTAATTATAAACACAGCACAGATGATATCAATGCCATATATGGTGCGAGACGTCGAGGTGATTTCGCTTTCGCACATGCGTGTAAATTTGCTATTCATAACATGGCCGTATTGTGTAGTCGTGTGTAACGTCTGTATATATTGCTAATATTATATTATCTCTTCAATCAGCTTCTAAACCGTTGTATTCGACAGCCGGAATCACTTCTTGAACTTCGTGTGGGCTCTGTGGGTGTGTTCGTTGCTTAATTTGTCGTTTTCTCCACGAATTATTGCTTAACAGTAACAATAAACTCAGTTCTTTCGCCACTTTCTAAGTTGAGTGGAGATTTGAGTGGAGAAATTGGCCACTCAAATTTTGAGTAGACTCAAGTCGAGTTGAGTGACGTTTTGGGTTTCATGTAATGGTTTTTACGTTGAGCCTACTCAAATTGGCGAGTTGAGTAGACTCAACTTTTGAGTGGCGTTCATACAATCGGCCCTGAATGCCATGACTGTTAGATGTCACTAGTGCAGCAGCACACGACATCACTGACAAGTGGTGACATCTACCTGGGAATGTGTCGGAGTGGAGGGTCGTGGCAGTCGAGATGGAATGATGACGAACACGACGAACACTCGACCAAGTCGCCCTCCTCACTGCACATCGTACAGATGTTCTCATGCTCAATGTCTTCCGAGATTCCTTCGTCCTCGTCCTACACACGCAGATCAGCAATCACATACCCCTCCATCACTGGTCTGAGACTGCATCACAAACTTCACAGTGCGAGTGGCATGACAGCTCAATGTCAATTTCATAGATATGTAATTTGTTGGTTGTAGATAAATGGGTAGCGTGCAAGGAAAACCGTGTGATCGCTTAAAAGCAGACCCAGTAAAGACAATAACAAAAAATGATGATTTATCACACAAAACCATTCGGCTGAGGTAACACTGACACAAGTGGATAGAGATAGAATCGAAGCTCCAGAAATGTGGATTTGGCGAAGAATGGAAAAGATAAGCTGGACGGACAAAGTGACAAACGAGGATGTCTTGAAGAAAGTAAACGAAAGCAAGAATATGTTGAATGTGACGACAACGGAAACATAAATGGGTAGGTCATGTGCTTAGACACAACGAATTTCTGCAAAAAGTTTTTGAAGGAAGAATGAAGGGAAAATCAACAAGAGGAAGGAAAAGAATACAGTTGCTCGACGATTTGGCTGATGGGAAGGATTATGCTTCTCTGAAGAGGGAGGCTGAGGACAGATCGATGTGGAGAGTAAGAAAGTAAATATGGTAGTCAAGGACCCGCTTTCAGCAGACAACCAAAGAAGAAGAAGAAGAGGTAAAAAAATTGCAAAAATGGCCAAATTACCGAGCTGGAGTCTTCTTCTGTTTGGCCCCACTTGCTCTGCGTAACAGACCTAGGTCGGCGTGGAGACCGCGTTGGCTGACAACAAAAAACACACAGCAATCAAAATCTATGCATCACTTCAGTTATGACGTAAAGAAAACCAGGCAAACTACATATACCTCATAAATTTTCATCTATTGGTAGACTACGGTATCACCAACTTAATAATTTTTATAACAATTATAATCAGACTTATGACACACCCGACTCTTCAGTAATCTACATAATATAACTACAGCATATACAAATCAAAATTTGAATGCCAAACAGCGTGTTCACTAGTGCTAAATTTATGCCAAGCTTACTTAAATTTAGCCAAGATGTAGCTTAGCTCAGCTGAATTTAGCATACTTAGCACAGAGGTTAGCACACTTCAGACAAATGTCTCCAAGGATATTTTTTGGAGACGGCTGGGATGGTAAACGCTGTCATCAATTATTTACAGGCCAGATGCTCATCACAGCAATAAAGCTATGGTACAACTAGAGAGCACTGGATACAGCACATTACCTTCACCACCAAGACAAATGTGGTGTGCAGACAATACAAGATATAAGTGGCTCGGCGGACACACACACACAGCGTGACAGCATGATGCCAAGTGTCACAGTAGCTTCACTCCCTAACTGGCGGTGAAGGTAATGATTGCAAAATAACAATGTGGTGCATACAAGGCAATTGGGGTATTCCACTGCTTGGCATCTTCAGACCTCAGCAGAATACAAACACATTTTGACTGCTACATTTACTCATCAGAGCTTTACCGAGCAGGCTGGACAAAACCATTCTCCTCGTGGGACTTCAACGAGAACCGGTCGCAAGCAGTAGAGATGAAATGCTTGGTTGCACTCGTCACACAGCAGTAAGCTATCCTCCTCACCTTTCTTCCGACAGATCTTGCACTTCTACAACACACAGCCACCAGTCAGTCACCAGGCATGCAGCAACAGAAACAATGGATCAGTTAAATGTATCTACACCCGCAACACTAGTTCAACAGATGGATTGCACTTGAACAAGCAGACATCGGTAATACTTAATGCTCACACTTTATTCTCGTCATATTCATTCACACTCCGGACTGTCATCATGCAGTACTGCACTGTTTATTGGATTTTCAAGCTCACTTTTGGCTTTCTTTTCAGTTTAGTTTAGTTATTATTTTCTGTTGGGTTCCATCCTGTTAAGTGCATGTTAAAACTTTCTCACTGTCTAACAGACGTCAACTTCCTTCAGAGCTTCAATCAATTCAATGCTGTTGGTTGGGTGACAGGAAGAGCATTTGGTCTTTAACAGTCCTACACAACAATTCCTAAGAGTCCACCTTTGAGGACCAGCCTAACTGGAGTAACCTACCTTGAGTAACTTTGGAAAAATGGGCCAGGTAAACAAACACCGAGTGCATGTAACACACAACTGCTGAGATCTGCAGTAGTAGCTTAGCTGCAATAGCCTATCTCCAGTACTGCATACTCAAAAGCCGCACTATACCAACGATTCGATGCAAAGTACTTTAGTATCACTGTTAACAAAGCACTGTGCAAACACACACCCACACTCACCCACCCGCACACGGTTTTTAACTAAACACCCATTTTTCCAGCATTAATCAAGGCTATGCCAGCCTGAACTAGAAAGTTTAACTCAACATGAAACGCTGAGTATTGTATGCCTCTGCCTGTCTGGTGACGGTTCCAGCAATGTTATTCCACCGTGACCTTGAACTTTGAGTTTGGTGAAAATCCGACTAATACTTTTCAAGACATCATGTTAACAAGCCCAGAAAGTAATGTTTCCAGCACACTTTATTCCACCATGACCTTAAGCTTTGACCTTTTGACCCCAAATTGTGTTGCATTCATCTGTCCCATAATACATCACTGATGTAAGTTTGGTGAAAATTAGAGCTGTCGAATTAACGCGTTAATTAACGTGTTAACGCGTTAAAGAATTAATCGCGATTAAAAAAATTAATGCCGTTAATAAAATTAACGCACATACATAAATTCTACGAATCAGGCGTTCCAATATGTAATTGAACTGCTGTTATTATTTGACGATCGAATAGTTAATTTAATTTGTCAGTTGTGCATCATTGTTTGCAATGCTGGCAAATTCGACAGTGATCGTATCTTGCAGATGAGTCGTGAACAGCAAGACGTGCAGTTGTTCGCTAACGGCAACCTACAACATAAACTGGACCACCTGTCGAATTGACGCATTAATTAACGCGTTAACGCGCGACTAAAATAATTAATCGCGCGATTAACGCGATTAAAAAAATTAATCGCTCGACAGCTCTAGTGAAAATGTGTCAAATACTCTGCAAGATACAACGTCAACAATGTTTCGGATGCATGGACGCACAGGAGAAAAACAGTATGCCTCTGGCCACACAACATTGGGCAGAGGCATAAAAATAAACGACTGAGAACTGTTATGGTAGTACTTTTTACAGGCCGGATGCCTTTCCTGTCACCCAACCAACAGCATCAAAGCATTGAAGGCAGAGAAGCCACACACAAAATGCTAAACACAGATTACACTGACCGCATTCTCAGCAGACTTCTCCCACTTGACACACGACTCCAGAATACCAATAAGGACATTCAGGCGTGACAGGGTCGTGCACTGGGCAACTGCATCCAGCCACTCCTTAATGCTGTCTTCAGATCTCTTCTTGACATCTGTGTGTTTGTCTGAAACAACCAGCAAACCATCATTACCCACATAACACAATGTTCACAAATGCTGGACTGAACTGGATTCGGCTGCAGGTTAACATCGTCTCGTTAGTTCTACTCTCTGCTTCACTCCCTATGTGTTATACATATTACATTCATAAGCAGAACCGATGACAGAGTTTATACACAAAATAAGCAATTTAGTAGTTTTCTGTCACATGCAACATACATTCTGTTTGCCGGGAACACTCCCGATGACTCAACAGAAATCATCATCATCATCGTCATCATCATCATTCGTTCAAAACAGCACAAAATAAAAATATACAGAGATAAAACACTATAGTTCAACAAAACAGAAATGTACACCCTTTAAAAACATGATTAAAACATCTCAAAAATTCAATTTAGCTGTTTAATAGTACATGTAAAACTTATAAGGTAGCTAAAATCAACATCTGCTGGTAAACCGTTCTAAACATTTACTACACACTCACAGAAAAAGCAGATCTAATGCACATAGTGAAGTTTTCTCAACTATCTTGTACTTAATTATGCCCTCTAGTGCCAGAGTAGGGCACCCAGTCAAAGAAATCAGCAGCCTGTAGATCCATGTGCCCAAACAATATCTTGTAACAGTAAATGAGGTTGGTATGTAGCCGAAGTAACTCTAGGTTAGGTAAATTTGTACGTTTTAGACACTCAGTACATGTGAGACAATTGAAGCCAGGTAGTTGCTTTGTGAAGGGGCGCTGAACTGATTCTTAACAGTATATGGAGCCCAGACAACACATGAAAAGACTCACCTGAATTGTCATCCTCATCCTCATCTGGTTGCTCAGTCTTTTCCTCTTGTTTCTTGTCCTTTTCCATCATACCAGAAAGGAACCGCTCATAAATGTTCGCTTGAGTTTCAACCAAACACACAGCCTGTCAAACAAAACAGCATTTGCATTAGTACTAGAGCTGTCGAGCGATTAATTTTTTAATCGCATTACCTGCGCGATTATTTTAACCGCACGTTAATGCGTTAATTAACGCGTCAATTCGACAGGTCCAGTTTATGTTGTAGGTTGCCGTCAGCGAACGACTGCACGTCTTGCTAATCATGACTCATCTACAAGACGCAACCACTGTCGAACTTGCCATCAAACAATTATGCACAACTGACAAATTAACCAACATTTGTTGTTAATAATTAATTGAATATTACTCTATCATCAAATAATCGCAGTTCAATTGCATACTGGAACTTCTGCTTCATAGAATTTACGAATGTGCACTAATTTTTTTAATCACGATTAATTCTTTAACTCGTTAACACATTAATTAATTTGACAACTCTAATTAGTACTGATCAATGCTATGAGCAATTTGTGCCAGTAATATCTTCCCTTGCTTCTATCAAATAGTCCACAGTTGTTTTTTGGTTTTGTCACCTGTCGCAAATTATGTGAAGTTATAATATGATAAAAAATGTGACAAGAATCTGTGAAGGAGTTCTGCTATGTGTGATCAGTAATGCTGTCATTTGCTGCATCAGTAATAAACACGTTTGGACTGCTATAAATACTCCAATAACTATCTCAGTATAAACTCCAAATTATGTCGTCTCCATATACTCACAAAATCTTGGACAGTAGAAGCATTTGCAAGTTTCTTGGTCCAGGCATCAAAATTTGGAACACCACCAAGTCCACCATGACGCAGCCGGACCTCGATGTCTTCCAACTCCTGGCAGACAAACACACCCAGAATAACATTTAATATACAAATACTGTATGACTTTAAACAACAGAAAATGCACAACTGCACATACTAGTCAGGTAAATGGATTTGTCAGTTTGGTAAGCATGACTTGCCTTTCGTGTGCCTTCTATCATATCAAAATCGTCTTTAGTCTCTTCAGCTGATGATCTACAGACAACAGCAATTTGACTGAATATCTTGAACACACAGCACACTGCAATCAGCATCAGTCCAAATATAATAATTAAATCCTGGTATAAAACAAATATCTAATTATCAACACACCTGAATCAAATAATGAATGATCCAAGTCTGCAAATGTACAGCATACTATGCAGAACGTTGCATGGAATGTCATATAACCATATACATATTAGCAAAATCAGTGACTGGAGCCAACAAGTAACGAAGCAGTTAAGCTACCACAACTATCTGTCACATATACTGCCATTTCTAAAACCTGTGACTGAACTACTGAATTAACATTCGTGATTCAAATTACTACACAGGCACTAACGAACAGCAGCACTTCTAGTTCAATCCATTCACTACGTTGTCTGATAACAACTAGTTTGAACAACAGTGCTAACAAACTACCTCCATTGTCAATCAGCTCCCACAAATATGGAATAAACATATACACATACAAACTGTTTCAACAACCATTATTCAGGTTCAACTAGATTATACGGTGGTTTCTCTGATCATCTGAGATTTCCATGTTTGTGGGCATACAAAAGTTTCAACTACAGAGCCCATCATCTACAAGTACAAGTACAAGTACAAGTACAAAGTAGTATATTTCAGAGGCCAGGCATGTTTCCTGATCCTAAACTACAGCGACAAAGCACAGCTACAAACTACCAACAGAATTCAAATGAACACCTCATAATAAACATGCTCAAGCGATCACAGCTATCCACAGTAGTTTAGTATCTGTTTACTAGGCTTTGTAATATTGTGAAAATGGAATATGACTAAGTAACAGAACTTAGTTTGATCGTGTCTCATACAATACATTAACTCATTATTGTTATTATTATTATTATTATTATTATTATATGGTTTAAACACACATTATGTCATTCACTGCGACAGTGAAGAATTGCAAGTGTGGGATAACAACTCATAACAGTGTTCTGTCGATTTTCAAATCTTGGCTAAAAACCTATCTGTTCAGCCAGTCACTTTCTGAACAATGATCCGACCTGCTGACAGTGCCTCTGAAGTCATGGTGCTACAGAAATTTCACTATCATCATCACAATTCATCACAATCGTCACCACCATCAGCAATCATCAATACTATGACGTACCGTGAAGATGTGCTGGAAAACGACTTGATTATTGCATCCAAGTTTCTCTTCAGCTCCTCCTTCAGTACACTTTCACGCACTCCACGTGGATGCAAGTTCTCACACAGACTGCGAACATCATCTGCAGAGTCCAGGAAGAACCACAAGTTCTGACCAACGTGAGGTAACCTGGAAAATCACAATCAACACTCGGGCTAATAGCAATCACCATGTCACTAGCACATCAATCACACTAACTTGGTACTCATTCAAGGGCTCGGACACATCCACATGTAAGGTGGACTTTTCCTAGGTTGGATGCCCTTTCCAGCATCACAAATCACTTTACGTTGGTCTACTGAGAACCAGAGCAAGGTCTCGTGGAAAAGGTAAAAAGTAAAGGTCTGGGTACTTGCAACAGCCAGTGTTGCTTGCACAACTAGCGCAGTGCTTTACATCCTCGGAAGTGGCAGCTGATATGCATGAGCTAATGACATGAACAGAGCATCATGTGGACGTGGCCACAGCAACCCCTCAGACACCACCACGTAAAATATTTATGTCAGTTTTTGAATACTACAGGGTGGTCCAGAGAAAATTGCACAAATTTTGCCGTGTTATTACTTTTGAACCGTTTGTCCTAGGATTGCAACGTTTACATCAAAATGCGCAGCAGAAACTGCTGTTAACTGACCGATAGAAAATATATGTCTAGTCGATAAATATTCTTTGATAATTGGCTGGAACTAACTGCACGTCAGCGGTAACGTCACCTGCGTTTAAATGACAAGAATGGCGCACACGGTGGCGTTCTTGCAGACAAATGTTCCTGCCTTCATTGAGCCGCCCAAGTGGCCGCCTAACTCACCCGATCTGAATCCCGTAGACTACTCAATTTGGGGTGCTCTTCAGCAGCTGGTATATCGTCAGAAGATTGAGGACGTTGATCATCTGAAGCAAGTTTTGAACAGTTGTTGGGATATGATCAGTCAAGAACTCATCGATGGTGCCATTGAACAGTGGTCCAAACGACTATCGTCCGTTATTCGTTCTCGCGGTGGACACTTTGAGCACCGTTTCTGTTAATTATGGAAACCATGCTTGGCGCTAACTTTGTTTATATCACGAATTTGCCTTAAAAATATGCTGTTAACTTTGTTTTCAAATAGTTAACTTTCCAGCTGTAAAACAAAAAATGTTTAATTGCTGTATTCAAATACGGGCCACTGTCGTGTTTACAATTTCTTTCTGAACATTTTGCTGAAAACCGCATGACGTTTTGACGTACGGTTGCAAAATAGTGGTGCATAGAACTTTGTGCAATTTTTTCTGGACCACCCTGTACATGATATCACATCTAGCAAAGGGTTTGAGTGTGGTTGGATTTTTAACCATCATTTTCACTGCAAATTCACTTCTGAGGCTTACATCTTCGAACCACCCGGAACAAGAAACAGAAACTGTCATAGATCGTCAGCACTATTATTTACTGCCTTCTTGAATTTTCAAATTGTTTTCCAATTTATTAATCACACACTATTAGTAAATTAATTTGGTTAACAGCACTAATTAATTTATCTGATAATTAAGCAAAATCTTTAACTTACATGTTCAGTTTTAGTTAGTTCATTTAAACTTTTTTATATTGCATTAGAAAATTTGAAACAAAAACCACAGACTTTATTAATTACTGAACTGCTCTATTCAAAATGAAATGTCATTGAACCAACTCAAGCAAGTGCAAAGTACATGATACCAGTTAATGTTTACACACACACACACACACACAACATTCATGCATATATAACAACCGACAATGCACACAGACAGCATCTGCCAACACAAAACGCATAGACTGGCAACTCAGTCAACTAGTATTATAACCATTTGGATTCTAACAGTGATGTGCAGTAAGCAATGTACTTACGTTTTGTTGAGGTCCTTCACTTCACCATCATTTTCTTCAGCATCTGAGTTCATATCAGAATCAGAGTTACTCAACGACAACGAGGTGCCAGCTTGTGAATTGACAGAGTAGTTCATGGTGTCACCAGCCCAGCCTACAATGCCACACTAACTCTCGTCACAACTTAACAATATTGCTATCACACCAGTTAAGTCATTCTTAACAACATTACCAATTTGGTACTATTAAATACCGGTAACAAAGTAGTTCAGCAGATGACAACAATGGACAGTCAATGAAACCAACCAACCACATTCTCTACTACTTTCTTAGATCTTTGAACAACTGGACAATTTTTCCGGAGTTGTTGCAGGTTAGGCAGGCTTGCTCAAAACATAATTTTGTGAAATTCTGGAACAGGACTTTCTTTACAGGCCAGACGTTGTTCCTGCCGCTGAACTAACAGCAACAACGGGGCACCCCACCGCCGACAGAAATTGGCAACCCTGCCCTCTGTGGCAGCCAACCCCTAGTCACCCCGTTTACTCATGTAGATTTCGAGACTAGGGGCTTCGTTCTGTTTTTTGTGTTTTCTTGTGTGTATTTTAGTTAAGACAGATAGTAGATAGGGTCACTGTATATGGTTTTGTGTGTTTGGTTTTTATTGGTTGTTAATACCACTGCAAGTGATTGCCTGGAAAGACTCGTCCCCGAAATGATCTATTATGTGTTGAGAGGGACATTAAACTCTATTCACTCACTCACTCACTAACAGCAACGAAGCACTGAAGGGGAAATTAGAATAACCTGTATCATTAAAACAAATTTTATGCCTGGTAGAAATTGTCCTAATTCTTCATAACCAGTTACTACGCCAATGACAAAAGCAAATGTTATATGTAGTGGATGGCCTGAGTTCAGTAGCTGCAGGGCAGGACAGTGCAACTGCTGAGACATGCTTGTCAAATGTCAGATGATCATCTAGTATGACACCCAGTACTTTGATAGAAATGAACGCCATGTAGCGGTAATCTCCCACTCCTCCAATCCGCATAAATAGGCTATTTGGTGCACCACGCCTATTAACTAAAGTAAGCCCTAACAAAATAGGCCAACAACAATAATAAATACCAGTAATACTATGTCCAAATTCATTCCATTAACACTTTTACTCTGATTAACCAGCCAAAGGTCAGGCTAGCAGGATTCTCTAATCAATCTGCAAGATTCAGTGCTCTATTTTTTAGACTGGATGCCACAGCTGATGCAAACTGATCTATGGCGTCACAATACTGAGTAACTGTAGAAAAATAGGTCACAGTACTAAACAATTCACATATTTCACCAGCCATTACATTGTCCTCAAGGAAGTGTGACAGACAAGAGTAACAGACCTTTCTCGATGTATAACCCAGGAGCTGCAGCTGGGAAAAACCAGTAGCGATCGTGGTTGCGATCACACCCAAGTGGCATGTGTCTCATTACCCGTTTTGCTGCAGTAATGCCATCCTGTATACGCACAGATCAATTCCTTGCATTTATATCTGTCGTCAATGATCATTTACACTATACTGTAAGTAACTGTACTGCATATTTGTGCACAACCATCAAATGACATTTAAATTCCACGCTATCAAAACGAGAAGCTCGGCCATTACAGAGGAACAGTGCACCAGCTATGCACTTCACCACTTCACTGTAGCCCAGTTACTCATAAGCGTAATCAAAACCTACGCCCATTAAACCAGCAAACTTATAACCAGTGAATAAAATTAAGTCATGCCATGCGACTGCAAGTAGTAGAACTGAAGCAACCCACTGACATGTGACACCCTTTCCAGAGAACCTTTGCAAACATCTACATAAACCTTACACTGCCAGAAACTAGTCTTTAATTGTTAGTTTTCATGCAGCTGACTCCAAAAGACACAAGAGAAGAGCACTAGAAAAAGTGGCCTGGAAACAGAATTTAAAGTAAAATGTACAGCTGTCGAATTAACGCATTAACGTGTTAAAGAATTAATCGTGATTAAAAAAATTAACGCCGTTAAAAAAATTAACGTACATACATAAATTCTACGAATCAGGAGTTCCAATATGCAATTGAACTGCGGTTATTTGACGATCGAATTATAGTCAGTTAATTTAACTTGTCAGCTGTGCATCATTGTTTGATGGCAAATTCGACAGTGATCGCATCTTGTAGATGAGTCGTGAACAGCAAGACGTGCAGTCGTTCACTGACGACAACATACAACATAAACTGGACTGTCATATTGACGCGTTAATTAACGCGTTAACATGCGATTAAAATAATTAATCGCGCCATTAACGCGATTAAAAAAATTAATCACTCTACAGCTCTAGTAAAATGATATTCACCATTCAAGGTCACGTATTGTGAAATCAGTGGAAAGCCCACAAGGAGCTACTATAATTTTGGCCTTATCTCTAAAGGTTCCAAAGATACAGTGACCAAATGCACCAAAAATTCTGTTCTCGACCACACCACTGTCATCTGACGCTCCTCACCAGGGAACCCCACCAATATCCGCATAAAACTTGCCAGAAACTAAGAATCCCTGGGCTACGATTTTGTCGCAGACAGCTTAGTCATCTTCATTCAAATTTGTGGTTGGCTCTACATAAAAAACATCTTACACAATGCAGTGCATAATGGCCATTCAAGGTCATCCAAGGTTGATTTCAGTACCAATCAAAGAGCACATTATACGTACTAACTCAATTCTTCTAACCCACACATTTCACACTTCAGTTTATACACTCTGAAATGCTCGAAGCTTTGAAGAAAAACCTTAGCTGCCACACAATACACATATCTCACAACAATAAACACCACAGCAAAGGCACAGTGTCTATTCATCCAGTGTATTTGTCACAATATTCATTTAAAAAATGCACAAAGTCTTAGACAACTGTGATAATTATAGCAGCCTGTTACTACCATAGACACTATAAAGTAACTGTGCTTCGGCTAATCATGTAAAAGCTTGCCTTAAATGATTTCTCAAAAGCTTCCCTTTCTTTCTGTTGTAGTTCTTTTTCCTTTCTGCAACAACACCACAAAAACACCTCTTATCAACTACAATTTAATAACCACAACCACTTAAAATTTACCTAGACATGACCGTTGCTAGGTTGACTGATAAGACACTAAGGGCCGGTTTTTCAATCGCCAGTTAATGGCCGATTAAATTAATCGTCGATTATCTTCGGCACTTGATCGTCGATTATCTTAAATTCCGTTTTTCAATCGCCAGT
>Ga0209679_1000571_pt1 | contig 13705 bp, 11 predicted proteins | sample WorMetHEROISLAND_4_FD_187408 | JGI IMG/M metagenome (GOLD analysis project Ga0209679, IMG submission 187408) | Marine gutless worms symbiont microbial communities from Max Planck institute for Marine Microbiology, Germany - Olavius sp. 2 HERON... ...
CTTCCAGTAAGCGAGCTGAAAACTGTTCCATAAATCCGGCCAACTCCGCTTCTACTGCTTGCTGAATCAGCTGAACTGCCCCTGTTCTCAGTAATTCAGTCAGGCCATCAGTGAGTTCCTGTCGACCTGAAAACGCAACAACGTTATTCTCTTTCTTCATAGCGGTGTATCCCTGTTGGTTGAGTGATTGGTTTGGCGACTACCCATCAACCAGATACACCGCTATTTTTCACATTCTTTAAACACCCGATTCAGTTATAGCTCCGATCAACGCCCGAAAAGACGGAAAGTCTTTTACCCGAATGAACATCGACAATCTGGCTTACGGTTGACTTGGTACCAGACGGCTTTTCGTGGCCATCGCCAGAGAAGGACGATTCACGACCCAATGGCATATCTCCCTAATGAACGCACTATCAAGCTGATATATTTAATCAGATTTTTAGTTTAATTGAATTGCCTCTCCAGGTACAGCTTTTCGAGCCTTCGGCAAGAACTACCTACCACACACTCCTCCCAACGTAGATCGTGAAAGAATACCTTTGGTTCCGCTGCGTCGCCTCTTATACTTACGCATTTTGACTCAACAAGGTTTTTAGGTACCTTTAGCGCTGAATTGTGGCGTCGGAATCAATCAGGAAGGATCGATCGAAGATGGGTTTTTTGCAAGGCAAAAAGGCGTTGGTAGTAGGTGTCGCGAGTAATCGTTCAATAGCTTGGGGCGTAGCGCAGGCCATGCACCGTGAAGGAGCAGAACTGGCTTTCACCTATCTCGGTGAAAAGCTGAAGAGCCGCGTGGAAAAAATGGCGGCTGAGTGTGGTTCCGACATCGTTTTACCCTGTGACGTCGCAAGCGACGATAAAATCGAGAGTGTCTTTGCCCAGTTGAAGGAGATATGGGGACACCTGGACATAATCGTCCACTCGGTGGCATTTGCGAACCGCGAAGAGTTGTTGGGGGACTTTCATGAAAACGCCACGCGCGAAGGATTCCGACTCGCCCATGAGATCAGTTCCTACAGTTTTACTGCCCTGGCGAAAGCGGGCTACCCCTTAATGCAAGGCAGGAACGGAGCGTTACTCACCATGAGTTATCTCGGCGCGGTGCGCGCCATCCCCCACTACAACACGATGGGATTGGCAAAAGCCAGCCTCGAGGCCAATGTACGTTATCTTGCCTACTCGCTGGGGCCGAAGGGAATACGCGTCAATGGAATTTCAGCGGGACCCATTAAAACCTTGGCTGCAGCGGGTATTGGTGATTTTCGAAAGCTTCTAGAACATGGCCAGAAATTCTCACCGTTACGCCGCAATGTCATTATCGAAGAGGTAGGAAATGTCGGGGCATTCCTCTGCTCCGATCTGGCATCGGCAATTACGGGAGAGATTACTTACGCAGACGCCGGTTACAACATCACAGCGATGGATATCGCCGAATAACTACTTGCGGTGTTAAAAAATCGAAAAGCCGATTCGTTTCTGAATCGGCTTTTCTTTTTCTCTTCTAGGACAAGCTTTAAAAATTATCGCGATTGACTCTAATGTCCGCTTTGGCACGAAGAGAATCGATACTACTTCGAACCGTCTCCTGACCCTGGGCCTGTAATAGAGCTTGCCTGAGCGACACTTTCTCTTCGTCTGTTACCGGTAGTTCACTGGAGTTGACACTGCGCAGAGCGACTATCGCATAATCGCCATTAGCCAGCACCGTTCCACCCCAGTTGGCACTACCTTTCTGAGGTTTAGCCATTCTAAACACAAGCTGACGCAGTGCGGCGGGTACCTCCGCGCTCTCGCGCGTAGCCCCGTCTGTGTTTTTGACCTCTAGTCCTTCTGCCTCACCGATAGCCCCAATAGATTCACCACTCCTGAGACGATCGATTACGCCCTGCCCCATCTCACGCGCTCGCTTCTTCGCATCATCACCCTTAAGCGATTGCACGATGCTATCCCTGACGTCGTCCAACTCCTGTTGAGCGGGTACTTGTTGCTCCAACACACGAAGAACGACCAAGTGATCCGAAGTGATCTCCAACGGCTCACTATTGTTGCCGGCGTTGAGTACCTCGTTGCTAAACGCAGCGGTTGTCACTATTGGACTGCCCGCGATACCGTCACCACCAGCGCGTGTAAACCAATCGCTCTGCTCTATTGTCAACCCAAGCTGTTCAGAGGCGATGCTCAGCGTGTCGGGGTTTTCGAACGAAGCGTTCGCGAGAATCTCAGCCTCTTCAAAGAACTGGTTCTCTGCCATCTCTCGTTGAGCCTCCTTTAAAAGCTCATTACGTACTTCTTCGTAGCTCTTCGTGGAGCCCGGTTTTACCGCATTAATCTTGAGCAGATGGTATCCAAAACCGGTACGCACCGGTTCGCTGATATCGGATAGCCCCATCGCATAGGCAGCGCGTTCAAACTCTGGATCCATTATGCCGCGCCCGATAAAACCTAGGTCGCCACCTTGCGTTGACGAACCTGGGTCATCGGACTCACTCTTCGCCAGTTCCTCAAATGACTCACCATCAAGAATGCGTTTTCGTAGATCAACCGCCTTCTGTTTCGCCGTTGAATCGTCACGGCTATCATCGACGGTAATCAGGATATGGCTGACTTGTCTATCTTCCGGCTTGCCAAATCTCGACAACTGCGCCTCATAACGCTGTACTAATAATGACTCTTCGGGCTCCATGGTGTTTGCGATAGCATCGAGTTTCAATTCCAAATACTCGACCTTGACACGATGTGGGGTAACGAAACGGGGTGCATTCTCTTCATAGTATCTCCGTACCTCCTCGTCATTGGGAGCGAGATCTTTGAAGCGCGCGGTGGGGATAACAAGGTATTCAAAGTCACGTGTTTGGTTACGCAGCTGGTGCATTCGTGTCAGCACTGCATCGTCCACGAATTCCGACCCGCTTAATCCACCCTCGACCTGACCGCGCAACAACGCGCTTTTTAACCGCAATGCAAAACCGTCAGCGGTCTCTCCCTGGTTTCGTAGATAGACATCAAAGAGCGCACGATCAAACTTACTGTCACGTTGAAACGACTGCTCACGCTGTATGATTTGCGCGACCTGTTGATCACCCACCCTAAACCCTCTGGCAAGGGCATTCTGAACGAGCACTTCGTTGTCGATCAACCCCCGAATCACCTGCTCGAGGAGTTGTTCTTCGTTAATCAAATCCGGTCGGAAATTTTCACCCATTAACTGCTGCAGGCTCTGCCGCTGGTTAGAGTATGCATACCGAAACTCGGACTGACCGATCTCTCGATCGTTAATCGTTATGACGTTGTACGATCCACCCTCATTGAAGTAGGAATTAACCCCCCACAATGCAAAGGGAATACTGATCATCCCGACGATGGCGTAGGCGATCCAACCTTGGGCTCGCTCTCGAATAGCCTGCAACATGAGATTCGCTCGCTTCTAAGACTTAATTTAGTGACTGATGCAGTTGGACTTGGCGACAGCTGATATTACTGCAAACGAGGAGAACAAAAAAAGGGCGCCACTAATCGGGCACCCTTTTTCCTGAAAGATGGCGGAGTGGACGGGACTCGAACCCGCGACCCCCGGCGTGACAGGCCGGTATTCTAACCAACTGAACTACCACTCCTTTTTCGTACCTGGTGGGTGCTGAGGGACTTGAACCCCCGACATTCGCCTTGTAAGGGCGACGCTCTCCCAACTGAGCTAAGCACCCCGAGAGGCGCGCCAGTTTACGGCATCTTTCAGAGCTTTGCCAGCCTTGAACGCGGGGACTTTGGAGGCGGCAATATTGATCGTTTCACCGGTCTTGGGGTTACGGCCACTTCGTGCTGCACGCTCGCGCACCAGAAAGGTGCCAAAGCCGACCAAGGAAACCTGATCGCCTTTCTGCAGGGCATCGCTAATAGCAGAGGTCACGGCCTCGAGGGCACGGGTCGCCGCTGCTTTGGAAATGTCGGCAGAATCGGCAATGGTTTCGATGAGATCAGTTTTATTCATTAACTCACTCCCCCTTTATAGATTTACTTAAGTTCGTCGTTGCTTGGGATCCGGTGGGATTTTCCTGATGCGGTCTAGCGGGCGTGTTTGCTTTACAGCTCTACCAACATAAGGCGTAAGAAGGGCTTTATACAGTCCCTCCCATACCCTGTCAAGGAAGCAGAACCGGTTTAATGCGCACGAGGTCGAGAAGTATTTTCAGCCGCATTTTCTTTGCTTGAAGCTGAATCTTTTTCGCCCTTTTTACCACCTTCATCTTTGCTAGATTTCGGTTGTGGGATTTTTGCTAAGGCAATCGTCAAAACCTCATCGATCCACTGTACGGGACAGATTTCCAGATCCTTCTGTATGTTCTTGGGTATTTCGACAAGATCGCGTTCATTCTCTTTAGGAATAATCACGGTCTTTATTCCTCCACGGTGTGCGGCCAGGAGTTTCTCCTTGAGCCCACCGATGGGTAGAACCTCACCTCGCAAAGTGATTTCTCCGGTCATGGCCACATCCGAATGAACCGGTACATCGGAAAGGGCAGACACTAGAGCGGTACACATGCCAATACCCGCACTGGGTCCGTCTTTTGGCGTCGCTCCCTCAGGGACGTGGATATGTACATCAAACTTTTGATGAAACTCCGGATCGATACCTAAAGTATCCGCACGACTGCGAACCACTGTCATCGCTGCCTGGATCGATTCCTGCATGACTTCGCCGAGATGTCCGGTGTGCGTCAGTTTCCCTTTGCCCGGTATGACCGCCGACTCAATGGTCAGTAACTCTCCGCCTACCTCCGTCCAAGCAAGTCCGGTAACTTGCCCCACTTGATCATGTTCTTCGGCAAGACCGAAACGGAACCTTTTGACGCCCAAGTACTTTTCTAGGTTCTTCGGCGTAACACGGGTACTTTCAACACGCGGTTTAAGCAGAACTTCCTTAACGACTTTTCGGCAAATCTTAGAGATTTCTCGCTCTAGGTTGCGGACACCCGCTTCAAGTGTGTAATAGCGAATCGCGTCACGAAGAGCAGTTTCGGTAATCTTGATCTCCTCCTCTTTCAGACCATTGTTCTTGATCTGCTTGGGAATGAGATAACGTACGGCGATATTGACTTTTTCGTCTTCGGTGTAGCCCGCCAGACGTATGACCTCCATACGATCCAGCAGCGGTGAGGGTATGTTTAGGGTATTGGCCGTTGCGACGAACATTACCTCCGATAGATCGCAATCGACCTCCAGGTAGTGGTCGGCAAACGTGTGATTTTGTTCAGGATCCAAAACTTCGAGCAGCGCAGACGATGGATCCCCCCGAAAGTCCATGGACATTTTATCGATCTCGTCCAAAAGAAAGAGCGGGTTGCGCGTACCCACCTTGGAGAAGTTCTGCACAATTTTACCCGGCAGTGAACCGATGTAGGTGCGTCGGTGACCCCGAATCTCGGCCTCGTCACGCACACCGCCTAACGACATTCGGACAAACTTGCGATTGGTTGCTCGCGCGATGGATTGCCCCAAAGAGGTCTTACCTACGCCGGGTGGACCCACGAGGCACAGGATGGGCCCCTTAAGTTTCTTTACTCGCTGCTGAACTGCGAGGTATTCGAGGATCCTCTCTTTAACCTTCTCCAACCCATAGTGATCGGTTTCCAGAACCTCTTCAGCCTTTGCGATATCGTGGCGAATCTTAGAGCGTTTCTTCCAAGGCACACTTACGAGCCAATCGATATAGTTTCTCACCACCGTCGCCTCGGCCGACATGGGCGACATCATTTTTAATTTGTTCAGTTCGGAATTTGCTTTCTCTTTTGCTTCTTTAGGCATACCCGCTTTTTCGATTTTTCGTGCGAGTTCCTCGATTTCATTGGGTGAATCTTCTAGCTCTCTCAGCTCCTTTTGGATAGCTTTCATCTGTTCGTTGAGATAGTACTCGCGCTGGCTCTTCTCCATCTGCTTTTTCACGCGACCACGGATGCGTTTTTCCATCTGCAGAATATCGATCTCGGATTCCATTACACCCAATAGGTGTTCCAGCCGCTCGCGAGGACTCGACATCTCCAGAATCTGCTGTTTCTCCTCAATTTTGAGGGGAATGTGCCCCGCGATCGTATCGGCTAATCGTGATGGTTCGTCGATACCGGCCACCGAGGTGAGGATTTCCGGTGGAATTTTCTTGTTGAGTTTGACGTATTGATCGAACATCGACATGACAGAGCGAATCAATACCTCCAGCTCGCGCTCATCGATGCCTGATCCTTCATCGACTGCAACGATCTCCGCTGCGAAATAATCGTCCGTTTTAGTGTAACGCGCGATCTTTGCACGTTTCTCGCCTTCGACCAGGACCTTTACCGTGCCATCGGGCAGTTTGAGTAATTGCAGAATATTGGAGAGCGTCCCCGTGGTGTGGATATCGTCGATACCAGGCTCGTCCACCTCCGGGCTCTTCTGTGTGACCAGAAGAATTTGCTTCTCCTGCTCCATGGCCAAGTCGAGAGCATTGATCGATTTCTCCCTCCCCACAAACAATGGAATCACCATATGTGGAAACACCACCACATCGCGGAGCGGAAGTAAGGTCAGCTCACCATACTCCTCTTCATCTAACAAAACGGGGTGATCTTTGTGTTCCATTATCTGAACCCTCTCGGTTCAATTGCGAGTAATCGCATTGCCGTTATATGCCAAAATCTGTTTTGAGTGCATCTGCACCCTTCATAGTGCGGCCAAAGGCGGGGAATTCAAGGCCGAAGACGGAAATACGCACTATCGTGCACCAACGGTTCGGCCCCAGTAAGGGTAGGAGACGACGCTGTTTCACGATCATCCCCCGTTCAGGTGAAGTTCCAACTACTTCTCGGAAGCGATACGAGGTTGCTCCGCTCCGGAGTAGATTAAATACGGAGCTGATTCGCCTGATATGACGGCCTCGTCGATTACAACTTTGGTCACGTCTTCCATGGATGGGAGATCATACATGGTATCCAAAAGCACTTGTTCCAAGATGGTGCGTAAACCGCGAGCGCCTGTCTTGCGTTCCATGGCTTTTCTGGATACTGCGCGCAAGGCGTCTTCTCGAAACTCGAGTTCCGAACCCTCCATTTCGAAGAGCTTCTGATACTGTTTGGTCAGGGCATTTTTGGGTTCAACCAGAATCTTCACCAACGCATCTTCATCGAGTTCATCGAGTGTAGCTACGACCGGCATGCGTCCGACAAATTCCGGAATCAAACCGAAGCGAATGAGATCTTCGGGTTCGACGTTAACGAGAATTTCGCCGACATTGCGCTCACCGTTTTTGCTCTTAACTTCCGCGGAGAATCCGATACCGCCCTTTTCGGAACGGTCGCGAATAACTTTCTCCAATCCGTCAAAAGCCCCGCCGCAGATAAAGAGAATGTTGGCGGTGTTGACCTGTAAGAACTCTTGCTGCGGGTGTTTACGTCCACCTTGAGGCGGAACTGCCGCAATAGTTCCTTCGATCAACTTCAGTAGCGCCTGCTGGACACCTTCACCAGACACATCGCGCGTAATCGAAGGGTTATCTGACTTACGCGATATCTTGTCGATTTCGTCGATATAGACGATACCGCTCTCCGCCTTCTCTACATCGTAATCGCACTTCTGCAGGAGTTTTTGGATGATGGATTCCACATCCTCGCCCACATAACCTGCCTCGGTCAGTGTCGTGGCATCGGCGATAGTGAAAGGAACGTTAAGCAAGCGCGCCAACGTTTCAGCGAGCAGGGTTTTTCCCGAACCTGTTGGGCCGATGAGTAGAATATTGCTCTTGCTGAGCTCGATTTCGTCCTCTTTGAGGTCGGAATCCAATCGCTTGTAATGGTTGTATACGGCGACCGACAGAACTTTTTTGGCACGCTCTTGCCCGATGACATATTCATCGAGGATCTGGTTGATCTCTTGCGGCTTGGGCAGACGGCTCCCACCGTCCGCACCGGACTTGTCCTGCATCTCTTCGCGAATGATGTCGTTACACAGCTCGACACATTCGTCGCAAATATATACCGATGGGCCGGCAATCAGTTTGCGGACTTCATGCTGACTTTTGCCGCAAAACGAGCAATAGAGCAGTTTCCCGTCTTCGCTCTTGCCGCGCTTGTCATCGCTCATGCTTCTACCCCACGTAATTTCGAGCGTCTCTTTGAATCAACATTGCTACGAAACGCCGATTTATGCAAGCCTGAAAATCCAACTCATTTGATCTGAATCAACCCCGTTCCGAGGCGGTATCGCTACTCGATAGCAATCCCTTTCCCTAGGAGATAGCGGCTGAAAACACCAATGTATTAGGGTATTTGGCGACAATTTCGAAACCGGGACCCGATACACAAATTCGTCATTCGAGCCCTTTTCAAAGGGCTAAATCGGCGAGTACCCCCACTTCCGCCCGCATACTCGATTGGAGTTATGCGGCGCGGATTCGTTCCAAGCGGGTTTTAGCTGCTTTCTGGAATGCTGCGATTTGTCAAAACAGCGTCGATCAAGCCGTACTCGACCGCGTCTTCTGCGCTCATGAAGTTATCGCGATCGGTATCGACCTGGATCTTGTCCAGCGCCTGGCCGGTGTGCTCGGCCAGGATCTTGTTGAGTCTCTCGCGCACCTTGAGCATTTCCCGGGCATGGATTTCAATGTCCGCCGCTTGGCCCTGAACCCCTCCCAGTGGCTGGTGGATCATCATACGGGAGTGAGGGAGTGAGTAACGTTTCCCGGCGGCTCCCCCGGTTAGTATCAGCGCACCCATGCTGGCCGCCTGCCCGATACACATGGTACTCACGTCGGGTTTCACGAACTGCATGGTGTCGTAGATTGACAATCCTGCGCTGACTACTCCGCCCGGGGAGTTGATATAGAGGTGTATATCCTTATCCGGATTCTCTGCTTCAAGGAAAAGCAACTGCGCCACGACCAAATTGGCCATATGGTCTTCGACCTGCCCTACCAGAAATATCACGCGCTCTTTGAGTAGCCGGGAATAGATATCGTAGGCGCGCTCGCCCCGAGCGGTTTGCTCGATCACCATAGGTACGAGACTCGTGAGCTCGGGACTCAATCCGCCTTCCATCGACTTGGCGTGACTCATCTATTAATTTCTCTTTATTTTTCAGCCACTTGGGGATTCATTAGCTCATCGAAGGACATCGGATCATCGCTGATTTGGGCCTTCTCGAGTATCCAATCAACCAGTTGATCCTCCAGAACCATCGATTCCACATTCGACAACTGCTCTTTGTTGGAATAGTACCACTTCACCACCTCTTCGAGTTTTTCATAGGTGGAGGCAAATCGCTCAATGGTCTCCCGTACACGGTCGCTATCCACTTTCAGCTCGTGTTGGCGTGAAATCTCTGCGAGCAGGAGCCCGAGCGTTACCTGGCGTTCGGCCTGCTCTTCGAACATGGACCGCGGAAGTTGCAGATCTCCCGGGGGAATCTGCCCCATCGTCATCTGCTCTTTCGATTGCGCAATAAGACGGTCAATTTCCTCTTCAATCAAGGCCTTAGGGACACTCAACTCGTTGACCTCGAGGAGTCCATCCATGACCTGCTGCTTGATCCGTGCTTTCACCGTATCGGCAAGCTCGCGCTCCATATTCTGCTTGATTTCACCACGGAAGGTGTCGACGCTTCCATCTTTCACCTTGAATTCTTTGATGAACGCCTCATCCACTTCCGGTAACTCGGACTCGGAAACCTCCAGGACCTCGACATCAAACTGTGCCGCCTTCCCAGCCAACTCCGCGGCCTGATAGTTCTCGGGGAAGTTGACGTCAATGGTTTTCTTGTCCCCCTTGGATGCACCGGTCAATTGATCTTCAAAACCGGGGATAAAGGCGCCACTGCCCAACTCCAGTGGGACATCGTTGCCTGTCCCTCCGGCAAACTCCTCGCCGTCGATACGCCCGACGAAGTTCAGTTTCAGTTGATCGCCCTGTTGTGCGTTGCGTTCGACGGGATTCCATTTAACCCGTTGTTTACGCAGTCGATCCACCACTTTGTCGATATCCTCCTCGGCTACCTCGACCTTGGGTTGGGCGATTTTGATTTTTGATGCGTCGCCGATGGTGATTTCCGGATAAACCTCAAAGGTAGCGGTATATTCAAGCGCCTTACCCGGCTCCATCACCTGGGGCTCGATTTTTGGCCCACCCGCAGGCTGGAGCTCCTCTTTGGTGACTGCCTCGTAGAATGAGGATTGGAGTACCTCGCTCAGCACCTCCTGCCGCACCTGGGTGCCGTATTGGGTCCGAATGACCGAAAGCGGTACTTTACCGGGACGGAAGCCGTCGACTCGCGCCCTTCCCCGCATCGACTTCAAACGCGTCTCCACCTCTTCATCGATACGTTCTGCGGGCACTTGAACCGTCATGCGCCGCTCCAGACCCTCGGTAACCTCAACCGTCACTTCCATACTCAAACCTCAAATCGCCGTGGTGTGAACCACGCTCAGTCGTCTCAGTTTCTCGAAATCGGTATCCCAAAAGATGCCAATTAGCCGTTTTACATACACCCATCCATCGCACAAGCGCGCTGCACCATGCCTTATCAACACTGTTTGGAATGGGTGTCTCGTGCAATGCATACGTTTCAAGAGTGGTGCGAAAGGAGAGACTCGAACTCTCACGGGTTGCCCCACAGGAACCTAAATCCTGCGCGTCTACCAGTTCCGCCACTTTCGCTTGATCCGCCCCCGAGCGTTTCACACGCCCCGATGACGCAAGCCGCGCATTATACAATTGACCGGCTAGATCGCGCACCCCCCATATCACCGCAAAAGCATGGAATGGCTATTCGGTTCGGGGATTGGGTTCTCCCCCTCTCCCACAGATTCTCTCGAGTGAAAATTAGGCTAGGCTAAAACCAGATTTCCCAATTAGCATTCATCAGTCTCATGGAGGTAGAAAAACTCATGGGTTTTTTAGAGCAGTTAGGAATCCGGGACCTGAATCCCGGCAGCTACGCGGCAGATCAGGGTTGGATCTCCGGCAACGACAGAGAGACGTTAACCTCCTACAGCCCAGCCACGGGGAAGGCCATCGCCAACGTCGCCTGCGCCAGCGAGAACGATTGCACCACGATCGCCACCGGTGCGAGAGACACATTTCTCGCTTGGCGAGAAGTTCCTGCACCCCAAAGGGGCGAGCTAGTCCGCGAAATCGCACTAGCGTTACGAGAACACAAAGACGCATTGGGGAGCCTGGTTTCGCTGGAGTGTGGAAAGATCAAAGCCGAGGGTGACGGCGAAGTCCAGGAGATGATCGATATCGCCGACTTTGCTGTTGGATTGTCGCGAATGCTCTACGGTAAAACCATGCACTCGGAACGCCCTAAACATCGGATGTACGAACAGTGGCATCCACTGGGTCCCATCGGTGTGATCACCGCTTTCAATTTCCCTGTCGCCGTCTGGTCGTGGAACGCGTTTATCGCCGCGGTTTGCGGTAATTCACTCATCTGGAAACCTTCGGAGAAAACGCCGCTGTGTGCGATCGCGGTCCAGACGATCTGTAACAATGTGCTGGAAAGGAATGGCCATCCGCGTATCTTCTCGCTCTACCAACCTACCGACAGGGAAGCCTCTCAGCGGCTCGTCGATGATCCTCAACTTCCACTCATCTCGTTCACCGGCTCCAGCGGCGTCGGCCGAAGGGTTGCCAAGCGTTATGGCCGGTCCATCCTGGAGTGCTCCGGTAATAACGCCATAATCGTCGATGCGACCGCCAATCTTGATCTCGCTGTTCCCGCCATCGTGTTCGGTGCGGTGGGAACTGCGGGCCAGCGCTGTACCACCACCCGGCGAGTGTTTGTGGAGCGATCCCTGCTTGACGAGTTGGGACAACGCCTTACCCACACCTACCGCCAAGTCAATATCGGCGATCCTCTGCAGCCAGGTACGCTGATGGGCCGCTGATCGACGACGAAGCGGTAGTGTCGTTCACCGCGACAATCGATCGCATTCGGGCACTTGTCGGTGAGATCCTTTTCGGTGGCCGCACTCTGGATGGGGCTGGCCATTTTGTGGAGCCAACCCTGGTCAAGGCCCGTAGCGACTGGGACGTCGTTCACCAAGAGACCTTCGCTCCTATCCTCTATCTGATACCCTACGACGAACTCGACGAAGCCATCGCACTGAATAATGGCGTCGCGCAGGGACTCTCCTCGGCACTGTTTTCGACCAACGTTCAGAACATCGAACGATTCCTCTCCGCGGCGGGTAGCGATTGCGGTATCGCCAATATCAACATCGGCACGTCGGGTGCTGAAATTGGCGGCGCGTTCGGCGGTGAAAAGGAGACCGGGGGTGGTCGCGAAGCCGGATCGGACGCGTGGAAAGCCTACATGCGGCGCCAAACAAACACGATTAACTGGGGAAGCGACCTCCCGCTTGCACAGGGGATTCGTTTCGATCTTGCGGGAGACTCCAATTAGATGTTGCTACACGGTCGCCGCTTCACGGTCGCTTTATATGCGCTGCTCGTGGGCACCTCCCTGTTGGTCTTCTGGCCGCTTTCCAATGATCACGATCGATACCTCGAGGGTATCGAAGCCGCCGAACGCGGTGATTTCAAAACAGCGTTTTCCGCTTGGGAGTCGTTAGCCGAGAAAGGTTATCCCAGAGCGCAGTATGGCCTTGCGGTCCTTTTTGAACGCGGAGACGGGATACCACGCGACCTGACATCAGCGGCGGAGTGGTACGAGAAAGCCGCCCGACAAAAAGTGTGGGAGGCCCAGGTCAACCTGGGGCTACTACTGATTGCCGGTGAGGGTATCGAAAGGGATCACAAAGCAGCGGCACAGTGGTTTCAACGCGCTGCCGACCAGGGCAGCCCCGAAGGGCAAACCAATCTTGCGCAACTCTATTTGCGCGGCCTGGGAGTGGAACGCGATACGCGCGCAGCGGCACAGTGGCTATGGAAAGCAGCCCAACATGGGCATGGAGTGGCGCAATATACGCTGGCGACCCTCTATTACGATGGGGTTGGCGTCGAAAAGGATTTGGAGGAGGCCTATTTCTGGGCATCACTCGCAGCGGAGAGTGAAAGTTCGGCGCAACCGCACGCCTCTACTTTCGCGCAACGCTTAGCGGCTGGATTCAGTGCCGCGCAGTTGGAAAACCTGCAGCGGCGATTGGCGAAGTGGCAACCAGTATCACAGGTCGTGGGTACGAAAGGGTGAATGGCTGTTCAACTCATTTGACCACGCTTCGATCTCCCTGCTTTCCGCCACTAGGAACTGCTCCACCGCTTTTCGGAATCCAGGGTGCGACAACCAATGCGCCGAATAAGTTTTCACCGGAAGAAAACCCCGTGCGATTTTGTGTTCGCCCTGCGCTCCCGGTTCGAAGCGTTGCCAACCCTGCTCGATGGCCATCTCTATCCCTTGGTAGTAGCAGAGTTCGAAATGCAGCTGGTCGAAGTGTTCAAAACACCCCCAATGGCGACCGTACAGCACGCCACCCCCGACGAAATCGATCGCACCCGCTACGCAGCGTTTGTCTTTGTAGGCCAACATCACCAGAGAGTTCTCGTCAAATCTGGTGTTTGGATATTGATCCAGCTGCTACCTAATTGCCCGTCGTCACCTCGATTCCATCTTTAAACTTCACTCCCGTTATCACCTTGGCCAGGTAGTTAAATCCCCTCTGCTTGCGCCAGGTTTTCTCTGCACATGCTGATAATTTGAACATCATGTGCAGCATGCCATCACG
>Ga0209679_1000572_pt1 | contig 13703 bp, 14 predicted proteins | sample WorMetHEROISLAND_4_FD_187408 | JGI IMG/M metagenome (GOLD analysis project Ga0209679, IMG submission 187408) | Marine gutless worms symbiont microbial communities from Max Planck institute for Marine Microbiology, Germany - Olavius sp. 2 HERON... ...
GAAGGAAAACACTGCTCACCGGGGTTAGCAAGGAGACACAGCTAGCCGTGGCGAGTCAGGTATATAGGTCCCCAAATTTGGGGCTCGCCATGAAGGGCGACCAAAGGAGAAACCGCCAGAGCTATGCCTCAAGTTGAGCCCATAACTTATTATTCCGAATTGGTATGCCCGCTGCCCCGCGCATGACGACCGTTCCCCATCTCTGAGCGTCCGCGACATGGGGGATAGCGTGTTGCTCCATTGCTTCGCGGGATGCGAACTGGACGATGTGTTGGCGGCTGTAGGCTTGGAGTGGAAGGACCTGTACCCCGAGCCCTGGGCCTGTGCCCGGCAGAGGCCGAACGAGGCCGCCCGCAAATATACGCGACGGACCCTCAAGCAGTCCGACCCGCTGGAGCTTGAGAAGCGCATCCTTCGTATAGCGGTTGCCGACATTCGAGCCCACAAACCGCTATCCGTCGAAGACTGAGCCCGCGTCGAGGTTGCGAGTGCGCGACTGGCCGCAGCGGAGGTAGCGCATGGATAACCCATAATCCAACGCCCACGGGTTCGATATTGGGGAGCTAGAGCGACTGGCAGGCATCGGCGGCGCGTCGGCGGATGAGCGCATCACGACATGGGACCCAGCCTAACCGGACCGAGCGCCACCGCAACCGGAAAACCCCTAGCCGGAGCCGGAGCCCCTAACCACCCGGATTGAGCCCGAATTCTACCCCGAAGACGCCTTGCCCCTGCGCATTAGTGCGGCGGTTCAAGAGATTCTAGGCTTCGTCAAAGCCCCCTTGCCCCTGATCGTTTCGTCGGCGCTATCGGCGGTATCCCTGGCCTGTCAAGGCCATGTCGATGTAAAGTGAGACGAGAGGCTGTCCGGACCGACCGGGCTGTTCTCCCTGACCATTGGCGAATCCGGCGAACGTAAGAGCACCTGCGACAACTACTTTACGGAAGCAATACGCCAGTATGAGGCCAAGCAAGTCGAGGCTCTAGCCCCGGAGGTAGAACGCTACCGGGCCAAAGCAGACGCCTGGAAAGCCGGGCGCGATGGATTGCTGGCGGCGATCAAGAGGGATACACCCAAGAACAAGGATACAGGCAAACTCAAGGCTGACCTTGCGGCCCTGCAAGCTGAAAAGCCCCAGGCCCTGCGCGTTCCTCAATTACTACTCGGGGATGAAACCCCGGAGAGCTTGGCATGGAAGCTGGCCCGGCAGTATCCGACGGTTGGCGTGGTATCGAGTGAGGCCGGGCTGATTTTTGGTTCGCATGGGATGGGTAGGGATTCTGTCATGCGTAACTTGGGCTTGCTCAATATCCTATGGGATGGTGGCAGGCTTTCTATCGGGCGGAAATCGTCGGAATCCTTCACTGTGCGCGGGGCGCGGCTGACCATTAGGCCTTCAAGTGCAGGAAGAAATTCTACGGAGCTTCATTGAGCAATCCGGCACCTTGGCCCGAGGAAGCGGCTTTTTGGCCCGGTTCCTGTTGTCTTGGCCGGGATCGACCCAGGGGAAACGACCGTACAGCAAGGCCCCCAAAAGCTGGCCCCACCTGGCGGCATTCAACCGACGGATTGCCGAGATTCTGAATACCCCCCTCGAAATCCGAGATGACGGGACGCTATCGCCAACCTTGCTGACCCTGACCCCCGAAGCAAAACAGGCATTCATCACCTACCACGATACCATCGAGACGCAGTTAGGCGAGGGCGGAGAGCTTCGGGACGTGCGGGACGTGGCGAGCAAAACCGCCGACAACGCGGCACGCCTGGCGGCGCTGTTGCAATGGTTCGAGGACCCCCAGGGCACTATCGAGCGGGAATACTTCGAGCGGGCGAGCCGGATTGCGGCTTGGCACCTGAACGAATCGCGGCGGTTCTTCGGAGAGCTGGCCCTACCGTCGGACCTGGCGGACGCGGTACGGCTGGATAACTGGATCATCAACTACTGTCGGCAGAAGAAAGTGCCGATGATCCCCTCCCGTGAACTGCGCCAGTATGGACCCGTCCGCGACAAAAAGCGTTTCAATGCGGCATTAGAGGACCTGACGGAACGGGGGCGACTGCGGGACATCCGCGAAGGCAAGCGGCGATTCATCGAGGTTAACCCGCACCTGTTGGAGACCGCACTATGAGCCTTGCCGATCTGATACGCGGGAAAAGCGGACCTGTGGGAGTTGCTACAGCTACAGTTGCTACACCTGCTACAGTTGGGGAAGGAAACCTGCCAAGCGTAGCAACTGTAGCAAGTGTAGCCGTGGCAGATTCCCCAAACGCAAAAAGCGGGACCCCGCTACTCGATGCCCTGGAAGTCGCTTGCCGTGGCCTATCTGTGACCCCAGGGTTTGTACAGTCGGCCCTAGCCCCGGAAGACAAGGCAGATTGAGAGCGTGGGGACCTGTCCCTGGACACCCTACGAACCTTCGCTCAGACCTCGTATGGGACCCAGAGCGGGCGCAGGGCAAGGCTCCGGCCCACTACGCCAAGCGGGCGCTGTGCCGTCAGTGCGGCCCGATCTGGCTATGAACCGAGGGCACCTTCGTTAGCTGCCCTTGGTGCCGAAACCGAGTGTCCGGCGACCCGATCCCCCGGCCCCCGGTTGCGTGCCGGGAATGCCGACACTGGCACCCGGACAAGCTCAATCCCCCCCGGCGGCTTGGGTTCCTGTGCGATCCATGCACCCGAAGACCGGCCCGAGGGCGCTTGGTGGCTCCATAGAGAAATCATCTGTGCGGACTGGCGACCGCCGAAAGGTCCTGCGGATGGAAATCAGCTTTAACCTGCCGTACCCCCCCGAGCGTCAATACCTATTGGCGATATGTCGGGGGGCGCACGGTGTTATCCGCATGGGGGCAGCAGTACCGCAACCTGGTGCTGGGAGAACTACTCGAACAGGGGGTTGCCGGAGCGCGGATCAGCGACCGGGTAGCCGTGCGGATCATGATCTATGTACCGGACCGGCGTCGGCGGGACCTGGACAATTTACCGAAAAGCGTGCTCGGCGCGCTGACCCATGCCGGAGTATGGGGCGACGATTACCAGGTAGACGAGTTGCGACTGATCCGAATGCCCCTGACCGTCAGAGGGGGAATGCTGGCCGTCACGATCACGGCTGGTTGATTGGGGGTAGGTTAAACTAATGAGCGAACCCCCCTTTGTCGCACGCGGCTCCGCGTCTGGCTTGGGGAGAAAAAGCCGCCTTCGGGCGGTTTTTTCGTCGAAGGAAGAAGAAGCGAGGGACACCAGGCCGTCTAGGGTCCCTCGTGGTTGGTTCCTGCTGATGCGGACGGCCCACTTCGTCTGCCAACCACAACCAGGATAGGACAGTAGGGTTTGGTTGCAACCATGATTCCGAGCACGCCCAGCTTACCGATGGAGGAGAGTCTGATATGTAGCATAACATAGTTATGTAATAATGATATGGCCCGATACGTTATATAACCCATGATCCAAGGAGAAGCCCCATGCCCCGCCCCGGTACCACCCGCGAGCAAGTCTTCGAGGCCGCCGAGCATCTGACCCAAACAGGCCACAACCCGACTGTGATGGCGATCCGTGCCCACCTTGGGAGCGGGAGCCCCAACACCATCGGCCCCACCTTGCCGACTGGAAAGCGCAGAGCGACGAAGCGGTAGCCAAGGCCGCATCATCCCTCCCGGAGCCGGTAGAAACCGCGATGCGGAAGGTATGGGGGTTAGCCTTGAAGCAGGCCCAAGACCAGTTGGAGGGAGAGCGCCAGGCTCTGAGTGCGACCCGAAAGGAGATCGAGCAGGAACGGGTGGAGTTGGCATCTGAGATCGAACGCCTTGACACTGCTCTTGAGCACGCGCAGAGCGAAGTGCAGAAGGCCGCCGAGGCCCTGAACGCGGAGCGCGAGACCCACAACCAGACCAAAGGGAAGCTACAGGGAGAGATTGCGGACCTGCGCCAAGAAGCGACCACGGCCCGCGAGCGAGCGGCCCACCTGGAAGGGCAAGTGTCCGCACTCAAAGAACGGTTCGAGGCGCTGACCGTCGCCAATGCCAAGTCCACCAGAGCCCCGGCCAAGGCACCCGGAGGGAGGCGTGACCCGAAGCCCGAAGGGACCGCCGACAGGCCGAAAAGGTGACAAAAGCGCGAGCACATAGAAGGGTGACAACACCCTTTTTAGAGGATGAACCATGGCGAGGAAGAACCGAACGAAGGCCGAGAAATTGACGACCACCGAGCGGCGATTACGTACCGTAGACTTGCGCCGGAGCGGGCAGACCTATCAACAGCTAGGGGAACAGCTTGGAGTATCGAGGCAGACCGCTTACCGCTATGTGGCGCGTGCCCTGGATGATCTGCTGAAAAAGATCAAGGAAAGCACCGAAGCCTTGGTGCAGTTGGAGCTTAAGCGATTGGACTACCTGTTGCTGAAGTTGGCCCCGAAGATCAAGGCCGGAAGTGAATCGGCAATCCTGGCGGCGTGAAGATTAGTGCTGAGCGCCGGAAGCTGCTTGGCCTGGATGCACCACCAAGGTAGCCCCGACCGATCCGAGCGGGGAAAAAGGAGGCGCCGGGCGTGGTTATCTACCTGCCGGACAACGGGCGAGATAGAAGACAAGCGCCGTCGCAAAGGGGGACTAATTGGGGGGCCGAACAAGAGGCGCGATGAGAAAATCCTTGTAAATCAATCGCTTGAAAATAAGATTGGTACTCCCTAGGGGAATCGAACCCCTGTTACCGGCGTGAGAGGCCAGCGTCCTAGACCGCTAGACGAAGGGAGCGAAGAATTCTGAGGAAGTGGATATTGTACTCACCTTACGCAGCATTTCAAGTCCATTACGAAAATCAATCGAGTCTGACCCCATTGATTTATACCGACCAGGATATTAGTACCGGTAAAGAGTATATTATCGTCCATCCTCTTCGGGCCGCGCCAGGCAGGCCAACATGGCGCGCGCGATCGGCAACAGCCCCATCTCCACGGCCTACAGGCCATTGACATAGGGATCCGAGAAGGGATCGGCGAGATAACAGTGCTTGTACGCGTAGGTAAAAAAACCCTCGTCATTGCCGTGGCGCGAGAGCATATCCTGCAGCATATTCCGGGCCTTGACCCGGATGTAGTCTTCCTCGAAGAAGCGCTTGCGCTCACTCGCGAATTCATCACTATCACTACTGTCACTGTCGCTGTCACGTAGGTTGTCCAGGATCGACCGCTGGCCGGATTCTCGGATGGCGTAGAGTGTGAGCCACAGGTGATAGTAGATGAAGCCCAGAGGCGGATTGAGCAACTTCAGGCCACCCTCATAGGCTTCGGCACCCTCGGCGGCATCGACCAGTAACCGAAAGGCGATAACGGCTTCTTTCTCCCACTCCTTGGAAACTGCATCAGACGGTATGCCGGTGCCCTTCCGTAACCACGGTCTCAATTCCGGAAAGTCGGGGAAGAGTCTGGCAAAGTACCAGCGGCCCTTCAGAAAGCCCACCAAGATGCGCGGATAGACCGGAAAAGTACCCATGAAGCGGATGCCTATCTGTTGCCAACCCAACATATTGTTACGAGGGGATCGTTTCCAGAAGCCGTTCCAGAAGGCGCCGAGTACAATCATACTCTGACTGAGTGGTGGCGCGATCCATTTCAGCAGCTTTTCGTCTTTGATCCCCAGTTCCTGCAACCGACGGTGCTGGATACGATAGGCCCGATGAAAGGCCTGCATGGCATAGCCGTGCACCGGGCAATGGTCTTCCCGCTTTTCTTTGAAGTCTTGGTTATGCCAACTGTGCTCGAACAGCAGCTTGTTCGCCTTCTCCCAGATCTCCTTGAGGAATGGTTCGTCCAGGTTCTTATCCCGGCGCCAGTAGCTGAAGCCGAAGGCGAACAGATAGGCCGCTTTCCACAGCGATAAGGAGGCCTCCGAGAGCTTACCGCCGTGTCGATACACCAGCGCCGAAAGCATGTAGGCCTCGACCGCGCGCCCACACAACGACTCGACGAGCGACTGGCGTTGATCAGTCGTGCATCTTTCCGTGTCATCCTGGATAGCGGAAACGTTACCCAACAGCTCTCTCAGAAATTCGGAGACTTGGGTGTCAAGCTCGGCGGGAAGGCCAATTAGGCTGGTATTTTCCGCATCCAGCTCCCTGCTATGCCCACCGAAAAGGCCGAGCAGGTCGGTCGCTCGCTCCAGACCTTCCTTCAATCGGCAAGGTTCGGCGGCTAATATAGTCTTGACGGAGACATTGCAAAGGTAGTTATCCGGGATTACCGCTCGAGGTCCGGACAGACTACCGCCACGAAAGAGGCAGCCCTGGTGTCGGCGATCGAACGCGCCCCCCAGGTCGAGTTCGGCCGCGGCATCGCCGAGACCGGACAGGGCATAGCTGAGCAGATGCAGACGATTGCCGTCCGCTACGGATTCGCTATGGCTGTCCTGAGGCCCTGTGGCCGGTGCAGGCCAACCGGCAAGCGCGTAGGCACTGCGCGCGGCCTTGGTAAAGCCACAGGCGGCGCCCACCAGGTCGGAGCGGAACAGCAGGAGCTCGGCCTGGCGCAGATACAAGCGGACATAGAGGATCCCTTAGAAGCTGCGGTCGTTCTTACTTGGAGATTTGTCCTGCACATCCAATCGCCGGCGCATTGCATGCGCATCATCCAGATGTTGGAGTTGGAGTGCCCGCTCCAGGGAGGCATCCTGCTTGGCATAGAGGAAGGCCAGGCTGACGTGGGGCTGGGCATACAGGTGGATCTGTTCTCGGCCCTCGAGAATAGTCGCACCAGAGACGGATGCTCCGGGGCGGACTCCACCAGCGACTTGGCCTGTAGATAACCGGCAGCGGCCTGGTCGTATTGCCGCCGTTGCTCATAGATCAGGCCGGATTTCAACAAAGTATGCAGATAGAGCAGGAAGTGGCTGAAGGCAGGGACGGAGCCGGAGGCCGCAACGGCCGAGCCGTCGTTATCCGAACCGGGTGCATGGTCTGCCATGATCGCGGCCAAGGCAGGCTCGATGCCGTCGAGGGCGTTGCGGTATTCGGTCTGGGCCTGGTCGTACTCCCGATCCAGGCTGTGCAGGTCGCCGAGGATCACGTCGATGAAGGGCAGCGCGAGCAATCCGCCGCGGCGGGCTCCAGGCAAAGGATGCACACTCTTCGGCCACAGAATAGGCGCCAGCTCCCTGCTCAGGCGTAGCTGCTCGTCACGAAAAAAAATCCTGTTAATCCTGAACATTCTGTTAATCCTGTACGATTAGCCGGCGAGACACGACGTCGCCTTAAGCCCACCAGGCGAGAATGTTTTGTGCCGTGCACAAACTTGACTCATTTGTAAAGATACGGGTCGTTCAAAGGATCCTAGTACATAGTTTCGGTCGATATTGCGAATGCATAGGGGATGTTCGCATCAGACTCAAGCGACTCTGCCTGCAATATCGAGAGAAATGAGGTACTAGGGGGTGTTCTCAATTAGTGGTAATACGATGATTTTACTCGATAGACTAAGATTGCCCGGGTTATCCGGCGGAGGTCGCGGCCAATTCCCAATAGCAGCAAAACCATCGAGTTAAGTTTAACCCTGGGGTTGACCTCACGGATTCAGGTTGTTGATTGAGAACACCCCCTAGCTCCATTGCAGCTGATAAGCTGTCCGGTGGGCACAGCCTACCCTGCAAGACCATGTATTCGGGAAGGTTTATACGCGCTCACCCCGGTATTCTCGGTTCCCGCCGAGGAAACCATCAGTGACCGGCGGCTGGAAGCTGACGACTGGTAGCTGGCAGCCGATAGACGGCCTCAAGATCCGGTTTCCCGGTGTTGCCGGAAGTACTCGATCAACCCGTGGGTAGAGGCATCGTGCTCCGCGCTTAGCTTGCCTGCTTCCAGCTCGTTCAGGATTACCCCTGCGAGCTGTTTTCCCAACTCCACGCCCCATTGGTCATAGGAGTTTATGCCCCAGACCACGCCCTGGGTGAAGATGCGGTGCTCGTACATGGCGATCAAGGCGCCGAGGGTTCTGGGTGTCAGCCGTTCCATCAGGACGGTGTTGGTCGGCCGGTTGCCGGGGAAGGTGCGGTGGGGGGCCAACTCGTCGGCGCTCGTGGGCGACATCCCGGCGGCCAGCATCTCGGCCCTGGCTTCGTCCTGGGTACGGCCGCGCATCAGGGCCTCAGTCTGGGCGAAGAAATTGGCCATCAGCTTGGCATGGTGATCGCCAAGCGGGTGGTGGCTGTTGACCGGGGCGATGAAGTCCGCGGGGATCAGCTGGGTACCCTGGTGGATAAGCTGAAAGAAGGCGTGCTGACCATCGGTTCCGGGCTCGCCCCAAACCACGGGTCCGGTGGTGTAGGTTACGGGATCGCCCGTGCGGGTCACCCGCTTGCCGTTGCTCTCCATGTCACCCTGCTGGAGGTAGGCTGGCAGATAACGCAAGGATTGATCGTAGGGCAGCACGGCATGGGTGCGGGCACCGGCGAAGCTGGCGTACCAGATCCCGATCAGTCCCAGCACGACCGGTAGATTTTCGCTTAAATTCGCGGATCGGAAGTGCTCGTCCATGGCATGGGCCCCCTCCAGGAGCTCGACGAAGCGGTCCATGCCGACGGCCAAGGCGATGGGCAACCCGATCGCTGACCAAAGAGAATAGCGCCCGCCGACCCAATCCCAAAAACCGAACATGTTGTGCGGGTCGATACCGAACGCGACGACCTTAGCTTCATTCGTGGACACCGCGACGAAGTGGTTGGCGACCGCCGCCTCGCCCAGGGCCTCCACCAACCAGGTTCGGGCACTCTTGGCGTTGGTCATGGTCTCCATGGTAGTGAAGGTCTTGGAGGCGACCACGAACAAGGTGGTCGCGGGATCGAGACGCCGTACCGTCTCGGCAAGGTGCGTACCGTCCACGTTGGAGACAAAATGGACCCGCAGGTCGTCGGACTGATAGGGGCGTAGGGCCTCACATACCATCAGTGGCCCCAGATTCGAGCCGCCGATGCCGATGTTGACCACGTCGGTGATAGGCTTACCCGTGAAGCCCTTCCAATCACCGCTGCGCACGGTCGCGACGAAATCCCCTAGGCGTTGCAACACCTGGTTGACCTCGGGCATCATGTCCTTGCCGTCCACATGGATGGGACGGTTGGAGCGGTTGCGCAGGGCGATATGCAGCACCGCCCGCTTTTCAGTATTGTTGATCGCTTCACCTGCAAACATACGGTGGATCCAGCCGGGCAGGTCCACGGCTGCGGCAAGCTCGAGCAACAACGCCAGCGTCTTGTCGGTGATCAGGTTCTTGGAGTAGTCCGCGAACAGGTGGGCCGCCCGTAGCGACATCTGTTCCGGTCGGGTCGAATCTTGGGCAAAGAGGTCCCGCATTTGGACCCCGGACAGCTCGTCCCAATGTGCCTGCAAGGCCCGCCATTGAGGGGTCTGATTCACTGACGACATGATGGTTTGCTCCTGATGGAGGCGGGCACGGCCGATCAGGCCGCTTGGGCGGGGATCTGGGAACCCGTGCGCAGGACGCGATTGTGCTCGTTGAGGTAAACGAGGCTCGGTTCGAAGGCATCGGCTTCGGCCGCGCTCATTGCGGCATAGGCACAGATGATGACCCGATCTCCCGGAGACGCCTTGTGGGCGGCGGCGCCATTTACGGAAATGACGCGCGAGCCGGCCTCGGCCCGAATCGCATAGGTCGTAAAACGCTCGCCGTTGGTGAGGTTATAGATCTGAATCTGCTCGTATTCGCGGATCCCCACGGTCTCCATCAACGCCTCGTCGATGGCACAGGAACCCTCGTATTCAAGCTCTGCGTGGGTGACGCAGGCCGTGTGCAGCTTACATTTCAACAGTGTCAGTTGCATAGCCAACCACCTTAATTTTGATGCAACTTAGCATTTTAATCCATTTTTCCGCTGCTGCAACGACACTTTCGTGCGGATGCGGGGACCCCCCTACCGGACCCGATGGTTCGCGTTTTCTGATCCCTCCGTAGCGGCAGCGGCGGTGGTCGCCGTGTCCGTCAGCGAGACACGAAGATTATCGATGAGCCGCGCCGCACCTAGATAGGCGGCCGTAAGCACCACCAGGTCCTGGTCCTCGGTCGTTACCGGTTGCAGATCCGAGGCCCGGCGAACGCTGAAATAATCTGGCCTCAGTCCCTCGATCACCAGCGCTTCCGCTCCCATGCGTTCCACTTCGCCGGCGGCCAACCCCTCGCGCAGACGCTCGCCGGCTCGACAGAGGGCCCTGTAGAGTGCCGGCGCGCGCGCGCGCTCTGCGGGAGACAAATAGCCGTTGCGCGAGCTCATTGCTAGACCGTCCGGCTCGCGAACGGTGGCCAGCCCCCGTATCTCGATCGGCAGACATAGGTTCTCCACCATGCGCCGAATCACCAACAGCTGCTGGTAGTCCTTCTCGCCGAAAATGGCGACATCCGGTTGCGTCATGTTGAAGAGCTTGCACACGACCGTCGCCACCCCGGCGAAGTGCCTCGGCCGACTCGCGCCGCACAGGATATTCGAGAGTTCCGGTACCTCTACGCGAGTCTGATCTTGGGACCCATGGGGATAAACGGCCTGCACCGGGGGGACGAAGAGCAGATCCGTACTCTCGGCCTCCAGCAGCTCGCGGTCTTGCTCCAGGGTCCTGGGGTAAGCTTCGAAGTCCTCGTTGGGACCAAACTGCAGGGGATTGACGAAGATGCTGACCAGGGTACGGTCGGCCACGCTCCGCACCTCCCGAACCAGGGCCAGGTGGCCGGCGTGGAGGTTGCCCATCGTAGGTACCAGGGCGATAGATTGGCCGCTATGTCGCCATGAGGTCAGGTGACGGCGCAGCGAGGAGACAGCGTCGATCAGCACCATAGCCATCGTCAGATACCTGCCAGCTCCTTTTCGACGGCCGCTCGGCTGCGCCGACGCCGGCCCTTGCCTTTGCTCGTACCGGCGGTCATCTCGGCCCGGGCTTGGCCGTTCGCCGCCTGAAAACGGGTCCACCAGTCGGCGAGCTCCGAGTCCACTTCGCCCGCCTCAGCCCGCAGGAGCAGAAAATCATAGGCCGCACGGAACCTGGGATGAGCCAACAGCCGGTAGGGGCGTTTGCCCTCGCGCCGTTCGAGACGGGGCTGCAGGGACCAGATCTCCCGCATGGGGAGGGTAAAGCGCTTCGGGATAGCTACCAGGGACCGCTGACGGACAAAGGCATCACCCGCGGCCAATAACATAGCCTCGTTGGCCGCCATGTCCCTGGCGAGCAGCTGGGCAAAGCGCTGGCGCACCGGCTCCCACAATAGCACCGCAAACAGAAACGCGGGGGTAACCGGTTTTTCTTCCCGGATACGCCGGTCGGTGTTCTCCAGGCCGCGACTGACGAAGGTAATGGGAAAGTTGTGATCCTCCTGGTCGAGCAACTCATCGGTGGCGGGAAACAGCTGGGCAAAGAGCCGGTAGTGACGCAGCTTTTCAAAGGCACACAGACCCAGACCGGTCTGGAGCAGCTTCAGGACCTCCTCGAACAGGCGCGCCGGTGGTACATCCCGGAGCAGATGGCCGAGCTCGAACAGGGGCCGCTCGCAGGACGGGTCGATGTTGAAACCGAGCTTGCAGGCGAAACGCACGGCGCGCAGCATCCGCACTGGGTCTTCGCGATACCGCTTCTCCGGATCCTTACCGATGAGCCGCAGGCGCCCGGCCCGCAGATCATCGAGTCCCCCTGCGTAATCGATGACGGAAAAGTCCGCGATATTGTAGTAGAGGCCATTGACGCTGAAGTCCCGACGCAGGGCATCCTCCTCACGCGTGCCGTAGCGGTTGTCGCGCACGATCATCCCATTGCGGATATGGCACTCGCCGTCGGCGTCTTCGTCCTGCCTATCACCACGGAAGGTAGCCACCTCGACGATTTCACGGCCGAAATGCACATGGGCGAGCTTGAACCGCCGTCCGATCAGGCGACAGTTGCGGAATACCTTGCGCACCTGCTCGGGCGTAGCGTCCGTGGCCACGTCGAAATCCTTAGGTTCCCGCCCAAGCAGGAGATCCCGGACCCCACCCCCGACGAGATAGGCCTGATAACCCCCATCCTTCAGGCCATAGAGCACCTTGAGCGCGTTCTCGCTGATATCGGCGCGCGAGATTCGATGCTCGCTGCGGGGTACGATCAAGGGTGAAGGCGAGGTCGTCTCGTGCAAGTTACTTTCGTTTTCCTCAAAATTTGGAAACAACATTCATTGACAACTTCAGTGCGACGGTAGTGGGTAGATTTTAAGTGGTGAAATCTGTTGGCCCCGACCTCGTCATTCCGGCAGGGATTGCCGGAATCCAAGTGCCATAGATGGCAAAAACAGTGGGGGTTCGAATCATTAGGTCGCACAATCATACCACTTTGAATTTAACCACTACCTCCTTTTAAATTCTATTTTGCATTATTTTCCAGTCACATCGGGCCTTTATTATCCTTATCCGCTTTTTTGTGTGCAATGGGAAGCCTGACCCCGTTTCCCGACCTGAATTTTGTGGTGTGAAGCAGAACAAAATTCCACTGCATCCTTTTGTTAAATTTTATTGCTGGTCGCTAGTAAAAACTATGGACTTTAGTCCAAGGGCTTTAGTATTCTCTTGGCGATGAGACCGAAAAAGCACGCAACCCATGCGGTCTACGATCTGAAGGTTCATCTGGTATGGATCACGAAATACCGCTATAAGGTACTAACCAAGGATGTTGGGAAGCGAGTGCGGACATTGGTTCGCCAAACTTGTGATGCGAAAGATATCGAAATCATCTCGGAGGTAGTCAGCAAGGATCATGTGCATCTCTACATCTCTTATCCCCCGAGGTTATCGGTTAGTGAGATTGTGAAGTCACTCAAAGAAAGAACCTCTCGTAAAATCCAACAAGAATTCCCACATTTGAGGAAACAGTATTGGGGGCATCACTTTTGGGCCATCGGGTATGGTGCATTCAGTTCGGAACATATTACAGATGATATTATCAAAGAGTATATCAGGAAACACCGAGAGCATATGAATCATCATGATGATGACTTTCCAGTCGAATGAAACCTGACTTTTAGTCATCGTGGACTGACTTTTAGTCTGAGGCGTTCAGTCGGCTTTAGCCGAAACAACGACTTTCAGTCGCACCCCAGACTATGACTTTCAGTCCATAGTGGTTGATTGCTTCAATAACTTTAGTGCGCGAAGTGCATCATAGTTGAAACTATGGACGTTAAGTCCCTTCACTTTCAGTCCGTGGCTTGTCCACGGATGAGGACTTTAGCCCTCCAGACTATGGGCTTTCAGTCCATAGTGGTTGATCAAACCTTCTTTTTTGCCTTCCTCTTTGCCCTCATTCCTGTATCTCTCCTTGAGTTTACAAGGCAAAATCCAGCGTTCGCTTGCCTGAAGTTTCTTGAAGATCCCCGAATCCACAAAACTATGATAGGTGTCGTCGCTGATGATGAGATGGTCGATCACTTCGATCTTAAGGAATTTGCCTGCTTGAATAAAATGATCGGTAAGGTCTTGATCTTCGATTGAAGGCGTCACATTCCCGCCGGGATGGTTATGGATCATAATGACCTGAACGGCGAGCTTGTAAATCGCCATTCGGAAGGCTTCTCTATTGCTCGGCGTGTTTGATGACCGCTCGCCGCATGATAGGATTGACAGCGTTGTACGCTTTGTCTTCGTCAGTTATCAGCAGTGAGCCATCGGTGTCGACGTGTTCTTTGATGAACTTAAGAATC
>Ga0209679_1000573_pt1 | contig 13697 bp, 7 predicted proteins | sample WorMetHEROISLAND_4_FD_187408 | JGI IMG/M metagenome (GOLD analysis project Ga0209679, IMG submission 187408) | Marine gutless worms symbiont microbial communities from Max Planck institute for Marine Microbiology, Germany - Olavius sp. 2 HERON... ...
TAGTATACAGTTTCAGTGTTTTCTTGACTGTTTTATTGTCGTATTTTGACATTTTTGCCTTCTGTAGGAGTATGTAGATATAGTTAGCCGTGGAGTCCTGCCTCAGACTGGTTTGCCAGTTTTGTGGTCGCGCTCATATGCAGATAGCTTTGTAAGTCACAATACTTCCAGTACAGTACTTCTTTAGCCATGCGTTTTTTTCAGTCACTTCACATGCCCAGCTTGCCAGTTTCCTGCTTTTGTTGAATTTGGAGTACTGTGGGTACTTATTTATTACTACGCATGTCGCCTGCTTCCCTCCTGTCAGGGTAACGTGTTTCATGCATTCGGAAAACAGTTATACAATACAGACGTATACACACATCGATAGATAGGCATGACAGCGTACGGATACAACAAACGTTTGGATACATACGTGAACTGTTTTTATGCCTCCGCGACCGTTAGGCGGTGCCGGAGGCATTGTTTTCATGTCGTGCGTCCGTGCTTGCGTCCGTCCTGGGTGTTGTTTCCGCAATATCTCCCGTATGCGTTGATGGATTTTTACAGGGCGTCAGCATAGCAAGCCCTGTACGATCTGGATGTCCGTCTGTCTGTCTGTCCGTCTGTCACATGCTGGTATTGTGTCAAAACGACGCAAGCTAGGATCATAAAATCTTCACGAGCGGATAGCCCAAAGACTCTAGTTTTCGGGAAAAAAGCTCATCTAGAAATTCGAATGGGTTCACCCCGAGCGAGGGCGTTAAATGAGGGTGGGGTACGGAAAATTCGCAATTTTCAGCCAATATGTCGCCGTGTCTCAGAAACGGTGCAAGATAGGACCAAAGTTACTATTAATCACTAATAGGAAGTTGCATACGCCCTTTCGATAGGTGCCAAAATCAACGACCTTGGATGACCTTGAATGGCCGATACACACTCTGTTGTGGAAAAGATGCGCCTTTCGGTGCCCACCACAAAAATTGAATGAAGATAGACCCATACTATCAGCAGCAAAAATGTAGGCCATTGACTCTAGTTTCTGGCGTCATAAGGTTTATGCGGATATTCGCAGGGGTTCTGTGGAGATGGGGCATCACACGACAGTGGGGTAATCGAAAATGTCGAGTTTCGGGGCTTTTGGACGCTACGTCTTCGTCATCTTAGGAAATGAGGCCAACATTATTGTTGTATACTATTATTTAGTCCATTGTCGCCTTTCCAGTGGCCCCAAAATATGTGACCTTGAATGACCTTGACTGGCTATTTGACGTTGAATTCTGTTTTAGCGCCGGTTTGGCTGTCTGAGACCGCGCGACTTCGGAAAGTAATTGCATGAAAACTAATAAAGATTGACACATACTGTCATCAGTGCAAATCATCGTTAGGGACTCCTTTTCTGGCAGTGTAAGGTTTGTGCAGATATTCGGTCGGATTCTCTAGAAAGGAGACGTTAAAGGACAGTGGAGTCACGCGTTAACGCTCGGCTTGAACACCTTTTCTTGGCTTTCGAAAACTATTGCGTAAAAGTAAATACAGATAGACCAATACTATAGCAGCTGTCATGTAGTTCGGGGACTCTAGTTTCTGGCAATATAAAGCCTGTGCGGGTGTTCGTAGGGATTCTGTAGAAAGGAGACTTCAAACGACAGTGGGGTCAAGCGTCATGCGCACGTCCTGCCGTCGCATGCTGATGTGTGTGCGTAACAAATTAGCCGTATCATCAGACGTAGACTCCTGAGGTGATTAGACGCAGCTGTAGATCGTTACGGCGATAGAAAGTAACTTAGCTACAAACTAACACATTGCTGACGCCCTGTTTCTAAGCGGTAGCTGAGCTTCTGGTGTCCAACGTTTATCAGTAGTGCTTCTTGGGACAGAGATGAACTGGTTAGGTTTTGGGGTCTAAAGGTCAAAGGTCAGGGTTTCAATGAAAACTATACACTGTAGTTTTATGACAATTTACTCACGTCAGAACTTGCCGTAAGCTTAAAAATGCAACTAAAATACATCTAGATAAAAACGTACAAAAACATCAGGATTTTGTATTCAAATTATTTACGAATGAAGCAGGTACGATGGGCACTATAGATATGGTTAGCGTTATTTGGACGAACGGCCGTGCATGTGCGCATTATTATACGGCCGAATGATTGCAGTCGTGCTGCATACTGAGTACTCACCAGCATTATAAGGCCAAACGGCAGTGGCGTAGTGCGCCCGTTGGCTGCCCCGGGCGGACTTCAAATTTGCGGCTAAAATATTATGGATTAGTCTGGGGAAGGAACTGCCCTTTCCTGCAATTTTTGCTTTAAATTCTGTTGTTGAAGTCTTGAAATTGTGCATTTTAGCGCATTCTGAGTGGATACATAAAAGCAGTGCAACCAAACAGACGGACGGACAGACAGACATAGACAAATACAATTAAAGAAACGTTATGCAACGTCATTGTTATGCAAATTACAATGTACTCCTTGCAGTGACGGTTAAATAACAGACACCAGGGCGTTTAGTAGTGACGGCGACGGAAAAATACTACGTGAAAAATTTCAAGTAAAACAGTTGGAGCAAAGTATGTACGCTGCCGTTCGACCGAATAACACCGACTAGTTAATCGGGGTTGCGCTGCTATCCGGCTTTCATTCGTATAATCACTGCCGTAGATATTACATTTTCATTGTTGAAAAACTAAACTATGTGATGTACACCATTCAGCACAATACTAGCAATTTTTATGTGAATTTGCAAACAAGCAATACTATATTTGTCAAATTAGGAGGCTCATGTGGTACAACACATTCAGCACATTCCTAAGTCCGGCACTGGGTCACTGAAGCTTGTTATATTATTTGCATGATGTTGTTTCCCTCTCTTGTTCGGTTGTCTGATAATTAATCTTTCGAGACTGTGCTGTTAATTTGAACTTTCGCCACTCTAGTATGACTTTATTGTTGCTGTTGGTGGTGGACTTTTCGCCCATTGCTGATGTTGCTAAGACAGTCACGACTTTCCTATTTGTTCGTTGATAATCATTGTTAGCTATTTTTGTTTCCGTTGAAGGAGTATCTCTCCATTCTAGCAAGCCCGCAGGCCTCTGACTCCAGTAGCCATACGTGGACTTCTCTGTACCTAGATAAAATGGTAAATGGTAGCAGCGTGCGTTAGTGTTGTGTTGTCATTTTTTCGCTTGATTTTATAGTCAGTGTTAGCACGGTAGTTTGTGAGGTGATTACTATAACTGACACAAATTTTGGTTGTTTCACATTGTCAATGATACATCGATATTACAGTATGCAGTAGCTCAAAACAGATACAGTATTTGAAATTTAACAATGAACAGAATCATTAAGATTGTCAATTTATATACTTTTTAAAATTTATTTATTTATGCACCAGTCAGTAAAATCCATTTATTCGAATAAGGCAGCAGTAAAACACTAAAATATAAACATTAGAATGATCGTGATCATATACAGTGAGTAACAAGTTTAATATGAACATTTTCAGAATTATCTAAATACTGAACTCAAAAAAGAGTCAAAAAATGCAAACATTTATGAATAACGTGATTCTACTGAATTGTACAAAAAAGTAAGCCATTAACTTTTTTAACGGCTGCATGAAATGTTGACTAATTTTCAAAATTCTTTCACGGACACACTCACCAGTAAATTTTGCAATACAGTCATGATTAAAATACCCACCAAAGCCCAAATTTTGCAATACAGTCATGATTAAAATACCCACCAAAGCCCAAACGCTTCGCTGCACTACCTTGTGAAATATTAATATCAGTTTTTGAGTGCTAATAGTACTGGTATTTTACAAGGTAATGTAGCGAGACATTTAGTGTTGTGGAGTCTTTAACAATCACTTGCAAATGTACTGCTGAGTGTGTCAGTGATAGAATTCTGAAAATTGGTCAATATTTGATGAAATTATCAACTTATAAATGTTGGTGTCTTACTTTTTTGAGCCACGTGGGATATATTTTTAATTCAGTGTTCAGTTACGTTTAAACAAAATGATTCTGTAAAAATACAAAGGAAGTGCTGTTTTTTGTTTCACTGTAGCTGAAATGTACAGAACAACGTTTTCAAATCGTCTCATGTCAAAATGTTCTGCTGTAAAGCTACAGTAAAACTGCGGTATAAAATGCTTAAGTTAAGAAGTCAGAAGTGGGTCTTGTTTATACGATTTAGTTAATTGTTTGTATTTTGTTTCATTGGCATTTCTCGTCGAGCGAATTTATAGCACTAATTTTGACTGATTTTACTTAGTAACGTGCAACACTTTCGCTGTAGCAAACGAAGCATGAAAAAGTCAAAATTAGTGTTGTCTTCTATGTCCACTTTTGTTTTTTGCTTTTTATCTGTTAATATTGCTAACCATAGTCGATATTGTGCTGTAGGCTTATTATGTGCTTTTCACAGTTTGTATTCACCAGTTCACTCCAGGACTGCCTTCACGGATTACTGTTTCTTATAATGACGCGACAGACGTGTATCAAAAAAACTGTGAAGTGAACATCAAGGACACAGCAGTGAAATACAAAATAAAAACAAAAAAAAACAAAATACAAAAAGAAAACTCGAACAGATTACTCTGGCACTGAGGCAGAATTAAATTATGTCGGCGATTTCGTAGTGCAGTGGGCATAAAAAATAAACATAAAATGTCACAAGCTTCAGATGAGACAGTAATTTTTACTCCTCGCGCGCTACGTTCCTAGAACAATCTATATATTGATTACCGACGACCGACCAACGACCGACGACCGACCGACCGACCGACCTCGCATTTGGAAAATTTTGAACGGCCATATCTCGGCAACGGATCATCCGATCCACTTCATCTTAGGTTCTAGGGTAGGGTTTTCGAGGTAGGCGGATCGAATGGCGCTACATCCGGTTGGACCAAATCCAAGATGGCGGCTGGCCGCTATCTTGGATAATTTCAAATGGCCATATCTCTGCAGATGCAACGGATCATCCGATCGACTTCGTGTTTGATCCTAGGGTAGGGTTTTTGAGGACGGCGGATCGAATGGACCTACTTCCGGTTACACCAAATCCAAGAGGCGGCCGCCCGCCATCTTCGAAAATTTCGAATGACCATATCTCTGGAATGGGTTATCTGATCCACTTTCATGAATTAGACAGCATCCTTGGAGGAATATAGGATAAAATAATGAGCGAGGAGTCATTAGATTGGTCACAATCTAAAATATTTCTTGTACTTGTATATATAGGTCCAGTGTATTGCATTCTAAATGAGCTAATGAGTATAGCGAAGTGATTCACCGATTGAAAATTAAGTCGATCATGACTGTACCTCGCATTAACCGTGTTTGTTGGAGTCTAGTGTTGTTCTTTTCTCAAATTTTATTACTATTATTATTTTGTTTTATTTTTTAACTATACTCTATTATGTGCTGCCTTGTTTGGCGAAATAGAGACGTATATTGTAATGTATTGCTAATATTGTTTATGTGCCACCTTTAGCTGTTGTTGCTTGGTACTGTATGGGTGTGCATGTACAGTTGTTTTTGCAACGCATGTGCTCTTGGTTCTCAGTGTGCGTCAAACTATTTGCATGGAATTAGCTGCAACATTATCGATTTCTGCTCTTTGTGTTTGTGCTGAAGCAGTGCAATTAGAATGTTTTAGGCGGATATTTCGGCTGGTTGGTAACTTTGGTTAGTTGACAATAGGAATACGATCCGACTACGATCCTACTACGACGTATCGCGCGCGCCTGCTGCTAATTCGACGCAAGCAAAAAATGAACATGTTAGTTTTTCGTCGTAGTCGTGTCGTAGTCTACTAGTCGTATCGCAGTCTAATTGCAATTGTGACATAGGCTTAAGTGGTCAACTTAAGCCAACCGTCACGTTTGTCAAGATACGGAGCCTCAAAGATTCTGGGGTCATCACCTTGACCTTTTGGGGTCACGTGACGTAGACGTCACGTGACCATTGGACTCGCACTATATGGTTTCCTATACTGTAGGTGGTCTTTTGAAACCAATTCAATGTCTCTCATGATTGCTGAGATATTTTTGTGTCAGACATTTAGCAATGCGTATTCCCGTTGAAAATGCATTGATCCCCAAAATAGGGGTGGTAACATTTTTCAATTATGGGCGTATAGCGGCCCCTTAGACGCGTCATGCAAGCCATTAACTGCCACAGTCGGTCTACGGGCTTCGTTACAGTGGTGTTTGGACCTTCCCATTGGAAGTGTTTTTCGTGGGTGAAAAATTGGGCAAAATAGCGGAAGTGGCCATCTTTTTTAACCCTTTACGAAGGCGTTTATACTTTTTGGACCCCAAACAACTGTGCTAAATGTCATGAAAATTGAATAAAAATTGCGACCGTCAGGGCGCAGAGAGACAGACAGACACAGTCACGCAAGCTACTTCCAATGCAAAATCTGACGTCATATTCTTGCTCGGCGACCCCGATTTCCTACAAAGGCGACGAAATTTCGCGCCTATCTTGCTTAGTTATCGAGATCCCCATTGTGGGCTATTTGGGGGTTTTGGAGGTATTTAGCTACTTCCAGTGCAAAATCTGACGTCATTTTCTTGCTCGGCGCCCGATTTCCTATTACGGCGACGAAATTTCACGCTATCTTGCTTAGTTATCGAGATCCCCATTTTGAGCTATTTGGGGGTTTGGGTGTTTGGGAGGTATTTAGCTACTTCCGGTGCAAAATCTGACGTCATATTCTTGCTCGGCGACAGACAGACAGGACAGACAGACGACAAACAGACAGACGCGGTGACCGAAACAAAAGGCTCTCACACTAAGTGTGCGAGCCTAATAAGCCAGTGCTAATTTTAGCAAACTAAAGTCAGCTTTAATTTGGATGCACCGAAATAATTAAGTGTAAAAGAAAATCAGTATAAAGACCCATTGTGGCTGATAGACCGGCAATAGGGATAAAATTGTATTAAAATACGTTTATGCATAATTTGCATATGCATCATTGAACATTACATCATTGTAGTCAGGAAAGTCGGTTTTATTTCTGTATCTAATTAACTTGTATTAACTGTATTAATTCGTTGTTGTGCTTCATGTTTTGTGCTGTTTTTAGTCGTTAAAGTTAAATAATAGCAGCCGAGTGTATATTGATTTAGAGACTATAGTTAGAAGGTATCCTAGAAAGTATTTAGAATCAAGGTCTTTATTTCTTAAAATTGGAGTATTTTGAGGAATTTTCTTAAACTGCATTTTATGCTTCCATCATTACATGAAAAGAGTTAACAGGAAGGCGTGTTTTTTGGTAGAATTTGGGTCTAATGACAACGGTGACAATGCCTGTCTTCAACAGATCCTTGGCTCTTGTGAGTACAGACGCCGTTTATATGTTTGCACATATATACATGTGTTAAATAGAGAGACAATCTGTGAATGCATAACTGAAATAATGAAAACGTCGTGTAACGACCAAAACAAGGAAACCGCGCGATGCCGTTCGTTTCGGTTTGATGTTCGCCGACATTCTCTACAAGTTTCAGAGTAGCCAAGCTCCGAAAACCAAGCTTCACAGCCCTAGACATAAGGGCGAAAAAAGCAGAATTTAACGTAAGATGGTCATGCATGGTCATTCAAGGTCATGTATTTTGGGGTCAGCCGAAAGGTGACAAGGGACTAAATAATACTATATGATAATGTTGTCCTCATTTCCTAAGGTTCCGAAGACGTAGCGTCCCAAATCCCTAAAAATCGACGTTTTCGATTGTCCCGCTGTCGTTTGACGCCTCGTCTCTAAGGGATCCCGTGAATATCCGCATAAACCTTATATTTCCAGAAATTGCAGTCATTGCGCTACATCTCTTCTGCTGATAGTATGGTTCTATCTTCATTCAAATTTTTGTAGTGGTCGCTGAAAGCCAAGCTTCACAGCCCTATATATAAGGGCGAAAAAAGCAGAATTTAACGTAAGATGATCATGCATGGTCATTCAAGGTCATGTATTTTGGGGTCAGCCGAAAGGTGACAAGGGACTAAATAATACTATATGATAATGTTGTCCTCATTTCCCAAGGTTCCGAAGACGTAGCGTCCCAAATCCCTAAAAATCGACGTTTTCGATTTTCCCGCTGTCGTTTGACGCCTCGTCTCTAAGGGATCCCGTGAATATCCGCATAAACCTTATATTTCCAGAAACTGCAGTCATTGCGCTACATCTCTTCTGCTGATAGTTTGGGTCTATCTTCATTCAAATTTTTGTAGTGGTCGCTGAAAGCGCACGCATTTTGAAATAGAGTGCTAAATGGCCGTTCAAGGTCATCCAAGGTAATTGATTTTGGTCCACTCGAAAGCACGTATGCAATTTCCTATTAGTCATCGGTAGTAGCCTTGGTCATATCTTGCCCCCTTTCAGAGATATTGCAAGTTTTCTGCTAAGAATAGCGACCCCCACCCCTTATTCTACAGGAAATTTGGTGTGTTTCCCTTGGACTAGATTGGAGAGGTGTGAAGACCCTATCCTAGTTATTCGTGTTATTACTTTTGAACTAACCCATCACATTTGCCCACGGTACATCAACGTCACGGACAGACGTACGGACACACGGACGGACGGACGACTTACTGTAGCAATAGTGCATCGCGATCGCGCAGTAAAAAAAGAAACCTTAACGTTACTGCCGACAAATGCGATGAACACGTAATTTGTTCAATTATTCAGAACTAAATAATTCACAGAAATGTTTTATAGCTAGCTGTTCATGAGAAGTAGACGAATGCAGATGGATCGTTTATGTACACCGTGGTCCATAAAAAGGTACCACTTTTATTTTGAGTATAACTTTGGCACATGTGGATCGTTTGTAATAATTCTTTCACTTTCGCATTCACAGAGGAACTGCAAAAAGCTACAGTAAAATCTAACACTTCGCCTCAAGTCTGTTGTCGCACTACCTTGGAAAAGTTGAGTGCTCAACTGTGCAGCTTTGCAGCAAAGCTAGTCAACTCAAAAGCGATGCAAAACCGTTTAATTATAACAAATATCTACCCCCAGAGATGTGAAGTTCTCGTTCCTATGTCTACCTTGATAAATTTCAGAATTTTACAGCGTGTGTTCAAGATATCTGCCATCAGCATGCACGCATGATATGAGTAGCGCACGCCGCTGGTCAGTGGATGTGTCGATGACGCATTTTCAGTGCTGTGCAAAAGTTCAGGTTCAGCAGGTGCTGCTGTCGCAAAATATGCTCTCACAGCAGTGAAATAATAAGTAAGTTAAAATAAATCAGTGATCAAAATAAAACGAAATTAACGTCTGACATGTATTCTGGGTAATATAAATGAATAGTGTCACAGTTGAACATTCAAATTTTGCCAGGTAGTGCGGCAACAAATTTATGGTGAGGTAGTATGTTTTATTTCATTTTCTTGTGCAGTTTATCTGTGAGTGCATAAGTGAAAGAATAATTAAAATCGATCCACATTCGCCAAAGTTATAGAAAAATAAAAGTGGCACCTTTTTGTGGACCATCATCATCATCATCAATTTATTTGCAAAAGCAGGCTGCCAGTGAGACAACAGTCCATCGAGCTGGCCGCCCAAACGGTGTAAAAACTAAGTAATTGATCATTTATAGACTTGTCTCATGGTTTTGTTTATTTCTTATTTACAATAGTTAAAGTAAAGAATTTTGGAAGAAAATTCTGCGTCAACATCAATTGTTACAAATGGAAATTTGAATAACAATGGTACTGTTTGTTAGTTGAACCTGATACTTTCAAGATAATATAGCCTGTCATATGTGTTTTTATTCACTGTATTTCTAGGCTAACCAGACAATTCTAGGTGTGATGGGAGTGGATCTCGTTCTGTCTGAATTTACCCAAGTTATTCCAACGGAACAGGTAAGAATTTTGCACTTCAGGTAGCTGTTTACAGGTGCAGTTTAGTACTACTGCTGCTGCTGCTGCTGCTGCTGCCGCCGCTTTTTATGCCTCCGCCTAACGTAGTGTGGCCGGAGGCATAATGGTTTTGTCCTGTTCGTCCATGCGTCCGTGTGTGTGTCCCGAAACATTGTTAACACGGTATCATGCTTAGTATTTGACACATTTTTACAGGGCGTCAGCATAGCTTGCTATACAGAGCCCTGTATTAGCATTACATTCGCAACCGAGGCGTGCAGCCGCTGGTGGGCGCGCCGAGACAATACACAGCGCTGCGGCATGCCGAGCCGATAGGCAGCGCTGTGGACGCACAGACAGGCAGACGCCGAGCGACATAGTACCTTCGCTCTCTTAGCGGCGGCGAAGATAATAACTGGAGAAAACTGCTTAATCATCAATAGCTCTAATGGAAAACATGCTTCCAGTAGCATCAGCCAACCTTAGAGAGAAACGCTCACAAACGCAGCTGAACACGTCCGCCTCTGATTCGCTTGTGACATATAGCGCTATTGTGATTTGATTAATTGATTTGTTGATTGACTGACTGATTTAAAGCGCATGCTATATGTAACACACCAAAGGTATTTCGACGTTCCTGGCGGTTGTTGAATGCTATTGTACAATTGCTGTAGCTTGGTCCGACTGGGTACTATTTTATTGTCAACACCAATGGACTCATCGTCACTCATCCACTTCTGCGTCCGGATGTAAGTTAGTGCAATTTTCATCTGTTTGTTATTTAGTTTAGTTTCTGTGTTTGCGATGATACAAGTTACTGCTTTTGATGTATACTTATCTGTGTGGCATGGTGTGTCCCAGTAACTTCTGTGGGTAATGAGAGCTGTTGGTTTACTGTACGAAATTACTGTTTAAACTATCATATATTGTTTTTTTTTCAGGAAGACCCGGATAGTATAGACTATGTCGAGATTGAAGAAGAGACGCCTGAAAGACTGAAGGTTAATTCCATTGTTTGACCGACTGTTTGTGCAGTAACGATGATGCATTGTCAGAGTATCTGTCATCTGTCTTCTTAGAGATTCTGACTTGTGAGTTTATGTCTACATAGCTTGGGTAAGGCATTCCCAAAATGGTTTTCCTGTAACTTTTAGCTCAGGAATTGTACTCGTTTAATGTATAAGTTCGAGCAGAAGTTACAGTATGATAATAACAATAGTAATAATAACAAGAAGCTTAGCTACCGCTTAGAAACAGGGCGTCACCAATGCATTTCTTTGTAACTTAGTCACTTTCTATCACCGTTGTGACCTACAGCAACGCCCGACATCTACGTCCAATGAACCGGCAGATTTATTACGCACACAGTGAATATACTTCAGCTATGCAAGGTGCATGCGACAGTAGCACGTCGGCTGACGCACGACCCCACTGTCGTTTGATGCCTCCTTTCTAGCGAACTCCTGCGAATATCCGCATAAACTTTATATTACCAGAAACTAGTGTCCTTATGTTATATGACAGGTGCTATACTGTTGGTCTCTCTGCTTTTGGTTTTTACCGCGCGATGCACGTAGTGCAAAGCGCGGTATTGCTATCGTAGGTCGTCCGTCCGTCCGTCTGTCCGTCCGTCTGTCCGTCTGTAACGTTGACGTACCGTGGGCATATAGGTTGGACTAGTTCGAAGCTAATTACACGAATAATTAGCCTAGGGTCTTCGCTCCTCGGAGCCACAACAACGGTAATCTAGTCCAAAGGGAACACCCCTAAAATTCGGGTGGAATAGGGGTGGGGTCGTTGTCTCATGAAACCTGCTGTATCTTAAACGGTTACTTACTCGAGTGATACGTCATCAGTCATTTCCGCTTGTTCAACTAAAAATAGCTATATTATGACGTGGGAAATTCCAGGTTAGATTAGACGCAGTACGTAGCCGGTTCACAGTAAAAACAGTTACATCTGTACTGCAGATATCGATTACGAATGCGATAATGTTCCATGGCATGTTTTAAATGCGAAATGGCCATCAGCGATCGATTCATACACCTCATCGTAAGGCAATGACAGCATGTTTTGAGTCAACTGGATTGGGAAATTTCCAACGAAGCGGCTTCAGCGCGATGACGTCTCCTGGCTAAAAATAACTCATAACGAGGGGCGGGCTGTTCCAAAGAGCAGTGTTGACTGCGGATACTGACAAATTACGCATCGCGCGGTTTTGCGTGCTCTTTGCACGGGTTTCTTGTTTGGTTTATTTTGACAATTTACGTTACGTGAGCTATTTGCACAATGTTTGTACAAGTTCATCTATTTTACACTTCTTTGCTCCACTTGTAGAAGTCAAATTACAGCTTGTGTCTCGTTGTTTTTTTTTGTAGCTCATATGTTCCCTTAACAACAGTCTAAGTTCCACGTTTGGATCCGAATGTGAAATATTTTGACACTATCCAACCGCACTAATACTGTTTGTACATTTTTGCCGACGTGTATTTTGTACTTTGCAGATTTTGTGACGACTCGCCATGGGAACACGAACTGCAGCTGCTGTAGTATCAGCCATCCCGAACAAGTCTGCTGCGGCAATCGCCATCGACATGCACGCCACTTTTTGCTCATCGGACATATTCCACTAATTGACGACTACCATATACGTCAGATAAAATCTAAATCTATTTGCTCCTACAACACCACGCCACTAAGCTGGAAAACACAGGAATCAATGATCGGACCAATCAGACTGCAGGATCGAAGGCGTGTTGACGACGAAACCGGGTCGAGTCGTTCTTTTCCAACATTTACCCGGTTACAAAATAGCTAACCGGGTAAAACTAACCGGCTACAATAAAAAACGCGCCCAGTATCTCTGAGATTTAATGGCTCAAAATAATCCATGCGATATACACGGTTATATGAAATCGACTACCAATACAAAACCGCATATTACGAGTCCAACAGTGACGTGACCGATGACGTCACATGGCCACAAAAGGTCAACGTCATGACCCCGATATCTTCAAAGCTCAGTATCTCAACAACTGTGCGAGATAATCGGTCGGTTCAAATTGACCACTTTAATGACCTAAAGTGTTCTAGTAGCATGACGAAATATTTTCTATATTCAGATAACAGTAAAAACATTAACTTTTATCATGATTAGACCACTTTGGCAACGTATTTACACCACGATGACAACTATACTGTCGAGGAAAAGTCGAGTCGAGAGAGAGAAAATATGACACCGATCGAAATATCAATGTGGAATGACTTGTATACTGACTGCAGTTCAGCTCATCCGACCAGTCTCCGCAATCATTATAACCATCGCAGACCCATCTGACTGAAATACAGCGGCCGTAGCTGCACTGGAACTGGTTGTCACGGCATGCTGTACAGTCACATTGACAAGAAGCTCAGGTAACGCAGAGAAACAGTGCGCCAGCTGTGCATTTCGTAAAGCTAAAATTATGTATTATTCTATCAGAATTTTGATAGCTACTAGTTTGTTTGGACATATCATTAAGAATATATCGTTTCAAATATTTCTTAAATATATTTAATTTGTTAATTGATTTTAATTTTCAGGAACATTGATCCATAGCTAACCAGCTTTAAATTTGACACATAGACAATCACAGGCTGCGCGGCAGCGGCAGCACTGTTGTGAACTTGTGACGATGACCAGCAAAGTCAATGGGACAAGAGATTTCAAATCAAATCAAATAAAATTTATTAAAAACAAAAGGACCATTCGGCCACTTACATTGTAGTAAAACACAAATGTAAAAATGTGTAAGAACTACGTAAAACTACATAATACGAAAAAACGAAACACGAA
>Ga0209679_1000574_pt1 | contig 13660 bp, 9 predicted proteins | sample WorMetHEROISLAND_4_FD_187408 | JGI IMG/M metagenome (GOLD analysis project Ga0209679, IMG submission 187408) | Marine gutless worms symbiont microbial communities from Max Planck institute for Marine Microbiology, Germany - Olavius sp. 2 HERON... ...
CTATACGGAACATAGATACAAACAAACAAACATCCAAACAAACAGACAAACATATCGCCTTTTATTATATAGATTGGCAAGATTTATATAGCGTCGGCTCTCCTTTACTGTAGGGGACTCTGTGCCTGCTTCTCAGGTCAAGCTCGGCGCTAATGACCTAAACTGTGTTGACATGCTGTTAAACCCTATTCAGTCACCCATCAGCCATCCCCAGCAAATACTGGATATTATAAATTCATGGCAGGAATAGCAAAGAGCACAACTACCCCCGCTCACGTGAACAGGTCGCTGATCGGATCACATCGCTCTGACAAAGCGACTACCCATGATCCCCCAAAAGAAAAGTGTACTGCCAGGTTCAGCACAAGATCCATGGGATTCACGGACCCCCCAGAATCACGTGTAAGTTTGTCAAAAGTTTAACACAGACATTCTTACTCTTGGCTCAGATAATTTCTATTCATTCAAAGGAATTTCATACGACTAACACGACCTGTGACTGGGACCTAGAGTTACAGCTTTCAAGTGTTACAATTATTATGATTATTATACTTGCCTGTGTCCCTATCATCATCATCATCATCATATCTAGCTGACAACAGGTGTAAACTGAAAACAATCCTCACTGCCAACAGCTTATCAGTAACAACAACTGCAACTGGCAGCCCTTACAACACGCTTTACTAAGACTCAACTGTTGTCCTCTGCAAGTACAACTCCTGATGAACTAATACGATTAGCTGTCATTTGACAGAATTAACCTCACCCTAAATCACCTTTATAACTCAAAGCAGAAATACTGGCAGTTCACCATGAAAGCACTGTAGCCAATCACAATAACAGTAACGCTTGAAAGCTGTAACCCTTTAGGTCCCAGTCACAAGTCATGTTAGTCGTATGAAACTCTTTGAATGAACAGAAATTATTTGAGCCAAGAGTTAAAGAATGCCTGTGTTAAACTTCTGAGAAACTTACACATGATCCTGTGGGGGTCCGTGAATCCCATGGATCCTATGCCGAACCTGGCAGTACCCCTTGCTTGCAGGCATCACTAAGGATTCAACAGCAAGTGTTACAATCACTGTTGGACCATAATGAATGCTCTAAGACTGGCAGGATAACAGGTCTCGCATCTCATTATTTAACAACTGTGACACCACAGATAACAGCAGACACAAAATAGAACTCGCTTGTAGTTGTCGTCTTCAACAAATTTCTGCAGTTCTTCGATATAGCGAACGCAGTTCAGATAATTCTGAATGTGCTCGTACACTGGCAGTTGATCTGTGTACACAGACAAAATATTCACGCAACGATGATATACCCACGTCTATAAACTACAGAAGGTAACACGTCAACATCTAATCAAGTATTTTTTCTTCGATCGTTAACTGCAACCTCATGCACGCTGCAGTCATCAAAAGCATCGAATTCACAGACGTCACATAACCATACATAACAGACTTAAGAATTAAGGATCCTTCATAATTTTCAAGGACTCAAGGTCTAAGGACCAGAACAAGGACAAGAAAGCCGAGGACAAGGACTTGTAAATTGATCCTCAAGGATATTTGAGGACAAGGATATCCACAAGAACAACAACACTGCTTACTGACAATGTAATGTACTGCCAATGTGATGCAATGACAATGTGATGTACTGCAGTTTGTGCCTCTGAATGGAAGTCTATAAACCAAATGATGATGACTTTGATAGAGACATCTAACACACTCTAGCATGGAATCTCACAGACATCTTGGAGGACTCAAGCCGAAGAGCCCATAGTATAGTATAGTACTCTAACCCCAAACCTAATCACAACCAACCCCAACACTAACTCTCGGAATAGTTTAATAGTTTACTGATTCACGGTGCTACATATCCTGTCCAAACATCACAATGACAGTTGCAGCACTTTAAACGAAGTAAAATGTCACAAAACAAAAGATGCTTAAGTAAAATTAATTTAGCCATATGTACCTCTGTCAATAAGCAGGATACTTTGGTACTGGCTAAAGGCTGGTGATGCTAAGTGCTGTGGAAGGCAACTATGTGCCTGGAGGAAAGCATCAGCAACCCACTGCTAGGTTTATATGTCATCTGCAGGCTGACTGCGGAGAGAATGAGATCAGCTCTAGGTTCAATTCTCTTATCGACTACAGAACTGCCTTTATCTTTTTAACTTAGCCAATCAACAGACAAGCATAAACATTTGTTCTAAGTACGTAGGTAAAAAATTAACAATGTCTTTTTAAATTTAAACAATTTATTCACTAATCAGTCTTTAAAAATTCTCCACCAAACTATAAACAAACAATTCATTTCGGCAAATGTCCGTCAGTCACCCGACGTAACTAATGATTGATAACTGAACATAACAAACAAATACCATATCTCGACTGCTGGAATTCGGAAATAGCACGCAGTATGTTGTTCATCTTGGTCCTTCGAGGTTGTGATTCAAGGCCCCCAGAATGTGGATGAGCAACATCCACATAGATGATGTCGGTCAGATACAAACCTGCATAATGTTAAGCACAATCAAGTGCACAACATCATTCCAATCCCCGCCATTACCGTTAATCCAGGCCCTGAAATAGTTTAACCGTACGCTCAATAAGGCCGGTAATAATGCTGACTTCGACCGTAATGAACAAGGCGATTTACCGTAATGATTTTTGACTTTTTTTAACATAAACACCCGGCGGACCTTGCACAGAGCAGAATGTGTCGAAGATCACGGTTCCTATTTTGTAGCTAATAATGCTAATCACTCGAAATAGGGCATGATACTGATATATAACGTCGCCAATTTAGCAACTTTTTTCCAGAAAACTATACAAAGTTGCTGCCACCAACAGTGGTAAATTTCTTCCAGAATTCTTTGTAGTTTTACTGCTTATTTTATTCCAGATAAATGCTTTAGTGGGTCCGGACAGAGCCCGGCCGCCAGACGGGTGTTGGTGTATTTTCAGCTAAAAAGAGCACTTCTGGTGATAAGTATTACATGGCTGATGATAACTAAAATTACAACTTAAAAGAACGATTTCAGCTAACTGGAACAGGAAACAACGTAACGAAAAAGAATTAGAAATAACTTAAAGCATTTATCTGGAACAAAACAGATAATTCATAATTTCCATCCACTTGTGAATTATCGAGGTCACAAGACTGAGATGCACGAGAACGAGGCCACGACTCATGAGGCCAAAAACGAGGCCAAGGCCAACAACTACGAGGCCGAGAACAAGGTAAAATTTGGCCTCGAGGCTTAACATCCCGGTTATCACAGAGCAGAATTACCTAAATATGGAATGACTGGAAGTCTAGTGGAGTTCATGTACTCGCGTAGCTTCTGTCTGTTGTTGTTTTCCGAGAATAAATCGGCAATTTTCTCGTACGTCATTCGGTCACGCTTTGAGACCATCTGTCACAGAAATACACCGGCAGCACATTACATACTGAGACAGCGACAGAAAGGGCACCTGTCATACCACTGGCCCACACACTGTGTCCCCACCTTCACAAGTAAACGGTGCCGTGCCCCATCGTGCCGTGCTCATCTCCCTTACCTAGGTCATTGAGCCCGTAGGTGGATAAACCACAACGTCTGTGACGCATGGCCGGTGCGATGCCAGACCTAGAGCGTCACCGCCCCTTGGCCGCTACCAAATTATACTGCTTGGTGACAGAGGCACATGGGTGTGAACAACTTGCCTAGAGTCGTTACTTGATAGCGGCCCGGCTGGCAATCGAACCCACGACCGCTTGATCGCAAGTCCGATGCTCTAACCATTACACCACAAAGCCACCCACCTTCATAGAGAACCCACTTCAGCCTACATCTGTGGCACAGAGTAAGTTCTTTCAATAATTTTCTTGCTTACTAGAACTGGAATGGACAAACAGTTTTTAAACGTGAATAAACCTGGTGAAGCAGCAGCAGTAGCATAATAATTACGTCAACCCCATCAGTTCGTATTGTAATGCTATGAAACAAAAATATGAGACTTGCTGTAGAAAACATCATCACCTTAGAACAGCTCAAGTGGATAATATCATTAGCAGTAATACACTGCATCTCAAACACGGCCCACTTTGGCCGACTGCTCATAACTTTGAGATATGTTAACCCATTTTCATAATTTTTCACAGACACATACTACGAGAAATTTGCAAAAAGGCGGCATATAAATAAACCAACTAGCACAGATTGTGTTTAATGGTTCCTAGTGCAGGTGACGTGAACTGTTTCATTTGCTGTTGGCCACTCAGACACAGCATGTTGCTTCTGTCTTGGGTTAAAATATACATCGTGAATCAAATAAAACACGACACCAAACTCTTCTTCATATCTTTGCCAAAAATTGACCATCTGCAACAAAAAGATCAATACAGTTTCCACCACACCTAAAAGGTGTTGCCACGAGTGTAACAGTGAAAGAATTTTCAAAATTGTTCAATATTTGGCATGTTTGGACAACAGCTTGGTGTCGTTTTTTTGACTCATGGTGTATGTGGCAAATAATATAATTTGGTAAGTTTTGTAATGCAAAAACATGTTACTCTGTACCACTTCCTCCCAACCCAGAAAATTAAGTTAGTCCGGAATGGCCAAACCTGAAAAATAGGGGGATGAGTGGTGGGGGTTACTCTACTTACCGACCACGTTCGAACCAGCCGGAAGACTGGAGCACTTTGGAGTGCAGAGATGATGGCCATGACGGAGTGTAAGTTGTTCAGTTCAAGCAGACGCTGTCAGCACACAGAAACAACAGAGCATATATCAGACAGTGTAAAATCACTCACCAACGACCACAGCAAACTACAACACATCACTCCATGTCAACTGCATTAGAAACGACTTTAGAGAGTTTTAATTTAACCGGGCCATTTTTCCACCACTACTCATTACGCAGGCAACAGGTGGCTTGTAAAAACTTTTTATTTCAGAACACCCTGTACGAGAATCAAGCGGGAACCGGTCAACCCTGACTTGGCTGTAAAATGGTGAGTGTGTGAGCTTACTTTAAGAACAGACAGCAGAAAAATTTAAGACACTGAACATGTTCATACTTACTTTGGCTATTTTTATAAAATGTGCCAGTGTTTCTCCTCGAGACTTCATCGTTTTCCCGGACAGAATTTCTTTCTGTACCCAGAAATTTACCTACGCGCAACACACAACTTTAGCTACGACAGTCGACAAATAACAACAACAAAATCAATTATCCACCATCACCATTATTACTCTTGTTAACTTTTATTAATCCTCTCCTCTTGCTAAAAACCATGATCTCAAACATGCAGCCTGCGACCCTCAAAGACATCGCTCACAACGACTTACCGTAAAATCTCAATTATAATGCACACAATTTTCTTTAAAGTGGTGGTCTAAAGTTGGGTTGTGCATTATACACGTGTAAGAATTTTTTCACAAACTTACCTACCTGCAGCTCAGACTGAACGGTCAAAGACAGATGTTGGCCTCTGACATACCGTCAAACTCACGACCAGCAGCGCGGTTGCCGTGAGTTTTGGCACAGCGAACAACAGCAGTTTTGAAAGTATACTAAGTGTCCGTGAGGCGATGTTCATGTTGGATCAGAATATATGGAGATCCAACATTACGTTGAAAACCAAGCTACTCCTCTACAACACATGCATCCTTCCGATATTTCTATATGGTGCTGAGACATGGTCGGTGACCGCGACTTCATCTAAAAAGATTGACACTCTGGATAATTGGTGCCTTAGATGCATCCTGAGTATCCACTGGACCGAATTGATCACCAATGACGAGGTCTGTTATCGTACTGAGCAGCCATTCTTGTCAGACACTGTCCGTAGACGTCGTCTCTCTTTCTGTGGTCACCTCAACTGCGCCGACCATTGGCAGGATCATTACCGTGTCCTCCAAGCTTGCATCATGGGCACCCTGTGAAGTGGAGATGGAGGACCGGCCGACCCAGACAGACCTGGCTGAGAACGGTGGAAACCGACCTGCGACCAATGAACCTTGGCATGGCATCAGCCAAACGATGTGCACAGGACAGAGCGGCATGGCGACAACTCGTGACAACGGCTACGTCTACGACAAGCCCCTGAAACAACTAATTACCGACATTAACACAGTGTAATTAATGTATTGCAGATAAGAAGTGCTTACTGTAATACAGATAAGAAGCACGGCACAGCTAAGCAGAGCACGAGTGATCAACATACATGATTGAAGCGTCGAGTAAATGCAACAACGTTCGGTGCCTTAATTAACTTTTCTCTTGTGGACCAGGCACAACTTGTTAGTTCCTGCAACAAGCAATTGCGGCTCAGATACGATGCTGGTGAATAACTGCATACCAGTACACAGTTTGCATTCACTGAACTCAATAACCAGCAATTTACTTGTTGTGGCCGCCCGCTAGCTATAGCTGGCCGCAAGCCATTATGTTTTACTGCTGTCATTTAGATCTTTCTTTATTCTTTCTGTTGCCACCGAATCTTTGAGGTTGCTTGGCCAATCGTCACCAAACTTTGCCACATGTTCGATGGTGACCCAGACTTATGACACTCGGTCAGAAATTTGGGGACCCTTCCTCCAAAATTTGGTGGCCCAAAAACATGAAATTTTGGTGCAATTTCGGACAACTTTGCGACTTGATCACGAATATCTCTGGAACACAACAAAACATCGTCAATCGGAAAATGGCATTGCAAACAACGGACACTCCCACACAGGACAACTGAATTTGGTGTACTTTGGTCCACAAACTGCTAAAAATAAGACCAGAGTTCTGACCCACCCACCGGCCATAGTTCAGAGGACAGGCGTTAAAAAGTCAGTAGCATTCGCCAGGCGGCAGCAACAGGCGGCCATTAAGCTGGGCATTGCCACGTATTCTTGTTATCTCAATATTACCATATGCAGCACATTACAGGCGTTCACGCTGATATGCTATGTAAATCCGATTTCACTTACTTACTTACTAACTAACTAACACAATATTACAGCTGTCGAATTACAGCCATGAACTGCACAGCTGTTGACATTCTTCTGCACTTACAAAACTATGCTACTTAATAGCAACAACAAACTAGAGAGCACTGGATACAGCACATTACCTTCACCACCGAGACTAATGCGGCTGACACACACACACACAGCATGAAAGACGGACGCCAAGTGACACGATACCTTCTCCATTGGCTAAGCAGCAGTAAAGGTCAAAGTGACAACAACACATGCATGCATGCATGCACACACGTGTGCACACAATCAATCAATCAATCAATCGTTTAATAATGAAATGGCAGAACACATTTCAATACATATACAAATACAATAGATAAAATTTTAAAAAATGAAATAAAAAGTCAGTACATATGATGATATAACATGCGGATCACGAAGCTGCAGGCCACACACACAGTGTCACACTCAAGATATGCTCAGTTTTTGTTTAACTGGCCTACTTATCTGAAGTGAATCCACGCCAGGCCGGATTGCTACAACAGCATTCACATAGGCCGGACGCCCTTCTGTAGCCCAATTATAGCATGAAAGAATGGATGAACAAAATGACGATAGCAAACGATAAATACATGAAGATCTGACTATGTGATGAACTTCATAAATGGCTTACATCTGGCTGTATAGCAAGAAACACAGGCAGATCCATGCGAGTTATCTGACTCTACAACATGCACACAAACCTCTTACAACAATGCACAGAAAAAAACGCATGTTTTACGCTGCATACTGTACACGCCAGTATGTGCACTCAGGCCCATCTGTACACAGTGACTTTCTGCAGCACTAAAGTAACTTGAGTCAGATGGACAGCGCCAGCTGTATTAGCCGGCATGTGGATATTCACACTGTGTTCACTTTTATTAACAGAGGCCACACGTCATAACAGAAGATCATAGAGCAACAGACAAAATGCTTTTTGACAGCGAGGATTATCTAAACTGGCATCTGTCCATCTGACTCAATGACTGCAACTCGACACTCCACCTACGCTGACATAACTCCTGTTGACATGCAAGTAGCGAGAAGGAAGACCGTTTGTTATCTTCTGTCGTCAATAAATATACTGTCTGTGACTCTACTAATCTGACCTGCTGTGCCACTCGTCAGGTTCAAATGATCATATAGCTTCCAAGAACAATATATTTTCCAGATAAACTTTTATTAAACTCAGTAAAACAAACTAAGTACAAAAATTTTAACAAAAAAGAGAAGTTCTACAACACATCATCACACCATCATCTCCATCAATCTACTGTTCTCGAACTACAGTAAACTCTGCCCATCACATGCACACACACACACACACACACACACCATCCCAACCAATCAACAACCGTTTGCGAAGTCCAGTTCCAAGAATAGTTCAATCAAATCATGATTGAGCTGTCGTCGTTGACAGTCTGCGACACTCGACACTGACAGTCACTAATGAAGCACTTTCACACAGTCAAGGTCCACGCCAAACTGACATGCATAACAGAGTCTTGCCACATTACAGCTCTATCAGTGTCGTGTCAAACACAACAACAATCACGTTCCCACTGTGTGCCCAATCTCAGAATCTGACGACAGTTTGGTGAGGATTCACTGCAGATGGTACTCAATGCTGCTGCTTCTCTTGTTGTCAGTCTTGGTAAATATCAGCACATCACGCCAGTACTTCGTGACATTTTGCAACGGCTGCCAGTGCCTCAAAGGATTCAGTTCAAAATTGCTGCTTTAGCCTTTGACTGTGTCTGAGGCACAGTCAAGAGATTTCAGTCATGTCGTCCACACAGTGGCTGACATCTCTGGCCATTCTGGTCTCCATTCGGCTGTGCAAGGTGGTCTCGTGGTCAGCGTACGTCAGGCACACTTCCACCGCATCTCCACTCTCCGTCCATAAGTCGCCGACAGTTTCGAGCTGTGCTCAAGACTCATCTCTTCAAGGAAGCCTACACTGACAACCTCTGAGAACTATTATTGAAGTGTGATTTGAACTGAACTAAGCTGAAGAGGCCACAGTCGACTGGCAAAGACTATGACAACAAAAGCGCTCAAGAAATAAAATGAATCAGATAACTGATCACTGAACTTTGTGCTTATCTGTCATACTGTATTAGCTACTTGCACAGTATCACTTCAAATACCTATGTGCTGCATTTCAATAAATGCCTTGTCTTATCTTAGTGGTGGCGTGGTGTAGTGGTTAACACATTGGTCGTGATCAACAAAGTTACTCTACGCCGGGCCCGGTTAGTACTTGGATGGGTGACTATCTGTGGACGGGTAAACCATCTCGGTATGTAACCAGCCACTCACGTAACTCAGCCTGGCCATCCCTCTGTGGGTAGGCACAACGAGTACCAGTGAAAGCTGGGGAGTAAACAGGCACACTGTGCAATACATTAGCCCTGTGTCCGTGGTCTCGCAGTGTAAGCTGGTGCGTGGCTGAGGGCTAAGGAAATGGAGATCAGCACCACCCTATGGGATTTGTGGCTTGGGAAGGACTTTACTTTTACTTATTTTACTTATATTAGAAACAATAAAAAATGCTCACTGCAAAGTCTTCTGTTGCCACTCGAAGAACATCGAACACAACAGCATCGTATGTCTTTCCATAATTCATGGAGATGGATTTCGTCCTTGGTGCATCCAAAGAATCTTGGCTACCGCTTGCAGTCGGCTCCTAAAGCATCAGTATGTTAATCATACACTTTGCACAAAGAAATCCTCTGAACACAGTAAAAATGCAAAACAAATCGTGATTCAGTAATATCTGCATCAGCAAAACTACTGACTACAGACTTCGAACATCTATATATGCAGCACGACTAAATTCAAGGGTGACAATGCTCAAAACAAGAAATATTTTAGACTGTGACCAATCTAATTACTCCTCGCGCATTATTTTCTCCTGTATTCCTTCAAAGCTGCTCTGTAATTCATGAAAGTGGATCGGATAACTCATTCCAGAGATATGGTCATTCGAAATTTTCCAAGATGACGGGCGGCTGAATCTTGGATTTGGTACAACCGGAAGTAGGACCGTTCGATCCGCCGACCTCGAAAACCCTACCCTAGAACCAAACATGAAGTGGATCGGATGGCCCGCTGCCGAGATATGGCCGTTCGAAATTTTCCAAAATGGTGAAGTCGGTCGGTCGGTCGTCGGTCCTCAATATTACATTATTCTCATACACTCCTCTTCGCTGTGTTAGGAACGTAGCGCGCGAGGAGTAACTAGGGTTGTGAAACTCGATTTTTTCCCGTAACTGATCATCTATATTCTACTCCTGGCAAGGTAATGCACAGCTTTAGCGTAACCTGAAACCCCCGCCGAACCTCACAGACCCTGCAGTGGACGGGAGGGGAGGCGTACACAAACGCCCCTGCTGGGGTGGAATGAGAGGCGAGTGTAGCGGCGCATGGACTCCTATATAATAGTTGCTAGTATATAGGACTCCATGAGCGGCGGCAAAGAACAAACAGATCGAAGTGGTTGACGTTGGCTACTTGACAACAACAAGACTTATTACCCACTTTCAAAACAGCCGATCACAATTAGTAATGTTAAATCTTGTTTTTCTCCAACTCTGAATGCTAAACTTTGAATTACATTCGATCTCGGTCTATGTACTACAGATTTAGTTGCAGCAAATAAGCCTTGCGCTTTATTCCCGGGTCCCTAGACATTCCAGCTGACAAGCCAACTGAGACATGGCCTGCCAGCCTGCCCACTAGTCGGTCAGTCCCAGCGACTGCAGCCGTGTACATTCTGAGCGCTGAAGTCGAATCTACAGCAATGTTGCTAAAAGTTCACCGCTCACCCCACTGACCTGAAACTAAACAAACTGCGTAACCCGACGCCCAGCTGCTATTGAAACCGGTATGAGTGACAGCCATCCCTCGCCAGTCACTCAGAGTCGCGCCTACACGCGTACGCTCCGTTCTAGGAGGCCAGTTGTTCATTAAATAAACATTTGATCAGGTGACAGTACATAGTGAGTAGCGTTCAAACGTAAGTTTTGCAAGAGGCCGCCAGGCGACTGGTGGCAAGCAATGCACTGGATTAGGGGCATTAGGCAATACATCTACTAATGGCAGTTCACACCAAACGCGCGTTCTACTCCAGACGTCGGCGGCGGTGGAAGTGGGGGAAACAGAAGGCTTTGGACTGAGCCATACTGAGCAAATAGCTGCACGCCACTGCCGGCCGGCGGCCACCGCGTCGTCTTTGACGGCGGCGGTGGGTGTGTGAGAGAACGAGACAGAGGGACTTTGTTGACTTTGATCACTGCTTCACGGGAGACGCTGTAGCCGTGGCGGCGTGTGGTCGGCGGATTTCGGTCAAAATCGTAAATACAAAAAATTGCATGCAAACTCACATCATCTCATGATTTAATCAGTTCAGAGCAAAAATAAACCAACAAAAACACTACCACAGACTTATAGTCGTTGTTACATGTTTGAACGATACCCACAGCATCATTTAATACAACTGTATTCACAAAGTTAAACCTGCCTCAACTGATCATTTTTAAATTGTGCCAATGATAGCTACACACTTTTCTGAAATCTGCTACCTACCGTCATCATCTGGGCATGATCTGCATGGTGAGTCACATCATAGACAGCTGCCTCATTGACTAGGCCACCTTGGACATGAAGACTGGACTTGTCCATCACTGTCAGCACTGACACATGACGCGTTACTCGGCTAAACACATGCATGTAAGATTGCAGTTACATGTAAAATAAAACATTTGCAAAATGTTTTAGTGCTTTATTTTACACATAACCACCTCTAAAAATGTTTTGCAATTTTTATGCTAAAACATATGCATAAATGTTGCAAAACATTTACAAAAACATTTTTGCAAATGTTTTAGCATGCTGAACACATGTTGAAGATAGGAGGTGGTTACATTTAAAATAAAACATTTGCAAAAACGTTTTAGAGGTGGTTACATGTAAATTAAAACATTTTAATGTCCACGTCATAGCCGCGGGAAGTCGACAGATCTAAAACATTTTTGCAAATGTACTGCAAATGTTTTATTTTACATGTAACCACCTCTAAAACATTTGCAAAAATGTTTCAGAAAATGGGCGGGGCTAGCAGTCAATCAGTGTTGTTATTGCGTCTCCACGCAGCACGATGTCATTCTCAAGCGAGCCAAGGAAACATTGTGATTGGCTGTAATGACGCTGGCTCACAAATATTTGGCAACAAGCACGAGACCACTAAAAATGTTTTGCAAGATTTTTACAGCGGCTACAACATTTTTAGATGTGATCATATGTAAAAAGAAACATTTTTATAACATTTTTATGTTCATAGCGCAGCTGCAGGAAGTCGACGGCTCTAAAACATTTTTGCAAATGTTTATTTTACCTGTAACCACTGTTTATCTTCAAGCCATGTTCAATCCTGCTAAAAATGTTTTGCACACTCTGTCCCAACACTGTAAAATTCTCTAGGCCAACTATGAACCGTATCACTTGTCAAGTTACCAGATGGACTTGCAGTTGAGGGGTCCAGTCATTCCACTGTCAAGTAACAACTTCATGAAAGTTGTTCACACACGTGTTTCAGATACTAAGCAGTATAATGTGACACTGGCCAAAGAAAGAGGATGCTCTACAGCTGGGATGTGGAGGAAACTAGAAGTAACAGCAGCCTACTGCTGGGTTATGAGCACATACCGGACAACCTCGAGTTGGCAAAAGATGCACAAGATGACAGACATCAGGACTCAACATAGATTTCGGCATTTAAGTAGCAACACTAGAATTAATTTCATACAGTTATGTCGTCACAACTGCCTGAAACCTGATAACGGCACAGAAAGCTTTAAAATCAGCCAGACCACATGGCTGACAGGATTGTCACATGACAGTGACGATGATACTGACAGTAACCATGACAGCAGGATGCACTGAAAACATTAAACGACCTGCAATGAAGTATCTTTGCCAAAACGATGCTATCCTGCAGCCTGCATGCACTATATCATCCTGTATCTTGCAACATGCACCTGATTTGGGCACCGGCAACTACGTGTAAAATACATGTACAATTTTCATTCTATGCAGAAAGAGAATACACAGCAACTGATATTTGGCTTTCATCGATGTATCACGACAATATGGAGTACATAGAGCTCTTCTGTTTTCTAGCCGGAATGATGTCACAGCATCCAGTGGCATAGTTAAAGACACGTCGGTCAGCTAGGCAGAGTACTAGCTGGCCAACTGTCTATGTAACAGATTTTAGGCAGCGCAAATTCGCACTTACATAAGTGCAGGTAGGCCGCACACTATTTGCACTTATGAAAGTTACCGATATCCTTCAGTGTTATTTGCACTTACACACATCATACAAGAAGCTCAGCTAACGCTTAGAAACAGGGCATCAGCAACGTATTTCTTTGTAGCTAAGTTAATTTCTATCGCGTAATGACCCACAGCTGCCTCTAATCACCCCAGGAGCGTACGTCCGATTATATACACTTCAGCACACGCAATGCTATAGACGCGTGCATGACGCGCGACCCCACTGTCGTTTGAAGTCTCTTTTCTCGGGAACCCCTGCGAATACCTGCATAATCTTTATATTGCCAGAAACTAGAGTCCCTGAACTAC
>Ga0209679_1000575_pt1 | contig 13639 bp, 11 predicted proteins | sample WorMetHEROISLAND_4_FD_187408 | JGI IMG/M metagenome (GOLD analysis project Ga0209679, IMG submission 187408) | Marine gutless worms symbiont microbial communities from Max Planck institute for Marine Microbiology, Germany - Olavius sp. 2 HERON... ...
TAATCGTACTGTGTGGCTAATTTATCCAAGACACTGCACACCAATTTCTATCAAAATCGGTCAACATTTGCTGAAGTTATGCACAAAAGTATTTTGGTGTGTTTTTTTATGCCCCACAGTGTATATAATAAAAGGCGATATGTTTGTCTGTTTGTTTGGATGTTTGTTTGTATCTATGTTCCGTATAGCCGGCCAAACGGCTGCGCCGATCGAGACGAAACTTGACACACGCACTCATGTCCACCCAGGGAGTGTTTCTGGCAAGGTCAATGTCAAGGTCATTCACATATGCCTGCGAGACTGACAGCAACACGAAACACCCGGCACTATGCGCGAAGACGCCACCTAGCGAACGGCGCTCCGGCGGGGTCCGGACTCCGGCAGCGGCGCCATCTAGCGAACAGAATTACAATGCCACGGCGTCGAGCAGTGAACGGCCCAGCCGCGAGTAGTACTCCGTCCGGAGGACGGGTGATTAGAGCTAGTAAATGATAAAATTAAAAGGAGTCCGAAAAACCTTGAATTAGGTATAAGTGAAGCAAAAATGGACATCTCCATGTTTTTCTGAAGCAAGCAGCAAATTCTGCGGCAGGCGGCGAATTGTGCGGCACGGTGTGAAAATACGGAATACTAGTGGCCCTGATGATCATGATGACGACTATGATGGTGATGACGACTATGATGGTGATGATGATGCTATTGAAGTGGATGCTGTACTGTCTGTCGTACAGGTTGTCTGGACATCGATGCGTCAGTGAAGGGAGCTCGGTTCGTCCGGTTCTGTGATGCGTTCAACATCCCAATCATCACATTCGAGGATGTGCCAGGATTTCTACCAGGTCGGTCGGTCGGTTGGTCGGTCGGTCATTAAGCGTCTCGTGTGACTACAGTACGATTACCGATGTTCATGTTCTTATCAGATTTATCTCTTTAATATATGTGGCAGCATAACTTAACATGTTGACACTGTGTTGTACAGGAACAGACCAAGAATACAACGGTATAATTCGACACGGAGCGAAGCTGATCTTTGCATACGCAGAAGCAACCGTTCCAAAGATAACCGTGATCACACGCAAGGCTTACGGTGGTGCATACTGCGTCATGAACTCAAAACACATGAGAGGTGACATTAACTACGCGTGGCCGACGGCAGAGGTGGCTGTGATGGGTGCTAAGGTTTGTCTGATGCTCGTTAACTATTGTACCCGTCCTTTTTGTACTCTGAGGCACTAAGTAAGTCTGGTCTAGATCGTTTGTATGACCGTCGTGATTTGGTCACTCGAGAGCAATTAAAAGTCCTCAGCACCGACTCCATTACTCCCGTTATGTTTTAGCATTCTTAGAATTTTTTCACCAGTCTAGCATGTTTTTGTATATATCTGTTGTGTGTTTTTCTATTTGCTTGCATTGTATATAGGGTGACACGATAGGTCGTGAACGACTTTAAATGGCAAATTAACTGTGTTAAAGCTATCAAATAATTATTAAGCTGCTGTCAGCATTTAGGGAAATTTAATGCAATCTTGTGTGCAAAATATCACAACCGTTCGTTACTTACTTGATTTATGCGAGCCAACATAGTGACATTGCCCGCATGCCGACTAGCACTGACTTAACTGCAACAAAGCTGTTTTCCCGCAACCGTGAAGGAATGTTTCAGCAGGATGGCTCTCATGCGCATACATCAAAGGCTACAATCGCCTGGCTGGACGCAAATATTAAACACTACATTCCGCCGGAGGACTGGCCGCCTAATTCACCGGATTTGTCTCCACTTGAGAACGTTTGGAGCATTATGGCAACAGCAGTTTATGCCGACCCCGAGCCTTAGTCACTGCAAGCATTGAAGCACCGTCTCCGAAAAGCATGGAAATCAATTTATCTGTCAACACTTCAAATCTTATCGGTTGGATGCCTAACCGACTGAAAGCAGTCATTAAAAACAATGGAGATACCATTCCGTACTAACAGTGAACATGGACATCGACATCGCTTGATGTTAACGTCTATACGTCCGTTGTTGTGTAATTTTAACGGTGGTGTTATATAAACGAGTATTGTATATGCTGTGTAATAGCTACAACTCTAAAAAAATTTTTACGAAGAATTTCATTGAAATGTCTATGAGGAGACATAAAATTATTGCCGGTTACTGTTAATAATAGGCTTATACTTTAAATCTAAATCGTTCACGACCTATCATGTCACCCTATAGTTGCATTTTCTTGTAAACAAACCTGTCCGTTACTGCCGCTGGCTAACAAGTCCCATACATGCTCAGATTCTGTTTGTAGTGTTGCCAGGTTAGGTGACTCCAGGCTGGGCCGGGCCCCCAAAGTAAAATGTTGGCTATTGTTCTGGCAGATCTTCCTGTAGGTCAGATGCTGTTCCTGTCACCCAAAATGAACAGCATCAGAGCTCTGAAGGTTTAGTTATTATACACCGTGTCCGGAAAAAAAGGAACCAATAGTATTTTAGGCATAACTTTGACAAAGTTCAACACATTTTTCATAATTTCTGGCACAATTCATCTTGACATTTAAGGTAACTGAAAAAATTATAAAAGTGCCATCATTACTTGCACAACACTACGTAATGATGACGTAAGTTTGACGTCATCAAAATGCCGTTTTCACGAGAAGAAAGAGAAATGCCAGTTCGTTTCGCCGCTACTGTGGCCTCCAAATTCACCAGATTTAAATCCGGTGGACTACAGCGTGTGAAGTATACTGTGAGAGAAGATGTACAAAACACGCATCACTGATCTCAACGATCTCTCAAACATCACATCAGAACCGAGTGGGCCAAGCTGGATCACGCCGTCATTGCTGCAGCTGTACGTCAGTGGCGTCGTCGTCTTTCAGCTTATGTCAGGGCGGGCGGTGGTCATTTCGAGCACTGCTTTTAATTCTGACAGTGTGTTTTTGCGATAACTGCGGCCTTTGAAGCCTTCGTTGGCTAGTCGAATCGAACAGTTGCAGGCTGATATTCCGATCTGATTTTCTTGCAGTAGTCAGTTATGACTTTGTAGCTTTAATAAATGACGATTGTTTAATTCACAAGGTAAAGTAGTGACACTGATTAGGTGCGGTGGACTTTGTTGTGTTAGTTTGGTTTCTCATTACCTTAACAACATTCCTTGCAAGAATTACAACTATGTCTTTGTGTTTGTCAAAGTAATGTCTAACATACTATTGGTTCCTTTTTTTCCGGACACGGTGTATTATGAAATCTTCACCTAACGAGCAGCTTTGCCAAGTGGAAGCTGATATGGTTATCTCGGCTGCAAAACTACTTGATTATGGCAGAATAATTTATTTATTTTATGTGCTTCAAACCAAATAAATAATTAAATAAATTGTGCCATAATCAAGTAGTGTTGCAGCCTACGTAACCGTATCAACTTCCACTTGGCAAAGTTGCTTGTTATGGGTCAAGATTTCGTAACGTAATAATTGTGTTTATGCTGTTTATAAGAGAATTATCTGTTATATTTATACAAAAGTTTTTTACGTTTGTGGTAAATTGTGTTAATTGTGTTATATAATTGCATTGTATTATTTTAGCCGTTGACAGTTGCATTCATCTTGTCACTGTAGATTCAGATTAACGTTAACGTTTGTGGATATTTCAAGATAAAAACTGACCATGTATCGGGAGAAGTTTGCAGTGACGGCACAGTTTGACAGGGATATGTTGTGTCTGTGTGTCGTAGGGTGCCGTGTCAATCATATTCCGTGGACAAGACGTTGATGCTAAAGAACAGGAGTACATCGAGCTGTTTGCAAACCCATTCCCGGCTGCCGTCCGAGGTGAACATTCTCTCTATTGCTGTAATCTGTTGTAGTGGCAGTATGTGTAGTGGTAGTACTCGTTGTTAGTTTAGAGTAGTAGTTGTGAAGCTGTCGTGTGTCATAGGTTACGTTGATGACGTCTTAGAACTATGTGAAACACGACATTGACTGTGTACTGTAGCAGTACCAGTAGTGTTGTAGTTGTTGTGTCAGTATTTGTAGTAGTATTGTGTTGTAGTTGTTACTGTAGTAGTTGTGATGCTGTTGAGGACTAGCAGTAGTGTTGTAGTTGTTGTGTCAGTATTTGTAGTAGTACTGTGTTGTAGTTGTTGCTGTTGTAGTTGTGGTGCTGTCTGTGTCGTAGGTTACGTTGATGACATCCTAGATCCTCGTGCAACACGACGTCGGCTCTGTCTGGACCTCGAAAGTTTGGCATCCAAGAAACAGTCAAACCCGTGGAAAAAACATGGCAACATGCCACTCTAGGCTGGTACCACGCACCACTGCAGTGTTGTGCGGAACTGACATGGTGTTCGTTGTTACGCTCTGGCAGTTAACTGTACTAGCTTAGCTGTTATGTTATCATGTAGGCCAACTGGTCTGTGTAGATCATCTGTTGTTCTTATTCACCTCATAGCAGAATGGCTGGTCTTGGGTCTTTGCTGCTGAAATTATCATCACTCGAGTTGATGTGAGTGCTACAGCGGGTGGGGTGGGGTGGGGTCATGACCTCCATAAAATGTGGATTGTTGGGCCGCCAATGCATGGTCAGCGTATTTGGATTGCTGTGACTAAAGCTGAAGTTAATGCCATTTGTTAAAAGTGATGGTTTGTTTATTTTGTTTTTAGACCACGTCGTCGTCATCAAAGTTTCTTAGAATGGTTGAGATTGTTAACTAGAAAAATACTCCACTTTATGGGATGCTAGTTTGGGGACAGGAGGCTTGGCCAGGCAAAATTTGAATCCCCGTTGGCCGCCAGTAATCGTAGCATGGAGTCTGTGTGCTGTGGTTGTAACAAGGCACTGGAGTGTGTCTCAGCGTGGGGTCAGTGTCTATTACACACATTGACATGTGTCGTATCAAGCCAGCTATGATGTGTCTTCTCTTCTTTCACTCAGTTCTTGTTTAACCTGTGCCCATTTGTTCAGAGTTACTCCAAATTAGGTTTCTGCAGGTTACGCCGGTCCCCAAAAGTAAACTGTTTGGAACTGTTGTGTCAGAACTATCACAGGCCGATGCCGTTCCTGTCACCCAACCAACAGTGTCAAAGCACTGGACCATTTTGACATGTGGAAGATGCTCAACATTTTGTGTCAGGGTGAGAACTTGTCTGGATGACCTGTCGATATCAGAGCATTTGGGAAATGTTCTGAAATTGGTTGAAATCTGTGAATTGTCAGCGAAAACCTTGCCTGGAAAAACTTTGAAATGTCAGGGAAAATGTTGCCTGGGAAAACTGTTTAATGTTAACTTGACATTTGTGGCAACACCGGTGTTTAGTAGCGTCTTAGTTTAGATTGTGCATTTTTTGCGGTGTTACGTTTCGGTAGAATAACCGCTGACAGTAATGTACACATGGTGTGGCTGCAACAAGCCGGGAAATATTGGGAAAATGTCCGGGAATTTCATGGTGTTCCTTCTTGTGTGGTCAACTCGGCCATGTTGTGACGTCAGCTGGTGACACAGAAACTAGTAGTTACGGGATAAACCCACAAGGGACCAAGATCGTTGAGGGACCAGTGTAGGGTACCAGAGTGATGATGGGGGACCAATGTAAGGTACCATAACATGATGATGAGGGACCAGTGTAGGATACCTTAGCATGATGATGGGGGACCAGTGTAGGGTACCAGAGTGATGATGGGGGACCAATGTAAGGTACCATAACATGATGATGGGGGACCAGTGTAAGGTACCATAACATAATGATTCCATCTCTACACGACTTTCTTTGTTAGTTGTTAGGCTCAGTTGTGATGTTTGTTATTTGCTGCTGTGGCATTATGTACGTAGTGAGGTGATGTTAGTGAGGCGACGTTGAGTTAATCATGTTAATCGTGAACTGTTGTATCATATTGTTATATTTTTCGTGTTTTTTTCAGTTTTACTTGATATTATTCGTCCGTTGTTGTACTAGTACTGCATAATATTGCATATAGTGTCATTAGCATGTTGGCTTGCCAGGAGATCGGTTTCTGAGAAACTGTCTGTTCGTTTTTCGATCACGAAGTCCGGTTGATAGTTTCATTCAAAACCGTTCTGTCGTATGATACACTCCACATCACTTTCACCCTCCCAGTCCCACGAGCCACAGATCCAGTGTCCATTGTTCTCTTCTGGTCTGCTACTACTACTACTACTACTACTACAACTAATAGTAATAGTAATAATAATAACATGATAACATGCTTTATTGCAAATGTAAACAAAAGGCGACAAGGAACGTGTGACAGAACACAAACAAAGCTGCTTATACGAGATGCAGCTTTTAGCACAACGAAACACATGATTAGCAGTAGCAGGTGCGTTGGGCAACTGTATGTAGACGTGCTGGGTTTACCAACATGCTGTAACTTAATTAATACAAACCGAAATAACGAACAGATGTATAATTGTAATGTACAATAAACTTATAAACAAGAGAGCACTGGATACAGCGCATTACCTTCGCCAACAAGACTAGTGTGGCGTACAGTCGCGGCTCGGCGGACACACACACAGACGCCGAGCGTCACATTACCTTCTCCGGTGGCTAAGTGGTGGCAAAGGTATTGATAAATGTACACAAATTGCATCACTAGCTCCCACCAGCAAGTGAACTGGGTCCGTCCTTCGTTGTGATCAGTAACACTTAACTACTCCGCTATGCCTCATCGTCTGGCAAACCTTGTTGGCATGAAGAGAAAGTCCTAACATGACTTTAGAGTCTGTATGTGTTCGTTGCATTTTTATGATACTGTACGATGTTGAGTATTAACTGATGAACGATATTTAACTGCTGTTGAAGTATTTAATGTTTAACTGATGAAGGTTGTTACCTAGCAGCACAACAGCCTTGAGTAGAACCTGTGACCTGTTGTTCACAGTTTTGATACTGTTCTTTGATACAAGGTAGTGTAGCGACGCGCTTGAGGTGTGGTGAGATCTTGTATGATCGTTTTATTGCAAATGTACTGCCGAGTGTGTGAACAAATGAGTTTTGAAAATCAATCGGTCAACACTTGGTCGCTTAGTTTTGCGGCCTTGTATAGGTTTATAGCAGTTCACCAGATGTCGCCAGCGCGGTGATTGTCTACGTTGACAGACGTGACCATACAGGGTGGTCCAAAAAAGCGGAACCCCGGTTTTAATTTTGCGATAACTTCCGTAAATGTACACCGATTTTAACCATCTTTTTACTGTCACAACAAGAAATGTATGACGCATAAAAGTAAAATTATGCCTGCCACCTGTTGTAACAGTAAAAAATAATTAAAGTCGGTGTACATTTACGGAAGTTATCGCAAAATTAAAACCGAGGTTCTGCTTTTTTGGACCACCCAGTAGACTCATTTATTAGTGTTGGTCGTGGTCGTTGTCAGCCCCTGTTATTTGAGTCTTCCATGTTTGAGACATAATAACTTACGCCAAATGCATCACAGTAGATTTCATGCCAGTTGTGCATCGCACCTTATTTGGCTGCAGATTGGAAGTCTTGCAAGACGAGTCAGAAGGTTACTAATCGGTTCATTAACCGAGCTCACTGTTGGTCAACCCTTAGCTTGCCAGTCGTGCGGCCTCGTGCATTTCATATGGTAATAATATAGGGGTGTACGGAATCCGATGAAATTTCGGATATCAGTTTTCTAAAAACTGAACCGACCTCAAAATTCAAAAACCGAAAACTCGGTTTCCGTGGTTCGGTTTTCAAAAAACCGACTTTGGCGGTTTAGGGACAGTTTTTCGCGTTGTCTCATTCACAATTCACCTTGCAGCATGATAGGATCAACAGTCAACGTATTTTTCTTCATGCCGCATCTCTGCACTTCTAGTTCTGCGTCACTTCGGCTGACAATTAGTTGGACCAATTCAGCACCGAAGTACGTTATTTCTAGCATCATACACATTAGAAAACACACAGTTGCAAAAAACCGAACCAAAAACCGAAGCCGCGGTTAATTTACTGAAACCGAAACCGAACCGGAAACTGCAGTTTTTGCAAAACCGAACTGAAGTCATTTTTTGCTAACCGCACACCCCTACAATAATATAATAAGTTTATATTTGATAATTACTACATGTCATGTTATCTGTGTGGTTCATGTGTTGTCAAATAATGATGTACGTATGTGGTGAAAAATTGTCCTGCAGAGGTTACTTTCGTGTTTATTTCGACTTTGTTCAAGTTGTCACATTAATTAACATTACAATTGCATGAGCATTTGTTGGCGAGATCAGAAAGTCTGTCGACAAACAAAGAGAAATGTGAAAACCACGTCGAGCGTCTCAGACTTGTAGCATAGATACTTAGTTAGCACCACGCTGAGGTAATGACGCAGACTGGCAAGTGATTAGTGTTGCTTTGATGAGATAAGATCAGATATTTATTGACGTGCAAACTGTCAACGGATTTAACAGGTGCAATACAGTTATTTAATTATGACGAAAGCAAAAAAATAGTGTTAATATCAGTTCGTCTTATATTTTATTATCTCCACCAACACGGAGTGAATGGCAGAGATACTGTTTTGCTCGATGTGTGTCTGTCTGTGTGTGTGTGCAGCGGCGTTAAATGCGAATAGCTCCAAAACGGTTAAAGCTACGGACTTCAAATTTGACAAGAGACAGTCCAGACACGACCCCTATAATTTTTTCGTGGCCAGGTCACGTTACCCTGAAATTTAAATTTAAATTACGCTTCAGTAAAAATTCACTTGGAGATATGCACTCTCACGAGCGCTTTCTAGCTAATCTTATATTCTGCAGAGTCAGTGAGAGAGAATTAGAGGCTGTACTCGGTGAAGTACATGCTGTTGTGAGGCAGGTAGACCTACTTTCACCAAATTCACCGCCACCATTATCACATCATCATCGTCACTGTTTCTTTCTGTCGACAACTCCAGCCGTGAGCTCGCGATACTCCATCTGTACAGTGTACACACGCCAACAGCGCTGCTGCACAGTAGACCTACTAGAACGTTGAAGAAGATAGAAAGCGTTTTGTTTTGGAATAAACAACATTATGATTATGAGTAACGTACGCCAATGATGAACAGAACAGAACAGACAATGAACAGAATATACAGAAAGTCGTACCTGCTGTGTGCCGGCTAGGCAGATCGGACTGGTGTATTAACAGCGCCAGCCGCGACGGCAGCGATAATAGAAAACTAGAGAGCACTGGATACAGCGCATTACCTTCGCCGCCGAGACAAATGCGGCGGACACACACAGCGTCACAATACCTTCTCCGTTGGCTAAGCGACGGCGAAGGTAATAATGGGTGAGCATGCGTGCTGACTATTGACATGGTAGCGGCGCGCCAAAGACAGCTACGTACCAGTTGTCTGTTAGAAGGAAGTCTAGCGAGGAAGTCGAGAACACCGACATGATGGACAGCATCGGGACGTCGAAGTTTGGTGGTGAATTTGACGAGACCCCAGACGAGGATGATGTAGCGCAGCGGAACGACGTAGAAGATGCACGTCGTGATAGCGAGCAGGATGACAGCCAACCACGACAACCACGGCACCCTCCATGCCAGCAGGCTGACGCCGACACACACAGACACACAGGCCTAGGCTCAACGCCGCGCCTACGACCAAGGCTCTCTAGTCTATACGGCCTTAATATCCGGGAGCGGGGAGACGACGCCGTAGTTTTTTTGTGACGGAAAATATCGACTAACAAATTGGACGTAGCGACTACAGCATAACGACTGATCGACGAACAGTTGTTGTGGGCTTTAGAGATGACCGCGAATGGCTTTTTACATTACCACTCCGTCCCTTTCCCATTCCCAATTTTGTGACTTATTCTCGTTCCCATACAATTCCCATGAGGCTATTCCCATCCCCTCGCATTCCCATTTCATATCAACATGTTTATTACGTTGTAAACAACAGCAATGTCAATCCTTCGCTGGTGGAAAAAGGGAGAAAGTTTAGGGTCCTCTGATCCAATGCCAAATTAAAATGCAGCGAATTTTCTCCACTCAAAAATCGTGAAATTAAGATTAAGCGAAAATACAGTGTTTTACAGTAATCAAGTCAAGCAACAAAAAATTATTAGATCTACTATACGTACGGTATTTATACTTCATTGATTTTGGTACCAATCGAAAGCGCGTAATATGCAACTTCCTATTTGTCATAACATTGGTCCTATCTTGCCCTGTTCAGAGATATTGCAGGTTTACTGCTGAGAACAGCAACCCCACCCCTATTCCACCCGAATTTTGGGGTGTTCCCTTTGGACTAGATTGCCGATGTTGTGGCTCCCAAGAGCGAAGACCCAAAGCTAATTATCCGTGGAAGTAACCCAACACATACGTCCACGCGGTACATCAACGTGACGGACAGACGGACGGACGGACGGACGACTTACTGTAGCAATACCGCATTGCGCGGTAATATAAAAGTCTATCCCTGCATGCATACTAGAGGTGTGCTGCGTCAAAAAGAAAATGCCGCAAGCTACAAATACTGGCAGAACTCTGGTGAAGTAGTTCATGGCATTAATGAGGTGAGGTGACTACTGACTTCTCGACTCGTTCGAACAGCGAAGCGACGATGTCCATTGATTCCTGCACCTGCAGACAGATGTCTTGTATCGTCTGCAGCTTCTCCACCACACCTTTCTTTTCTACCTGTATTGCATTACACCTACAGTACCTGTCATATGTGCCGACTTTTCTTTTTTTCTCTGAGTGCAAACGTTGCTTTATTGTTCGTATGTTGTTTGATACATTGTAAACATTTGCGTTTGTCAGATGTCAATAAACACACTTACTTACTTTACTTACTTACTTACATGTATCAATGCCGCCGCTATTCGATCTCTTCTCTCCAGCGGTAGACACATATATGTATTCTGTTAGCCAACTAGGCATTAAGTGATGCTGCGGGGATCACGTCTCTATACCTGCCAGATATGCTTATACATCAGGTCACCTTTGCCTTCCCAGTCATGACTTGTATGTACTGTTATTTCAACAAGAAAAGATGTCGGCGCCGAGTGCCGACATGATATGCGGCCGTCCTTCCAGTTGCCGAGGCCTAACAATGGGTTAAGGTTAGTTTGCAGTCGGCGCCTGAGCTACTGGGCGCCGCCGTTAATAAACATGTACGTCAGATATGCGGCAATTTTTTTTAGGTTTTTGACGTCCGGTGACCTTGACCTTTTCAAGTGAAAATTGTCACTCCATTTACTAGTGCCCTGAGAAACGTTTATAGGCCCCCCGCCTACCAATTTTGATTATTCTAAGTTTTTTTGTTATCGAGTTACGAGCCCGTACGGGACATACAGACGGACGGACAAGACGCGGTCGGACGAGTAGGGCCGCATAACGCTAAATGAATGAAAGACTGAATGAACGGTCTGACAATATTGAACGGGGTTAAGAATTATCGCAGTTACACGCACATCGTTCTATAAACTCAACGTTTACGCTTCACAAACCGGCATTTAACTGACGCTGTCACAAATGTCCACTTATTCCAACTTGCTTTTTTAACACAAAATAAGCGTAAATGTTACGCGTATACGTAAACCGGTAGTAGCTTACCTTGGCATCTTTGTCGTCAATCTCGGCCTCCCAATCTTCAACCTCAGCAGAAGTCTGTATATAACAGAACACCGACTCAGCAAGTTATGATTTTCATGAGTTTTTGGAGAGGTGAAGCGTGGATCGACCAGGAGCAAGTAATTACATTTCGGTGTGGATGATCACTGCTATTAACGCCCGGTACGCACGCGCCGTACATACGGCCCGTACGTACGGCTGCTTGTTCACACTAGCCGCACGTGCTAGTACGTACAGCAATAATTCTGTGCAGTCCCCGGATTCAAGTCAGTGTTTATTTGGAAAATATTATGCACTGCATAACGTCACATCATGGACGCTGCGTGGAATGGCGCGACGAAAGAAGAAAGTTGCATTGTTGGCAACAACAGTGCCCTTTGCGTTCTGCAACGAGCGAAACGTAAAAAATCAGCGTCATGCTGGGTGAGAGGCTGGATACAACGTAGACGTGATAGCGGCTTTGACAATACTCTCATCCGACAGCTGCAGTGAGTGCGAGGACACCACGGAGTACAAATTCATGTTTTGAATGGACAAGGACAGCTTCCAGATATTGTTTGTAATGTCTGTACGGGCCGGCTATAAAATCTTTATTCACCAAGAACGGTAGATAGAATAAGACAAACAAAATAAATACAATGATAAAGTGTGATGAATCAAAACTTAACTAAGACATAATTACCCGTTACCGTATATTCATATGATAACAACGATAAATAATAGGTTAAAGAAATTATGGTCTAATTCGAACTGTTTGTATCTGGCCAGAAATTTGTCTCTACGCTATTATATGCCCGTTTTAGTTTGCAAATTACCGCTCCAACCAGTGATGTTAGGTTTCGGCCTCGGTCTTAAGGCCAAATTTTGGCATTGGCCTTCCTACCAAGGCCTTGACCTTAGCCTTGGCTTTGTACGTTGTGACCTTGTTAACGTCACTGGTATTAAGTCAATTCTATTCAACAGGTGGCAGCACAGTCTCGATCGCTGATTGCTTCTAGTGACTGACAGACCTCATCAGTATCAGCGGTGCCAGCAGCGCGCTGCAGGTCACGTTTGACTCGTTGAATGAAGAAAGTTTTGAGAATGATCAACAGTAGAACAACTGGAATCATGAACGCCTCACAGCACAGCACGATAGCACTGAACAACTGTCAACACGACACACTTGACTACTGTAATACACTGCAGACACAGGACAGGCAGCGATGATGCAGAGAAACACGAGGTAACCCGCGGGTGGTCGTGAATAGAAAGATTTGATTGAAACGATACAATTCAATTGCACGACAGTGACACAGCTAGAGAGCACTGGATACAGCGCATTACCTTCGCCGCCGAGACTAATGCGGCGGACACACACACAGCGTGACAGACGGACGGCGGCGGCTCAATACCTTCTCCGCTCGCTAAGCGACGGCGAAGGTAATTAACATGTTAACCACGAAAGCAAAACAAACCTTACAGCATTATAACAGTCAGTCAGTCAGTCAGTTAGTCTGTTGAGACACGATCGAGTCTCGCGTGGACTGAGCCTGGCTGTCGGCGCTGTCACGTAGATGTGCCAGTTCAGACAGAGCCGGACTGGGTCTCGAGTTTTTGGCGATATAAGGTTTATGCGGATATTCGCGGGGGTTTTGAAACTTTCTGAGATAATATGTCTCACAAAAATACCATAAAGCGTTAATGTACGAATTATACACCTGTATACATCTACTTCAATTCAATGGCAATATACTACTGCGGCAAGGGCCAAAGGTTTTCTTTGGAGACTTTTACGAGTCTCTTGTTCAGGCCCGTCGAGAGGAGGAAAGGGGGAAGTTTTCCCGGGACCCACGACGTTTGGGGGCCCCGACATCGCTCATGAAATATTTTTGCTATATGTTCGACAGCAAAACTGATCATCTGAATTGGGCTTACGTCAGTCGCGAGAATGGTTTTCCGGGCCCCGCTGTGGGTGTCGGCGGGCCTGCTCTTGCTAACATCACTAAATTGTGTAAACTTTACAATTACACTTAGCGTAACATTTTGTATAATCCAGGGTGACCCACACAGACCCA
>Ga0209679_1000577_pt1 | contig 13616 bp, 10 predicted proteins | sample WorMetHEROISLAND_4_FD_187408 | JGI IMG/M metagenome (GOLD analysis project Ga0209679, IMG submission 187408) | Marine gutless worms symbiont microbial communities from Max Planck institute for Marine Microbiology, Germany - Olavius sp. 2 HERON... ...
GGATAATAAATCACCATTTAATAGCATACTCTCTCAGCAACATCTCTGCCAAAAATTACCGAAATCGGTTGATGTGGGTTGAATCTATAGTGTGTAACATCAGTGTCGTTTTTTGGGACACAGTGTAGAATAGGTGGCTGGCTAGATAGTGTTATGAAAGTTAATTTTCATATTGTGGCACTTATCTAGAAGTTATAAGGCGCTTGCTTTCGCTTGCGTGCACAGAACGTTTATCTGAACACAAATAGGTAAATGTACTGGAAACTAACAATTCCGTGCATCATTGAAGATTGGCAATTTATCTGACAGTTTGAAAGTGAAGTTGGTAACTAAGGAAAGTTACCGTAATAAGTACTCATTAGTTGAGTTATAGAGAGTAGTAAACTCTCATGAAAGCCACTCAGAAGTGGTACAGACTAGAGAGAGTCTGTGGAACATTATTCTGACAATGGAGATCAGTTGAGATCTGAGTGTGACAATCGACAACAACCAACACAGTGTGACAACACCAAACAGTTGTATTCGACATGGTGGATCAACGTCGTCTTTGATCCTGAGAGACACCAGGCGTTTCCAGGGACGGCAAGCGTGTGAATGGTCATCACTGTTTGTGTTCGTCGATGTACGACATCAAAGGAAAATCCGTCTACACTACGTGTCGATATCTTCAGACAGTCTATAGCGTGCTAGCAATGAAGAAACTGCTTGCTTGCTTGCTAGCTTAAAGAGACTTTGATAGCTAGATACAGTGCCAGCCTCTTATTAGTTGTTTATTAATGTTAATAGCTACTTTTCATTATATTATTCATTGTTATAAATAGATTGTTCGTTATTACTAGCACATTCGACGCCATAAGTTTCCAAGCCTCGTCATGAGCGTGTGGAAATAGATAAACCGTTTTCGAAGAAAAACATTAACCAACCGTTCCCAGAAACCACCATCTACATCGATTAAGTGCATTGAAGTTAATGGAGAATATGTAGAAAGAGTAAGTAAATGATTCTTCTGCATTTAAATTATTGTGCTAGAAACGTTTGCAATTATCATCATATATGTGATAAAGGTATATGTGGACATCCATGTGTGATGGATATTGGTGGAATGTCATATCTGCTTCCGTTGCCTAACATGGAAAAGGTAACAGTTGTTAATGTTGTAATACCATTCTTTGTGTCTTAGTTAGAAATCCAAAGCCGTAATAGTGTAATTTGTGATTTATCTAATTAATTATTGCTCAATGTTAGACCAATGTATACTGCATTTTTGCAAGAGCATGTGTGCATAGATAAATAATAGAGTACTCATGCAAGTCAGATGTAGCACAGTTCACTATGTCGTGATAATTTTAGTTCAGCATTCTGCTGTTATGTTGTGAAGTTTGTGGCTGTTTTGTATGAGACGCGTTCAAAAAGTTTTGCAAGTCGCTATATTAGACTGGAAAACTTTTCCCAGTCTACATATCAGTAAAAAGTACAGCCTTTACTTACTCTTTATTGTTTGTTGTAGATATGAACGTCTTTGTAATTTATGATGTTATAGACCATTAAATAGAAACAGTTCAGAATGTTAACACGAAGAGCTTGGAGGCTGGCTGTTGCATGACAGCTCTCCAGTCTAGAGTCAGGTTTACCAATGTGGAGCCCCAGGCGTCTGATTTTGTGAAAGCCCTGTTATACACCTTTGTGAATTTCTCATTTGCAGCTGTGAATCTATGATTGCCTAAATCAGAGTCAGCCGTGAATAAGAACATTCCAGCCAGATATACCATGTCAGGATTTGACACTACCAGCAAAATTTCATTGAGAAGTTGACAGTTAGTGATGCCTGTCATATTGATGATGAAAGGCTAAAAACAGAAACATTTCCATAATTTGTAATTGGTCATGTAAGGCCTCTGATGTCTGACACTACAGTCCAGTCCACAAGTCTATGATTACCCAGCAAGCTGTTTGTGGCTGTCACTTCGTTCAGTTATATCACCCTGCATACAATAATAACCTCACTCCTGGTGACTGTTATCTGTTTTGATCTGAAACCTCATCTTGGTGGTGTCTGCTGTCCAGACAATAAATGACTCAAGGCTATGAAGGGAGCCTGGCTGGAAGGACAGACACAGAAGTTTCATTTTAATCGCATAGATAGTTCTGAAGAAAAGTGCCACAAATCTATTGAGCTCTGCAAGGACAAGTGACTGTGTTGAAAAACAGGCTATAGTTCGCATTTCTGCTATTACTTTTTATTGTCAAGTTGCAAAATTGTTTGAACACCCCTCATATCATTTATTAATTTGCATTTGTATCTCTGTGTTTCAGGTTTATGACTTACGTAATGTTCCGTTGTGGTCACAGCTGACATCAACAACAACTTTAACAATTGGTGCGGGTGCTGGACCTTCACATGTCATTGGCACTTTGGCAGAAGTCTGCATTTTCTGCAACTGTTTATCAATTTTTACAGTGTTTATTGACCAATATACAGAAGTGTGGATGAATTTTTACATATGCAAACTACCTTTTCATGTGTGTTAAAAGTATATGTGGAAATCCATGTGTGATGGACACATATACTGATTACAGAATAGAGGTGGGCCGAAGGTCAAATTTTACTATTCGGCCAAAGCCGAATAGTTGGCCGTCGTCACTGAACGAGTACCAAATATTCGGCCGAACTTCGGCCGAATACTGTCTCTAGTAAGAAAAATTTTGGTATTCGAGATTGCAGAGTCATTTTTCGATTTTTACGTACAGGAAGTAGCACGTCTGACTTCCGTAGCGGCGGGCAGTGGCACAGACTACAGACTACAGAGCGTGTATTATAATAATCTCAGTGGAACTGGAAATTTGGATTTGAAACGTCGCTGCTCAAATTCATAATATACATTATACAATAGTACGGATTACGGAATACGGAATCGTAATTCGTCATGTGTGTACTACTGTCACATACCGTACTGTGTACAGTATGTAGTAACTTTGTAACAATTTTTTTTCTACTGTGTACTTTGTAGGTGACAGTGTTGCTAACTTGTTACATGCTAAGTAAATTGCTATTTCATTAGTTTCATAACGTGAAAACGATTAAAACATGCAACTAACAACGTTTCTGCAATCGGCACTTGACGTTGATGTCACTAAGCAAATTGCTGATTTCATAGAATATCAATACTGTATAGTGTACACGTGTAAAATTTTATTGGTATGGTTAATTGATGCAAATTGCAGGATGCAGGTAAGACCTATACCATTACCTTACGAAGTTATGATCTTCTCGGTCTTAAACTTTGCTGTTTGATTGACACTAAACTAAATTCTACTCAATGGTACGCAGAATACGTAATGTACTAAAATAATAAGCGTGAAAAGTTGTTATTTATGACGTTGTATGCTGCAGAAAAATGACGTCGAATAGTATCGAAGTTCGGCCGAATAGCATAACGTTGCCGACCAAGTCGAGCCAAAGTATTCCGCCGAATACTTCGGCCGAAGTTTGGCGAAACCGAACTTCGGCCCGCCTCTATTACAGAAGCAGCACAGGACTCGGTAAATTATGAAATATAAAGATAATGAACAAAAAAGTATCAAATTTAGTGATGGCTGTACTGATATGCTGTCACCCTCGTTTAATGAGGCAGTTGCTCACGGTACATGTAAAGGACTTTTTGCAGTTATCTCTTAGGAGACTGACTTGTCATCAACGCAACATTTTGGAGTGGCTTACATTTGAAACTGAAGCATCCATGAACCTGTAATTAACCTGTAATTATGTAGTGAGTGTTTATTGGTTGCAGTTTATATTTAATGTTGTATAAACAATGTTTAGTTTGACTAAATTTGTAGATGGTACCAAATTTGGCCGTCGATGCATCTGGGACAACACACAACCTCACAAGAGTTTGTAAGATGGATCACAAGGTATTTACCTACATCTGTCACTAGTAATCTGTAATTTTGTTCATTTTCTTACATTGCATTTTTATTTTATTGCACCATGTACAGTTATTTATACATTATGCTGTATTTTTACCGCACGATGTATGTAGTGCAAAATGCACTATTGCTATTGTAAGCTGTCCGTCCGTCCATCTGTCAATCTGTGATGTTGATGTACCATAGATGTATGTGTTGGGTTAGTTTGAAACTAATTACATGAATAGTTAGCTTACGGTATTCGTTCCTCGGAGCCACAACATCAGCAATTTAGTCCAAGGGGAACACCCCAAAATTCGGGTGGAATAGGGGTGGGGTCGCTCTCTTCAGGAGAAAACCTGCAATATCTCTGAAATGGGGCAAAACATGACCGAGGTTACTATCGATGACCAATAGGAAGTCGCATATGTGCTTTTGATTGGTGCCAACATCAGTGGCATTGGGTGACCTTGAAGGGCCATAATGCACTCTGTTTCAAAATACATGCGTCTTTCGGAGCCCACCACAAAAATTTGAATGAAGATAGACCCACACTGTCAGCAATGAAGATGTAGCCCAATGACTCTATTTTCTGGCAATATAAGGTTTAGGCAGATATTCACAGGGGTTCCTTGGAGAGGAGCGACAAATGACTGGGGTAATCGAAAACGTATATTTTCAGGGCTTTCGGATGCTACGTCTTCGGCACCTTAGGAAATGAGGCCAACATAATTATATAGTACTATTTAGTCCCTTGTCGCCTTTCCACTGACCCCAAAACACGTGACCTTGAATGACCATTTTACGATAAATTTTCACTATTACAAACCACAGTTTCAGTAGTTAGGTTACATACTTATCATAGAGCCTATTTATAAAATATTTTTGTTGTATGATGTCACCTGCAGAGATGTGCGGAAGCAGACCGTGATCTGCAGAATATTGCGGATCCATGAAAGAACTGCGGATCTTTCGTAGGCAAAAAGTTGCGGGTGCTACAGAACCTTAACAAATAAGACCAACATTATTACCGTATATAGTATTACTTACTGCCTTATCGCCTTTCCAATGAATCCAAAATGCGTGACCTTCAATGACTTTGAATGTCCATTTTACGTTAAATTTTTACAATTACAAACTGCCCTTTGAGAATTTATTTTTACATACTTATCATACTTATTTTCTACATACTTATCATTAAGCTTTGTTGTATCACGTGACCAGCAGTGATGTGCAGAAGTGGACTGTGATCGGCAGAATGTTTGGGATCCGTAGAAGGACTGTGGATCTTTCATAGATGCTTCATCGTCGGAACCTTAGCAAATAAGGCCATCATTTGTATTTAGTATTACTTAGTCCCTGATTGCCTTTCCAGTGACTCCGAAAGATGTGATCTTGAATCTCCATTTTGCATTAAATTCTGTTTTGTGCGGGTACGTTTGGAGCTCTGAAGCCTGGCTTTTGATGCTTGGCTACTCTTAAAATTGTAGTGAATGTTTTTGGCGAACTTTAAACCAAAAACAACAGCTGTGGCCTTCCACGGTTTCCTTGCGGCTTTCTTGTATTACTTCAGTTACATGTACATTGTTGCAGTTGCTGTACCTGTATTACAGTTGACTGCATATTGCTGCTTTCAGGCTAAGAAATATGTGCTAGAGCCACTGACTGCTTCGTGTGAAAGTTGCCATCTAACAAACTTATATGTCTCAGAAGGAAAATCAGGCAAGGTATGTTTGTCTGATTTTTAATGCCGCACAAAGGAAATGACATTCTAGTTTATTTATTCACATGGTGTTGGTGCAGAAAATAAGTTTCTATAACAAGTTAGTTAAAGTTACCTGTATATGCTGTGTTGAAGTTTAGTGCATTGACACTGTTGATTTGTCATCAAAATTCCCAGTAAAGTAACCCAGGTAAACCTGGAAGATTGACATAAAAATGGTTGAGTGTGTAAATTTGCAATGTGTGTGGTAGTTCGTTTATTATTATTTACAGATGTATCATTCTTTATACCGATGTGTCATTTCGTAGTAGTTGTTAAATTTTGTCACGTCACACACACCGTGTAATGCATAATGAAGACAATAAAAATATTCTTTGCGAGAACTGCTAAATGTCTGAATGTGAATGTACACTGAGTCATAAAAAACGGGATGCCAAACTCTTTTTCGTATATTGCCAAATATTGACCGATTTTCAACTTTCTTTCACCGACACACTCCGCAGGAAATTTGCAATAAAACAGTCGGTGAAGATCCCACCACATCTGAATTGCGTCATTACACTACCTTGTGAAATGTTAATGTCTGAAAACTAGCGTGCCATGTATGCTTGGACATTATTTTGCTGAAATTGACCTCGCTGAGATCTGAAATATGGCAACTTTTATGCTAATTTTTCACAGTAATAGGTTCCCTCAGTCTTGACTCCCAGATCAACAAATTTTGGAGTCAAAAGGTCAGAGGTCAAGGTCATAGCATGACCAAAGGTCCAGCAGGCGGAGGCATACAGAGCTTTATGCTGTGCGTCGAGTTCTAATTTCTAGTTGTAGCTCGTTGACTGTTTCTTATCATTACTACACTGCAGTTGCCTGAAGTTTGCCCAAGTTTTTTATCTGACAAATTTCTGCCACTTTCGAGAATAGTACAACAGAGTTCGTGATAGACCATGTGTTGTGTTTTGCAGGTGTTGCAGGTGAAAGTTCGTCAGAAGAAAAGGCCGGAGGGTAACTTTATTTTGTGCATGCAGGCAGCTCTGAAGCATCATTATGACACTCAGCCTGTTGGTCTTGGTGGTGTTTTTGTTTTGATGAATGGAAAAGCTCGCATTCATGTCATGGTCTGGACTTCTGACTCCTTTAGTTTAGTAATATAGTGCATATGCTGTATTTGCAATATTTTGTAACTTTTGGCTAAGTATATTTTCAAATTTATTACCTTTTTTTTGCTTTCACGCCATTGATTGGACGACAGAAAAGCTCCAGTATTTCCCAAAAGTTCATTTTGGCAGACTTGCCTGATTGGAATAACTCCAGAAAAATTGGCCAATTAACTAAAATCTGCTTTAACCCTTTCACTGTGGCAGTAGGCATAATCTGATACATGCAGGGTTCCTACAGATCAGGGAAATCATGGAATTTGAAGTTGACATTTTCGAGGCTGGAAAGTCATTGAATCAGGCCTGGATCATGGAAAGTCGTCTAAAACAAACAGCTCTGTGTTTATGAAACTACGAACAGATATCAGAAAATTTAATTTGATGTTAAATTGCAGAGAAATTGTCAAAGAATTTTTTGATGCACCAAAATCCATTTGTTGGCGAGTGTTTGTATCTGCTAGAGGAGCTTACAGGCTATTTTACCAAATGACGTTGCAATACACGATCCTGGAGAGCTATGGAAAACAGTAACAGGTCATGGAAAGTCATGGAAAACAGGTGGGAATGTTTTGTGTAACACAGCTGTTGCTGTGCTTACACGACTGTATAACATCATCAGTAATATAAGCTACCAGTATTACACATTTTCAATTTATTTTACTATTTTGTTTATTTTTATTTAATATTTGTGCATTTGTACATCAGTATTATGTCGCAGCTGTCATCTGCATTACTGTTGACAGTAGTTGTCAAATACTACAATCGAAGCATTGTTTGATGCAAAGAGCGGGATTATGCAGCAAGTTGTGCAGTAAAAGCGAGTATCATATCTAGCACCCGAGGCATGGCAAACCCAGATATGGCAGATACGCAGCGAAATGTCTTTCATGCTGCCATGCTAAACTGTCGCTACTGGTGGCCGCCCTGGTGAACTTGATGTATGCAATGACGCAACTGAGTTTGGATACAATCCACTGATTTCTGCAGCTTACATACATTTGCTGCCATGTGGAGATTTGGCAGTGAACAATATGTACACCTGTTTTTATCAACAAAGTTTGCATACATTAGGTTTGCACCGTCAAACGTCTTTAGCCAATATTTTGCCCACCTGACTGTGTCAGGGGATTCTGTTTTGCGTTGCTGTAGGCTTATAACACATTCAGGGGCGTCGATCTGTCTCAAAGTTAGCGAGGGTTGTGGACGAGGGTTTTTTAAAGGAATTTTTAGAACTGCACAATCGCTCCCTACCTTCCCCTTCCCCATCCTTTCCCTCTCCCATTTTCCCTCCCCACTCTTTCCCTCCATACCCTTCTCCTTCTTTCACCCTTCCCCTCCCCATTCTCCCCTACATCATTCCCCTTCCCCTTGCGTTCCACTTAGTCATTTTTTTAGTTGCACTATTCTGGCAGGTGTCTTTTTTGAGTGCAATCTCTGCATCGTATCGTATAATAATTATCTCCATAAGTAATAGAACTGTGATGTTTGTGCTTTGTATTCACTGTATTGCACTGTTGCTATGTGACACTGCATAGTTGCAACTTTGTGAGACTTGCAGATTGACACTACATTATGTATTTGTTAATATTTCTCTATTTAAATTAATTAATTTTTTTTATTTTTAACTTGGTATACAGCCAGGCTATTCAGAAATACCGCTGACTTCAGACCGCATGATAAATGAGTGGTTGAATTTCTTCAACATGTCAGCACCATTAACATGTGTTGGATACCTGATGTCTCATGATCCGGTAACAGTCTAATGCTGTATATTCTGTAGCTTGCCTTTGCGTATGAAAATAGTATGTAAGTAAGTAAGTAAGTAAGTAAGTTATTTATTAATGCAACCATTGGTTGAAATGTACATCAAAGTTAAACAACAGTCAATAATTACAGAACAGTAAAAACGTTCAAGACATAAGATAACAATAAATAATACATGCAGGCCTAATACTTCTTTGCTATGCAATATGGAATCAAATCTCGACCATATCTTGTTTTTTTACACTTTAGAGCTGTAAAAGGGTAAGTTGGCCTTAATGTCATCTGAGAAGTGGAAACCTTGCAGGGTGGCAACATGTAATGCAGTGGATGAGTAGGGCATTTCACTTGCCTAAAAGTACATTGAGTTATATCTTCACGGCGGGAATCTAAATGGACAAGGCCAGATTTTTTCAAGGCTTCAGAATATGACAAGTTGGGGTAAATTATTTTCAAGCAACGTTTCTGTTTCTGTGAATGATAAAAAGGTAAAGTCCTTCCAAAGCCACACATGCTCAGTTGCTCACAGTTTCGTGCTGTCCATTTATGTATGTGGTTAGCAGATAGCTAGTCACCAGTTTGTGCTGCAAGGCAACATGTGGGTCTTGTGTATTGTGCAATGTGCCTGATTATATTCCAGCTTTCCAGCTTTTTCCACATCGTGAAGCTGCCTCCATCAATAGCGATTTTAAGACAGTTCATTCATGTATATTCCTACAGAATTTCATTTCAAAGACATGACTTTGGTAACCTGGCCTAACTTGGAGTAAGAGAAGTAGACCACGTAGACAAGAAACGAAAGTAGTAGTAGCAGCTACAACAGTAGCTAAAGCAGTTTGATTTTCAAACTCTCTTGCCGATAACGACTGAAAATGCGGTGACTAAGTTTAACATGGTTGAAGACTACATCAGCAGTCAAGTGAATATATACATACAGAGAAAATCTGTTTCTTAATCAAATAACTACTGTGCTGTCTGCAGGGCTTAAATTTGAGAATGGAGCACTTTCACTGCTTCAGTGAGCACGGCGATGGAGGACACTTCCACTATGATGTCACTCCATCAGAAGCAGAATACGTTGGATATTTCAATGTTCCAGAGTATATGTTTCGTGTTGACAATTATCCAACTGGTGCTTGAATGTGTTTTGACACGTGTTCATACGGTGATTATGTTATATTGTTTGGATTATTTGTTTTACTGTTCTAATAGTTTTATAATACTAATGTAATTTGTTAACTTTTGTAATATTACTAACATGCTATGTTGATTTGTCTGTTGCGTGTTAATTACTGGCTAGAATACTAGGCTTTGCACAGTCGGGCTGTAGCTTGTGTACGTGTGCAGTTAATTGGTAGCACTTTGCACTTGTTTGTGTGAGGACCACAAGATTGCATTTCTTTTCTTCTTGTCCTATGCATCAAGTAAGTTGTTGGAAGTAATACTTGAGTAGATGTACCAAATTACATCTACTTTTCTTACTAACTGTTACCGTTGGGACCATAATAATGTGCACATTTATGCGTCTGTTTTTGATAAGCACATTGATCTTAATGTATTTACCACTTGTCTCGATTATTTGACTCTTGGTCCAGTTTATGAGGCCCATTTTTATCTTAATGTTCCAATTTTTTATTTTTATTTTTTATAATATTTCTTTCTTCAGTGATGACATTTTAGTATCCTTCTTCCCTCTGATAGACAACATTTGTTCATTGACGATTGACTAGAGGATAAGAGGAAAGATTATGAGAATGAGAACTATTTAGTGAGGTATTGTGTACCATAATTATGCACAATTATAAGCACACGTTTTGTTTTTTCCTGTATTTTCTCTTGGTTGTTTTGTTTGGTTTTAGTACCAGTGCGATTGATTGCCTGGAGACGCTCGCTTCAGAAATGACGTTGAACTTTACTCACTCACCCTAACATTTTAGTATAGTAAATTCATGTGGTGTTAGCAGTACATATAGTTGTTTGTTGTGATTTTTACTGTGCAACAAGTACGAAAGGTACTATGGACCCGGAAGGTGCCTAAGCAGGCACCTTCCGGGTCCATAGTACCTTACTCTGCTGTATGCCTACGGTAAGCTCCACATGTCGCCTGTGCATAAATGTTCATCACTACGCTCCACTGTGCTTCGTCCTGCAATAGGCCACTGCGGTGCACGCTGCGCTACATCACTGTGCCGGCAGTATACTAGTGAAGGTTCAATGTCAAGTTTTAAATTGATAACATGAAATGAACTTTGATAATTACTCATTAATTAGAATATAAGTGGAAAATCTGAGGCGGTAGATCTGCAGCGAATATGGGCACAAATGTGTATGCAAAGTTTCGTTGCGCTGCGCTGCGTATTAAGAAAGCCTTACGGATTTTTAGAGAACTGATTCCAACAAGAACAACAAGAGTGACTTTTTGGGACCCGCCTTCCGGGTCCAAAAATTTCATGGAGTCACTGTCATTGAGTTGGTTGAATATGACTTGTGAAACATGGCATTGCATTTTGATTTACACAAACATAAATGCTAAGAACAATGATGACACTGCTTACCTATTAATGGTTAACGTGTGACAGTATATGGTGGAGTTTATTGCTTAGCTGTGTGATGATTGACAGCATACGTGGCTCAGTGTCTCTAGTGTTACACTCAGACTTCATCGAGGAACAATTAAAATGTCAAAATTCGTCAGAAAACAACCTTTAATAGTGTGAAGTTGTTGGCGTTTTGGTAATGGTTGTTGCCTTCTTCAGAATGATGTAGATAACTTTCGTTTGATAGGACCCCTCGTCTCTGTTCATCGACTTCTCTTGTTCGTTTCTAATGTATACTTTTTTGATCCACTTGTCCATTCTGTTGCTTTCTTTGTGGATCATCTTAGCCTGATCACAGTATGACGTGGTTGAGAGTGACGGCGTGGTCTGTGACGGCTGACTTTTGTTCTGTTGCCACTGATATGCTGGTGGTTCACGTGTACGCCCTTGCATCGCATTGTGAAACTTCATATCGACTGCAATAGTCTGATAGACGTGACGTCGTATGTACCATTTATGAACCTGCGCGAAAACAATTTAACGTCAAGTGGCCATTTAAGGTCATTCAAAATTACGTACTGTCATTATGCCCAGGGGCGGATCCAGAAATTTGCCTTAGGGTGCCGTCTCCTCCCCTTCCCTCCTCCTTTGCCTCCCCTCCCCTCCTCTCTCCTTCCCTTCCCCTCCCTCCCCTCCTGTTCCTTCGATCCCCTTAAAACAGCTAGGGTCTAGGGACTGCTGTAAGTTCCCCCAGCGGGATCCAGGGCGGAGCCCCGGCCGAAAACATTTGGTGCACTCTAAAGCTGTCAGAAAGCCAATATTCTGAGTATTCTGAGGAGCATGTTTTACAGTAGAACGATCAGAATTTAGCACTCATTCGGCCCCCTCTAAATCCGCCACTGATGCCCCTCTATCACCGCGAATATCCGCGCTAACCTTATATTGGCCAGAAACTAAGAGTCATTGGGCTACATTTTCGCCTATAGTATTCGTCTATCATTATTCAAATTTTTGTGATGGACTCCGAAATAGCATATACTTTGAAATAGAACGTGCGTAGAGGCCATTCAAGGACATCCAAGGTCGTTGATTCCGGTACCAATCGATGGCTTGTATACAACTTCCAATTAGTGATCAATAGGCTAGCAACCTTGGTTTTATCTTGCCCCGTTTCGGAGATATTGCAGGTTTTCTGCTGAAAACAGCGACCCCAACTCTATTCCACCCGAACTCTGGGGTGTTCCTCTTGGAGTAAATCGCTGATGTTGGGGCTCCGAGGAGTGGAAACTAGGCTAATTATCGGTGCAATTAGTTCGAAGTAACCCGTCATATGATCGCCAATCACCACCGTCGCGGACAAACAGACGGACAATATATACGATGGCAAAACCGATGACGAGTTAAGGTGACCATAAATCTACGATAGAAATGCGGTAACTGTTCGAGGCATCGATCGCAGGCGTCGATGGGGAGGGGTATGGGGTATCCCTTCCCAGCCTACTAGATAGAGGGTCTGGGGAGCTTGGTAAGCTCTCCCACCACGGTCCGGGCCGCAGCCCTGGCCGAAAATGGATTTGGTGCATTTTGAGCTTGAATGAACGCATCATGCAACGAATTAAGCCATCACAGGCTGAACGGTACGTTCAAGCCCTGTGTTAACGGCGACACCTCGTCCCTGTGGGAGAGGCCAAAATTCGACCCCCTACAAAATCAAAACCCCTGAACGGATTGGAATGAAATTTGTCACAGTTGATTACGTCCTGGAAATCTGCCCCCAGAACAAATTTGGTGACGATCGAAGCAGCGGGGGCTTCTGGGTAAATATGTGAAATATACGACGTTTTTGTGACTATTTTTCCCTAACCGACCTGGAGGTCACACCTCCCAACCAATTTTTACGTAAAATGGCTTAAACGACGTGTTTCCACGTATAGATGTGCCTTTTGCAGTAAAAATCGAAACTTTTTCTAACCCCTGACCACCAGGCCCCGAAAACCGCCAAAATTTGTCACTTTTGGGGCGGGACTTGCAGAAAATTTTCGCTCGATTTCGCCTTTAACATTAGCGGTCTCATAAGTAAACACCCCTTGTTCTTCATCGGAGCCCCGTAAAAGTGTCATAGTGAATAGCTAAATTGGGATCGGAGATTCCAAATATGTAGTTGTTTTTTGACCCCCTACCTATAGGGCACGTGATACGGGTCATGCACAGTCAACTTTTTGGCCTTTAACATGGCTGAACGCCGAAACGTCAAAGTCGTGAAACCAATAGGCTACCTTTGAAGCTTAATATCTCAAAAACCGTGCGAGATCGACGGTCGGTGTTCAAATCGACCACCCCATATTGCGAATCCAATACATGAGATATTAAGCTTCAAAGGTGTGGCGGGCGTGTTGTTATTTTATTATATTGTCCGTCTTGTTTGCTGATGGAGATCGGTCTTTATTGGCATCTCCGTCAGATCTCCTTGTTTGCTGATGTGAATCGGGCTTTAATGTCGTTCTTGTCAGTTTACTGTCTCTGTCCGTGTCCAGT
>Ga0209679_1000578_pt1 | contig 13616 bp, 7 predicted proteins | sample WorMetHEROISLAND_4_FD_187408 | JGI IMG/M metagenome (GOLD analysis project Ga0209679, IMG submission 187408) | Marine gutless worms symbiont microbial communities from Max Planck institute for Marine Microbiology, Germany - Olavius sp. 2 HERON... ...
GCTTCACTTTGATGTTATCAACTCAGCAATATTTCTGATTTGTTTATTTTAATGCAGTCTTTTCCGTACGCAGATTTTTGAATGCGCAAAAATCACTAGGTGGTCACATAAAAAATTCTGTAACTTTGCAGTAATTGAAGGCAATCAAATGTCGCTTGGCGTTTTATGTGTATGTGTACAAGTAATAAATGTGTAAAATTTCACGTGAAAATTCCAAGTGGTTGCTTAGAAAATGGCAATCAACTTTAGGGGATACTTTTTTTTGCCGCACACTGTACATGGAATATGTAAAGGAATATGTTTTTAAGCTAAATATCTGGACTGGTTTCAGTCCAGTCATTGTACCATGTTGGGTGAAATGTTCTAAAAGTTTTGAAGTGTAGAGCTGGATCACGTGGTCATTGTTTGTAATATATGTGTTGCTCATGAAGCTCAAATATAAACATACGGAGTTGCTTGTTAGTTGCGGCAGATAAATTATGATTGAGTGATAAGTGATAAGATGACATTTAGTTTTGTAGTTTTGTATTTATCTTGACACGTGAGCAAAATGGGTTCTTATTTCCTATGAGACGTGCATGAGTTGTTGGTGTCATTAGCAAGGTGATAAGGACAAAACTGTTTTGTTGCTACAGTAAAGTCTAACCTTACAGCTGGGCACATCTTAGCCACAACTGACATGAAAATGCTGTGAAACACTGAACTTGGGCTGTTGTAAACATTACAGATATATTTGTGAAGTTTGTGTTCAGCTGTTTTACTTATTGCTAGTCTGTTAGGTCTGTTATTGCTGATGATTGTGTAGGCAGAGAAGGCAATTGCAATGAAAGCAACACGGGAACAAATGGCCTTGCTGGTGATGGAAATACTCTACATATGGACGATCATTCCAGGCTGCTCGGACGTCGACCTGCGCCAGATGCTTGATGGTGGGATGGATTAGTTTGACTTTTCTTGTTGCAGCCAGTTATACTCATTGATGGCAACTTTAACTTCTTGTATTTTCTTGCTGCTTCCTTTCGTCTTCAATGTTTGTAAGACCTGTTGTTGTTAGATCTTCTGCTGTCCAGTTCTCATTCTCTGGTTTTGCTGGCGTGTCTGTATAAGTCAAAGTATTTTTTGCATGACAGTGTTTCATACCAAGACTAGGTAGCACCCAGTTTAGTTACATTGTATCCCAGTGTGTAACACTCCATTTTATTTTGTAATCTTCAGCATAACTCTTGGTCGTCAATCGTCAATCCTCAGTGGTATCCTTCAAGATGTTTGACTGCCCTGGCCTTACCTTGCTAAGCATGGAAAGTATTTTGATCAAAATGTCACTGAGAAACTGCTTCTGTCCATCCCTACGTGTCTGTATGTTGCAAATTTATAACCTAACGACCAGTCTGTGCAGTTTTTGCACATTTCTTTAGTTAATTAGCATTTTAGCATTGGTAAATTCAAATTATCCAATGATAAAGATTATTATTTGAAATTGATGATCAGTGACTGTTGACGTTTATGCTGTGTGCCTGCGAATGCTGCCAGTGGTAAGAAATTGAAATACAATATCAATGATCAGTGCCTGTGTCCTGCTGACATGATTGTGTTGAAAAGAAGTCGGTGTAAGTGTGTTAGTGTTTGCTGTTGTTAGCTTGTGAGTCAGATGCGTTGGCGTCTGTGAATTGCTTGCGATGTCTCATCCAAGGTACACTCTATAATGAATTAAAGGACGGCGCAGCTGCTGAGAAAGTATGTATTGACTTTATTGCACAGCTATTACTATACTCTCAGTGTATGTTCGTGATGTGTTCTGTCATCGTGTTATTAAACGAATATGAATGAATGAATGAATCAATGAGTACCTGGTACGTAATCTTGACAGTGTATCACTGTGTTTGGTCTGACATAGAATACATGACTTTCATGACATGACAGTCAAATAAAGTACTGATTTGCCTTCTCTGTTTGTTAGTTAACATTCTTACACGTAGAACATGCATGTTTGACATGTCCAAACCATGTGGTCTGCACAGATCTGATTGTAAAAATGTTCACTAACAAACAGCGAAGGCATATTAATACTCGCCAATGATGTGCATGTGTGCATGTCTATGAGTCTGTCTACTGCCATGATTACAATTGCGATTCGTTTATGATACGACTACGATACGACCACGATCCAACTATGATCTGACTACGACATATCTCACGCGATTTGACATGAGCAAAAAATGAACATGTCAGTTTTTTCATCGTAGTCATGTGGTAGTCGTGTTGCAGTCGAATTGAATGCAAATCATAATTTCGATCACTTTCGTTGTAGTCGAATGCGTCGTGGTATCGTCACATCGTAGTCGCATCGTAGTTGAATCGCAGTTGTGATATAGGCTTAATATGTCAAAGTTGTGTCTTCTATGAACACATGCATACGGGTACACATGCACATTGGCGTCCCTTCTGCAGTGTATTAATTCTTACAATCAGATCTGTGCAGTCCACATAGCTCGGACATGTTGAACATGCATGTTCTCTGTGTAAGAATGTTAATTAACAAACAGCGAAAGGCAAAGTAATACTCTTTGATTGTCACTGCATGGCGTGGTAAAGTCTTGTGTTCTATGTAGTGAATAGGATTGCGTCACATTTGGTTTGCGTTATTCAGTCAATAGTTCTGATACGGTTTCTTTTTTAATTTTGTGTGTGTCTTAAAAGGTGTAATGTGAACACTGAATTAAATGTCATCCTCACATGTAGTATGCAACTGATGTCTTAAGCACGTAGTAGACCACTCGTGGTACTAAAACAAGAAATAAATTACCTTTATCTTGTGTTACTGTTTTGCTTTAATCATTGTTTACAGCAGAAATACATAATCGGCAGTGCGATAATTGTTCTTGTGTTATAAAAGTGTTAATACAGAAGAGTGAAAATTGGTTTATTGAGATCTGTTCGTCAACAAGGTTGATAATATTACAGTGTTTCGTGGAGTCAATCAATGCCGTGTCACAGTCCACAAGCCGCTCTGAAGATGCACATATTGCAGCATTTGCATCTTTTGAACTTGGCATGCTGAAGGCTCAGTCAGCACAAAATGCTACAGTGAGTGTTTTAATGATCTCTTCAGCACGTTTTGACAACGCGATGCATTTGTCATGCTTTATGTTGCAGAATGCGTAGTGCAGCTTCTTCTTATCACTAACTTATTGTATTGCATGCCATTGTATTATTGGTGTCAGCAAAACATTGTGAAGTGGAAGTGCAGAGTTAAGACTTTTCATAAACATAAACTTAGTAAAGTTGAGCAAGCTTGCAGAAGTCGTTTCTGTCATTGTGCATTGTATGTAGGACTTGCAAGAAGCAAAGAAGTATTTCCTCCAAATTAAGGTTTGTCCTTGTACTTTTGTAAAGTAGATGCTTACCTGTGGCATGTCATGCACATTTCAGTAGATAAAGCTGTTTCACCACATCCAAAATATGACAGTAGCAATTCTGTTTATCTGTATGGTCATCTGGCAGTTTAATTACCACTGGACAGGAATTCTTACACAGACGTGTTTTCACTTGAAATATGACCTTGAATGAATGTTCAAGGTCATTCTATGATACATTCAACCATAGCTTGAAACAGTGACATGGTTTACTACAGCTGTTTATGAGCATTTCTCTCAGTGACCTTGAATGTGTTCAAGGTCGTTCAAGATCAATCAGAAAAGAAAGGAAGAAATTTAATTTAAAAAGTGCATATAATGTTTTTGTGCTTGTGACGTTACCTTGGCTGTCTTTCAGCAGAATTATATTTCCATGTTAAGTGTGGTGGCGCATGGCTTCATTGGAATGCAGTATCTGAGCTTTTGTATAAATTTCAAAGATTTGTATGCCTCTGTCACTGATAGGTGTGTCAGAGACATTGTTTTTGGGTCGTCCGTCCATGAATGCATGCGTCTTGTTAGCGTGATAACACCCCAGAACATGTTGAAGGATTTTGACCAAATCTTGTACAAATATTCTTTACCATGGTTAGATGAACTGATTACGTTTTGAAGGTCATGGAGTCAGACTCATGAAAAGCCAGAAAACATGCATCCGGCTGCAGTATGTTAGTCAAGGTTGCTACAAGGTCAAGTATTTGAGTGAGTTATTGTGACGGGCATAGGCATTCACCTCAATGATTGGGCATTGAACTGTCATCTAGTTTTGCTAGTAGTAAAGAATGTCGTGCATTTGTAGCTGCATACAGGGTGGCCCAAAAATTGGCACAATAAAATTGGCACCATCTTTTGTACGCCTTAACTTCATCAAATATTAACCAACTTTCAAAATTCTTTCATTCTCAGAATCAGGAGAAAATTTGTAATAACACTATCACTAAAGATCCCACCACACCTCAAGTGTGTCGCTACACTACCTTGTGAAATATCAGTGTCTTAAAAGAAACAATTGAAACAAGACGACTTCTGTAACAACTCATTTTAAGAAAGTAACAACAGGAAACAACGTGTTTATTGTCTCAGTTATTGTTTACAGTAACTGTCACATCCTTCAGTTTTTGCGTGAAATGTGCAGATAAGTAAAATGTTTTAACAAGCAGGTCTTGGCCTTGAAGGAAGAACGCTGCGTCGTGGTGCTTTTATAAGACACAAGGTAGTGCAGCGACACAGTTGAGGTGTGGTGGGATCTTTATTGTTATTACATATTTTCTCCTGATTCTGACAGTGAAAGAATTTTGAAAATCGGTTAATATTTGGTAAAGTTAAGGCGTACAAAAAATTGTGCCAATTTTTTTGGGGCCACCCTGTAAATTTGATAAATTGGAACTGTCTATTGTAAAGCTGTCTTTTGGCATAAATTAGCATAAAACAGGTGACTGTTATAGCTGCTGCTGCTGTTGAACTTGAAATAGCTGAAGAGTTTGTCTCATTACGTGGCTGCATGTTAACAGAACCAGTACAAGAATTATCACTTTGAGCATCGTCTGAGTGTGAAAGTGGGCGCTGCACTGAAGCGCATTGCGGAGGCTGAGAAGACTGCGGAGGCTGGTGGCAAAGCGTGTGTGGTCCAGTGACATCACAGTCGTCATAATCTCTGCTGGGCATCAGGAGCTGCATCTGCTGCTCGTGTAGGAATTCACTGTTAGCAGCTTTGCTTTATTTGTTGTCGATGTTGTGTTAGTTGCACTTCAATGTGCTCACTGATGGCATAATGCATCTGGTCACAGTGTGACTGTCTTTCAGGCACATATTTAACTTAAAGACTTTCACCAGGTTGTGGTAACTGTACGTGTGTGTTTTGTGTCTCGTAGCTGTATAAAATGCTCTGTATGAGATGTCAAAACAACTTTTATCAGTGAAATTTTGGCACAGTATTGTAAGTAAGTAAGTAAGTGAGTGATTTATATAGCGCCAAAGTCTCAAAAGAGAATCAGGGCACATTGGGGATGGCCGCTAGGGGGCGGCATAGGCCGACTGAAAGTAATAGCATAATTGTATAATTTTTAACCTTGGCAGGCAAAGTTGCTGCTACTCTAAATTCAAACGTTAATTCATTTATGCTATGCCGTAATCTCTTCACTTACTACTGCCTTATAATCCAAATACCGCGCAACCTGATGCCAGTTGCATAACCAGTATGACAGAGATCTATACAAGTGATAAGCTTCTGCAGTAATTCTCTCCATTGTGCAGTGAATACTTTGTATCAGTGTTGGTCACATACACAGATTTGTTCAAAAATTCATTGTGCTGATAAAAACTTGTATTAATTTGTTCATCTAACCATCTGAAAAGACTATTTGTACATAGTGAACAAATCTATTGACAATCACCGTGCAGCCTTGGATAGCTTTTCTGATAATTCAAACTTCGGCAAACTTTTCATTGTCACTGATTTTTGTCAGCTGATTTTATTGATGTGCAAAATCGGCAGATTTTGAGCACAATATCATTGGTTCATGCTTCACACTTACATCGATTGTTATTTGATAATTTTGGCATTTTTTAATAAAAGTTCACTGTTCGACATTATTATGTCACAAACACAGTTCGTGTCATTTTACACTATCTTATACATAGTTCAGTGTTAGGGATTTTTACTTTTATTCACGTTGTTGTTGTTGTTGTTGTTGGAAACTTGGTTGTGGTTATGGCTTTATGAGTACATATCATATTGATGAGTAGATTTTTTATTATTGCTTGTTGAAGTCAGTCCTTTTTATTACATATCTGGTGTAAATAGTCCTGGTGTAAATAGTCATTGTTTTTTGGTTTTTGTTGACTTTATGTTTAGCGTGTTATTTGCCTATTGCATTTTGTTTCTAGATGCCCATAAGTCGCTGATATTGATTTTAGTAATGCATTGTAAGTGCAAGAGAGTTCTGTGCAATTTAGTTTTAATGACTAAAATTTTTAATTCAGTTGATTGAATGTATGTGTTCAGTTGTGTTAAATGTGTGTTTCAGTTAAATGACACAGACATTTTTACGAGTTGAATGATGTATTATTCCATTATACATCCTGTGCGCATTATACATCTTCAAAGCAGTTACATCACTAAAATAAACTACAGAACCGAATGACCAAATGTGCAATTTGATTATCATTAACTTTGTTACACAACAGACAGATTGAAAACGTTTTGTGCAAGTAGTGATGATAAAAAATAACAATACAAATTAATGAGTTAATTTTCCAAACTATATTATTAGTTGTTGTTGTTGTCCTTAGGCAGGCATTTTTTATAAGTCTCAGTGTTATTCAGCATGCAGTAATCTATGGATTTTCAACTTTTACATACTTAGTTTTCAATTTACACTTTACAGTGCTGTATGCCAGATTCTGCTGATCCAGAGAACTCGTACCTCGGCTTTTTATCCCCAAATACATAAGGTGTATTGATACCATGGTGAATAACTCCCTGTAGTAGACAGATATGATTATGCATCAGTTTAGTGTATGCTACTCTGATGCAGTTGTAGTGCATTTGTTGTCTTTATGTTGTTGGTGCATTGTGTTAGTAACTGTAGTAGCCGTCTTATTCCGGCAATGTTGTCCGTCTTCTCCATATTATGCTGTGATGTGAACATGCGGGCTGGGTACTTTGCTCCTTGCTCCTAACTAATAATTTGCGAATAATTAAAATCGGGTTATATGGCATAGGTGCTGTCCTGAAATAATGGGTCTTAAGTTGTCATTTAAAACTGTTTATTTGTTGGTAGTGACTAGTTGACAGCTTATGTTATTAACTCTTATTTATATAGAACTGTAAAAAATATTTGAAATATTCAAAACTATACTCATTCGTTTTAGAACATTATATAATCCAGATTATGTTGCTGGTTGTTCCATAGTATAATTTGAAACTAGAAACATTTATTGATTTATTGTGCACTATGTGCAGTTTTATGTGAACTGTTTCATTTCATGTTAAATACACAGATTTGCTCAGTTTTTTTAGTTTTTATATCCTGTTAATGAAGTAATCCTAATACATCTATGTATGCATTTTTGCCGCTGATGCAATGAGTTTGTTGGTTGTGTGTATTAAGCATTATTAAAAAATAATGAATATGTCAAGTAGTCAGTCCATAGTGTTCCAACAAATTTCATAACTTCATCAAATATTAACTGATTTCCAAAATTCTTTCACTGTCCCATTCAGCAGTACTTTTGCAATAAAGTGATCATTAAATGTCAATAGATATTAAAGATCACACCACACCTCACGATTTGATAAAAGTGTGAAATATTAGTATTCAAAAACTTATCTTAATGTTTCAAAAGGTGTAGCAAAATGTTTGAGCTGTGGTGGGATCTTCAGTGATCAAGTTTTCTGGCATAACTGCATCAAATATCGATTTTCAAAATTCTTTCACTACATACTTTCATGCATACTCTAGGCTGTGTCGATTTGTTACTAGTTAACTAGAAAGCATGGTAAAGTAAGTAAGTGATTTATATAGCGCCAAAGTCTCAGAAAAGAATCAGGGCGCATAAGCTCAGTATGATGATCGCCCTGTGCTGTCTTTTGTGGCTACATGGGAAAATTTGGTTACCATGGCAACACGAGTCGGTTAGGGTCGTGTTTGAATGATTGCCCGACCTAAAACCTAAATTGCCTAAAACCCCACTCTGGTATAAGAATGTGACACCTGTCTCCTATAGAAAGTGAGTTATAGCCAATGTTATGTAGAAATAGCCAACTTTTCATTACCATGGCAACAGGGGTCGGTTGGGGGCCGATTTGAATGACACCATGAAATTGGCTGACCTCAAATACCCCCAGTTTAGTACAAAAATCTGGGACATATCTCCTATACAGGCCGAGTTACAGCCAATATTGTGTGCAAACACCCAATTCTTTTATAGTCACATTTTACTGACAGCTGTTCACCCTTACTGGAAGTCCCGCCCTCTAAGTTTGATACACTTAGCGAGTGAACATGAGTGTTATTCGCTATTGTTTTAAAATTCTTAAACTTTCTTCTCATCACTGAATGTTATCGCAAAACCTTGCAGTATCTGAAAAAATCGCCAAAATGGGGTTTTTGTGCCCTAATTTCTTTTCGGGGGCACCTAAATAAATGTAAAGGGGATTTTTTGTTGCCGATGAACCTACATCGTGTGGCATAGTTTAGAGGAAATCGGTGCAGAGACGGCGGAGAAAGTGTTTGGACAAAAACTCTATACAAAATATAGTTGTCGTTCCTCTATTACACAGAGGGCGACCATAAATATGTGTGACTACTACAAGTTGGTGAGCAGATTGTGATGCTTCCATGGCGTTCTTCGTGATTTTTGCAGTTCACAGTGTACAGATTTTATGAACACTACACGGTGCAGCAAAATAAGGATATTTTTAATATTTTATACACAGGTTGTGGCTATATTTATTAAATTTTCATGGTTTAGCAACTTTGGTTTAGCTTTTTTGAATTTTGGTTAAGAAATTTTGTTTGGACTAAAAGTTACAGCATTCATTTTTTATCAAAAGAACACAGACAAATTGTATTCCGCAGGCGATCTGGACATAGTTGCCACAGAAGCCTATTAAAAAATCAATTTTGTCAGAGACTTAGAAAGATGTATGAATGCAGCTGTTGGGCATTTTGAGCACTCGTTGAAAATGAAAACCAAACCAAAATCTGGCCGAAAAGTGCTGCGTTTGAATCAGTGTAAAATCAGTGTGAAAATTAGGCTTTCTTCTGTGTTCATTTCCAATATCACAAAAACCCGCTACAGCAAATGCATAAAGTTTGAAGACAATTTCTACAATACATAAAAACATTGAAGTTTTCATAAGGGATAATTCTGTTTTGCTGCTCCATCTGGAAGTAGTTATTTAGTGACTACACTAGTGATGCTTGTGCAATATTCGTGTTGTCTTTTCATGTTTACTTATGAAACATTTAGTCATACTGATGTACTATTAGTCATGCTGATGTACTACCAGCTTGTTTTATACTTTTTGTAGCATATCACTTGCTGATGTATGTTGCTGATTCACATTGTATACTCTTGAGTGAAATTGTCTCGTGTTGTCAGTACTGTTCCTTCTAAAGCCGTGATTACAACAACCATTCGACTACGATACGACTACGACACGACTATGACGAAAAACTGACATGTTCATTTTTTGCTTGCATTGAATGGAAGCAGGCATGTGCGATACGTCGTAGTCGTATCGTAAGCCTATGTCACATTTGCGATTCGACTATGATACGACAATACCATGACGCATTCGACTGCGATGGAAGTGATCAAAATTACGATATGCATTCGATTCGACTGCGATATGACTCCGATCAGACTACGACGTATCGACGTGAGCAAAAAATGAGCATGTCAGTTTTTCGTCATAGTTGTGTTGTAGACTTGTAGTTGTATCGCAGTCGAATCGAACGCAAATTGTAATTTCGATCACTTCTATCGTAGTCGAATGCGTTGTGGTATCGTTGTATCATAGTCGAATTGCAATTGTGATATAGGCTTAAGCTGAGATACTTTGGCACATATATTTTTAGTTCAGTATTTTCTTTCTTTTGCTCTTCTCAAGTCCCTTTACAGCTAATAAATAAATTCCAGTAATCTTGCAGTGGTAGGGAATACAACTAATTGGCATTGGCACTGACATGAAATAAAAGATTTTGAGTAACGAGTTTTTGACAAGTTTAATAAAACGAAAATATTCTACTCAAATGCCTTTCCTCTGATTGTTAACTAGCATATTTCTGCAGTCTTATCTAGGTTCTTCAGCCCCTTTATAACTAAAATTAACCCAGCTGTTGCATAAAGCACTCTATTGCTACTTTCCTTTCATGCAACAGTCAACATTAGACTGAACATTCAGTGTTGCAAACACCTATAAAAATAACACTAAAAATTTCAATAAAGTGATAAACACAGTAGTAAACAAAGGTACATATCCTATTTAATACAAAAAAACACTAAGAACAGACTGACAACCGATAAAATTCACATCAATTAATTCAATGAAGTTCTGTAAGGAAAATGAAATAGAAAAAAATAACCTAAATAAATGGGACAAAATTATTTCAGGTGTAAAACAGCTAAACCGTCACTGTGCACACTAATTTCTAAATAAAAACTTAAAAACAAAAACTATATTTGTCAAGTTTGGCTGCACAACTACAAACAATCGGTTGCATTACGAATAGTTTGCAATGCAGTTTCTCATTCTATTCACTTCTTAGAAGTTTTCTGTTGCTTTTTCCGGCATACCGCAGAGTCCTCGTCTGACAACTGGTCTGATCCTTGAACAACTGTTAATGGCGACTTGCTGTTTCTACTGCATCCATGTTCAGCATTGTTCTTTTTGCCGCCATTCACACGGTGCTTATTTTGGGCTGATTTTGTGCTTGTTGAGCGTCTAGTGCGAGTCAATACACCACGAGCATTTAAATCGCCGTTACCAGCATCCTGCTCCTTGTCGACCTCGTTATGTTGTCCGTTCGGTCTGCCATCTGCTTCATCATCAGACTTCAATGACACACAACCACAAATTACATACAAGTCGTGAGGCTTTCACTCATGAAACGTCACTCGTTAAGTTGCATAAGTTCACACTGAATGTTAAACTAAAACATGAAAGTCTTGCATAAGTCAGCACGACCAACAGCTACCTTATAGATGGATAAATGCAAACACTCAGACACTGACAGTAAACAATAAAGCAAATCAGAGCAACAGAAGGTAACAAAGTGCGTAAGTAAGCTGATACAGAAAGTATTGAAATTAAACTCTACTTTTCTTCAAAACCACACAACGAACACAGGGTGATTATCAACACGGCAGAATACTTCACAGAAAGTATGTATTAATTCCTTCAGTGTGTGCAGAAGGTTCAAGACGTACATGACGATAACTACCGGTATCAAAACTGTAATTAAAATGCAGATGGAATGCATTTTCTATCACAGGAAATCTGACGAATGGGACTGTATTCTGTCAGTAAATAGAAAATACTCTGATTACTGACAGTTTTCATTCTATTTTCTACTTTATACCTCATGTTGTTTCAAATAACAACTTACAAAAGTGTTGCTTTCTGTCATGATTAAACTGCATGAAAAGACTAACATGAAGAGTGAAGACTGAAGAGATTTAAAATATTCACTGCACACAGAATGCAAGCAGCAATGATACTTGCCGTGAATGACACATTCCAAGTTGTGGGTTTTTCACGTCTGAAACCAAAAGCAATTGAGCACAGTGATAAAAGTAACTCTGTATACTGTCCATGGCAACCACAGCTCAACAGTGTTTATAAAATTTTCACTATCAGCTTTGTCCAGCTGGCTTGAACTTTTTAATGCACGTTGTATAATAATGTATACAATTACCTCTAAAATGCATCAACACTTCTGACTGTTGTAAAACTTGCTACACAAATACACCGTGGCCAGTAGTGAAAAAGTGCCCCTTTATTTTTACAATAGCTTCAGCAAATGTGGACCACTTTTAATAATTCTTTCACTGTCGTATCCAGGGATGAAACGTGTAAGAATTAGAATAAAAGCTTCCATCTTGCCTATGTTGCCACACTACCTTGCAAAATTTGAATCGTGCATGCCACTGGTAAATGTAAAAATAAAAGGTGCACATTTTCATGAACAATGACATCAATGACTCACACAAGTCTTTGATCAGAATCAAATCACACCTGGGCCATCACATTAACTACTGGGCCACGAGTAAACATGGTAAAAGATGGTGCTTAATTATATTTTACATTCATCAATTTACGAATTCGGGAAATACAAAAAAACGTGAGCAGCGTCTAAAAATTTATTATTGTACCTGTACCACTAAATGACTGTTACATAGCAATAACCTTCAATGAAGACATTATATTAATGTAACAGATGGTAAGGTACTGTATCAGTAAGATGTACCAGTACCTGACATTCAGAGGTTGCATGTGTACTTCACGTCGTTGATCTGAGTTCACATCTCCATCCGCAGTCACACGTGCTGCAACTGCTGCAACATTGTAGATAAACAGACACTCAAACCACAGCAATGCACTTATACAATCACAGACATGACTACCACCAAACCACAAACCACAACAATGTGCTTACACAGTCACAGACTTGACTACCACCACTACCACTACCACCAGATCTGTGCACTGGTCTTAAGTTATTTGGCCCGGCTCGTTTACTTTTCAGCCCGGTCCAACCCGCTTAAGCAACTCAATTTCCAGGCCTGGTTCAGCCCAACACGTTTTCCCGCTGAAATTCCAGGCCCGGCCCAGTTTACACACACAGACTTCATATTTAATTTCTGTCACTTTACATGTTGCACAATTTAATGCCTACATGGAATGTGTTTTAGTTAGTTAATAGCAGCTGTAAATCTACCTCTACTTACTTGCATGACAACATTATCTTTTGTGTTACATTACACATTTTAACTGACCAAACAATCTGAACACACCAACCAGGTTTACTTTTAATTTTCAAAATTACTCTCTACGATTAATCAATCTATGCTGTGAGCTGGGTGACAGTCCGTAAAAAGTCCTGTTCCAAAAGCACACTTTTGGAAACCCTGCCTAACCCAGAGTAACTGTGGAAAGTTGGTTGGTTAAACTGAAATCAAAAGCAGCAGTGCAGTGCAGTACTGATCACTGCGAAGTAATAACAGAATAAAGAAGACGAACATGACTTAACTTACATGAACGACGTTGCGGTGCCAAGTTTCTCTCACGGAGTACAGTTGGTTGACGCAGTAGTGGTGATGATGGAATCACACTGACGTTGTTTGCGAATGTAATGTCAGCTGTGCTACATTCTCCTGACAAACCCAACCCAAATACACCACAGAGGAATATGACAAACCAGACCGTCAATGACGGAGTAGCTCATTCCAATATGTAGACAGCTACCTGATACTTATACTGGATTTGGAAGGAGAGTATAATGGTGTTTCATAAAGTGAGCGCATGTAGAGACAGAACGTGAGACTGTACTGTATAGCAAACGTTTTGTGACATCACAGAAGTGCCCGTATAACGTGACCTTTGACCTTGACCTTGACCTTGAGCACATCGTGGATGCGGGCTCTTCTGCGGACCATCGTGTGCAAGTTTGGTCACGATCCAGCTATTTGCTT
>Ga0209679_1000580_pt1 | contig 13583 bp, 10 predicted proteins | sample WorMetHEROISLAND_4_FD_187408 | JGI IMG/M metagenome (GOLD analysis project Ga0209679, IMG submission 187408) | Marine gutless worms symbiont microbial communities from Max Planck institute for Marine Microbiology, Germany - Olavius sp. 2 HERON... ...
CACCCCAACCAACAGAGTCAAAGCACTGAAAGCAAATTGCAACAAACTGCAATAAAGTCATCAATATCCCAACACACCTCAAATGCGTCGTTACACTACCTCGTGAAAACTGGCTAAAGTAAATAATTAATGCACTTCTCACTTCATATGCGTGCAAGCTATAAGCTGATCCTGCCACTTGTTATGCACAGTCTTTGGTCTACCACTACCATGTTTCAATGCTTGTTGGATGGTTGGTTTCTTCGGGCATAATTTCAGTGCTTGCACATAGTCGTCCGCATTTAACAAGCTTTGCCAAGAGTTTGTTTGTCCAACTTGGACCTTTCCGCTGTTTCCTTCCTTTCCCAGGAAACCTGCGATAAATCTCTATTGTCCACAACCTTTAATCAGCTACAAATGCTTAATAAATTCTTGACAAATATTTTATTTTCAATTTTTCATCAGAAAAAACATCATAGGCTTTTCAATAACTTGACAAGTTTACTAGAAAACGTCTGCTCATGTTTACAAGTAATACAAGAAATTGATACAATAGGAAAGTGTAATAAGTGTATACAAAATTGCAGTTGCAGTGAGTGCCATACGTCAGGACTGGCGAGTTCACCCGTCAGCAAGACAGCCCTAGTGCACAGGGCATGATAGTTTCCTGAGATTAACATTTCACAAGGTAGTGTAGCGATGCATTTGAGGTGTGGGGATCTTCGGTGATAACTTTATGGCAAATTTCCTGATGAGTGCGTCCAAAAGAATTTTCAAAAAGTCGATATTTGATGAAGTTATTACAAAAACTTTGTGGTTCATTTTTTGACTAGCAGTGTATTAGCAACCACATTTTTTGACTAGCAGTGTATTAGCTTGAGTATTCAGTGTGGAGGACATACCAATCACGGACGTGACAGTCTTAGTCTAAACAACAATTTCACCAATCACTTAAACTAATCAAAAATGTCTGCAAATCTCTATATCAGCATAACGCAACCACTTTCTACCACTACCAAAAGAATAAAAGGACAGTAACTAATTCTGTAATAATACTCTTGCAAGACACCTACCAATTTACATTGCCTACTTGCCTATCGAAATCATGATGCACAAACTTTCCACTAGCATATACACATATATACATATACATACACTATGTGCAAAATAATCCACTTTATGTGCACTTAACGATCACCACACTGCATAAACTCTACTGAAAAACTAAAACTTCACTACTGAACACTTCTCAACATGACTACATCTGCACCCACAAAATTAACTTGCATACCTTAGTGCATTTGATTCCACACACATTCTACACATTATTACTGATACAAGACACACAGTGCTACAAGATAAAGATACGTGAGCGTTTTGATGGCTTTGTCAAAAAATACTGGCAAACATAAGTTTAAATATTCGGTTTTCAGTGCATATGCTACCTTATTGCAACAATATATATGATTAACTTCACACTTCAAACATCAAAAAATCACAATGTTTACAAAACATTTTCTTGCCGGTACACAGTAGTACCGTAAACTCATACCACTGAAAAGTAAACGTCTGTTTCAAATAAGTAAATTTGACATTTCTTACTATTGTAGTCGACACAATACAGCCAAGTCCAGTTACATCCCTGGTTGGCTGGTTGGTTGGTGCTTAATGACACTTTAAATGCGGGCTGGTAACACTGTGCCTGTAAGGTTGCAAACAGTAAACAATGCAATGGCATCAAAATACAAAAAGAGAAACCAAAAGACTCGTACAGATAGTCTCCATGACTTGCATGAGCTCTCCCTGGAAGGCCATGATACCAAAAAAAACACAGCAGTACAAACAAGTAAATCTAACAAAACCAAATTAACTCCACATTACTTGTTTCTTATAACATCCAAGAAAGGGAGGGAATGGATCGGGCATACTGTAACAAAAACAAACGGATAGCTTCCGGGGTAGAAAGTGAACTGAAGACAGTATCTTCAGAGCAGCAAATCAAGAACAGTTCACAGACACGCACTTGCTCACAACACACAATCAGCGATGGTTTCTAGTAACAAATTTGTCCACTCAAAAAGTACCAACATGGTACAACAGTCGAGATTTAAGCCCAGCCGGGGATCAGCAAATGACAGAAAAATACCCTACAGTATGTGAGCAAATCTATGTTTGCGGCACAAGTACACACATCATAAATGCATCAGAACTGAAGCACAACACACTGCATCAGCAGTTACATCAACTGAAGCAAAATTTAATTAAAAAAAAACCGCTGATACACTTCAGCAACCTGACGGCACATTGTACCAATATTTCACATACAAACACTAACTTCAATTACTATAAATGCATGTTCGATATTATGGCGAATAATGAACTGAACAGTCCAAGAAACTGTACATTACCCAGAATGTGTATGAACAACGTTCTTGGTGCCACTACGCATACACCATTGAGATCTTATCAGCACCGCAACAAACATATAACAGACGGTTTAAACTTCACACTGATATTATGCCATATATACTAACACAATCTTTTCATGGAGCAAATGTCTTTTGCATTGAGCTGACAAATACTCGTGGTCGATAACTTTATAGCAAATGTGCAATTACATATTTTTATTGCATCACTTGCTAAATATGATTTGACTGCAGGAAAACAAACCACATTTTTGTCATATACTACAAGACTAGTTGTACAAACGCAATCATTTGCAACACTGTTAGCATGCTAGCAACTGCGGCTGATATCGTTAATCTCACAGAAAACGGCCAAGACAAATGTCACCAGTAGCAAAACATCAGATACACATAAACACGTGAACATGCCAAACCAACAGCGATGGAATCTCGTCCCCATTAATAGATGCACAGTTTCACACAAAACATACATACCACAGTAACTTCACAGATCGATTAGCAATCAAATGACAATCTCACTTCACTAAACATCGTGACATGATTGGCAACCTACTTGTGCCAATATTGTACTGTCACCTTTTTGCTGAAAATGTGTATTTTTGTCATATTAACAAATCTGTGCTATTGTGCTGCTGAGTGACTGCCGATATCTGCTAGTTATGAAATTCTCAGAGAAAAGTCAACCAGCAGTGAGTGTTAAGAGGAAGGCAGGGTGGTTATGGCCTGTTAAGTAAGTAAACATAATTTTAAGTAGATCAAAAATGACAGTGCAGAAATGAGCTGGATATGAGTGATATAAACGAAGAATTATGGCTTCAACTAACACAAGACTGACATGCTAGGATACATACGAATTAAAAATCACTGACCGACAATACTATCAGATGATGCATTCAACAGCTTAACATAACAACCAATTAGCAAAATGTCAATGCATAATGGATAACTTTACAGCACTCTGTACTAATGCAGTACACAGACTCACACACTAGTCTACCTGCTGACTGACTCCAAGTATAGACAACTGTAGCATACACACTGCAATGACAGAAGACAGCAACATTCAGCAATAATAAATTATAACTTTACAAAACAACCACATATCACCGGCTTACCTTAATAACAGTCACCGTCATTGAACACAGGACAGAGACATGAAGCACTAGTACATACACCGTATCGGTCAACAATGACCAACGCAACACGACCGGCGACAGAACAGAATTCAAACAACAACCATTCACGCTGGCAAAAAAATTCCAATGCAATAATAAAACAGCTGCATAGCTCACTTGCAGTTTCGACAACAAATAACAGGATGAGATCTCACAATCATGAACGTGACATTACACGGACAAGAGTACAAGAACATCACATAAGCTTCAACACTGCAACGTTGTGCCTACAGCGTACAGCACACGACTGACAGATGCAGAAACAGCAAAACACACACACACATACACGTACAGTGCTTTATTTACAATGGCTCACCATTTGCAATGCATACTGGCAGCAGGCAAAGATGGCTTTTCCCCGTGCATGCGCATCAGCGTGCAGCACGTCAGTGATTTGCTCTGTTTGGCCTTTCACTGACTTTTCCTCTGAAACTGAACTGAACTGAACTGGCAGTTCTAAAGTGTGTTGAACAGTTTTCTTGTTTCACATTTCGGAATGATACTTTCATGCGTATAAGAGAAAGACTATATCTGTGAATATCTGATGTGTCACACAATCGACATCAGCACATTTTTGACGATACCATTACTGAACAGATATTACAAAACAAATTTACAATATCCAAAAAATGTTCAGTGCCCAGCCTATACAGTCTGGACCAGCCAAGCATTGCAAAAGTCGTGCAAAAAAGTCAACTTATTACAAAATAAAAACAGAAGGTTGGCTTACTGGTAATTAGTGTAGTAATGTGATATATTTTTAGTAGCATTATTTTAAAGATACCTGAACCACAAGACCTGCAAAAAAGCACCGTGTTTACACACATAGACACATAACTTTCATACTCGCATATAATACACCCTATGGAAATCTACATCATTTGCTCTCTCAAAAATGCCGTAAAATTCGCCAAAAATTTTGTGACATTTTGACACTGTTTCGCGGAAATTATTGTGGCATGTGTAAGTTTCCATAAGTTAACCATTAAATAATGACTAATTTTGATAAAAGGTGATAAAAACACGTTTTTATGTCACTCTATTACATATCAAGCAACTTGTTGTTCTTACATTGTAAACTGAGCAAATAGTCTTTTGCATAACAGAGACATCATATGCATACAGAAATTAGGCTAAAGTTTGTGCAGTGAGAAGCAACAAAAAGAAACTGTTTTACTCAATAACTTGTAAAGAAAAGGATCAAGTCCCAAGAATTCATTTTAACAATTACTTTTTTACTTTTTAACAATCACGGGTTAATTACAAGGCACCAGGCAAAGATGGCTTTTACATATTTTAGTGAAAAGAACTGCTACTTATGTAATTACTTACAAATTTTGGAAAAGGCAGTTAAAACTAAAATTTGATAATGCTTCAATCGTGTGCTGTAGATCTGTCCGAAAATGTCACGGGAAATTGCGAGATTCACGGAAGCATTAAGCATTAAAATCTGTGGTAAGTCTGTCACTCTGTGAAATTACAAATTTCCGGACTTTCACGGCCGGTGTAATATTGGCATTGTCCATATATTATGTTGCAGAGAATACCAAGCAATCACAGCTGTAACACTAGAACAACGCGCCACGATTATGACCATTTGTACACGAACGGTGCATTTCTGTGACTGCTAACAGTCTTTGGAATGTTGACTGCAGTAGTCGCTGTCGGCACGCGACTCCAATGATGACGTTGGAGCTAAACAGTCGTCATTAAGATGTCGTATTCTGCTGACTGGAGATTGGTGTGACGGCTGCGGTGGACACTGAGTGTCATCGAGCGGTACTGTGGACGTCACAACGGGCGCACTCTTTATACCTAACATATAACTAGTATCTAGACACCGGTCGTCACCGTCGTGAGCAAGTGATACCACTAATGCACTTGGCCCACGACGCTCGTCCGTTGACGAACTACGGCCAAACACCGAAGTTCGTATACGCGAGTCAAATGAGACGCGATTATGCGGCGCTGCCGTCGTCTTGCAGTAACGAGGTACAACCGGGACCGGTGGCTGAGTGGTAGACGAGCCGGACAGAAGACCGAATGGGTCCATGAGTGAGACCATGGCAGGATCCGGCGAATCGCTGCTCACTTTACTGTCGTCATCGTGTGACAGCGACAGGCTTAGCCCTCGTCTTGTCCACGGGTCGCCACTTGCGCGACGCGTGTTTGACCCACGCACTGAGCGTGGCCTCGGCGCCAGAGACATTTCAAGAGACGCAGTTCCCTCCAGTACCAGTGCAGCACTGGGCGAGTCCAGACATGGTTTGATCAATGTCGGGCTCGTGGCGAGAATGTTGATGATGTGGTCAATAGTTGGCCGATGAGTGGCATCAAACTGCCAGCAGCTGAGAACGACATCAGCCCTACACAACAGCAGTTCAACACACTGCCAACCAGACAACAAGCAAACAGAAACACCCCAGTTTTCTTGTCAATACCAAGCTACACTTAGTTACACCCCGTGCTTAAAGTGTGGGTGGACGGTCAAGGACGGCGTCCAGGCACTTATTTTCAAGGCTGAACGCCGTCCAACCACTTCTTTGGCCGATGCATACACTGTGGTCAATTGATTCTCAGGAAAATTAGTAAAATCGGTGCCATCAGATGTCAGATTTTAAGGCTAAAATGCACCAAATTTGATTTCCCCTGGGGCACAGACCCGCTGGGGGAGCTTACAGCACTCTTCCAGACCCAGCTGTATTTAAGGGGCCTACTTCTAAGGGGGGAGAGGAAGGGAGAGGAAAGGGAAGGGGAGGATAGGGGAGAGGAAGGGAGGGGAGGGTTGCCCCTCCAATTGGGGAATCTGGATCTGGCAGTGGAGGACGGCAGGAAAGGGGGAAGGACAAGGACGGGAGCTTGGGTTGGGGGTCCAGGCACTTTTTTCCACTTTAAGCATTGGTTACACCTCAATTTTCAAGATATAATTCGTTACACATAATATTTCAGGGGTGTCAGAGAACTGATGGACAGTAGACACATCATCAGCTATGTGAAATGACAAGATGTATCAGGAACAAACTAAACGGGTGTCAGACAGAGACGGAGAAGCACGAGTACTTTGTCTCCTTAAGGTTTCGTATACAGCATAGTCTGAAGGAACTGTTACAACAACAGTGTCTCTCCAGTAAGCCAAATACAACAGTTACTTTTTGTAACAGCTGAATTCCATCCTTAGACCACCACCCAGACTCTATAACACCCCGCTCTTAACTTCTTTTACTTCATATATTACAAATATCTCCAAAGGACAAATTTTAGTCAAATTCATTCACCTGTGAACTGCAACTATGTCAACTGTACTGATTAATGCCCTACGTTACAATAAACAAACAAAAACTACAAATTGAAAACAATTATCAATTACACACACACATACATACAAATTACAATTACTGTACAAATTACAAATCGAGAAAATGATAACAAATTATATTTCCACAAAAAACTAGTAATAAACAACAACATAAGCTTCGTGAAAATATTGATTAAGAATATGGAACATATTATTCCAAAAAGTTAACAGCATTAATACTCATTTGCACACTGACACCAAGGTTCAGACTTGCATAAAAAAGTCCAAGCCATGTCATATAATACAATCAAGCAACAAATCTTACAGCAAGGGTGGGCAGGCATGTGGAAGAAGAATATGTTGACCACTTTTCACAAAAGCCAGTACTTGTCGATTTGATAATCCTTGGTATGGGAAGCTTCCAAATGTCATTATCTCGTACAGAAGTATACCGTAGCTCCAGATATCTGACGACGTACGGAAAATACCATCAGACAGACTTTCCGGTGCCATCCAACGTACCGGGAACATTCCTGCACAGCAATGTAAATGTAAATGTAAATGTTAAAAAAGCTACAGGTGACGCCATGTGAGTAACGCTGCAGAGGCACCTTAGATTGTCACAAAAAAGCAGTTAAAACAAATATGCAAAGTGTCATGGATGTATCACTAAGTCAAAGCCGTTTCTAAACAGCTAAGTGTTTAGATGCTGACGGAAGGTCGATAGCGTGCCGGCGACAGAAAATGCAGAGGCAGACTGTTCCACAGCCGTGCCACAGCTACCAGGAGAGCGTGGTCGCCAGAAGTGGAGCAACGGATGAATGAAATGAGCAGTGTCGATGAACTGGCGGAACGAAGTCGACGCTGTGAGTCACCGTCTGTGATGAGTTGAAGACTGCCAGCCAGGTATGTCACCACTGTGCCATGCAGGCACTGATACAGCAGGATGCACAGTCCGTACCATATTCCTTCTGGCACTCGTAGCCAGTAAACTTGCACAGCAGTGGTGTAATGTAGTGGTCCTCTGTGCTGAAAAGATTATCCGAGCGGCGGCAATATTACAATACTACAAATCAGCTGCTAACACTACCTATCAAACAAATTACAAATATATTCCATGCCCGAAAAACAACAAATGTAATATAGAGAGTAAACATGAAAATTCTTACCGCGTTTATTGAATCGGTAATAATCGTTGTCATACATTGGTCGCGTCATACCAAAGTCGCCAATCTTCACCGTCTTGCCCGAATGAACGAGGCAGTTGCGACACGCAAGGTCACTACAATGTAAACAAGTGACTTTGATGATTTCACGACATCACTAAATTGTATGCATGTATGTATTCTTCAGTGCTGTGATGCTGTTGGTCGGGCAACATGAAGAACAGTCAGCCTGTGAAAGCTCTGCTGCAATAATTCCCAAAAGTTTACTTTTGGTGAATGGCTTAACCTAACCTGGTGTAATTTCAGAAAAACGGGCCAGTTAAAGAAAACCGTATGAAAGCGAGTGTTGGTATGAGTGATTAAACTGTAGGTACGCACTGCAGTTGTTTACACTCTGATATCTGTTGCTGGCTTGAGATCAACATTGTGGTAGCCACCAAACAACCTGTAGAACAGTTGTTATTCACAACTCGCTGGCCAGAGTGGTGTGTCAAGACCCACGTTCTGCCAGTGCTACTGAGTTACATCAGCAGCTCTACTGGTTGCCAGTTAGCCAACGTATCACCTACACGCTGGTGGTCATCACACACAAGACACGATCTACTGGCACTCGCAACATGCGGCACTATATAAATGCGTTTTGATTGACTGACGTCACCTCTTAGTCACTCCATTCAACGTTGGCAGCTATTCATAAGACATCTAATCAAGATGCAACATGTGTCCAACATAAAATAACTCACCGATGAACATATTTCAGCTCGGACAAATACAGCAGTCCATACGCAACGTCTAGTGCCATCTGCGTCAAACCAGCAGGACTCACGTCTTCGGCTTCCTTTGCGTTCTGACCAACCATCTGACGTCTCGACAGCAAGAATGTTTTCAAGTCACCTTCAACAACACACGGTCCATAAACACTCAACAGCATCATAAGCAGCACTGAGCCTACCATGCAGCAAGATCTGCAATGAGTGCAACACAGACCTGCTCGCACATGAATTTACGAATTTAAGCACACAGTTTTACTTAAGCAAATTCTAAAGCATTAGCTTTGACTGTTGATTAACTCAATGAATACTGAATTACTCAACAGTCAAAGCTAATGCTTCAGAATTTGCTTAAGTAAAGTGTATGCTTAGTTGCTTACATTCACGAAAGTGACATCATGACACTAGATTTAGCCACAGAAGTTACTGCTAAGCATTTTAATGCTAATGCACAAATATTTCTAAACCAGATATTTTCGGACGAACATGGAGTCTGTCCCTCTGTTGTCCCATAACATCCGACTGTGTCAAACTGTCAACTGTTTATAGTTTCAATCAGGTTTCAACTGTCATCTTAAGACTTGCTTACTGAGGCAATCCTAACATAATCTGATACCACCAAGTGCTTCTTCTCCACATATCTTTGGATCATTTGGCACTTTGTAAATCTTACTGTTATGAAATAATGCTGACATACACTGAACATACACAAAGTTATCGCTACCATTAATTTTGAAGTTGTAAAAGTTCATATAATAACACTGTATTTAAAGTAAAAAAAGACCGCACTTCAAATTGCATTTCAACAACATTGTTGTCATCTATCGTTCATTAAACTAACACTTCTGAACAACAGTAAGTTGCAGTCAATTAATTACTTCTGATTTCCCTACAAAATTCTTTTCCTCATAACGTGAAGGGGAAGCTGTATTCCAAATCTGAGGAGACTGGTAAAAAACTAAGGTCACAATCTTCTTCACAGACAGACGGACAGAAGACACACAGACACAAAATGATTTTATATTCTGTCCAATGCAATGCATCACACTAGACAGAAAAAATCTCCCGAATCACACAGCAAACACCAACTGCTAAATGGTCATTTAGCATCCAGCATATTGTCAAAATCACACACTCGGTTTTTGTTTAACTGGCACATTTTTCAGGTTATGCAAGTCCCCAAAAGTAAAAAGTAAAAAAATGTTGTGGCAATTCTTTTAAAAAGCTGGATGCTCTTTCTGTCGCCCAACCAATAGCACTGAAGCAACTAAGAATTATTTAAATATTTATTAAAATTTGCAGTGACTGCTACAAAACAAACTGATGCAGAAAACAACAACTATTATATTGCAAGATGACTGACAAAAACATACCGTCTTCTACATCATAAAGTATTACTAAACTGCAAGCAATACACTACATACCATGCAGCATAAACTCCATGACAGCATAGACTGGTTCACCGCGAGTACAAACTCCGAGCAGCTTCACGATGTTCTTGTGGTCAAACCATTTCATCATTTCTGCCTCGCTCAAGAAATCCAACTGCAATGCATACAACACCACATTAGCAGCACTAAAAACTTCTGTCATAATACACTCTCTCACTACATAAACACTATTAGTCCATCCTAATTCAACAATGACATTAAATTCCATGCACTCCCCCATTCAAGGGCTTACTAGATTCTAATGAAGAACACTATGTAATATTAGACCAATGATGGCAACAACTTCACAAATGTGCAGCGACTCCCCTTGAACCAACTGACCCCCAAAATTGCATGCAAGGTGTGTCTCCAACATAATCAAATATGCCAAAACCTTCAAAAATTGGTCAAGGGTTTTTGGTGCTAGAAGACCAGAAAATGGGGTTTCCCACTGACTTCATTTATTGCCCTAACAACAGTGTCAGCACTACTGTGCAGCACTTGATATTATGCAAACCAATTGTACATTAAGCACGTAACTAAGTGAATCATCTTGGAAATGATTTATGAACAAAACTAGATGTTTAGTATTCGATGCACAGCATCAAACTCAGTATGCCTCTGCCCACTAGCTAGGACCTTGACCTTTGACCTTTTGACCTCAAAATCTAATCAGTTCACCTTTGTCCCAAGATGTACAAGTGACAATGACTTAGAGAAATCCATCAACACATACTGGAGATATTGTGGAAAAAACCCTGAAAACGGCATCTTTGGTATACACGGTCATACTTTGACCTTTTGACCCTAAAGCCTAATCAGTTCATCTTTCTCCAAAGACACACTACTGACAAAAGCTCGGTGAAAATCCATTATTACATAGCACAGATATTGCAGAAAAACATCACGGATGGATGCATGCATGGACACAGACACAAGTACAACATGAAAATGTAATGCTTCCGGTACCGCCTAACGGTGGCAAAGGCAAAAAATAGCAGCTGACTGCAAATTCTAGTTGTTCATTATTTTTAACAGAAAAAGAATTACAGAAAATGACAACGCATGACCCAACAATGGCAAAAAACTTCTACACTGCATTTCTGTCACATTAAATGTCATCAAACATCAAACAAAATGCCCCAGTCTCAATTAAAAACAAATAGTAATGCCTAGGTCACCTTTGACTCGACATTTGATCCGACTTTGAGTGTTTTAACAGCAACTGCCACCCAGCGATCATCAATCAGTGCTTCACCTCCGTACACCGTGCCGAACGCTCCTTCACCAAGTCGCCGATTCAACACAACCTGATCACGCTGTAATTCCCACTTGTCCAGTGCAGGCCACGCATCCACCAGTAGGCCATTCTTCTCCTTAAACCGTCTCATCTTCGCATCATAACTGCCACAACAAATCAACTTTCAATTTTGCCTCTTCTTTACTTTTCACGAATGCTAACTGCCTAGATAGTGCCTAGACAGTGCATAGATACCTATGCATATGTTTTGTGGTTGATCAGTCGTTGGTTAGTTTACTGGTCACAGAGGTGAACTGTGGCCAAACAATGGAATTGATTGAGATTCCACTTGGCAAAGGAGACTGGCTAGAGTCAAGGTCATATTGTTCAATGGAGTCAGATATCTGTGGTCTGTTTTCGACTTGTTGTCACTGCAATGCACCCAGTTTGACCACTCGCTCACTGGCATTGCGGTGTATGTCTGCCGAGAATTGTCCGACAAACCGAGTCTTTTAGCCTCATGTTTTCTATAAGCAATACATACCTACATACATGGACACTGCCGCTGGACTAATTACGGATTGTATTCCATCTGGCATAATTCATAAGATAATTATTCGGTTTGTATCCTAACAACGGTAAACCAAGAAAATATATATGAACAATTATCTTCAATCACGATAGACAATATGTCAAAGTATGACTGGTATATTTTGTGATTTTGATCGTCACCATTAACCAGTAATGAGTGATGCAGTGGAGATGTCAAGATTCACTGACTGTCACTAACACATGAAGAGAAATTTCGTCACTTAAACAAAAAAGTAGGTTCATTTTAATAGACACAATAAATACAACAGCGAGTGACTTATAAAAGTTCAATGCATACCTTTTTTTAATAATGATAATGGAGATGCACATTATGATGACAAAGCCACAAACGCCAATGAGGTTGGCGACTACAATTGCCGTATCACATTCAACATTCAGCAGCCTACGAAATCCCTCCACACTGCACTGCCGCGGTGCTGTAAGCACAGTCAGCATATCACGACAACTCTCTAAATGTCTACTAGCCAAGACCACTAACAGAAGTTTATCAGCTATGCATAAATGGCAAAAGTTAAGTATACTGGAATAAGCATCATTGGAGACAAAATAAGGCACTGGTAAATTTTGTATGTTCTGATCGTTTTTCGTTCTCTCATACTTGCGAAAGGCGTAAAGATCTTTTTGCATGACTGTCTCTCTGTCTGTGCTTAGCCTTTATTCTACTGTTCTGTTGTTTGGGCCTTGAGCTGTCTGAAATGAAGTTAGTTAATCCACATGCATGCACAAAACAATTAAATACACATTAAATACACAAACCATTTTAAATGTATTTCAAGACCTAGCATATTGCAAATGTTAAGTGCCTAATAACTGACAGCTGTCCCTCTACAATATATAGAGATAAAACAGGTGAACAAGAAACAGCTGAATGAATCATACCTGGAGTGCCGTCTGACGGTGGAAATCCGTCTTTTGTCATCCATTGAATTCTGCCGTTGAGCAGTGTCATGCGCTCACTGGCATTGCGGTGTATGTCTGCCGAGAACTGTCCGACAAACCGAGTCTTGTTCCCAACGAGCTGGTTAATGCTGATGATTCCCGTACGGTCGGCGCCAGCAAACTGTACTGGTCCTGAGGCTCCAGAAAACTGCGTGTTGTTGAGGAAGTACATAAATCTCCTGAATCAAACAGCAAACGGTGACTGACAAATGGTCTTTCTGCAGCCAGCACACTGCTAAAATATTTACCCAAATTTGCTGTGTGACTGCTACATAAAAATCTGTAGCAGACACCATTCTAACTACTCTAAGCTGACAATCAAACAGTGCTCATTCATCTTAAAATACAGTTCTGGTGCTTAACTATCTATATAATAAAAGGCGATATGTTTGTTTGTTTGTCTGTCTGTCAGTTTGTTTGTTCCACATGGCCGGCCAAACGGCTGGGCTGATCGAGACCAAACTTGACACACGCACTCATGTCCACCCAGGGAGTGTTTCTGGCAAGGTCAATGTCAAGGTCATTCACGTATGCTTGCGAGAGTGACAGAA
>Ga0209679_1000581_pt1 | contig 13567 bp, 8 predicted proteins | sample WorMetHEROISLAND_4_FD_187408 | JGI IMG/M metagenome (GOLD analysis project Ga0209679, IMG submission 187408) | Marine gutless worms symbiont microbial communities from Max Planck institute for Marine Microbiology, Germany - Olavius sp. 2 HERON... ...
TAGTGTGTGTGTGTGTGTGTGTGTGTGTGTGTGTGTGTGTGTGTTGTGAATTGCTGATACTGCAGATCATCAGAAGTTGGAGCGTGAAGCGCGGATATGTCGGCTGTTGAAACATCCAAATATCGGTATCATTCTTTTCTGATTACTGGCTGCCTTGGTTCATTGGTTGAAGCAGTAAACTGATACCCACTGAATCTGGGTCTATTTTTCACGGTCATCCTTGCTGATGGTGTCCGGGTGGGGGCGTGTTGACAAAATTTGCTCTCTAAACTTCTCATGCTCCAGGAAAGCAGTCGGTGCATTGTTTTATAAACTACATAGGCACTAAAGTGTGTGACTCTCCAATGGGTAGTGGTTTCGAAAGTTTTTGTCGCACTTTTCTCAGCAAATTTAGTTAGTCTTGCATTCAGTTGTCAGGTGATGTAGACTGTATAAGCACATCGCTAATGTATTTCAGGAAGTGTTTCTCTTTATTTACTTCGTAAATACAGTACATTGAACAATACTGCAAATGTAGTTATTAACACATTTTATTCAGTGTATTTTAGCGTATTTTATCCACGAATTTTAACGTATTTTAATGTATTTCGTTTTAATCTCTGAATGTATTTTACGTCTGTGTTTCGCGTGGTTCAGCAAATAAAACGTTTTATTTTGTTACACAAATGTCTGATGTGGCTGTAACGTCATGCTGTGTGCTGATTGCAGTACGTCTCCATGACAGTATACAAGACGAAGGATTTCATTACTTGATATTTGACCTGTGAGTGTATGCATTTTGCACATGGATTTTTTTGTTTTATTTATTCACATAAACGCACCAAACCGCAGTTTATAAACATGTTAATGGCAACGTGCAGCAGATCAAAAACAGCAGTAATCGTAAAAAGGTGACATTACCCATGATCACATTGGCTAAATGTCAGTGAGATGTTGAATAATATCACCTTTTTATGATTTCTACTGTTTCCGATGTTAGTCACCGCATGTTGCTGTTAACATGTATAAAACATGGTTTTATGCATTTATATTTATATTTGCTGTTTTACTAGTAAAGTTTGTTACTGCTTACTAGTTGCAGACAGTTATTTCACCAGCAGAGCAACTTACAACGATACATTAGGCAACAACGATACTTTACTCAAAACAATTAAAGAAGACAGACCGTCCGTCATCAGTGATGTAGTTCTGCAGTCCACTGATGATAAATAAGTAAGCATTCAGATGAAACTTTACAAACAGTCTGCTTTTTCCCAGCCACGATGTTTCGGATGATTCAAGGCCGCATTTGCAACGTTTCAGGCTCGATAACGCTGCATTTTTGACCATTATTCTTTGTACGTGCGCAGAAACGGCATTTTCTCTAAGTTCCAGTCAGGACGTGAAGATCTTTGGCCTGTCCTATAAGATGCTCAGGATATTGAGATAACTGGCTTACGTGGGCTTACCTATGAAATGGCCATTAAGATGGTGTGTGTGTATGTATCATGTGCAGTGTGACGGGAGGTGAGCTGTTTGAAGACATCGTTGCCCGCGAGTTCTACAGTGAAGCCGATGCCAGGCCAGTTTAATTAAAATCACATTGAACATTATTGTGTCACTATTATCATTATAAAGTGTGCATTAAAATTATGAAGTGTGCATTAAAATTATGTCCCGTCTCGTACTTTGCGCTCTTCTGGCTCTAATTTATTATTCATCCTCCGTGTCCGCACAGGTTTCGGGTCTCACAGTTTTTCTGTAGCTGCTCCTATCATTTGGAATTCCCTTCCCTTGGACATTCAAAACAGTTCTACCATATCCTGTTTTCGCCGCGAACTTAAAACCCTCTTTTACAAAGCAGCTTTCCGGCCTCCTTATTGCCCGAGCCCAGCCCCCATCCCAGCGCCTCACAGATTCTGCTGGCCAATCGCCAACATTGTGTGCTTTACAAATTCATTTACTTACTTACTTAATGAGGGTGACATTGCTGCATGAGTGAACAATGAGTTAAAGAAATCTGCCGGCATAGTGGAGCTGTGAGAGTCTCTTGTTGGCTTCTTACTGAGACTTGTTTATCATTTTGTCTACAGTTTGCAGTTGTTCTTCCTTGATCGTCTTTATCAGATTTTTTTCATGCTGTGCCATAGAATTTGAGGCATTTTGAAATCTTATCTGTGGTGAAAGTTTGTCTATTTGTCAGTTCAAATCCAGTTTATTTCACACTTGGGCACTTTTTTCTGCCTTAGCCCAGTAATCAAGGCAGTTTTGTCTTTTTGTTTTTTCAGTAAATTGGCTGACGTTTTTGTGCACTTTTATTCTTGAAAGGTATATAATTGATGACGGTGTTTATAAAGTTTGTACATGTGTGTGGTGTGTTAATGCATAATGATATTCAGTGAAAGAATGTTTTCTCTGCTATTTGACTGTGATTAGGAAATGTCTGTTAGTTTGTTTTTTACTTAGTTCTGTGTACTAGACGAAGTTGGCTACCCATTGGCCCTTAACTACAGCTCCTCAGTGCGCCTTGACTTGGCTATGCATGCTTCGGCATTATATAACTTTTTTACGTACTTACTTACTTATTTTCCTTGTCCTGTCATCGTAGCATGCTAAAGCCTGGTACACATAACGATTTTTTGTGTTTGGCCGATTGGCCGATTTTCTATGTTACGCACATGATATTTGTCGGGCGATATTGTCGGCTGACAAAAATCTGCCAACAAAAATCGGCAGAGTTTTCTCTAATTTGGCGGAGAAAAATCAGCCGATATTTTGCAAATGTTGCACTGTGATTTGTCAACAACTGTGTTTGCCACAAGAAAAATGGACGGAGGAAGACCTTGGACAATAATGCTTAGTAAGGTCACAAACTGATGTTTATTTGATCTGATGGATGACAGATATTGTGCGAACGATTCTAAAATGCTGTTTGCAGAAACGAAAGAAACCAGTTAAGTAACTGTTTGTAATGTATCGAACGCAAGCAACATGATAATAATAATTGCCATCAGGATCTGTTACGGTAGTTTTGTTTTACTTTCTTAAATAGTACTGCGCATATGGGGTCTAGCAACAATTTCATCGTCTGCATCCGTATCTATTTTTTCATTTCCCACGCATTGTTGGCCGATTATGTCATCTGATACGTATCGGACGTGTGATACGAAAATTGGCCGTTTGTGTATACCCGGCTTAAGTATACACCTATCATTTGGTTCATGGGCTTTCCGTGTCTCTGCCCCTAAAGTTTGGAATACCCTACCTCTTCACATTAGGCAATCACAGTCACTCTCCACATTCAGACGCCATCTAAAGAAACACTACTTCCAGGTAGCTTATCCTGCCACCTAGCGTCCATTCACCAACGCGCCCTGATTCTGTTCATTCAGACTTTGGCACTTTATAAATCATTTACTTACTTACTTACTTACTTAATTACTGTTCAGAAGTAGCTATATAAAGCATTGTGGTTTGTTTATGTATCGTTATGCAGCCCTTTGTCTAGGAGGTGACTGGTGCTGTTAGTTGGGTGACAGGAAGTGCATCTGGCCTGTATAAAGTGCTGCTGCTCCAAATCCTATCCATTCATTGTTAGCAACCTGGCCTAACGTGGAGTAACGCTGGAAAAAGTTGCCGGTTAAACATTGTAAGGCCGTGGTTACATGTAAAATAAAACACCAAATCGTTTTTCCAACATCTTTGCAAATCTTTTATTTTACATGTAACCACGGCCGAAGTTAATTGTTGTAATGTGACTCAACGTGACCAAGAGGAAATTCCGGTCACATACGTCCATTCTGCTTTTTCGGGATTTTTTGTCTCTGCTGGTAGCCGAAAAAGTTCATTAGCAACATGTATATTTGTAGCAACTGCATTCAGCAGGTCCTTGATGCGGTCCAGCATTGCCACCAAAATAATATAATTCACCGCGACCTGAAGGTAAAACCCGCGGCCCTGCTGATTGGTCGATGTGACGCAGGTGCTTGCTGCACGATGTTGTGTACATGGATTCCTGTACATTGTACAAGTGACTGTGCTTAGTGTCTTATGTTGTCCATTATGCCCATGTTAACCATATTAATTCGAGTATACTGAAGTTGAAATAATATGAAAAATTAAGGTCGAACATTATATTTTATCCTTTTGCAGAGCCAGACCTGCTTGGCCAATTCTTTGACATTTTGTCGCGTGTAAGTTGGTACTCATGACATGATTACCCATGCAAAATTTCAGTTCCATCACACACAGGGTCTATGGAGCTATAGAAACCTAATATCTGGTGTTTCCCATATCGCTGACATAAATTTATGTGAACCGTGAATGTATTATGAACAAGATAATGTTCGAACGAACACTGAGTCTGTCCAATGCCTTATATAGCAGTTAAAGTAAACATGCTCATAGATACAGGCGTAGAGCCAGTAAGCGAGTACAGGTGGTCCAAAGGGATCCTTACTGTGGTAACGAACATTTTTGACAAACGGATCGAATGACCCATTGCAGAGATATGGCCATTCGAAATTTTCCAAGATGGCCGCCGGCCGCCATCTTGGATCTGGTCCAACCGGACGTAGCGCCATTCGATCTGCCGACCCCGAAAACCCTATCCTAGCACCAAACACGAAGTGGATCGGACGACCCGTTGCAGAGATGTGGCCATTCAAAATTTTTCAACGTGACATCACGTGACCAAATTAGAAACTTGATCACGTGACCCTTACCACGCCCATTTTGGGGACTGCCCAAACTCTGGGTGTTAAGGGGAAGCTACATTCCAAATTTGGTGAAGATCGGTCCAAAACTGAGCTCACAGTGTTGGCCGTAGTCGCGGGGTAGACAGACACCGGACGGACGGACACTGGACAGACGGATGGACGCTAAAGTGAATTTATATTCTGTCCAATGCTGTAGATTGCATTGGACAGACAACAACAGTTGTTTTGTCGTGTCTATTACCTCCTGTCACATGGTCTCATACCTTGACTCAAGTGGAGTATTTTGAATCCAACAGCTGTTGGACAGATTTGCTGGCCATTATCTCCCATTGTTGGCAGAATTGTGTGCAGTGTTTGGTGTCGTGTATGAACCGATATGTGTCGGTGTTGTGTAAGTTATAAATTGTTGTCTCCGACAGCTAAATTGCACAACACTATGTTGGTTGTATGTGCGGAACCTTTCTTAAGACATTTTCTCTTTGGCATTAGTTTTCAGCAGCTGTGACTTGATGGTGTTGCACCGTGAGGGTGAAGTTGAGGGTGAGGGGTGAGGATGTACATCCCAAAATTTTGAGTACACTCCCAACTGACTGTTGGTTGGCGATAGGAGACCCAGCCTAACCCGGGGTAACTCTGGAAAAAATTGAACGGTAAATCAAAAGTCAAAGTTGCTGCTGTTGCTTTTTTCTTCTGCCCATAACATGAACACAAACTTTTTTTGCCACGGGTATCTCGGCTGAGTATTCAACACACTTGCGCACGTGCCATTTTACTGGCCATTTTGCAAATAAACCTGGGTTAGCTGGTTTCTCCATTGATCCCTATCCTGTGCATCCTTACAGGACGGGCTAAAGCTCTCCGTAGTCCTTTTGACAGATTCCACCAAGGTTCTCTTTGGGTGTCCCTTGTGCCAGTTCCCTTAGTCTCCATGAGCATACGTCACTCGACTCAGTCTGCATCATCTTTGTGTTCAACATGTCCAAGCCACCATAATCTGCCCTTCTTAATTGCCAACGAGACTGGTAACAGATTTAGTAGTGAATGAGTGAATGCGTTTATTTCAGGCATAAGCCCGTAGAAACTTACAAACACGACACACAAATGGACTCATATGCACAGACACACAAACTGTAAATAAAACACAGAAAATTAGACAGAATAAAGCCGCATATATGCCCAGTAAAACCATTCTGAGTAACCAGACATTGATGGGATAAACTAACACGACTGTTAAAAATCAGTGTATCAAAGCCAGGTAGACCAAGTTCAAGCAACATCTCTGAGCTCCATCTTTCAAATTTGAGTTCTCGGTGGTGAAAGTTACCGTGGTGCAGTTAATGAGTTGACAGTTGAAGCAGCACCATGTGTTGATGGCTATAAAAGAGTCTACACGTTGTCATTGTCGGCAACTGATTGTAAAGTCTCCACTCTTACACAGCGTCTTGCTTGTAAAATTATGTTTGGTTCTGATAATCATGCATTGGTTGTATAGATCAAATGTGATATCGCTTTATGTATTGTGTTCCCAACTGCTGATCGACAGATTACAGCAAAAAAGATTTTTTTGATGCACTTACACTCATTTAATGATTTGTTCTTGTTTAGTCGTGTTGCAAATGAAACTGACGCATTCAAGATTTTCTATATTTGCATTAACTATAAGTAAAAACAAAACCAAAAAGAATTAATACGAGATAATGCTAACTGTAACTAAAACGGATTTTTATGACAAAAATTAAATAATAATAATAATAATAATAATAATAATAAAAATGAGAACATAGCATTGAAGTCGATCAGTTTGTGGTCTTGTTGCTTGAGTGATGGTGAGTGTGTCGGTGTCAACCTGTTACTTACTTTGTGTTGTGTTTGTGTGGCTGTTTGGGTTACAGTAACTGTATGCAGCAAATTCTTGAGAGCGTAGATTACTGCCATCAGATGAATGTTGTTCATAGAGATCTGAAGGTCTGTAACTGATGGACGATTTCTCTGCTAGAATATTGCTGTTTGAATATTGCCGCTCAACTCTATTATTATTATTGTTATTGTTATTCCTATTATTATTATTCTGTTGTTATTGAAATTTGTCTGAAATTTGTGTGAAATAAATACATCTTTATTCATCAATGAATGATAGAAGAAAAAAAAGAAGTGCACCAGAAAAATAACAAAAATATCCACCACAAGGCATGCGAACTCAGTTACTGCTTCGTAGTTCAGTTTGTGTACACCAGGGGTCTCAAACATGTGGCGCGGGTCATGCGGCCCACAACAACTTGCTTGTATTGGCAGGAATTTACCAATAAATGGTGTCGAGTAAGTGGCTGGAATTAAAGAACAAGTGAACTGTCTTCTGATGATAATGAGTAGATTGAGTAATTAAACTCAGCAGACAGTTATTTCAAGTCAAATTATCTCGTGGTTCAACGCATTGTTTAAAAATGAACAAATTTTATCTTCTATAAAAATATAAAAATGAATGCACTCTGTCAGTTGATGTATTTTGCCAGTGAGGCTCATATATCCAGTCAAGTTTGAGACCCCGATCTACACTGTATTTCAAAAATTCCGGTCCTGTTGTCACCCGTGTAACTAAATCCTGTGGATTACAGTGTTTGGGCATAGTTTAAGAGCTCGTGTAGTATAGTAGTGTATAGGGACATTAGAAATTTGTTTTGGACGAAAAATGAACGAAATCGCGAAGTTTAGCATTTTGGACGAAAAAACGAAATTCACAGTTTTGGACGAAATATGGCCAGCTGATCACCGACAATAATTGTCAAATTCTTTCGCATTCATTGGCATTATCATAATGCTTTTACCATCAGGTTGAAAGAATGGATGCCTAGAATTATTGGGATGCGAATGGATTAATTTTCTTTCACAAAATGAGTGAATGCTTTGAACTGCTGGGACCACATTGTGACATCAGTCAGTCTGGGCACAGTGGTAGTTAATCAGTCCATAATAATAAATAATTATTACTTATGTATGTGCACTTAGTGGTGACTTAAATACTTAAGTACTGCATTTCTTTATGCAGACTTGGAAATCAGTACGTGTTTGTCTGTCCGCAAATTAAATACCTTTCAATAGCTGGACTAAATTTGGACGAAAATTGGAAATTTGGACGAAATTTTGGATGAAATTAGTGATTATGGAGTTTGGATGGACAAAAAACGACATTTTGGACAACATATTTCTTGTGTCACTAGTTATGTACTTGAGTGTGAAATTATTCCAGTAGTGTTATAATGTAGATTTAGTTTGCTATATGATTGCCGACTGCAGTGTCATTCATTATATCGTGCCATTGATTCCACAGTGTTTAGGTTGGAATACAGTAGTTACTACTCAACAGAAGTTTGGAAATAGAATGTTGTAAGATGTGGTTGAAATAGAATATTTTAAGATGTGGTGTGAGTGAATTAATAGCAGGTTCAGAACGATTCTCAAGAGGAACGGAATTCCAAATATGAATAGATGAAAAGGCAAAGGCATGCTTGCCAATGGAAGTGTTAACGTGAGGTTTAATGACAAGACGTTTATCTTGAGTGTGAAGAGAATGGGTTGGCTCATAAGTGGAGATGAGTTGATGCAGATAGGTTTGAAGTGGCATCTATAATTGAAAGCAGCTGGATAATAAAGACCTGATGTGACTTGATAACGTAGTGCAAACATGACATAACAATTTTCTAATATAACACATAATGCAGGTTGCTCAAATTAGTTAAATTAAATGAAATTAGTTCCATTAGTATACGATGAATGTGCATCAAGCACTTGGCTTAAACTGCACGTAAGGATTATCAAGTGCTTTAAGTAAGTAAATTGTTTAATAGTGTTTATAGTATGACTGCTGCACTTGGAATGTGTTTGGCTGCAGCCGGAGAACCTGCTGTTGGCGAGCAAGGTGAAAGGTGCCGCTGTCAAGCTGGCTGACTTTGGTCTCGCCATTGAAGTACAAGGAGACCACCAGGCCTGGTTCGGTCAGTAGCCAAGCCCGTATTTAATTTAATTATGAGGTTAATTGTCAGATAATAGCGGTGTGTTTGCTTTCTGTTGTCGGAATAAAGTTATCCAAATTATTGTCTGGGTTTATGACCAAATTTGTGGTGAAAAATTCGACGTGATTTGATCTAAAGACGATTTGCATAGCATCATTATTCACAGGGTGAATTGGAAGTGCTGTGATGGCACCGGATCGTCCTGGATGGCATAAAATTTATGGTTAAAAAAATTAATTTTCAGTCTGGATTTAAAGGTGTTTAAAACTGTTAGCTGCATCTATTGTTATTATGTAACAATTGATCTTTCAGTGCTTTGATGCTGTTGGTTGGGTGACAGAAAGGGCATCCGGCCTGTAAAAATTCTGCCACTACAATTCCCAAAAGTTTACTTTTGGGGACCGGCCTAACCTGGAGTAACTCTGGAAAAAGGGCTGGTTAAATGAAAACTGAGAGATATAACCTTTTGATAACTAGCCGTAGTGAGGAAATTCCCCGCTAAACAATTTTCCACTTTGTTTTACACTGCACAGAACAAGTACAATGCTAAGGTGCAGACTGTAGTGTAGCGTAGCATAGCAGGCTTATGCATTCTGATGTGCGGTTGTCGGTATTCATTGCAAGTCATATGTACACGTTTTCTGGCAGGTTTTGCAGGAACTCCTGGCTACTTGTCTCCGGAAGTTCTGCGTAAAGACTCTTACGGCAAGCCAGTAGATGTCTGGGCTTGTGGTAAGTCGTGGTTCTACATAAACAATACAGTACATTACAATAAAAGTATTGAAGGCAGCAGGTAGAATTCACTGAGCATAGCAGCGAGACAGAGACGCCGACTACTACTCATACAGAATTTGACAGGTTGGCCACAAACCTGGAAAACCTAGAAAATACTCCGGGATTTTTCTGAACATGGAAAACTCAGGGAATTCTGTGCAATCTTAGAGAAAAATTGTACCGTCAAAGTATTTTTAGTTCGTCATTCAAATGTTTGTGTAAAACAGCTGTTGACTGGGTAAACAGGATCATTAAGATCTCGGGGAGTAGCGGCCCTGTCCAATAAATGTCAGCTGAAATACTAGGGCGAGATATAACCTTTTGAAGATATTGTGACATTTGGTGTCGCGCTGTCATGCTGTGTGTGTGTTGCTAATTGCCGGGTTACTTTTTGTTGCGATAACCCACGGAAAAGTAAGTTTATGGCTCTGGAAAAGGCTGGAAAACTCCGGAAATTTTTTCTCCTACTTTGTGGCCACCCTGTTTGATGTTGTTCGTCTAATTCTAAACGTCTAGTTAACTTCACTGCCTTTTAGCAAGCGAAGATATTGTGACATTTGGTGTCACGCTGTCATGCTGTGTGTGTGTGTGTGTTTGTGTGTGTTTGTGTCCGCTGCATTAGTCTTGGCAGCGAAGGCAATGTGCTGTATCCAGTGATATTATTATTAATATTATTTTTAGACCCTCGATAGGAGTTCCCGAGGAAAAGAAAAAATTAATGTATTAGTATTGTTATTAATTTTTTTGTTGTCTTGTGTGGCAGGCGTAATACTGTATATTCTGCTGGTTGGTTATCCGCCATTCTGGGATGAAGACCAGCATAAACTCTATGCTCAGATAAAAGCCGGAGCTTTTGATGTACGTAGAGCAGATCAGTGTGTCAGTTATTTCAGCTTTTTTATTGGCTTTTCTGCCTGCAGTTTTCCTGACTTACCAGTACTGGAGATTTGGTATATTATCTTTTATCACGGCTTGTGCGATAGCAACAAGCTGTTGTATAAACGTTGTGCCTTTTCAGTTGGAGAAGGGAAATTTCCACCCCACAGCTCCCCATTTATCGACCGATCTTTCTGAAACTCAAAACTAGGAAACGTGTCCGGGACATCACCCCATATGCAAAATTTGGTGAAGATCGGCTGAAGATCGGCCGACCAGGGTGTCTGGGCGAACACCCAGTATATTAAGTTAGTTACGTCTTTGGTCTCTGATTTATACAGCCTTATTTTATTGATGCTGTGCACTAGCATATAAGCTGCCTGTCATGACTGTTTCATATCTGTTTTGAAAGCACTGTTAAACTCAGAAGTTGAACTTAAGCTGCGTTCTCACTGCGCGCGTCGATGCCTGGAGGGACAGAAGCGCGTCGACGTGCATCAAGACGCGTCCACTTCCATACTCGTGTACTAGGCAATATGCATATTATATGCCATTTGCCTACAGAATGCGGGAATACAAAATGTCATACAGTGAAAGATCCGCATTTTTTCGCTGATTCTAAATATTCAGCGAATCACGGTCCACTTCCGCACATCCGCACATCTACGCTGGTCACGTGTGTAAAGAGACTGTATAGTAAATGTGCATCCTAACTGCTGAAATTGCGGTTCGTACCATACTACTCAAGCCATTCGAATCGAAGTTATTCAATGTCGTGTATTTTGGGGTCAGTGGAAAGGCAACAAGGGACTAAATAATACTCTGTAATAATGTTGGCCTCATTTCCTAAGGTGCCGAAGACGTAGCGTCTGAAAGACCTGAAATCGACGTTTTCGATTACCCCACTGTCGTTTGACGCCTCGTCTCCAAGGAACTCCCGCGAATATTCGCATAAACCCTAGATTACCAGAAGCTACAGTCATTGGGCTACATCTTCGTCGCTGATAGAATTGGTCTATCTTGATTCAAATTTTCCAGGTGGGCTCCGAAAGATGCATGTGTTTTGAAACAGAGTGCATAATGGCTCTTCAAGGTCATTCAAGGTCGTTGATTTTGGCACCAATCGAAAGCGCGTATGCAACTTCATGTTGGTCATCAATAGTAAACTTGGTCCTTTGTTTCCCCGTTTCAGAGATATTGTAGGTTTTCTGCTGAGAAAAACGACCCCACCCATATTCCACCCGAATTTCGTGGGTGTTCCCCTTGAACTAGATTGCCGATGTTGTGGCTCCGAGGAGCGAAGACCCTAAACTAATTATTTATGTAATTAGTTTTGAACTCACCCAACACATACGCCCACGCTACATCAACGTCACAAACAGACAGACGGACGACTTGCGATAGCAATACCGCACTTTGCACTAGGTGCATCGCGTGTTAAAAACGTAGAAAGATCAACATTGGTGTTAACGTCTCACACGCGTTGGGTCCGCTTCGTCCACCGCACACTAGGGGCAGTGCAACTGGTGCGTACGACCCTCGGCCATTGGCGTCGCCAGCTATGGGGCACTAGGGCACGTGCCCCCCCTCGACTTCCAACTGTTTAATTTTTCAGGTCACTTCAGAGCCACACAAACTCTGACATTGGACTCCAGGTGGTTGCCTATCCAGTAAAAATTACTCTTAGTTTCATGCCCCTCACACCAAATTCTGGCGACGCCACTGCCGTTGGCAACTACACGGAATGCCGCATACATGGCGGCACAAGGCATGCTGACATCTTGTTTTATGAGTGCAGAGAAACTACACGAAACATGTTTATCCCATGTTGAGATTATGTGTGCATCGTGCAGGTTCTTGGCAACAGGCGACTCCTATACGACCATTGCACACAGCTGGTGCACTGTGATTGGTTGGTTCATGAATATGCATGACGCGTCGACGCGTCGTAAATCGAGACGTGTTCAATTTACGACGCGTCCTGACGCGCCGTGTGAGAAAGCTCTCATTGAAAACAATGTGTTCGATTTGACTCGCGTTGACGTGCGTCGATGCACGTCAGCGCGCGGCAGCTCGCATCAGCGCGCGTCGACGCGCGTCGACGTGCGCAGTGGGAAAGCACCTTTAGTCGTCTTTATTTTATATTTTATTACATGGTAAGAGCTGACGGAGAGGAGTGCAGAACAGTTTGTGTTTTTGTTGATTGTGAGCATTCTAGGTCAACTCAACCTTCCATCCCTCTAGGGTAGGTAAATCGAGTACTGGCGTGTCTGGCTGGGCTTAAGGTGGGGCGCGTTCACTTGTGTTGGGTGGCAGGTAAGGCTGCAGTGATTAATCGATTACAGTGCTGCCAGTGACAGGTTTTTACTTACTTAACTGATTCCATTAATTGATTATATTCGATTATTTGCGTGGATTAATCGATTCCTAAAATAATCGTAACTTGCAGCCCTTATGGCAGGTAACACTGTGTGATCACATATGGCAAGTGATGTCCCGTAGCTCTGAGATGGTTTCCCGTGAATAAGTAAACACACCTTTAACCTTTTTTGTTGTATATTAGTATAAATTCTGGTACCAATCACTGGATTGGAGACATTGTGTGTTGTTAGTACCCATCACCGGAGTGGGACACGGTGACGACGGAAGCCAAGAATCTCATCAACAGTATGTTGACTGTCAACCCAGCTCGACGTATCACTGCGGCTCAGGCTCTCAGACATCCGTGGATCAGTGTATGCATTGCTTCTGTGTTTGTATATCTCCAGGGTGCGTACAGGTCCTGGATATTCATGGAATTTAAAATTCATATTTTCTAGGCCTGGAAAGTCATGGAGTTAGGCCTAGGTCCTGGAAAGTCATGGAAAGTAAACCAAATGGTTGCTGCGTTTCTGACCCGTGTACATCTTTTCGGCCTTAACGTTTACATACGTTATCATTGTCCACTGTCAGACTCGGTTCGATCTGTTGTTTAGTTGATTTAGTACATACGTATGAAAATCTGACTTGTTTGATATCCACTCGATTAAACAGTCGTAGAAAGACGTGGAGAATGGACATACAGTGGTCATGGAAAGTCCTGGGAAACGCACATTAAAAGGTCCTGGAAAGTCATGGAAAACCACTTTCAGTTTTCTGTATGCACCCTGTATCTCTGATGATAGAGGTATCAATTAGCTATTAGCTATTAATTAATTAGCTGTAAAAATTCAG
>Ga0209679_1000582_pt1 | contig 13557 bp, 8 predicted proteins | sample WorMetHEROISLAND_4_FD_187408 | JGI IMG/M metagenome (GOLD analysis project Ga0209679, IMG submission 187408) | Marine gutless worms symbiont microbial communities from Max Planck institute for Marine Microbiology, Germany - Olavius sp. 2 HERON... ...
GGGTTAACCTTGCGCACATTGCACCACAGAAAATTAAGTGGTTAACTCGTGGATTTTGGCGTGGTGCAATGCGCTATGAGATAACTCTAAGAGTTAACCGCGAGGTTAACTCTCTAACCTGCACGTGGAACAACCGGCCCTAAGTGTTATATTTACATTAGCTGCACACTGAACAAAATATGCAACCAATTGCTTTGCGGTAAAAAGGAGAGAAAACCATGCACAGTACGGGTAATAGCACGTCATTCAATGGTGCATAGTGGGTACACACATACGTAACCTTAGGTCCTTAACCCTCGGGTTGTGCTTGGGGTAAAAAAGCCCCCAGCTTTATTTTTGCATCAATAAAAAAATTCATTCTAGAATTACGCTGAGCTGCTTGATGATAACTTTTCCAGAACATGGAACGGGCATAAAATGCAACAATCAGATCGTTGACTGGTGCACTGGAAGTAAGTAAGTAATGAAATGAATTTGTAAAGCGCACAATGTCGACGATTGACCGGCCGAATCTGAGGCGCTGGGCTGGGGGTGGGATAGGGCACTAAGGAGGCCGAAAAGCTGCTTTGTAAAAGGTTTTGAGTTGGCGGCGAAAACAGGATATGGTACAACTGTTTCGAATGTCCAAGAGAAGGGAATTCCAAATGATAGGAGCAGCTACAGAAAAACTGCGAGACCCAAAACCTGTGCAGACACGGGGGATGAGTAATAAATTGGAGCCAGAAGAGCGTAAAGTACAAGACGGGACAATGTTTCACGTTAGGCATGAAACTTCGTACGCTGCAAAAACTACCGGAATGATCGCTGTCGTCAACAATCAAACATTCAGTCACCAATAACAAAAATAAGCTGACAAATATGTCTTATTTCGACAATAAACAAACAAATCAAGCACAGTGCAGGATTTACTTTCGATTTTGGTAATTTAACCACCACCACTACTACTACTCTACTTCTACAATACTGCTTTCAATTTCTGCAGCACGTCAGCATTGCAAGCTACGCAAGCGCTGTACCAGCTACCATCGACATGTCCGTCCATCTGTTCATCCATCGCCTGCTAGTATTTTCTCAAAATACCCCAAGCTACTATCACAAGGTTTTCAGGTCTTCAGTTTTTGTGGGATAGGGCTCCTGCCAGGGCTGGAAAAAACCTAGGTTTTTAAGAAAATTTTTTTTAGGTTTTTAGGTTTTAATGTGCGAGGACCGGACACAAAATTGTGACCGAGAAAGACATCCATCTAAACACCGTATCTTAGAGACAAATCGGAGGGAACAACGTCATTAAAGTATGATTAAACTCGATATGATTCAAGTTATTGAGTTCTAACTTCTGAACTTTTAATATGTGATTGAGAAAACTATTACTATTTTTAGAAACAAAAAACCTAAAAAACCTAAAATTTTGACTTCTGGGTTTTTTAAGGTTTTTTGAAAAACCTAAAAAACCTAGGTTTTTTAAAAGCGACTTCTACAGCCCTGGTTCCTGCAGAAATTCAAAAGGACTCACCCCAAGAGAGAGTGTTAAATGGGGTATCTTTGAAGCGGTGCAAGATAGGTCCAAGGATGCTACTGATCACTAACAGAAAGTCACGTGCTTCAAGAAATGAAGCAGTAGAAAATTAACAATAAATTAATCGCTAACTAATTAAGCATGTTATCTATGTAATTGGCTTTTATTTTGGTAATATATGATGTTCACTGAGCAATATGAGCATAAGAATAAGTCAAAAATTAACTAAAATTACTGAACAACAGTTAACTGAAACAGTCCACTTATAAAGTCATCTGAAAATCAGATAAACTTTTCAAGGAAAGATTTTTACCTATAACAATTCACCTTAATGAATAAGGCTGCAGTCTAGCTGCTGTCTAATATGTTACATAAGTATTTTTTTTAATTTTAGAAATTAAAGATAATTTTAATTGTGAATTTTTTATTGACTAACACAACAGTGCAATGACTTGCTAGGACCTAAACCCCAGTAATAAGTGACATGAATGAAAGATTGGCATGCCGCACATACTTGTAAGAACACTAAAAACTAGTATAAACAACAACCTTTCTTTTCTATAAATCCTACCCTCCATAGACCACTGGTACCCTCCGGACTAATTTCACCGATTATTTGACTGTTCATCGGCTTTCCTTGCTCAAAGGTTTGACCTTTGTTTCGGTTTTTCTCAGTTTTTACTTCTAAGAACATTAAAAACTACACTGTGAACCATAAAAAGGGCACCCTTTTTATTTTTGCAATAACTTGATCAAATGTTGAAAACCAAATTCACAATGCCTATGTAAGTGTCATAGCTTGTGTTCGAAGTGTCCGCCTTGGGCAGATACACAACAGCGAAGGCGTCTACACCACTCATCGACGGTCTCGTCAATTATGCGCTGTGGCATTGCAGACCATCATGCTTAAACCAATGGGTGCTTCAGCCTTCACTGTTGTGTATCTGCCGAAGGCGGACACTTCGAACACAAGTTATGACACTTGCGTAGGCACTGTGAATTTGAATGGTTTTGTTCAGCCTGTACGTTTTTATCATTAACACTATGGCTCCTGCTAACAGAACAGATTCACAAGTACATGCATAATTGAATGGCACTTTGTTTTCCTGCGGTAAAGTAACTACACTAAATAGGTGTGGTGAGCAGCATAACATAAATATGTTGCAAATTTTCTGAGCTACAATTCTGCCAAATATTGTAGAGTTTGGTCAACATTTGGCCAAGTTATTCCCAAAATAAAAGGGGTGCCCTTTTTTATGGTTCACAGTGTAGTACAAAACATACCAACAACATAGAGCATACATCTAATGTGAAAACACAGCCCGTCCGACTACCATTTCAGATTCGACAACAACGACATTTTGATCTGAGTGGAAGTTGACAGGTCTGTAAACAATAAACTACAAGCAAATTGCCATTACAGTCGTCAATGGTAAATTGCTGCTTTTCAGAATTTTCAATTATCTGCCGTCAAATTAGTGACGTTAAAAACTTTCCAGTTTATAAAACTATGTAAGGGTGTGATATGAATCGCCGACCGAAAACAGCAAAAATCATTTTGGGGCTGAACTGCTGCGGGCTAAATTTCAGACCACCAGACCGGCCCTTACAAGTCCAGCCATCCTGAATAATTATAAATGATGAATGATGTGGTTTTATGCTTGCTTCTGACGCATCGCATGTTACTCCTGAAGCCGGTAAACCGTGTTGTGAATCGTGGTAAAATTAGAATGACAACATTTAATCGCCTGACCCCCCTTTAGCGCACGTATCTGGGACCTATCTTTTATACAAGCCAAATTATAGCCAATTTCGTGTCCAAATACTAACTGCTGGTTACCATGGCTACAAGGGTTGGTCTGGGGCAAATTTGAATGACACCATTAAATTGCACGACCCCAAAAACCCATTTGCTGCAAACATCTTGCACGCATCTTTAACTGTGCTTAAGTTTGCATTTTGAAGTCTCCATAGCCCGCAATACAGATTTTCTAATTTTTTTGGGGAAAAGGGTAAATATAATTTTTTTACTTTCCAAACCATAAAAGGAAGTTTGCCAACAGTATGTGTCGTTTGAGCCATTAACAACAATCATTCCAACGAGCCAACCTGCAGTGATGCACATGGGACCTAAAAAAAGAAAAAAACAGATGCAAGACAGCGGAAATTTCATGCACGATCAGGGAAGACCACTTTCAGTTCAGTCCAGTTCAAATCACTCTTCAACAACAGCAGTCAGAGGTTGTCAGTGTAGGCTTCCTTGAAGAGATAAAGCTTGAGCCCAGCTTGAAACTGTCGGCGACTTACGGACGGAGACTGGAAATGTTACCTTTGTACCGAATGATCCCAAAATTTGCATGCGGGGTCGTTGCTGTGGACGCAATCAAATGTGCCAATTTTTCGAAAATTGGTTTAAGGGTTTTGGTGCTGCAGGACCCTGAAATGGCCTTTCATCTGAAAATGGCACTCGTTCATCGCCCTTACAACAGTGTCAGCACTACTGTGCAGCACTGTGATACTAGAGGGATAAAAAATGTGTGCTGCTGCAAAGTTTATATTTTGAGTAAGATCACACACAGTACAAACGCCGGCTAGAGTCGAAGACTGCGGTAACTTAACAATAAAACACGCAAGTTACATTTCCTAAAATGCCCCGTAATGAACAGGCTGCGAGCTGTACAGCGTAATGCTACAGCAGCATTGAACAATAATATTAATGGCTGAATACATCTGCTGACTGACAACAGTATAACACAATGCATAGCAGCAATTCATCTGAAACCTATGTACACCAGCTTTACATGTGCACAGCCGTATTTGTCAACGGGTCAGTGATCAGAGAAATCTCAATTTACGGACGAAAAAGTATCCCATTATGCTCAAATAAACAGTAGTATGCACTCATAAAATATAACGGACTGTACTGTTTTTGGATTTCATAGGGGGGGGGGGTCAAGAAATTCATGCAGGGGGTAAAGTTCCTCTAACCTCCCGGCAAATACAGCCGTGACTATATGTACAGGCTAAACGAGGCCACTGACATCACAAAACACATACCAGACGGACATACGGCTTGGCTCGCGCCCACAAAACAGCTGCGTATAAAAACCAAAAAGCACTCGGAAAGTCCAAACCTTCGACAAAATGAATTTTAATTCGTATTTGATAAAAAGTCTACAATGCAAGCATCTTTGTGTTGCAAGACGCCTGATGTTTTGTATTTTCAAAGTAACCCCATGTAGGTAGAGAACGTGTTTATCCCAGTGGTGATTGAGTTGACAGTTTTCCTCGAATGGGGACAGCATGCTGTAACTATGGGCGAGAAACACTGTAATGGTTGTGGGATGCCTTGCCCTCAGCATCAAAGGAGCATCTCTCCTGTGACAATGACAGTATTCCTGACTTGGAGATAACATGCTGCCACCACTGGCGGATCCAGACTCCCCAGTTGGGGGACACCCCTCCCCTCCCTTTCCCTTCTCCCCTTTCCCGTCCCTCTCCTTAGAAGTAGGCCCCCATAAGTACAGCTAGGGGGTCTGGGAGTGCTGTATTTGGTGCATTTTAGCCTTAACATCTGACATATGGTGACACCAATTTTACTAATTTTCCCGAGAATCAATTGACCACAGTGTATGCCATGGCCGGATTAGGGGGGGGGGGGGCGCATGGCCGGATTGCCCCCCCCCCCTGGATCCGCCACCGACTGCCACGGCAAAAACGTAAAGTTTTCAACAGAGCCGAGAACACTGCTATGGCAGTTGTCCTGCCGACGGACAGACAGACAGACAGATGGAGAGACAAACTAACAAACCAAGAAAAAAAACGCAACCACCTTGTGACCAACACGTCAACCTGGACTAAAAATATTACAATACTGTAAGTAGTTAAGTACAGCAGTGTATAAACTGTAACTGGATGCGTAGCTCTGTTCCCGGACTTAGATACGCATTCTGCACCACAGAGACTCTGTCATGAACTGACGATGGTGGAATCATTCAACAAGCAAGTCAAACAGCCGACAGCCTACAATAACGTCAGCTGGCCAGTCACTTTGTTGACGTCCTCGACTTTACCCATGATGCCTAGCACCGTCAGAGCACCAGGTGCCACCTGAACGCGAAACAACACTCCTTTAATTATTCCGAAATGCAACACTGAAATAAAACATGCAATGGTCATCTATCTGCCAACGTTCTAGTTTAAAGCTGACATCTTCAAAATGGTGTCTGTTGTGGATGTTGGAACTTTCTTTGAAAATGATAAATCGAATTGTACAAAAGGGCACACCTTGAAACTGAAGAAAGGTTGCGCGGCTACAGAACTGAAAGTCTGACTAAACAGGCGAGTCTTGAGCCCAGACTTAAAAGCTGACAGTGAATAGAGTGTGGCAGAGAGTTCCAAATGGTAGAAGCGATGCAGCGAAATGCACGTCTGGAGAAATTCATCCTGTGGAAGGGCACGCTGTAAAACGTCAGTAGGCCAGTCTCAGATCTGCTGTTCATGATGCCACAACACTCACTGACTTTTTGTCAGCCCTTAAGACTCATTTTTTCCACGTCAGCTTCGATATCAGTGACAGATTCTGCGTTATCTGTTTTCAGATCACTTACAATTTTTCACTTCTGACAAAGTAAGGTGCCCTTGCACGGCGTCAGCTAAAATGCCTTTCTTTTTACATTACACTAACACATGTTTAAATTACTAATGTGGCTTGGTCTGAAAGTTTAGCAGTGAAACTCCCATTGCCGTGTAGTTAGAGGTTATTTCGAAATCACACAACTAAATCAGGTACAGTGGTCACCACTTGAATGCAGAGCTTGGGATCACAGTAAAGGTGCAAACACATCTGCCACTGAAACAGCTCATGTTTAAATGCTATGCAGTTAAGCAAATTATACACTGATCTGGCATGAATGTAAGTGAAGTTGACGACACTGACAGATGCAGACAAACAGACAAAATACACAGCAACTGTCAACTAAACAAATGTACGGACTGACCCAGCTTAATGACCATGATGACCTATTTTCATTTAGTCATCCAGGTAAGGCAATTTTACCGTTTCTTTCATTGCTTTGGTTGGCCAACAAGAATGGCAAACCTCTCAAGATTCTCTTTGGGGACAAGGCCTAATGTGGATTAACTCTGGAAAAGACTGGTTAAAGGTCAATCAAAAATCTAATATTATAGTATAGTAATTTAATGCAAATTTTAATAACTGATTGGCAATCAGCTTCGTCTACTACTGTCTACTACTACATACATAAACAGAAAATTAACAAAAAAGCCAAAAAATGATAGGCACCAGTAAATTAGGAACATCTACAGAAACCGAAGAACATCTAAAAGCAAATCTCTATAATTCATTTTCAACATAAAATGTACTAAAATATAATAAGCACAAGCCCTTCAGTGTTCTGTACTTTTAAGCAAGTAAGTAAGTAGTTTATTGAACACGTGTCGGACTCATTTTACAACAACAGAACACATTACAAAAACCCTTAAAAATGCGAGACAAAAAACAATTAAAAAACGTGGATATCAGACAATAAAGCAGTCACATATATGCAACAGAATCTAAATATAATTGTACAGAGCTTGAACAACAAAATTCTCAGTACATGGACTCTGTGTCTGCTTTTTGGGCCAAGCTCGGCGCTAATGACCTAAACTGTGTTGATGTGCCGTTAAACCCTACTCACTCACTCACTCAGTACACAGGCCGCCTCATCTCACCTGCGTTTTGCCAGCGTCTTGAACAGAGAAGTTTGGCAGGCCAAGATTTCCTGCCTTCGTCGAAAGGTCCGTCAGCTGAACTGTGTTGTTGCCTTTCAGCACAATCTTCGACTCACTGTTAATGCATACGCACAGCAGAAAGAATTAACACGCAAAAACTGAAAGTGTGCAAAGGTACTATTAATAGCACACACAGAGACACACACACACACACAGACACACACTTTGTTTTTGTTCAACTGGCTCATTTTTCTGGAATTATACTAAAGAGTGGGCCAAATAAAAGTAAGCCCCAAACTGTTGTTCATATCTTCATCAAATATTGATCAAGAGAGCCAGCAAGATCAGCACAAGACTGCCCCGGCTGTTCAGACTGTTTGTCAGTTATCACCATGATACCCGTTGACGTACTTGGGACTGGGATGACAGGTGGTGTTAGAACACTAACAGCAGTCACCAGTTGCAACACTTTCGCTACGAGTGCCTCGATGCAAACACAGTAATTTAAATCACAGTAATTTAAACTAACAAATGGACATTACAATTACCACTTTTGACTTATGTTTAGCCAGTCAGTTTTCGGCACCATCAGCACTTCCGATTCACTCTAGTCTGCATGTGACTCTAGCGCTATACAAATTGTTTTTACTTACATACTTCCACAGAGCCACCCCAAAGTGATTAGTCCAGGTTGCCCAAATGGGAATTGCCGCAGCAGGGTTTTCCTCCTATCATCCACCTACCAGTGTAATTAATAGAGCTGTCGAACTAACGCGTTAATTAACGTGTTAAAGAATTATTCACAATTAAAAAAATTAATGGCGTTAAAGAAATTAATGCACATACATAAATTCTACGAAGTAGGAGTTCCAATATGCAATTGAACTGTGGTTATTTGATGATCGAATAATATTCAATTATTTATTATGTTGCGGTTGCAGCACTACTCCAATTTTCAGTTGACAAGCTAATAATTTCTATGCTAGTGATCACGTCATTTATTGCTTGCTGTCTGAAGTATTTGACTCGTTCACTGACAGCAACCTACAACATGAACTAGACCTGTCGAATTGACGTGTTAATTAATGCATCAATGTGCGATTAAAATAATAAATCACACGATTAACGAGATTAAAAAAATAATCGCTCAACAGCTCTAGTAATTAAATACTCAAGGAAAATGACCAGCACAACCACCACCGGCATGACCATCACAACCACCAACACGACCACCATGAATGTTGCCGAGTAGTATGGTCTTGGTCTTGAGATCGTGGTCTTGTTTACATGTGCGGTTATGCAGAAGAGAGTTACCCGAACTGTTCCCAGTACAGGAGCATTTCTCCAAAGCGTTGCTGTTCTTCAATGAGAAGACGATACAGACCGATGGCAGCATGTGCCACCTGACTAGCAGTTTTACCGATGCCCATAGTCAGCTCAGAGTTGACAACAAACACCATCTTATAGGCAGGACCATCCGCGAGATATTCCTCCACAACGTCCTCCTCCTCTGAGCTTGCATCACTCAGATCCAGCACCTGAGATATTCAGAAACACAAAACAATATAAACTGCTGTATAACATAAGCAATAAACTCACAGCTAGCCAGTGTAGTCGGGCAAATCAAAAAATCAAAGAAGAAGAACTACAAATATAAGCTACTAGCACTTGAAGTCTTGAAAAAATGTCCAAAATTCTGTAATGGCAGTATGCTCGGCAACGGCAGTCGACAGTTTTGATTTTTGTTTAATCGGCCAATTTTAGGGATGTACTGGATGTGATTTTTTACTATCCGGCTGGAACCAGAACTGGATAGTTCGGAACACGTTTCGAACTAACAAAATGGTGCCCGGTCGCTGGTCCAACTAACTACCAAAAACAACCCAGGTAATAATCTCTATTGTTTTCAATCTTCTCATTTATAAAATTTACAGATTCATGCAAGGAACAGTTTCAGACCGCTGCAAACTAAAGTTTAGCTAAGTTTATGGGCCACATCTGTGCACTACTATTATCCGGTTCAGATATCCGGTTTCTGGGAACAACTGGTCCGGAACCGGAACCGGATAGTAAAAAACAGCCGGATATCCGGCCATCCAGAACCGGATATCTGGTACATCCCTAGCCAATTTTCCCGGAAATACTCCAGGTCCAGGTTAGGCTGGGTCCCCCAAAAACAAACTCTATGGAATTGCTGAAGAATGATTTTTACAGGTCGGATGCCCTTCCTGTCCCTTCTCTCATAAATCCTGTCACCAGAGACTTCAGGGCTTTGATGCAATGAAGTTTATGCCGACAGAATTTACAAAATGATACTCAAGTGATACACTGACAGATGATGAATATGCAGTGTCAGATAATGAATATGCATGATAAATGTGATCATCGACATTCAACCAACAGTTAAAACAAGTGGAGAGATCATTTACATAAAGCCTACATAACACGCCTTCTACTGAGCTTTCTACATCTTACTGAAAACAGTAAACTTCATGCTCTTTGTTAATTCAACTATGCCATGCACAACATGCATTCACGGCATCATCAAATTTGCAAATTTAAACATTCCAACAAGAACAAAATGTGGCATAAAAATTACGACACAGAGTACATGAATAACTGAGTAAGTGTTGTTTGTCAGAACATTTCAACAAGTTGTACTTTTGATACCAATTACAAAATAATTTCCATGTAAATCTATGTTACACAGTTGACCATGATTCTGATCCAAACACTGAAGAGAGTAAAAAACATTTCTTAATATCATTTCTGACAAAATCCAACCTCGTCTTTCTTAGGCGTTCCCTCCATCTAGTTCTATTATCTCCGTTGTCTTATATCCACCACTGACCCGATCAGCATAATCTTTACGTAAAACAGAAACGATTACATTACTGTGAAAATGTTTCAGAAGAAATAATCAAATCTAATCTACCTCAGTGAACTCAGCATCAAGATTCTTGTCCTGGTTCTCAAATATCCAGGCAGCTGCCAGATCTGCATTATAATTGCCGGTGAAATAAAGGGCCTGAAAAACAATCACATAAAAACAACACTCAATAAAATATCATTGTAAAGAACAAATGCAACACTGCAAAAAGCTGTTGGCTGCAAGGATTAAATCAAGAAATTACAGTGGACACCCGCACAATAAACTGCACTCACGTCTCACATGGCCACCATTTAAAGTAATCAAACAGAAATGGATTGCACTTACATCATTTTCTGTGCACTATAATCGTATTTTTAAATTTAAGGGTGAAGGCATTAGGACAAAATGTGCAATTAACTGCAATTTCTCATAAATGTTTCAGTGCAGTAGTTTCTACAATTATTCCATCAGTCTGGCTATGCTAACTATATGTATTATAAGAAATCCTCATCAACTGTATAGAAAAATTAAAAAAAAAACATTCTGAAACACAAAGATTGTCAAAGAAGCATTTTTAAAGACAGAACATTCACATGATAAATTATCAACAACAGTCGACGAACAACTTAACCCTATTAAGGTGGAGAAAATTGATGAAAACTCTCCCTATGGCACTGCATACACTTTTTCACTGACTTGAATTCACTCAAGCTACACCGTATGTATATGGGAATGGTATGTGAAGACCTAGGTACATCCCAAGATAACCCCAAATACACCACTACAGAATGGTTTTCAGCGCCCGAGTTTATCTCAGAAACAACCACAAAGGGGTTAAATACCCTTGTTGCAGCATTTCGTGTTACACCTAAGGACACCAGCGCCTGGACAAGATCTTCTCTAGCAGTGAACGACCTTGCTGTTCTTCCTCCTCCAGCTCTTGTCCGAGTCTCGTCCGCACTCATTTCACTGCATACAGTTACGTGCTGGTGATCAACCTGCCAATCACACCACTTAACATAAACAAAACTTTCAGCCTTTCAGCTGTCGCATTATTCTACTGATTAAATTTCATTATTTACTAGTACAAAAAAGGAGAACTTTTGGTGATTGCTACATCTGTTTTTTACAGGCCGGATGACTGATGACAATGACTCCCTGCTATAATACTAATCACTTTACAGGACTGTATATCAGAGATGGAACCGGGTCTCTGGGTCACAGGTCACTGATTTTGGCCAGGTTGGGTTGGGTCACGGGTCAGTGTGTTTGACCCGGTTTTGAGTTTTAACATGCGGATTGCACGTTTATCGTGGCGTTGTTTCTACCATCTCGGCAAACTAATATTCGCGGTTTCAGTTCAGTTCCCGTCACAGCACTATTGGTTTACTTATTTCAGTTAGTGCCTGTAATATTTACGTGCTGATTGTCCTTGTGATGTCACGACGTTTCTTGATTTGACGTCATTTAGACTACTGACCGGGTTGGGTCGGGGTCAAAAATCCAGATCCAGTTCCATCTCTGCTGTATATTACCACATAATAATTTTGGTCTAGTCTCTAAAACTACCACGATCGATCACGACTTGCAGATACAGTGTTTACCACGGTCTTACCCAACACGAAACGCATGATTCATAATTTCATTGACATGTTTGCGTATAGGACTACTGGCCTCGATCTGTATGAGCTCTGTTCTGTCGTATTCACGTAACTGCTAGTAAACACTGAGTAATAGGCCTACACGTAAGCTTATGAACGTTGGGCTTGGGCTCACGTAAACTGAACTCTTCTTGATTCATCGCTTTTCCTTTCATTGCTTTTGACCTAAATCCAAGCCATGTGCTGACAAAATTCATATAGCCTACCTGTACGCACGTTTAGTTATTCGTTGTTTTTGTTGAGTATTGGTACACTTGATTCACCACCGCCAGAATTCACTGACGCTGCCGCCAGCCGGATTTATCATGGCATGCCGGTGCGCCAGCCAGATTTGACCGCAGCCAGCCGAAAAAGTGACGGCTGAGGGGTCTACTACCTTGTACCATTTCAGAGATATGAGACTTGAAGAAGAATTAACAATTTTCCACAGGCCACTCTCATTTAACACCCTCACTCCGGACGAACCCTTCAAATTTCTGGAAGAATCTCAATCTTAATCTTAATTTGCTGAGACTAGAGTCCTGGGGCTATCCATCGGTGAAAATTTTGTGATCCTAGCTTGCATCATTTTGACACAACACCAGCATCTGACAGACAGGCAGACACACAGGCAGACACACAGGCAGACAGACAGACAGGCAGACACACAGGCAGACAGACAGGCAGACACACAGGCAGACACACAGGCAGACAGACATGCCGATTATAGCTACTACAGTGCTATGCTGATGTACTGTAAAAATTGAATTGACACAGTTGACCAATACAGAAGTTAGCTCAGCAACTTGTTAATGTTAACAATCAACCCGTTGGGGGTGATTGGGGCTTCTTGTAGTCTTGACCCTGTATGGCCCCATGCACTATCATACGTTTAGCTATAACTATTATATTGCCACCTATTCAGTCAAAATAACCACAATTGTGTCGGAAACTCAGTTACGCCCAACCCAAAGATTTACTGCAAATAACTGCTGACAGGGGCAGTTCTAGCCCAAAAATTCTAGGGGGCATTGCCCCCCCCCCTCAGCTCCTTCATCACCGAGTCCATTTTTTCCGTTCTCCAAAATCTAAAAAATACAAACTTTATATAAGCCTACGTTTGAAATCTATGATTATGGTTGCCAATTCTGTAATGGGTGAACCCGAGACCTGTAGAAACAAGGCCCGATGGGCCTAGAGTGGGGGTGGGATTCTTGGGAGGGGAGTACCGAGCCCCCTCCCCGTCAGCTAGGGTGTCTGGGGGAGCACTGTAAGCTCCTTTAGCGGGGTCCAGGGCAGAGCCCCGGTAAATTTACATTTTGGAACATTTTGGGACCTCAAAAATCACGTCAGAACGGTCAGCTAGCTTTTGAATCTGTGGAGGCAACAAGTGAATCTGGGGGAGGGCATGTGCCCCCTGCCCCAACGTAGATCCGCCCCTGACTGCTGACACTGTACAACATAAAACTATAAAAATAGGAACCTTATTTTCAGTAGTGATAATATATGTGCCTCGTTAGGTCTTTGGTAAAACTCCCAAATTACAAGGCACATGTTGCAGGTTCAAATCCCACTAATCATCATCATCATCATCATCATCACTTTAATAAAACAGATTGACAAAATGCAATCATACAATAAATCGTACAGTAAACATGAGCTAATAAATGTCTTTAAAAAGCATTCTGTTGATGTAGTTTCTGCTATCAGTCTTAACAGTTAATGAGAAAGAATGTGAACGTGTTCAAAGATTGTACGTGTGATCAGTTTTGTCAGGTAAAAGTTTATACAGAACG
>Ga0209679_1000583_pt1 | contig 13548 bp, 12 predicted proteins | sample WorMetHEROISLAND_4_FD_187408 | JGI IMG/M metagenome (GOLD analysis project Ga0209679, IMG submission 187408) | Marine gutless worms symbiont microbial communities from Max Planck institute for Marine Microbiology, Germany - Olavius sp. 2 HERON... ...
GCCCACACACACACACACACACACACACACACACACACACACACACAGACACGTTCCATATTGCCCGCATTCCTTCGCTGCTGCCGTCTTCGGGTAAGTGTCAACATTGTGACATATCGTGGCGACTAAGCCGAACATTGTGTCGTTGTATGCAGTCCTAGCAACGCATCCTTAGATACGTGGCTAACAATGCGTTGCAACTATGGCCCCGCCTCTCCACCGACAAGCAATCACGTGCCTTATGCGTGAGATACAGGTCCACTATGTACTGTTCCAAGCATGCCATCGTCAGCCAATTCTATATATAAGTCAGTCCTTCACACGTCGCCCTTGTGAACGTTTCTACGAACATGAACAACGACGACGACGACGACGAGCGACTGCTGAACCAGGCACTCGACGATGCCGAACTACTGTTCTGCGCTGACGATGACGACGAGCTCGTTAGAATGGTCGACGAACTCGACAGCGATCAACAGCAGCAGCAGCAGCTGCAGCAGACGATTAGACCGGGTCAGTCGCATTTCAGTAGTTTTTCGTATTTGTCTTATTACATGAAATTTTGTATACAAGTAGTCCATCTTATTTGCAGCTACAGCTAAACATTATACATAGAAAGAAACCGTACTTACTCGCTTCAATTTCAGTAATCTTAGCGACCAATGCAAATTTTGTACACAGTAGAAGTCTTGGTATTCGTCTGTCCATCCGCCTGTCAGTCTGTCTCCACACTCATATGCTATCACTTCTATACGATAGCAATTACTTTATTCCATCATCGACAATAATGGTCTAATAATAACAAAGACAATGATGCTGACGATTGCAGATAATCCATGCTCTGTGTGTCGTGGAGAGGCGACTACGAGCGACGCACGATGTCAGTGTACAGCTTCGACCGTCAACATCGACAGTTCATCCGCATTAAATCATCGGACTCGCTGCGTCAACTGTGGAGTTCTGTCAACTACGTCGCCTTTATGCGCTCGCTGTGACGCACTACCACGCTGTCGGAGATGCAAGCGTCATTTGCCGAGACAGTACTTTCGACAGCTCGACAGTCGCGATGACGACGACGACGACGACGACGACGACGATGGCGGCGGCGACGACGAAAGATCGCATCTGTGTCATGCATGTGACAGAAGACGTGGTAGACCGACCGTTCGCAGATCAACCGACAGCATCGTGACGGAAATCAACATCCCGTTGGGAGATGCTGCGTACAATTCCTTTGACACTTTCGTGGCAGCGCACCAGGATCAACTGCGACAATACGTCGAAGAATACCGACAACTGCATAGGTATGTTATACTGCTTTGCTCTGGAACTGTCACACTCACACCTGACATGAATTTAGTAATTACATCGATATCCCTGACACGCTCGCTGCTAGCATTCAGACGAGTCGACCGCGCTTTTTTTTCACACTGCCATGTCATATTTACTTAACAATTAGCCTGCCCCTGTCACTGCACTCATACAGCAATTAGTGACAGTCATACTGGAGGGGGGGACTTATTGTGCAAACGGTGTCATACAGTGTAGCAACAACTGCTACAACAAGCCCCTAATAGAAATTACACAGTAAATTATAAATTTCTCTCGCCTGTAAAGTTCTCAGAACCAACCAACCTGACTATCAATAGAGCTTCGTTTCTGTTCAGTCTGTATGCAGAATCCGCTTCTCATCCACTGTTACCCCAGCTCGTTAGTCCAGTTCTTGTTCATTCAAAATCACCAACCACTCTTTTAGATATGCATCATCTTACCTGCGGCTTCGGCGTCCAGTCCACATTAAACTCTTGTATCATATTGTTATTGTCGTAACTTAGACTGGAAATAGTTTCTATAACCTGAATGACAGTTTCATAAATAGAGAGTCTGACAACGCTATGACAACGATAATACCGCATGGGTGTGGTGTACGTTTCTAAATTATAATCTTTCATTGTGAATCTGCCATTAGAATGGTAAATTGTAACCGAGCAATAGGGCGTGTAAGTTCCGTTACGTTAATATATGAAAATAAGTCTTGAAACCGAACTGTCGGTGAACTGGCTTGATCTTGACGCTGATTGGTTGTTTTTATTTATAAAATTGCTTGCAATAATTGAGGTAATATGTTATAATTATACAGTAGAATAATTTTTACGATGCTTTTGTACTGGGCTATATGCTATTTGTACATTTAAAGCGTCCGGCGTGCGAGATTTTTATCACATAAACATGAAAATTAGGTGGGATACTCTCGACCCTTACGTCAGCCCTTGCAAAGTACTTCGTAATAATATTGTTAGCGTTAATTAGGGTAATATACGATAATATACTATAATATAATATTTTAGGTAGCTAACCGCGCGATCGCGCGAACTTAATACTGTCATAATATAACTTTTATCCAATTTTAATTCTCCATCCCGGCTTGTGGCATATTGTTTCTTCACCGAAAAACGAAAATGGTGGTGTAAAAGTAGATCGAGGATAAATAATCTTTATTTACTGACGCCTCCCCCTATACGGACTCGTAACTCGAAAGCAAAAATGTATAGAAACATCGAAATTGAAAATATGTAAACGACTGCTCGCATACTATACCGATAACAGCCTATGCTTTATATTTAAAAATCGAATTTAATTTCTCGCGTATGCACACACGAAGTGATGTGTGTGTGTGTGTGTGTGTGTGTGTGTGTGCGTGCGCGCACGCGTAGAAGTATTCGTGTCCACATCCACGCTGATGCCGAATTCACCCGACAGACTCCCGAAGATCAGGAGATGAGGGTCATGGGATATTTCAGTACAACCCCAGTAGAAGTCACATCCGGTCACGAGTTAGATCTTGCCGCTGTCCCTACGCAGCTCTCATCAGCCGTCGAAAACTGGAATTCTAGAGGATCGGGATTTGTTTTAGATCGAATAACAAAATTCGTGGTCTGCATAACTAAATTTCGGCCGATGCATGGAGGGTCATCGTATTTTGAAGCGCCTGAATACATCAAGAAGAAGAAGTGCATTTTGAATATAAAGAACTATGATCAGAAATGTTTTTTGTGGTCCATACTCGCGTCTCTGTATCCCCTGAAGCAAAATGCAGGAGAAGTAAGTAAATACCAACCTCTGGAAAGGACTCTGAACGTGCAAGACCTGAAATTTCCACTTCAGCCGAAGCAAGCAGCAGTCTTCGAGAAAAACAATCCGACGATTTCGGTTAATATTTATTCATTGGGGGAGGAGAATGGTGAAATTTGCGTGGAATATTTGAGCCGAGAGAAGGGGCGGAAGTCTCACGTAAATCTACTGCTGCTGAGTCACGAAGTAACTGGGCAACGCCACTACACGTGCATCAGAAGCATGTCTCGCCTGGTCGCTGGTCGTACGAAATGCAGCAATCGTGGTCACGTATGCTGCAGCTGTCTGCACGTATTTTCACGTGCAGATCTTCTACAACAGCACGAGCCGCTGTGTGTTCGACATCCTCCTCAGATGGTCAGATATCCAAATCCGCAAAATGAGGACGAGTGCACGGTGAAATTTCGTGCTCGCAAGAAGCAGCATCGCGTACCGTTCTATCTCGTTTGTGACTTCGAATGTTTTTTACAGCCTGCTGCTGCTGGCGACAACGACGACGACGACGACGACGACAATGATGATACTGCTGCCACTGCCACCAATGTCGTAGATCGTCATAAAGTCTGCGGCTTCGCATGCTACAGGGTAACCGAATACGAGCAGCATCGAACGGATCCAACCCTTTATAGCGGTGATGACGTCATGACGAAGTTCTTTGAGCACGTGATGAGCGAGAATCGTGAAATTTCCAAGATCCTCGGCGAGAACGTTCCGATGTTGCCGATGAGCGACGACGAAAGAGCCCTGTACGACGCGGCAAAGCACTGTCATAACTGCGGCGAAGAGTTCACGAGGACAAATCAGCAGAAAAAATGCCGACATCATGATCACATTTCAGGGCGTTTTCTGTTTCCGGCTTGCAACAGCTGCAATCTGCAGCTTAAAATGACTGCAACGAGTCGTCGGCGACAGGACGACAACGACGATTATGACGAGGACCACGACGACGACGACGACGACGACGACGACGACGACGACTATGACGATGACGCTAACAAGAAGACAGGTAGTAAGAGGAAGAGGGGGGAGGCGCAGAGGAAGTCAAATAAACGTCAAGGACACGATAACGTCAATGACAGTCAATTTGTCCTTAATTGTGTGTTTCATAACTTAAAAAATTACGATGGGCACATGATAATCAAGAACTTTGAAAAGAAGTACCTTCAGTTCGAACACAAGTCTGGCAAAATTTCATATAGGGACGTAGACGTTATTGCAATCAACAGCGAGAAATACATGACCTTCAAAATTGACAATATTCGTTTTATTGACTCATTTCAATTTCTGTCCACCTCCTTAGACAATCTTGTCTCACTGTTGCTGAAAGACGGTAAAGAAAGCTTTCGTCACACGACCAAATATCTGGGGAATGATGAGATAGTGTTTTATAAGGGGGTCTACCCTTACTCATACATGACGGACAGACGACGATTCGACGAGACTGAATTACCGCCGATCGACTGTTTCTACGACACCTTGAACGACGAGCCGCTCGATCCGAAGGACTATGAACGTGCGCAGCGTACATGGAAGCATTTCGGCATCACAACTCTCCGCGGCTATCACGATCACTACCTACTCTCAGACGTTCTGCTACTCGCCGACGTTTTCGAGAACTTCCGGAATTCTGTTTACGCGCAGCACCAAATCGACTGCCTCCACTTCTTCACGCTTCCATCACTGTCGTGGGCCGCCGCTCTGAAGCTCACCGGGGTGAAACTCGATCTCTTGACTGATCCGGCTGCATACTTGATGGTTGAAAATAGTATGCGCGGAGGCATCGCGACGATTTCCAACAGGTACGCATCGGCGAATAATCCTCTTCTCGGCGATTACGACGACCAGCAACCGACGAGCTATATTACGTATCTTGACGCGAACAATCTATACGGAGCGGCCATGATCGAGCCGCTGCCCGTAGGAAAATTTCGTTTCTTAGACGACGATGAGCTCAAAGTCTTCCAGCTGGATCAAGTCGCCGCCGACTCGGACACGGGCTACATCATTGAATGCGACCTCGAATACCCGGAAGCGCTGCATTCGATGCACAGCGACTATCCGCTGGCGCCCGAGCATCTGACAGTTACAGAAGACATGCTGAGTCCATTCTCGCTGTCCTTCATCGATGCACATTGGCGACCACAGAACAAACTAGTGCCGAACCTGTGCAACAAGACCAAGTATGTCTGTCACTACAGAAATTTGCAATTCTATGTCGAACAAGGCTTGAAAGTAACGCGAATCCACCGAATTCTGTCGTTCGAGCAATCGCCATTTCTGAAGCCTTGGATTGATTACTGCACCGCACAGCGAATGCGAGCAACCTCAGAGTTCCAGTCCGATCTTGCGAAACTAATGGCCAATGCGACATTCGGCAAGACGATGGAGCAAGTGAGAAACCGCCAGAACATTCGCATCATTGCCGATACCGACAAACTGACGAAGGCAGTCAGCAAGGTGAGCTTTCGTCAGTCGGAGATCATTAACGAGGATCTAGTCCTGGTGAAAGCCGCACGTCAGCGAGTCACACTCAACAAGCCGATTTCTGTCGGCTTTGCCGTCTTAGAGCTGTCGAAACTTATAATGTATAAGTTCTATTACGGTCATTTGAAGGCAAAATACGGAGACAGATGTCGATTGCTATTTACAGACACCGATTCACTTTGCTGTCATATCGAAACGGACGATCTGTATGGTGACATGGCGAGCGACATGGATCTGTACGACACCAGCAACTTCGACGAAGCACATCCGCAATATTCAGTTGCAAACCGCAAAGTCTTGGGTAAATTTAAAAGTGAAACAGGGTCGGTACCGCCTAAAGAATTTGTTGGACTTCGTGCTAAGATGTATTCCCTGAGCGTTCCAGGAAAGCCAAAACATGACAAAATCAGGGTGAAAGGCATCAAGAGGTCATACGTGAAGCAGAATGTGCGTCATCAGCAATTCCTGCGGACACTGAGAACTTTGGTCGGGACAAAGAGCAAATTCCGGGCATTCAGGTCCAGGCGCCACACAGTCGAAACGATCGAAGTCAGCAAAACATGTCTGAACGCCTTCGACGACAAGCGGTTTATCCTAGGCGACGGTATGCGTACTCTGGCCTACGGACACAGAGACATTGCCGCTGCTGCCGCCGTCGCCACCGACGCCGTCTCCGAGCAACGTGTGGAATGAATGACGATTTGTCGCCATTCAATATATTGTCGCCGCCGCTGCCGCCGCCGTCGCCGCCGCCGTCTCCAAGCAACCTGTAATCAATAACTCAGTCTGCCTTTCTATATAAATTACAGCAGCGTCGACGTTCCGTGTACAGTGTATGTGTCTGGCAGAGCAAGAGAAGCAGTCGCAGTAGTAGAAACGACCTCGGGAATTATGAACAACGACAACGGAAATGGCAACATCAGCAGCAGCAGCAGCAGCAGCAGCAGCAAGAACGTCGCCACTTCGACAGCGAAGATGTACAGCTTGAGCGGGAGTCGCGACGTCATCGTCGGCCGTCGCAGCGTCGTCATCAGCGACGAAACGACCAAGAAGTTCGTCAACTTATCTCTGCAGCGCTGGGCCAAGCTGCGCGAGTTGACGCCAGACGTCGACACTGCAGTCGAGAGAATTGTGAAAAACGAAAAAGGCGTATTCTACCGTCGTCACCTCGGCGCCACGTGGTTTGTCACGGTCCGGTCCGGCGTGTGGTGCATCGATATTCGCAAGCATTTCAACTGTCCGCCGTCAGACTCCCGCGACGGCGACGACCTCTTAGTCATCGACGACGACGACGACGACAGAAGCGAGGGCAGCGTCGGCGGTGGCGGCGACGTCGTCGACAGACTCGACTTGAAGCCGACACGTGTTGGTCTCGGGCTCCGAATTCGAGAATGGAGAGCATTGAAAGAGATCGCATCGATTATCGAGTCGACTCGTCTGGACATCGCCAACGCTACATCGTGCTTTCACCCAGGCCAGAACGGTAATGAGACAAATTATTGCGAAATTGTTCAGAGTTGATGACAGTTCATTTGTAGTCACTGAAATTTGTAAAATTGGTTACATATAGATAGAATACCGTTGTCATACTTTATAACAGAAGTTAATATTTACAGGCTAAGGATTTTTAAATAGCAGCAGTACTACTAATGCTGCGATGAGCTATTTGTGCGATGTTGTATAGTTTTATTTTGTCTTCTTCTTCTTCTTCTTCTTCTTCTTCTTCTTTAGCCTCTATTCTGTATATGACCATTTCTGTTATTTTGCTTTGTTGTCAGTTGCACGACAGAAAAAAATAAACTTCATATTGAAAATTAACCCTTCCCCTCCCTCCCTTCCAGGGGGTGGGGAGGGGTGGGGAGGGGTGGCGGCGGCGGCGGCGGCGGCAGCGCGCAAAGCGCGCTTGCCAGTGTGCTAGCTTCTATCGATTTGTAGGTATGTATATATAAAAAAAAAATTCGTTTGTACGTTGCAGAAGCGCTGGCGTGTCCAGAATGTGGGGTTTTCGATACATTCATCATGTGAGGCGTCGACATGGACCACCTGCTGCTGATGCTGATGCTAACGACGACGACGACGACGACGACGACGACGACGATGCACTTTAGTTGAACTTTATATGCGTAAATGATTATAATATATCTGTCTCGTATAAGTTGATTTGTATTCATGAAACCTGTCGTACTGCTAGTAACGTTTGAGACTGCTCTGGAGGACACAGTAGCAGTTTAGATGGACTTTGTAAATAATTGAAGCTGCTGCCGATGAAGTAGATTGTAATAATGAAGGTTATTGTATAAAGATCGTAATGCTCCCCCCTCGCAATATAATGATGGCAACAAGACAATGTATTGGATATTCTGTCGGTGGACTTTGTAAATAACGTTTATTGTAATTTGTTCGTTTTTAGTTGGACTCTGTCTCTGTATAAAATTATAATCATATCTGTTTCGTTTAATTTGATTAATTTGTATTCATGAAAGCTGACGTGCTGCTAATAACGTTCGAGACTGCTATGAAGTATAGAGTATCAGTTTAGTTGATCATGATGGACTTTGTAAATAATTGAAGCTTCTGCTGCTGCTGCTGATGATGATGATGATGATGATGATGACGATGAAGATTATTGTATAAAGACTGTTTTAACATCTCGCAAAATAACAATCGTGACAAGACAATTTATTGGATATTCTGTTGCTGGACTCTGTAAATAACGTTTAATATAATTTGTTTCTTTTTCCTGCTGCTGTTTATCACTTGTATTAAATATTTTATCATCTGTAAATTTGTTTTTCCTACACTTAGGCCTACTAGTCAAAAAAAAACAACAACAAGTACAATCTCAGCAAGACATTCTAATACAGTTAACATAATATGCATTGCGATAGGCTATACTAATGATACTACTACTACTACTACTACTACTACTATAACTAGACCTACTAGTACGACAAAGACGAGGACGCTGTAAGTCAGTCGCAGAGAAATCCGTGCACTAGAACATCATTGAAACCAGTATCGTTAGTGAAGCTCTTTACAATTTTAAACATGTCTATTCCAGCACTTCTCAGCATGCAATAGTATACGCAGTAATATCCGCACATGCTACTAGTTATACTCTGCAGTTGTCTCTCGTTGAACGACCAGTAGTTCCAGCAGTTAACGTTCATATAGGCCTCGAAGACAGGAGGCGGACGTCGGCCGAAAGAGTCGAAAAATTCCCCACGATGTCCGGTAGAGTCGACGTATATCGCAATCCAGTGTTCTCCAGCCTCGTAGGACGGATCGGTATTGACGATCATTAGTCGCGGTTGTCCGTCACCCGTCGACATCGGCGGCGGTAGAGTGTCACAGCTGAACGTTCCACGGTAGTAGGGCGTACCGTTCATTAGTCGATCGATGTCTCGAGTATTCATCTTCACGAAGCAAAGTCGTAGACAATATTTCGATCTCGATCGACCTCGATAAGGCTGTCGAATTCAGCATAGACGACTGCTGTCACTGCACCGGGCAGTGCGTTCGCGAACTTGAGCACGAGACGTACGTTTCCTTGGCGAATCAGATTGAAGTGATCGTTTTCAGCTAAATCCGGTGATAGGTCGTATACGTAGAGTGAATAGCCTCTAGCGTAGTCTTCGCGCGAGATGTAGTTGCCTTCGTCTCTATTTATCTTGTTCGTGCCGCTAAACAGAGACATGTAGGCGTCGACGTACTGACGATTGGCAAAGTCCGGTCGGAGAACGCGAACAGACTGAGCCTGCTGTCCATCCAGATACACGGCGATTTCGTTCAAGTCGAAGTGCTGAAAATTGTACGGATTACGTCGAATCGCCCCGTTGAACGACTCCACATCGACCAGTCCGACAACGATTCGTGCCGGCAACTGACCGGAGAACAGCTTTTCGATACTGACGTCAAGAAAACCGGCTGGAATCGTGAAAGTCTTGCAGACGACTCGTTTCAACGGATACTTGGCCGTGCCGCGTTCCAGAGCTTTGGCGTGTGCGAGAAATACGGACGGTGACAGTTTGACTTTACGAACGTGTAGCTCTGCGCCAACGATGCGAATAGCGAAATTAACGTCGGCGGCACCGATCAGACAGAATTCCTTCTTGCTTCTCGTCAGCTTGATCTTGACGCTGACTTCGTTCAGCATATAACGATCCTGGAAGAAGATGTCGGCATGCAGTCGTCCCATGAGGTCGACAGTTCGACTACGTGCCGTCGTCGCACGTCTCGTAGAGAATCCGGTGTTCGCAGTGTCGTCTACCGCAATGCTATCGAATTTTCCAGCGTCGTCTGCATAGAATAGGGAGGCGCTCAACTGCGAGCGTTTTGCATCGCTTCCGTAGCTCAGTAGTGCTTCCAGAATTGCTCGATATGGATAGGTATTCATAGATGCGGTTATCTGTGTACCGTTCAACCAGATGTCAACTTGTGAGAATAGGCCATGTAGGAAATAGTTTGTCGGTGCCACCACGTCGTCTGCATGTAGATCGGTACCGTCGACTCGCGTCAACTTGACTTTCAGATATAAAAACGTGTTTGCGAGATCTATGTAGTCGTCGCCAGTGCCTCCGATTTCAAACTCTATAGGCGTGTCATCGGCAAGTGACGTAAGTGGGTGATAGTCGCAAAACGTCGACATTTCTATGCTGGTCTGGGTCGGTGGAATCGTGAATAGATCTAATTCAGACTTTGCACATTCACATGAATTCTCGTGTACGAACGCCATATTCGTCGAAGTCGCCGTCAATATCCGAATATGTCAGAATACGATGTATTTCTTTTCCTCTTCTTCTTCTTCTTCTTCTTATTTTTTTTCTTCTTCTTCGTCTTCTTCTTCTTACTCGTCGTCCTCTGAGCCGACACGCTCCTACTACGCTTCCTCCGAACGATGCGTAAACCGTCTCCCGTCTGCCACGAAATGTTCTGCGCTGCCGTTTTTATACCTTCAGGCAAGCGACGCTTTACCGACTCGCCGATTTTCTGTCCTCGCATGACGTCGTCGGCCACATGAAGTCCGGTCTTTATGGCATTAGTGGCAAAATTCCGTGCATTTGCACGTAGAAACGGTAAGACCCGACGAAATAGTCCGCTCAAGACTGATCCTATGCCATGACCGCGTTGACGCGATGCGCCGATGAATGCCGGGATTTCGCCGCCAGTCTGAGGTTGCTGCTGACGCGTGTAATAATCGACGTACTGATCGTGGCTAGCGTCGCAGCAAAACAGTTTCCGTCTCGACATTTTCCGTCTACTCTATTCTTCGCCTATTTGCTGTCGGCAAAAAGTACGGATTCCTACTGCGCCGGAAGTGCAGTGTCACGATCGCCTTTCCACTCTCGAATGGCACCAAACGTCCGGTGTCGTCCCTTATATTTATTTCGATCGAGTCAAAGTAGCATCTCTGCAGCGGCACGTATATCGGAGTGTGGTAGGTTTTCTGAATAATGTCGCCGTATCGACCTTCGACGTTCAAAGTTCGCAGAAGTGGTACCGTCGTGTTGCCGACGATGCTTTCACGAACCACATCACAGTAGACAAACATTGTGGCGAATGAACGATTGATGTCGGCTGCAAAAGTGCTGACGTATTCGTTTCCACCAAGAAACTTGCGATTTTCAAATCCCAGCGTCTGAGCGAGTGTCTTTGAGATTTTGAGATTAACATTTTGCGGCAGTCGAATGAAAACTTTCTGAGTTCTGCGAACCACTCCGAATTCCACTCCGTCGACGTACCTATAGACCATGGTATTGTTGTCATCCTTGTCTAAAATGTCCACAACGAAGCTCACTGTGTCTTCTATGCTGTCGTCATCGTAATCTGTTTGTAACTCGACGAGATTTGTGTGCACCATCGGAAACGTCTTAATCGCAATGGCGTCGAGCATTTCCGCCACGTTTTCGTAGTATCCTTCCGGAACCCAAAACCGATTCGTGACATTGTGTTCGCTATTCGTTACGTAGCCATAACACTGTCTGGCTAGAACGTTGTACCACGTTCGCGGATATATTATCTCGCTGATTCCAACTTCCCATTCGCTGTCGAATTCCAAGGGTTTAGGTAGACGGGTGATATATTTGGCGATCGTATTCGTCGGATAGATATCCATGCTGGCGTTGCTCGGTAGTGTCATGTAAAACTGCGACATGTTCGAGTTCCGTCTTTTCCTCGCCTATCGACAGTTCTTTGTCTTCTCGATGAGGACGACGACGACGATGGCTGGTGAGACGATAGTAACGTACGAATTGCCGTATACAACCGATCAGTCTGTCGGAGGAAACAAACAGCAGGCAGACGACGACTAGCCCGAGTGCAGCCGCTAGTTCACACAGAAGGACAAACGATGCAACGGCGCGATCGTCGTCGTTGCCCAGCAGCAGCGACGACAGCAGTGCAGACAGCGACGGCGATGACAGACACGATTCGGGGTGACTAAGTACGGCGGTGGCGACGTCGACGTTGACGGCGGCGATCATCGATTGATTCGACGGCATCGGTCCAAGAATCGAACGACTTTGGATATCCACGCCAGCGAACGTAGTATTCTAGTCGACCGTCTGATTTGCGTCTGCGAGTCTTCAGTATCTTTTCGACGGCGTAGAAGTGATCGTTCGTCGGTTCGGTAACTTTCTGTAGCTCCTGCTCGTAGAATCTTCCTTTTATAGGTTCGTCGGCAGTATCGACTATCGAGTACGTCACTGGCTGTGTCGCGTGACGGGTGACGACTCTGAACAGTTCTTCGGACCAATTACCGACATAGGCTTTGCGAAAGACACGACGTCGAACGCTGATGCGCACCGTGTCGCCGACATTCAGTTTCCACGTAAACTTTTTCGGTTTCGGAGGATAGAGTCGCGCTCGTACGTCTTCCTCGTTGTCGGCGTTGACCTGCGACGGCGTCATACCGATAGATCTGTGATACGTATTGTTGTAGGCGTGGACGATGTCGTCGATAGAGTCCAGATATCGGCGTGTGTTTGCGTGAGTGAAATAGCGATATATGCGCTCTTTCAACGTTCGATTGAAACGTTCGACCACTGCCGCCTTGATGTCGTCATTCTCACTCGTGTAGAAATGAATGCTGTTTCTCGACAGCATAGACTGAAACGTAGCATTCATATATTCCGTACCTTTGTCCGTTTGAAGGAGCCGACATTTACGAACAGAGAGTATACGTCTCTCGAACGCTTCCGTCACCTCGCGTCCGCTCTTCGTTCGCAGCGGAATGGCCCATGCAAATTTACTAAATACATCGATGCAGGTTAGAATGTAACGATATGAATCGTTGTGCGACGATACGTTTGTCATGTCGCATATGTCAGCTTGAAACAGATCGTCGATGCCTTTCGAATATGTCTTGCGTCTTGGAAAGCGATATCGTGTCGGTCTGTGCATCGTGTAGACATCTTGACCGGACAGAAATCGTCTGATGACCTTTCTGTCGACAGTCGACGGAACGTGGCGTTTCAGAATATTCTCACTACCTGCCAAAGTCCCCGGTTGATGTCGATGACCGTAGAAGACTCGTTCCACCGCTCTTTTCTTTCGCAATGGTCGTTGTCGTCGTTTCGCTGGCATATTTCGTGTTCGCCCTGTCGCTGCTAATAATCCAACCACCTACGTCCCAGTCTCTCACTCCTTCGTGGCAAGATGTGAGTCGGTGATGGCGACGATGACGTTTTCCTCTTCTTCTTTTTCTTTTTCTGCTGCTCCTTTGCTGCTGTTGCTGCTGCTGCCACTGCCGCTTTCTGTTTTTTCTTCGTCTTCTTCCTTCCTTCGTCCGGTGACGGTGACGCTTTTCTTTGTAGCGGTGGTAACTGTAGAGGATTTATAGTCACCGCAGACTCCGTTAACGGTGCAGTGTTAGTGATTCTGAGATATCTGTCGAGCGCCTGCCGGTAGAGTTTCGCCTTTACGTCGTCCGAA
>Ga0209679_1000584_pt1 | contig 13537 bp, 7 predicted proteins | sample WorMetHEROISLAND_4_FD_187408 | JGI IMG/M metagenome (GOLD analysis project Ga0209679, IMG submission 187408) | Marine gutless worms symbiont microbial communities from Max Planck institute for Marine Microbiology, Germany - Olavius sp. 2 HERON... ...
TGGGAGGTACTGGATGTTGGTTACTCCGTGACGGACCTTTCACCTACAACGATTTCGTCTCCGTGCTGGTTGCCACCAAAGATAACCAACACGCCCCGGTCTGCGTCAGCACATTTGATGATGGCAGGTGGACCAAACTTGCCCAAGCCGTTCCTGGTCTTGAAGTGGTACTCAATCCAGAAGGCAAGTTACCCAGTCCGCCGGAAAGCTTCATTGAGAGTCTTTCTCGGCGCGTCGGTGTTATTGAAGGTGGAACGCTGCTTGGAGAAACGGAAACGGTTGGCTCAATGGCTTTCGCTCGTCCAACCGTGTACATCTTTCCTGGAGGTGACGGCGCCAGCTCATTGTTCTTTGGAATCCGAGACCTGAGCGTCATTTGTGACGCGGGTGTCGGTCGTCGTCCAGCTTTCTGGGACTTTGCGCGCCACTTAAGCCACGTGGATGTGTTAATTGGCAGCCATTCCGGCGCCAACAACATCTTCGGACTGAGAACGTTTATTGAGCGGCAGTGCAGCAGCGAGCTGCAGCTGTTGCCGAAGCTCGGCCATGTCATCTTCAACGGCTCACCAGATGCGGCGACCACGAGGACAGAAGAAACACGGCCGACCCTGCTGATTCATTTGCCGGAAGAAATATCGAAGGTAACGGACATGCTACATGATATTGGAATTCTGCCACACATTTGTGCAAGTCCGGCTGGTGGAAAAACTGTGCAGAAGATCAGCTTGTATCAAAAGATAAACCAGGGATCAGTGGACCTGTACGTGGCACACCCTGTTGAAGATTCCCGTGAACTGAAAGAGTTTCGCCGACAGTGTCTCTCTCACGATCCAAATTTCTCATCACCGGGTGCTGTACCACTGACAAGTATGGTGTCCATTGTGGCCGCACTAGTTTGGAAGCCATGTGCCTCGACGGAAAAGCTGGTGCGAATATTTTTACCGGGTTCCGCACCTCTAGGAAAGCTGTACGAAGCTCTGGATCGTTTGCAGGGATTACCACTTTTCGACTCATCGTCCGGATCAGCCGAAGAGCAAGCACCGCGGGCAGCACAGCATGCGACAAAACCTGGAGGCACCAAACCAGCTGGAAAACCGATCGGAGCCAGTCAGAAACCACCACCATCTGCTGTGAAGTCTTCTGCGCCTGTCAAGGGAAAAGATCAAACAGGTCGCAGTGTCACTTCACCAAAAGGCAACAGAGAAGCAGCCAATCGGAGGTCAGTGACGAAAACTGAGCCAGCTGGTAAGTTGGGACGGGTTGCTAAGCCACCTCAGAGTATGCAGCCACTGTCGGCCGACGTTAAAGTCAAGCATGCTCCAGTAACTGCTGCAAGCAGCAAAGTACAGGCATCGGTAAAAAACAGCACGGTTGATGTGGAGTTGCCGGCTGAAGTTGATGAACCTGTCCGTGTTGAGACTGTCCATGATGTGAACAGAGATGAACCTGGTACTCCAGGTTTGGAAGAGATCGTGTCTCGTGACAGTGCAGAGAGAGACTCACTTGAGCCAAGTGTTACTGATGACGTCGCAGTTGATAAGGAGTTGCTGGCTGAAGTTGGTGAGACTGCACACGATGTGAAAGGAGATGAACCTGCTGTTTCAGGTTTGCAAGAGATCGTGTCTCGTGATGACAGTGCAGAAAGAGACTCGCTTGAACCAAGTGTTTGTGATGATGATGTCCCAGTCGAGGACATCGACAGAGATCATGACGTCGATGACAGAATAATTCCCAGCCTGTATGACGCTGCGTCTACAAGGCTGGATGTTTCATCGTCTGGGAATTGTGAAAGAGTTGGTCCGCTTGGTGAACTGGAAACTGTATCATCCAGTATGGATGTTGATGTCGTGGCTGAGCCAGATGAACCACTGGCTGATGATGTTCCGTTATGTGAGGCTGTACACTCCGGACTAGCAGATGTGATTGCTGAAGATGAAGATGCATCACAAGCCAAGGAGACTGGGTTAGATGAAGTGGCGGATAAACAAAGTGCAGCACAACAAGAAACGGACCAAGAACTTGAACCCGTTGAAGGAACAGCTCAACAAGGTGTTGGTTGTGAATTTGATGGTGATTTGCTTTCCAGTATGACGATGCAGACAACCAAGCCCATCCCTGACGAACATGCGGTTGAGCTAGGTTATCAGGGAAAGACGGAAGATGTTGATGAGGTAGATATTGAACCTGACGAAGGAGCACTTCGTGGAAATTCGCAGATAGGCGTTGGGCATGAAATTGATGGCAACCATTCAAGTGGTTTGCTGTCTGATTTACAACAGTCTGCAGCTGCTCATTCAACAGAACCAGATCTCGGTGATGCCGCGGATGAGCCATGTGATCAGGGACAGCTGAAAGCCGTTAAACCTGCATATATTGAAGCTAGTCAAGAACTCATGAAGGAAATGGATGCAGTCGAGGAAGCTGCAACTGCTGATTCTGGTATCATACCACAGGGGCTGCCATCTCCTCAGAAAGAAGCCGAATGGCTGGAAACCGAGCAGGTAGATCCAGAGATGGAAAACTTTCGTGGTGAAGCTGCTGACGTAGGTCGTTCTGTTGATGATGGTGAAGTGATTGAGGACTCAGCAGCAGCAGCACCAGAAGATGATGTAAGTGATGAAGTTCAGCAGCATCGTGACATCTTAGAGACAGGAGAACTTGAAGATCTCTGCCAAGAAAACACCGATTCGACATTATGTAAGCCAGCAGAAGATCCTACTGAAATGCCTGATCTGCAGTCTGAAGTGCAGTATTCAGAAGACGACACTGTCTCGACAGGTTTATTGCCTGACCAGAAAACCGAAGAAATTGCAGATGCAGCGGTGCATAGTAACTTAGAGCCGGAAGTTATTTCGCCAGATGTTACTGACAAGCTTTCGCCCGATATCGAGGAACCCATGTCAGAGAAAGAGTTACCTGCCGAGGAACTGCAGTCAGTGACGCAGGAAGAGTCTGTACCACTTGCTGCTGATCCTGAAGCGCACATCCATGGAAGTGACCAGCCATCAGAGAAACAGGAATTGCCAAGTGCCGCAGCAACTACTGGTGAGTTTGATGATGACAGAGTGCCAGAGAGCCCCAAAGAACAGGAACTGATGGAAACATCTGAGCAGCCTGTGCATGAGGAATATCCACTAGAAACGGAACCATCTTCATTCAGCATAACAGCACCACACGAGCAGATAACTGACGATTTCCAACGTGACACCGATATGCCAGATACGATTGACGCTGCCGATGACGTGCCAGTCAGCCCGGTTGAACAACATGAAGAGCTTACAGAGAGCAAACGGACGTCGTTTTACTACACCGAGCCTGAGATTCAGCTGACCGAAGATGCAGATCGTGCGTCCGACATGGAACTTCCAGCTGCTGTAACGGATTTAGCTACCCTTACTAACGATGGGCAGAGTGATGTTGTCGAACAGCCTCACACGCAAGAAGCCGCTGCCGAAGAACCTTTTGATCCAATACAGAGTTGGGGTAGTCCAATGGGCCTTCCAGCTCCACTCAATAACGACAACAAAGAGAGCGGAAAGAAGCGTGAAAGTAAGGGTGATGCTGCACATGGAGCAGCGGCTTCGACGAAGGATCGATCATTTTTGTCGGCGTCGAAAACCGATGCGAAGACCACGTCATCTGGCAAAACCGGAGCCACGCGCGACTTATCTGGAGGTCGGAACGGACGCACATCTGCAAAACCTGGCAAGCCAGCAGAACGCCCGGCAGCTACAAGAAAGCCCGGTGCTGCAGCTACTGATGCTAGAAGGGTAAGGATTTTTACACGTTTGTTTCACTGTTATAGCTTCTTTAAGCATTTAACCACAGCTAACTTTTGAGATAGTCTAAAAACTGGCAAACAGTAGCAAAGCATGGACATAGGACAGCAGTACGTGAAGTTAGTCAATCATTGCATTGCAGTTATCAAATTCATTGTCATTTTTAAGCCTCCGCCGCCGGTAGGCGCCGGCGGAGGCTATATGTTTTCGGGTCGTCCGTCTGTGCCGCTGTCCGTGCGTCCGTCCGTGATTCACGTGGTAGTTTTGTTTCCGCGATATCTCCAGTATCCGTTGACGGATTTTCGCCAAACTTTTGTTACTGGTGCATCTCGGGACAGAGATGACCTGATTACGTTTTTGGATCAAAAGGTCAAAGTTCAAGGTCACGCCATCGCGGCGGAGGCGCACAGCACTCGACGCTACCGCCGAGTGCAACTTTTTCTAGTTTAAATATTTTTAACCTTGGTGCGTTGCCAGATATTTTACATTACATTATAAGTTGCGTGTGGTGCTGACAGCGGTCCCCCAAGTCCTGTAATTGGCTGAGGGGAATACCTTTTCCACATTCCTCACTCCTTGACATCTGGACTTATTTCCAGACATCCTGTGGGACTCGTTTCCGGCTCCATTGTATGTTGCACCTCATTTCACTGCGCCAGAACATTTTTTAGGCTGTGCCGCAACTGACGATCACTCAGCAGTTCGTCACCTTAAAATGGGCCTGTGCAGTGTAAATAAGTAAGTAAGTAAGTAAAACGTGAATTTATATAGCGCATATCATTTAAAGAAACTTCTAATGCGCTGAAGAAACCTCTAAGAAACCTGCAGTGTGCAGTCATTATTTCGCTCGTAATCCCGTGTGTCGTCACTTTACAGTAAGTAAGTAATATAATATTTGTAGTGCACCTGAAAGCCAGCTCAGCAGGCTTAATCTGCCGCACTTTACCAAGGTTAGAATCGCCAAAGACTTAACTAGAGACCAGCTGGGCAATAATCTGTGAGATCAGTCCATAAGAGAGAAAGAGGGATAAGCTAAGCTTAGAGAAGGTGTTTTCAGCCGAGAATGAAAGACACCGTGAGATACGTTGACAGCAGATCTGGGATTAGGGGATGAGGACAGAAGCAGTGTCGATTTTTGAAGCAGTCAGTTTGTAGTTTAGTCTCCTTTGGTAGCGAAAATGATGTGCATTTCGGTTAATTGCTTTCGACAAGTTTCACCGCCTTGGTAGAATTTTGATCTTTGCCCGTTGAGTTTGACAAACGAAACTTAATTAACTTACGATTTCTTGCAGGCACCAGCAGCTAAGTCATCGGCTGCCAGCAGTCGAGCAGCAGCAGCCGTATCTGGCCACTCGAAGAAGTCTCTCTATTTCGAGGTCGCGTACGTTCCAACACAAGACAACGAGTTGGTCGATGGTGAGTTCTTTCGACGTGTGTGCGCCGGCCACTACGTGCTAACTTGTGCCGAGCCAAGTCGCAAACTGCTCGAGGCTATCATTGAAGGCAAAAAGGCATACCTTAGTGACAACAAGCTAAACGAGCCTCCATCGCCGACAGTTATCATCCCAACGTACGAGTCGACGACGTTGTTGGCGTGGAAGCAGTACAGCGCCGCCGAGCTGCAGAGTCTGCGCATTGAGGTAGCTCCGGCAACTAGTCAGTGTGTGATCCAGCTACAGAGCGGTGCTACTGGAATGGATTCCGACAACCAGTGTAGAGCTTTCCGGCTTGAATTCTAAACCATTTGATTACGAATGACCATGATGTAATAATTCTTAAGCGTTGTTTTCTATAGATACACTTCATTGAATTGTAAACTCTGGAGTTACTTGTGCTGTATTAGTAGTCTTATTATATAATAATGTAAGTGTAATTACGTGTGATGTGTAATGCCAATTTCTGAGTGCATACTTAATGCTATACACACTATTGTGTCTTCATGCATTGCATTTGTGCTATTAAAATAGTCTAAGAATAATAATTTAAGTAATTACTGTTCTGGTGCTAGCACAGTAGCCTGGTTAGTCATGCCAATTTGCTTTGTTTGTGGAACTAAGAAATGGCAGGGTGGTCACAAAGTAGGAGAAAAAATTCTCCGAGTTTTCCAGGCTTTTCCAGAGCCATAAACTCTTTTCCACAGGTTATCACAACAAAAAGTAAATGTAATAATGACCTTCATGAAGGGTTACGATGATCCTGTTTACCCAGTCAACAGCTGTTTTACACAAATATTTGAATGAGAATTTTTCCCTGAGGTTGCACAGAATTCACAGAATTCCCTGAGAATTTGCCGAGTTTTCCATGTTCAGAGAAGTCTCCGAGTATTCCAGGTTTGTGGCCACCCTGAATGGTGATTGGATGCGTGTATGTGGGATGTGCATTGTTGAAGAACGCCTGCTTCCACTGAATAAGATTCTAGTTTGTCATGTTTAGTTTGTTTTTTTTGCATTGTCATTTTTATACTTTTTTTCCAGACGACTTTTTATAACATTCGTGACAGCTTTCACTTCCATTTAGAATGATTTTCTTAAAACTGCAGCACACAATTTCAGATAATTTATCGTTTGTTTACTTACGAGTTTGAATTTAGTCAAGCAGTCAGTTTTTAGGTCGACTCCTCCGAGTCGACCTAATAAAGCCGGCCTCTGTCTGTCCTTCCGTACGTCCGTCCGTCCGTTCACAAAAATTTTCTCAGATTCGAATGAAATTTGATATGTCAGAAATTTGTTATGTTAGTACTGGTCGATGTTATGCACGACGGTATGCCATATGGCCCGATCCAAGGTCAAGGTCAAGGTCATGTGGCATTGAAAGTTAGATTTCTTCCATTTTTAAAATCTTGTCTTCTCCGCCATTTTCCATGGGATCTGGCAAATAACTGTTGATTCTTAAACAAGACTGACAATATCTAAATTTGATTGGGCCGGATTTTTGATCTTTCCTACGTTCTGTTACGTGACTTTGAACTTGGTACCGTAAGAAAATTGAAATGTGACCTTCGAAATTTTTTCGTCAGATCTCAGTGAAATTTGGTACGTAGCTAGGGGGTCGATGAGTGATGCACGGCGGTATACCATATGGCCCTATCCATGGTCAAGATCAAGGTCACGTGGCGTTGAAAGTTAGAAATTCTTCCATTTTCAAAATTTATCTCATCCGCCATTTTAAGTGGGATTGGGAGCTGGCAAATGACTGCTGATTCTTTAACTAGATGACTATGTAAATTTGTTGGAGCCAGATTTTTGATGTCTGTTCTAGTTTTTGTGTCACGTGACTTTGAACTTGGAAGAACTTGGCTCACAGGACACAGGAGGAGTCGACCATCAGTCCCACACGGGGCTAATTTTTGTAATTACCTCTTCTAAGAGATTGCTTTTGCCACGGATTGTTTTGTTCTGTTATTGTGAAACAGAACACTAACTATAGTACGTAGCACACTTTGACTAAGACACTGACTGGCTTTTAATGAGGTATTGTCAGCCTTGGTAAAGGTTTACACTGTTGAATGCACGCTAGTATTTGTGCTAAGTTTTATATTAGAAAATTCTCTTTGCAAAAACTGTGTTTGTGATGGACTATTTTTGTTGTAAATGCTTTATGTCAATCATGAGTGTACGAGTCTATTCAAATGTTTGACTGCCACTGGCAGTGTAAATGTCATACGTAATTGAAGTCTCAGTGTTGTCTGCACACGTTGATTTGCCTTCATTGTTGTCACCGAGCTGTGGTTTGAATTAAATGTTTTGTATTATAAAACGGTTCGTGGCTGTCTTCGCTCTTCATTCATCAACGTAGTGCCATTATTGCCAGCCAGTACAAAAACCATTAACCTGTTTAACCACCATAAAGACCTCAACACGTGTAGTTCTCTGTACTGGAGTACATTAAAAGTGCTGCCAAATCCCAACCAGGGTCTTAATGATGAGTAGAATAATTAGTAGAATAATCCATTAATTGTGAAATATCGCCGGCCGCTTTACTTGGCTCAGGCGTGTCAGAACGAGGGATGTAAAACTTGATTGTATCACTACAGGGAGGATATGAAGTAGTCGATGCCGCTAACGAGTAATTTTGTGGAGTACGCCGTAAACGGCCGAGTAACTTAACAACTACTCGTTAATACCGGAAGTACTCGTAATACCACTTGTTTCGCCCCCCTTACTTTAATACTTACGCAAAATGGTACCAATACAGGTTCGTGCAGATTTGAACTTTGATTGAGTAATTACTCGCGGCAGCCCTACCCAAAAGGATGAACAGATGGAGAAGGAACATCTAACTAACCCAGACTTACATTGGCGGGGTATGTTTTTATATTCTGCACACGTGATTTCAACAAAGACGAACTGAACAGTTAACTAAAGACGTAGTTTAATTGCAGAACAGACAGTGAGCAGAAACAGTGACAGATCTACAGACATTTATGAGAAATCACAGATCCATACAACGACATCAAACACAAAGAAGTAAAACTAATGAAAAAACGTCTAAGCCCTTCACTGAAATGTTAACTTACAGAACAGCCATTCAAATGATATACAGGGCCGGTCCGCGGTACTTTATGTAAATAAGCGTGACTGAATACATCAAGGTTACAAGTGAAAAATTTACTGTTATCAGATATTGCACCAATTACCGGTATTCATTTTGTCAGAAACCACCATCAAATGACCAACTAAACACGTGCAAACGCTACTGTAACTGCTACTGCTTACTATTTCAATTGTCTAACAGACAATTTTTCTGGAATTACTCCGTTTTAATTTACTGGAATTAATTTTCTGGAATTACTCCGTTTCTTCGACGTCAACTGCCGCCTGCCGCCGGTCATCGACGGCTGCTTCAAGGATGTCTTGCAACAGTGGCCGCTGTTCTTCGTCGTCGACTGCCGCCTGCCAAGTGACGGGAGTCATTGACCTGCTGTTGGAACACCAGAATACCAGAAGAAGAAGACTCCGTTTTAGTTCCCAACAATTGTTCGAGCAAGACTTTAAGCTTACAGGCTAGATGCCCTTCCTGTTGCTCAACCAACAGCGTCAAAGCACCGAAGAGTAATATATGCGGAAACAACATAAAACCAACCTTGTGTGACCAATGTGCTAAATAATTGCTGGTTGGGAGGCTGAAAAGTGGAAGCAAAATTGTCAGCATAGACTCTAAAGTGGTACACAGATAGTGAAACCCATCAGATGATAGCAAACTGCTAGTAAACCGTGTGACCACGTGGTCTAAAACGCTGAACTACGTACAAAATAAATAAGACTCTCTATGACTGATGCTCCACAGACTGCTATAATCTAGAGCAACACTCTGCTGAATACCTTCAGTGTTCAATCCACGGTAACGTACATTCAAGCACACAGATCACGTCAAACAATTTCATTAAAAATGTGATTATTAAATTACATTATGAATACTGATCTGTTCGCGTTACCTTGCATAAAGTGCTTGTTTGATGTTATGAATACACAATATTACAGAAACTTGTTTCAGCTGAAAATGTGGCAAAATATGAAAACTGCCAACGTAAAACATGTCGCGTTATATAGTCAGCCTTACATGCTATATCTACTTCACAGGCCACACAGACACAACAAGCTGTGGTGCGGGGCACAACAAACCCCGCCCCCTAGCGAATGCAACTGACTCTGAGCTATGGCCGGTGATAACAAACAACTTGACCGTCATTACATTCTCAGTCGCTAGCTGGCAGCACACGACTGCTAGAAGACCACAATCGAACCAAATAACAAACAAACTGGCCTTCGAACCGCCGACCCGTTTACCTGAATTGACCCAAAATTGAATCACTCATGGTCACTCCACACCTTCCCTGAAAATTTCATGAAAATCGGTCCAGCCATTTTCTCGTAATCTTGCTGACAAAGAAACAAAGAAAGAAACAAACAAAGAAATAGCTCGATTACAATACCCCGTCCCTCTACCGGGGGCGGGGTAATAACATTCATACAGTGTGTCCGAATAAAAAACAGGCCTCCTAATCTTTTCGGTATTAACAAATAAAAAGATATTTGTGTGACAACGGGTATGCATCACAAAACTTATGCAAACCGAATGCGTATAAATTTATCCACCACAACTGTGCACTGTACCTTGTGATGAGGTAGTCCCCACCGCCGACAGGAATTGGTGACCCTGCCCTCTGTGGGAGCCAACCCCCAGTCACCCCGTTTCCTTATGTAGATTTAGAGACTAGGGGCTTCGCTGTTTTTGTTTTCTTGTGTGTATTTTAGTTAAGACATATAGTAGATAGGGTCACTATATTTGGTTTTGTGTGTTTGGTTTTTATTGGTTGTTAATACCAGTGCAAGTGATTGCCTGGAAAGACTCATCCCCGAAATGATCTATTATGAGTCGAGAGGGACGTTAAACTCTACCCACTCACTCATTTGTGATGAGGTATTTTTGACGTAAATAAAATGACAATGTGTCTTTCTATTGAAGATAAGCTGAAGTTATAGTACAACCAAAATTTTTCAACGTAAAGTTTTTTTATCTAGAGAACTAGGTATGGCGGAAAACTTTAAAAAGTCAGATTCGGCATTGTTTTGGATACCCCTGTGCCAAAAGTCGTCGAAATATCTTTGTCAAAGTTAGATGGCAAAACAGGATGCCTCTTTGTTATTTGGACACCGTGTAATAACACGTTGCAGACTAAGGCCATTCAGCAAATTTTGCCTAATAATTCCATATCATAATCAGATACTAATTTTTTGAGGTAAAATGAAAATACATACGATTTACAAACATTTCACAGAGAATGATTACAATGGCAGTTCATAACTATCAATTATCCGACTATATTATCAATGAAATAGCCAGGATGTACGTAGTACAGTACTGCACTGCAAAACAGCATCTATTGTCACAGGTGACAAGTGGGTATAGAGCTGACACAGCCTACATACTGTACTGCTGCCTTCCAATGACTTCCTCTGCGTTTTGGCATGCCAAAAGTATCAAGAGAGCGGTTGTTCAGTCAACATTTGCTGTCTACAGAAGCTAAGCCATGGCTGCTCATTTAAAACGTTAACAAATTACAAAAATATTTGTCTGTTTTCAGGCAGCATCAAAAACAGAAGCAGTGCCGCAAAAAAGTCATCTGCACAGATTCTCATCGTCAAACAGCAACCTGAAACAAAGGGAAAATGACGATGAGGCTGGACAGAAATGGACACGGCTCTCGTTAAATAATAATAATAATAATCACAATAATAACTCAGATCTAGAGACAACCTACCTGTACCTGTCTACAGCCATAATGAAAGGTGACAGTTATGACAATACAAATAATCAATCTGCCAACTGCAGACATGATACATATCGTTGAAATCTGCAGTAAAACCTACAGATTACATGACTTATCTGCACAGACTGTAGTCACATGCATTCTATGCCAGAGCTGTGCCAAAATGAACCGCATTACAGGCATCAGTCAGCAGCCAAGAACGCGGCGTTCCCACCGCCGACAGGAAATGGCGACTCTGCCCTCTGTGGGAGCCAACCCCTAGTCATCCCCGTTTCCTTACGTAGATTTAGAGACTAGGGGCTTTGCTGTGTTTTTGTGTTTTCTTGTGTATATTTCAGTTAAGATAGATAGTAGACAGGGTCACTGTATTTGGTTTTGTGTGTTTGGTTTTTACTGGTTGTTAATACCAGTGCAAGTGATTGCCTGGAAAGACTCGCCCCTGAAATGATTTATTATGCGTCGAGAGGGACGTTAAACTCTACTCACTCACTCACTCAGTCACTGCTGGTCTAGTCTAGTCCGAACACCCAATGTTACCGTTAACATGCAAGTCTTAAAAGAGACATTACGAGACAGTGGAAGTCAACTAATACTCTGCTTTCAGTTTCTGACTAAATCTGCTTTTCTGAAGTTATTTTAAGTTATGCAAGATCTCGGAAAGGGAAACGTTTGGGATTTGCTAAAGTGAAATTTTTCTCAGGACTGATGCCCTTCTTGCCAAACCAACATCAAAGCAATGAACAGTGAAAGCAACGAGGACGTTGCAGTGAGGACGTTGCAGTCATCGTAAATCGGGCGAGAACAAAAAGAAGGGAAAAGTCTGCACAAATAATCCAGAGGTCCAGGGGCATGCCAAGTCAAGGAACTTTTCAAACATATGGACATTATCTTCTGCAATCTTAGATCATATGTAATTACACAGAAAATCGAGTACCGGCCTGCCTGCCTGGCTGGAGTTAAGGCGTGGTGCATTCACCTGCGTCGGGTGGCACATAACACTGTGATTCCATATGGCAGGTGATGCTTCGTCTGAGATAGGTTTCACACGAAGAGCTATACACCAGGGCATTTTTTAACTGTTTAACTGGTGCGGCATGTGCCTCACCAGTGGAAAAAATTGACCCACCAATGTTCCAAACTTGCCCACCAAAAATTTTACTTAACGCTCGTCGTTTTATCATTTCTTTAAATCTCTGAACAACAAATTATTATTATCCGCAAACACACAAACTACGCCTCTAATTATGCTATAATTGATGTGTTCATAAAAACATCTTTACTTGAGTTTTTGCAGCTGATATTACTTTCATCTAATTTGCTCCACCACTGCCCCACCAGTAAGATTCCCTCAAAAATGCCCACATCTCTCTCTACCTCTACTACTTTGCAACAACACAGCAGCAAATTACGAGTAAAAATTCGCGGATTTGATTACGAAGTGGACAACAAATCGATTGATTTCTGAATGGCTAATACAGAAGCCAGCAGCGGCAGATTGGAACTCAGCACAGCAGTACACAATATCACAGCTGACGCCCCACACAAACTCTGTCACCGACCAACCGAAGCAGAACAAACTGCGGGAAGAACACACACACACACACACCTACTTGGTAGCCAGACACATTATTGCAACAAAACATCTTTACAATCAGTCGGAATCCATATAGACAACAACTACCTTTCTTTCCTAGCTAAATAATAATAATAATAATTATAATAGCAGTAGTAGTAACATACTTACAATATTCAACGACATATCCATGATCTATACGTAGTTCAACGACGACGACGACGCCGATCTACACTCACGACAAGTGAACAAATACATGCTAAAATATAATAACACCAGACAAGCCACTAAACGACAGCATCCGTATCACCGTCTTGTTCATCAGATGACTTCCCATATTGCACATCGACACTGAGCAAGAGACATAATGTTCTTTTGGAATGCATCACAACCGTCTTGGTTAATAGCGGCGACCTGGAACCATCTTTATGACTACCGGCTGGACGTGAGCAGGGAACCAGCTGCAGACTGGGAATGATACCGGTGCGCCAGCTGTCGGACTTTCAGTGATCCGTCGGCACCGCAAGAGAAGAGGTGACCGTGAGAACTCAGGTACAGCTGCGTCACTCCACTGCCGGCCGAACGGAACAGTGACGAAGAACCCTTCGCGTGCTCACCAGGAAATGAATACATCAGGTTGTGCACAGCCAGACTCCAGACCTGCATCAGCATGACAGTGCATTCCATATGAAGTAAGTAAGTAAGTCGTAGATTTGTATAGCGCATAATAGACCCGTAAGCCACAAAATTTAAGCCTGCTAGCCAGCCGCAATTTTGCAAAGCCGCAGACAGCCGGAAAAATCCGGCTTAGCCGGATTTAAGCCAGCCGAAAAAATGCGGCTTAGCCGCCAGAAAAATGAGGCTTAATTGCGGCTTATCTGTTAACTTCTTGTCATGGTTTCTACACAATATCAC
>Ga0209679_1000585_pt1 | contig 13534 bp, 4 predicted proteins | sample WorMetHEROISLAND_4_FD_187408 | JGI IMG/M metagenome (GOLD analysis project Ga0209679, IMG submission 187408) | Marine gutless worms symbiont microbial communities from Max Planck institute for Marine Microbiology, Germany - Olavius sp. 2 HERON... ...
CAATGTGAGAAAAATGTTGTGTGAATGCACTGGTTGTTGAAAGCCAGTACATTGGTGTGTTAAGTCTGCAAGCCTAGAAACTACAACGACGGTCAGCGCCACACCGTAGAAACATATTCATAAAAGTAATAGCAATAATAATACTAAAAAATTTTTAAGATAATATTAATCGTTAGCAACGAATGACGTAGTCATTTAGGTCCGGATGAATTTAGTAGATGCGCACACGGTATAACGTCTAAGTTACATAGTTAGAATAGCATAAAATGCTCTGCAAGCGTTATAGCAATGATACTTCACTTCGTAAGTCAATAGACACGCTCGCTCATGCAAACTATACCGACAGTCAACTCGTCACACACCCCCTAAAACAGAACGGTTAACTCGTCACACAACCCTGAAAACATAGCGGTCAACTCGTCACTGAAAAATCGGTGTGACGAGTTGACCGTGTGACGAGTTGACTGGCTTCCTGCCGATGCAAGTTGGATAATCAGAGTATGTTCCTAACCACGACTGAAGCAAGATGGTATGATTAGAAGCTTCCCACCGCATCTTTGATCATGTGCAAGCTGCCACGAAGGGTCTATAAATAGAGCATTCGTCATTTGTCATGTTGTTCTATAATCAGCTATGTCTGAAAAGTGTGTTGTGTGTAATAAAACTGTCCGGCAAAACCAGCTTACCACTCAGACATCTCTTCCCGCTACTTAAAAGTGGTGATGTACCGAAGTGGTCCATGTATTGATCTTCTTATGTACCGAAATACACCGAATGTACCGCAGTGGACTGTGTACCATAAAAAATGTACCAACATGGTCATGTACCGAAATGGACATACCGAAGTGCAAAAATGCAAAAGTGTGAAGTCGGTCAACGTATAAAGTGGGAAAGTGAATTTGCGAAATTGTAGTGCGAAGACGTGTATAAAATGCGAAAATGCAAACATCAAAATTGACTTGTGTGCCTAGAAGAATTTAGCACTCTTAAGCCGCTTTTAAGTAAAGGGTGTATAGGCAGTTAATGGCTTTATGTTTACTGTAGAGCACATTTAGGCCTACGTTTACATGCGTAGGGCAAAAGCCTAACTTGTATATTGAGCAGGTGTACGATATCAGAATCAAACATAAAACTTACCTTAACCACATGAGTTGCTTACAAAAATGTTACTTCTAACAATACTTGTTAATAATCTTGTGCGAAATTGATTATTTCCACAGATAGTAGCTCTATTCATGCAGTTTACACTTACTGGCTAATTTTACGTGACTTCGCCAACAGCTTAGAATATTAAACAGTGTCACTGACAACGGATAATAGCGGACTGCAATAAATACGTTCAAATGATGGATAAATATTGTCTGCATTCTGTTGTTTTTTTTTCAGTTTTTTGGCTCTACAATTGCCTTTGACTTATACATTGCCACTTATTCAGTGAATAATTCAGTTAAAATGGTGTGTTGTCTTTCGTTTGAAAACATCAAGCTATTATCACTAGCACCTCAGTAGTGCCACTAAGCAAATTGAATTAAATCATTTTATGTTAAGTCAGGCGTGTGTTTTCGCTGCTAATTAAGCGATTATTGAAAATAATAATTGTGCAACGATTGTAATGTCAGGCACATTATATATTGCATTGTATTTCGTTCTCAATTCTCATTGCATAATCGTGTGTCTAAGTATGTAACACATCCTTTAGCATAACTATAATGGGCCTGCCGCATGGCTTAGTGAGTAGGACATTGGACTGATGGCTATTGAAACCGGTCACATTTTACCGCTGGCTGGTCATATTTATGACTGGTTTGCTGGCTGTTGGCAGGCTATACTCAACAAATAAGAAAGCACATCTAAGACCTATGACTTACAGCTTTTATGTCTTCTGGGCCAAACTTTTCAAATCGCTGGGAGATCATGTAAAATACACAATGCTTTGCACATATTTTACTATTTACACTTTGGATTTTGCTAATTAGCCTCAGTAAGTTTTGTGGATTTCATGGCTTTTGCTTTTTTGGTAGACTCTGTAATCTGTATGGGAAATTGTACCCTCCCGGTGATCTGTATTTCTGTAATCTGAAACTGTTGTTTGCAGTGAGAGGATGCAGACCAGGAAAGACGGTGCATATGACTGAAGCAGAAGTAAGAGCATTATGTCTGAAGTCACGAGAGATATTTCTAAGCCAGCCTATATTACTGGAATTGGAGGCCCCTTTGAAAATATGTGGTAAGGTTATTTGACTTACATGTACGTTATAAAGGCAAGCTTCAGTGAAACTATAGACAGTAGACATGTTGTTTAATGACTAATGTACTTATTTAAATCTAATAATACAGGATGGTGCAAAAAAGTGGAACATACATGCTTTACGTAGATATTTGCTCAATACTGGCTTCGTCTTTGTAGATCACTGAAGTAGGGGCTACTAAAACAAAATGATAATCTTTGTAATTTTGTTAATGTTGAAGTTTATATTAAATATTCTTCGTGACGTCATTCGTGACATATTTTATTAAACATGTTTATGACACTGTTTGCGAAAAACTGTCAACTTTCTGCGTACTCATGTACCCGCCTTCATTGAACCTGAAAACTGGCCTTCCAATAGCCCGGACTTATATCCAGTGGATTACTCCATATGGGGTGCTCTACGGCAGCTTGTTTACCGACAGCAAGTTCGAGATATTGAGCACCTGAAGGACGTTCTGGTAAAAAGTTGGGAACAAATCAGCTAGTCTTGTATTGATCGAGCAGTCGGACAGTTTCGGAAACGATTAGCCTCAATCATTGCAGCAAAGGAGGGGCCATGTTGAACATTTTTTTGATTAGCTGTATGACTACTGTCGACGTGTTACATTAGCTGTGCTTATGTATGTGATGTTACGATATAACAAATGAAAATGAAATGTTCCACTTTTTTGCACCACCCTGTAATAGATGAGTTCATAGATAGTAGTATCTTGATCATTGATGTTGCTTGCTGTTACTTTCTTTAGTGCTTTTACACTATTGGTTGGATGTCAGGCAGGGCCTGACTTGAACTAACTTCAGAAAAGCAATCCTGTTACACAACAAATGAAAGTAATGGTATTAATAGTTGATTACTGGTTTAGTTAATAGTATCTGCATATAGAATAATTTAGATGGTAGTGTGCCATTATTATTGCCACATGTCAACAAGTTTTCACTTCAGTGTTGAATTGTCGCAGGTGATGTTCATGGTCAATACACAGATCTTCTCAGACTGTTTGAGTACGGAGGATTTCCTCCCGAAGCGAACTATCTCTTTCTCGGCGACTATGTTGACCGTGGCAAGCAGTCATTAGAAACTATCTGTTTACTGCTGGCGTACAAGATTAAATATCCAGAGAACTTCTTCCTGCTTCGAGGCAATCACGAGTGTGCCAGCATTAATCGAATCTATGGATTCTATGATGAATGTCAGTGTCTGTTATTTTTACTTCACAATGTTATTATGCCCCTGTCATAAATTGAGAGTCATTATGCATTGTTCTTCATCTTTCCCATCTGTCTGTTTGTTGCATTTTGTGTCTTCTTAATTTGTCACATACCGTACAGGAAATTGTGCAGCTAAATGGTCCAAAAAAATTCCAGAAGTCACTAAAGCTGTATGATGCAAAATTCCTCAGCACAGCTGTGGCTCTGTCATGTCAAATTGATCTATTTGGGAGGGTGGCTGGGTGAGTGAGTGAGTGGGTGACTGACTGCCTGCGTGATTACTTACTCTTTTTTCGCCAAGTGATCTTTCAGGAAATACAAAGGATCTGAAGTGAACCTTTTCATGTAGGTACGATATGGTAAGAGGCTGGTGCCCGTAAGTGCAGCTGACAGTAGTTTCAGTGTGTATAGTGCAGTATGGCGGGCAGCCGGAGCTGTGACGAAGGGTCTTTGCTTGTTTAGCTGTACAGTTTATCCAGAACTGCTGTATAACCAACTGTGACCAAAAAACTGGCTGACACTGCTTAAGATGATCCATCTTGACTGGAAAGTAGTCATGTGTCTGAGGATGAGATATTTAAAGAGTTGCATATACATTATTGTCTGTCAAGTTTGTAAACCCAATGTGCATTGTGCATTGCCTAGAACGTAGCTCGTCTTCGTTGGAGAAATTGGCCTGTGTGTGACATGCTTGTGGATGTGTGTTAAGGCCAAAACTTATTTTCTTTATTTTGCACCTTATATAAAATGTGTGTGAAGTGACATGAAATCTCTGGCTGTATACTGTTGTTTATTTGCAAATTTTGCACATATATTACATTTCTTGTTTTATTTGTTTTACTCAGGTAAACGGCGATTCAACATCCGACTGTGGAAAACATTTACCGACTGTTTCAACTGTTTGCCAATTGCAGCAATTATTGATGAGAAAATATTCTGCTGCCACGGAGGTAAGTTATGTGTTAGCATGCGTAATAATATATGACTGTGCATGTCCATTTACTAAATGTGCATCAAGAGTCAAGCCAGCATTTCATTGCTTGTTGTCTGAGCATGGTGGTAGCCTTACTTTCATAAGTATTTTGTAATTGTTCTTAGCTTGGTGTATAGTAATGTATTACTGTGACCAAGAGAAAAAAATAAGTGTATTAATGTTAAAAACTAGAAAAAATAGTAGAATTTCTGAAAATTTGATGATAAGTATTCAGATTTTTAGCAGTGTACTCCAAGCATCACATTTCATTCGTTTGATATGACTTTCCACACTTGACATTTTGGCATGATCAGTGATGTCATTGTATCAGTCAACTCAGATGATGTGGAGATGCTGTACCCTGTCATTGTCAGTTTTCATCAGCATCATTTTTCTTACATTCTGTAGTACATTGATGTCAGTAGCCTTGTGAAGTATGTGATTGCCATATACCTCTGTTTGTGTTACAAATTGTTAGTCGGTGTGTATTGCACAAATGATAAAAAGGGTTGTAGTCATTTGGTGATAGGCAGCATCACTGTGAACTGGGGGTTCTGACCCCTCAAAACTCCCTTTCCTGTAGGGGATAGGGGCTTCTGTCTAATACATTGTTACATGGGATCACATGAATGTCCCCTGCCAAATGACATCTCATTCCATCGAGCTTCTTTAGCATGGTGCACAGGTGTGACAGATGATATACATACATACATATGAACAGACCACACGATGGTGATGTGTACTGCTTTCAGCGATGCCGGCTGATAGTAATATTAATAATAATGACAATAAATCTTAAGCTGTTACGCATGCATGCTATGCTAATTCATACTTCATCATTGTGTTGTGTAGGTTTGTCACCAGACTTGCAGTCAATGGAACAAATACGCAGAATCATGAGGCCAACTGATGTCCCAGACACTGGTTAGTGTACTGTCTTGTTCATTGGTGGCATGGAATTAGAATTAGTTGTTATTTAATTACATTTCAGTGGAGGATGTGAAAGAAAAGCAGTGAGACGATTGTTTCTCATTATTTTATTTGCTGTTGATGGCAAAGGGATGCTGAAGAAATGTAGTACAACTTTTACTGTAATGAAATCATAAAGTTTTTATCTAGGGCCACAAGCACCTGTGGTGTCTTGATTGGCTTGATATAGATTGTGACTTTTGGCTGATGTATGCTATACACACACATGCGCACACACACCATTTTAACAGCCATTTCCGAGGACAACCTGGGTAAGCCGGTTGCCCCTCGATTACTTTGACAGTCAGGTGGGGTTGGTACTACAACCTGTATCCCATCCAGTAATATAAATTAACATGGCTTAGTGATTTTGGTGCAAAGTTTTTACGGCCAGATGCCCTTCCTGTCTCCCAACCAACAGCGTCAAAGTACTGTGTATATGTACACGATCTGTTTTCATGTATGTGTTTACTTGCAGGATTGCTGTGTGATCTGCTGTGGTCTGATCCGGACAAAGATGTTCAGGGTTGGGGTGAGAATGATCGTGGAGTTTCGTTCACATTCGGTGCTGATGTAGTGAGCAAATTCTTGAATCGTCATGACCTTGACCTTATATGCCGGGCTCACCAGGCAAGTTCTGAAAGACTGACCGTATTTTGTATGTCTGAAGCTGTAACTGGTTTAATGGGAATGCACAGCTATAAACGTACATGATGTACTTGCACAGAATACATCAATAAAGTTGCTTTGCATTAACCAAATTTTTAACAGTACCGTGTTAAAATTTTAGTCATGATTAGTTTTTTGTGTTAGTGTATTAAGTTGACATGATCAATTTGTGTCCCTATCGTTTGTCATCGAATGTTTCTATCTGTACTTTGTTTTATAACAGAAATTGTAGAGGCAAAAACTTTTTGTGATAGTGCAGTGGACGAGGGTGCAGTGCTGATTTAAAGCCACGGACACACGACAAACAAATGTTGGCCAACATGTGTTTGCCTGTCGTGTGTTCAAAAAGTTGGCCAACATAAAATGTTGGCCGTTTACGAACTTGTTCGTTTTTTGTTGGCCAACAAGCGGCAAACCGTGCGCTGTGATTGGCTGGCTGTAGTAAACATCATGGCGGCAGAATGTACGGATGCATCTTGTGTTGGCTAACATTTGTTGGTCGTGTGTCTGCGGCTTAAGAGATCATGATCTTTTTGATATAGCCCCTGAAAGTAAATAAGTAAGTGTATAACCTTTGGCAGTTTGCTTATTTGCTATATGTTTATGCTAACATCACCTTGCAGTATCAGTATCAGTGCTTAGTAGAATGAGTGCAGGCACTGTTCAGTCACGGCATCTGCTGTAAGAAATAATGAATGCTACGTCTGCCAGTCTGGAGTGTTGTTAAAACAGCTGGCTTGAAAGATGTGGATTGTATAATATCACGGAAACTTCGCTGGCAACTGTTGTCAAACGTGTGTCTGTGATGTGAAACAGAGTTACGGGGTGAATGTTGTTTCAGGTCGTTGAAGATGGTTATGAGTTTTTTGCCAAACGGCAGCTGGTTACGTTATTTTCTGCACCAAACTATTGTGGAGAGTTTGACAATGCAGGTGGCATGATGTCAGTGGATGAGTCGTTGATGTGTTCTTTCCAGGTAAATCATCAGCATTTGAATGCATAAAACTGCTGTCCTTGTTTACACTGATATCACTGCATGTCAGATGCTGTTAGCAACCTGTTATTTACTGGGTTATTTTGTAGCAGTGCATTTTTAACATTCTATTTCAGTTTCTGTCATTTCACTGATGGCAACAGAGAATAACTGTTACAACGTTAAGATTGATTTCAGGCTCAAAACCGGAGCTTATCGGGTGCAATTTCCACAAACGTTAACCAATGCTGTGAAATTTGGCATGCATAAATGGGTCGTAAAGTTTGTCTGTGGGCCAGTTATAATACTCTAGTGTAGCAATCACGCAGTGTTTATTGCATTTATGTTATGTAACATTGTATAGATATAATATTATATGATGAGTCTGTTGTACTGTGCAAAATGGGGAAGTAGTTCCATTGTTAAACATCGACTATTGCAGCATTTTGCAGAAAATGCAGAAACTGCAAGATGCAAACTGCAGTTGAACTACTGAGGCTCAAGTTTTTTTCGCTTTTACTGCACAACATATTGCATGGACAGTAGTTTAATAGATATGACTATGCCACAAAATGGCACCAACATGGCAGAGACTTGAAATTTTTTCCGTCGAAAAAGACCACGAGAATGCTCCCCTCCAGCCTACTCTTAAGTGTTATCAAAGTCCAAAAAATTGTTTAGTGAGTAGGTAAATTTAAGTTGATGATTTCAAATGTGGTCGTTTCTTATACACTCAGTGCTTGTGACATGATGCATGAACAGCAGCTGATATTACCTGTGTGTTCAGATTAAGGCCTTCGTAAAAACAAGCCGGATGTTGGTTGGTCATTCATAATTCATGGCTTGACTGATTAAGTGATGTGTACGTGACAAGAAATGATGGAATGTCAGGGTCACGAGGGTAATAGTTTTGATCAAATCAAGATTACTCTTAAGACTGTCGTACTTTCATTGTATTAATAATATTTTTTTGTGTTGAAGATGATGCTTAGTTTAAGTTTCTCGTGTGTTTCGTATTCGCTTTTCAGATTCTAAAACCTTCTGAGAAGAAAGCAAAGTATCAGTACTCTGGCTTGAACTCCGGTCGTCCAGTCACACCCCCGAAAGATAATGCAAACAAAAAGAAATAGACATGCCAGTCTTCACCTGTGCATTCTGACTGCCTTTCTGTCATCCTGTTTCTTTAAAACATCTTTCCTGCAGTTTGGACTGATGTAACTGTAAAAGACTGCTGTGCAGTGTATCAAGTTCAGATGATCGTTATAACTGATAAGACTTATTGTACATGACTCGTTAAATTTTGTCATCTTTGTACAGAACGTTTTCATTTGTAGATGGTTAACTGCAGTAGTTAGCAACGTAGACCGAGTATCAAAATTAGTGTATACTGCAAGCAAGTGCTTTGAATTGGGCTGCTGTTCATATGTATAGTATTGTATTGTAGCTTTGTGTAATATGGCTCTAATAATTTAGTGTACTATGTTTAGTTTTGTCTTTCCTGATTTGTATGTGTTATATCTTCACTGCTTAGACACTGTTGCTTAGGTATTAGGAAAGGGCATCTGCTGTGTAAAATCCTGCTTCAGCAAAGAGTCGGTTAGGGATACCTTTGGCAGACTAGACCTGACATGCGGTGACCTCAGACTGGTGTGATAAAAGCCAAAAGTAGTAATAGCAGTAGTAGCAGTACTAGTAATTTCATGGTTTAATTATATTTTATTATATGTTGGTTTTAAAAGTAAATAGTTGGATGATGACATTTTTGTAGACTACACTGTGATCCAATGAAAATGTCCCCTTCTTATAATTGCAATAACTTTATCTGTTGTCAGCCAATTTCTATAGTTTTTAGTAGACATACACTACAGGAAATTTGCAAAAAGGAAATTTATAGTTAGCCCACCTAACGTGGTTTATGTTACTGCACTACCTTGTAGAATCTTGGTTCATGACTTATCCATATTTATCCATTTTTATTGCTATTGATACATAGTAACTGTGACAAATCTTTACTTTAAATCTAATTCATGTTAGAAAGTAAAATACCAGTAACGCAAATAACAGCAGATGACTATGAAATGTCGTCCACAGTCATCAAGATTCGTTGCAGCATAATCCTCCATAGTTATCACGCACTGCTTGAAAACCATGTTTACATCATACTGGCATACTGCTACCACAGCAATAACCTCTTGACCTCAACTAGGCCTGTGCATTATTTGTTAATAAGTGATGATCATCAGGTATGTTTCTTTCGAAAAATAATGGTATTTTGACGAAAATCGACACATTACTGAACTAGAAGAGCGACTTTTTGAAACAGTGTATGAAAAAGCATGAAAAGTTGTGATCAAGTTTTTACATGGTAGCATAGTTACGCAAAACCTGTTGGGAGGGTAATTAAAAATTTTCTTATTGCAGATTTACTGTAGTTTATGTGTGTCAAAAGTTATTAAAAATTGGTTGACAGTATATACAAAGCTGTTGCAGTTATAAACGAGTGACATTTTAATTGGACCACAGTGTATTTACTTGGTGTTTCACAACCAGTCTTGTCCGTTGATGGGTTGTCAAGAATCGGAAAGTTGATGTAGCATGGTATTCTTTATGCAGCCAATTTTAGAAGCCATTTGTAATGTACATAGCCTGGCTTTGTAATACTGGCTTGTTTATGTAATCCCTTCTGCATAAATTTGGGTTTAAAAACTGAATATATTATATATATTTTTGAAGGTATTTTGTAATGCCATTTGTTCAGGATGTGTAACTTGTCAGAACACAGTTGATTTGTGACTTAGATCAGTAACACATAATGGTCATCAGAATTTTTATTTTATTTTTTTTACATCCATACAGTGGATGCTGTTGGTTGGACAACCATAATGGCATCCGGTCTGTAAAAGTCTTGCTACAAAAATTCCCAAAAAAGTTACTTTTGGGGAATGGCTTAACATGACGTAACTCCGAAAAAGTAGCCAAAAGCCAAGAACAAGCAAGCATTAGCATTTTTGTAGAATTTTGCTATAAATGCATCGGTCAAACATCTTGTTTGTTGTTTGGCACTTGGTACTTTCCGTGCAGAATTTGCTTGCAGGCCTAATATTGTTATTTGAATATTTGTAACAGTTACTGTAGGTATCGTGAATATCTTCAATATCTTGCTGGTTGTCTGATGCATAACATTATATTTTTGTGTCGTTACATAACATGGTGCTTCATTGACGTTCGATTTTTAGTTTTAAAGTCGTAGAGCGTATAGCATTCTCATAAGTTCAGCTGTATAAAATTTCTGTATGTTGCAGTGTGTTTGGCAAAAAATGATGCTACCAATTGTATGGCAAAATTGCTGAATTTTAAGCTGAATTTTAAACGAAATTTTTCGGCATTGATGTTGGAAAATTGAGTCAAAAATTATCAAGAACTGGCAGACTCATTGGTTTTTAAATTTTTGTGACTGAAAATTACAATTTTTAATGTGGCATTTACCTATTGGATCTAAAATATGATGTGCAGACTAAATTCTTGTTAACTTGATCATTTTCAGATTTAAATGAAATTTTGTTTGTAAAACTGCCACGTGTCATGAAATAACGTGTAAAATATTGTAAAAATTGGCAGAGATATACAAGAGAGGACGTCTGTGATGGTAATACATTGCAGTGTGGCAGTAAAAGAGAGGTATATATTTGGTACAGTATGAATCTTTATTTACCAACAAATCACTACACGTACGTAAAAACGTCATCATTGAACATTATGTGCAATAGTTCGCACAAGTAAGATATGTGAAATTCAACAAAAAAAACAGGAACTTAAAGAATAAAGACTGTGCCGTCAGCACAATGCCAACATTAAATGGTGCGTTTAAAATATTTTTTTCATAGTTTATAGATAGCTTTAGTTTGAAATGACCAGATAAAATTTGTTTTTAACCACAGTGCTGTATGTTGGCTGTGTCATCATATAGCATGTCTCGTACTATGATGCGATTTTCAGTCACTTAAACTGTAGGATTTATAGCTCTGTAAGTTTTCAGAATTCTGTGGTAAAATTTTGCCTTTTTAATGGCAGAGTGTTGCGATTTATTTCATCACAGTTATACATAATTCTGTTATGATTTAACTATCATTGTCTTATCGTGCTTCATGCTTAGTGATCAAGCAGAAGACAGAAAAATGCCATGTTGGAAATTGCAATTTTTTAATCACTAAAATTATAGGTTAATAGCTTTTATGTTCAATACTGTTTTGATGAAACTTACAGTATTATCGAGCAAACATTTACATTGTTCTAGATTAACTTTACTCAGCTTATTTGAGATTGATATTCATTACGTATCATTGCTTTGATGCTGTTGGTCAGCAGTGGAACATCAGTTGTGAAAAAGACTTGTTCTAATTCGCAAAAGTATACTTCTAATCTGGAGTAATCCCGTAAAAATTTGGCAGGCTAAAGAAACATTCAGACTAGGTACTTGAAATCAGTGATAATCTTAATGAATTAATATGTAGGTGATTGTTTTTTTCTGGACACAATGTGTGTGGATTAGAAATGAGCCATCTCACATTGAACCTTTTGAAGCATCTGTGTGAGTTTTGTTAACAGTGCACTAAACCGGTTGCCATCAGTAATTTTTCATTTTTTGTACACCACCAAGTCATTCTAGGGTTTTTTCAGCCAGTATGCTGTTTGTTGCACCACATGCCATTTATTCAAATACAAGGCCTTTACAGATAGGTGTGGTTTCCTGTTAATGAGTGCATCATGGAGTTTAACCTGTGTTAAGCCTACAGGACTACACAGTTATGTATGCAGTGAAGACACTGCATTGCATATGATTTCACTGTAACTCTTCATTAACGTGGTTGCATCTGGGTATTAAATCAAAATGTACTACGTCTTACTCTTATACAATTAATATGTTGTAACACGTTTCTGTATAAAATACTGAAGTGAGTAAGAGTCTGAGTAGAGTAAATCTTGATCAAACCCAGGATCATGATACTAATAGTGATGTACTGTACAGTGTTTAAATTGTACAGTTAGTAGTAATATGCAATTTAAGAAAAAACACTGATGCAAGTTTTGTGTGATTTTAATTTTGACTTTTTTTGTTTGTACTTTGCATCGTTGGTTGAACTCCATTGCCAAGTGTGATGTGTTGCATTGACTGTTATATTAATAAACCTTAAAACATGAAGTCTGTGTACGAGTTTGTCTTGTATTGCGGAGTTTATAACTTTGATGAGATTTTTACAAATACCATAGTCCTTGACTCAGTTCTTAACTAAGAAGCATTGACCTGATCATATTTTGTAAATCTGCATTGTTTTTAGATAACTATTCATATTTAACATACAGTATTCATATGTAACGTACACTCTATGTTAAATATGTGACATATGTAATATGTATATCGTCAGTTCTGCTGATATTAGTGACACAGTTGATGCTCATATTAGTTGATCAAGATGAATTTTGTTATGTAGATGTAGCAGTATTTATTTGTCTTGAGTTTTATCAAATACGCTTATCCATTTTTGTCACCATTAAAAAGTTTGTTGAAAAGGTTGCTTGGTTAATGCTACTGTTGCAGTTTAAAACAAATAGGTTTTATTGTGTCTGTGAAGTGATAGAATGAATTATTTACAGAGGTAACAAACTCACTGTAAGTTGTCCATCCTGAGTCATTATCTATTGTTTGATATATGCAGGACCAAGATTTTACAAATGTACTAGTTTGATGCAAGCCTCAGTAGGTCTGCTGCTTAGACTTAAATGGTTTACATTTTCACTGTGCTGTGAATGTTATGTACATTTTTGGTCCAAACAAACAGAAAATCATTTATGCCTTCTGTCAGACAGTTTATTTACTACGTCCTCTGCTTATTTTTGTCAAAACTATAAACTTGTACAATGTACATAACGGGAAAATATGGATACAGTAACAGACACGGGTAAATTTTCTAATAAAAGTATCAAAATCAGTATCAGAATACTGGAGTACAAACTTCTGTCACAAGTCCTCCACAGAGGTCTGAGGATCTAGAATATTAGAGTGCATATTAAGTTTATCTCCAGAGATGGGATGGTTGTTTGTGGGGAAAGCTATGTTGAAATTTTAAGTTTAGTGTCGTAAACAGCATGTAGTTATGGCATTGGTGCCTAAGCTGTACAAGTATGATACTAGGAAGCATTTCTTCGTTAATAGAGTAGTGACAATGTGGAATTCTTTATCTAATGTCGCGGTGTCGGAGAATAGTGTTAGCCAGTGGCGTAGCCAGGCTCTGAAGTCAGGGTGGGCACAGGGGGTCTGGGGACGGAAGTCCCCCAGCAGGTTCCAGGGGCGGAGCCCCGGTGAGGGTCTGAGGGCGAAGCCCACAGAACTGTGACAGAAGCCAGATATATATAAAAACAATTTGCAGCTGTCAAAAAAGTAAAGGTAAAGATCGGGTACTTGCTATAGCGCTGCTTACACGTGAACTCGTGA
>Ga0209679_1000587_pt1 | contig 13533 bp, 6 predicted proteins | sample WorMetHEROISLAND_4_FD_187408 | JGI IMG/M metagenome (GOLD analysis project Ga0209679, IMG submission 187408) | Marine gutless worms symbiont microbial communities from Max Planck institute for Marine Microbiology, Germany - Olavius sp. 2 HERON... ...
ACCCCACCCTCATTTGGCACGTTCCTTTGGGGTGACCCCTTGCGAATTTTTCGACGACTCATATATTGCCAGAAACTAGAATCATGGGGCTATCAGACGGTGTACATTTCGCGATCCTGCTTTCGCTCTGCTACGCACAATACCGGCGTGTGACGGACGGACAGACGGACGGACACGTCGCTGTCGCAAAGACCGCGCTCGCATAGCGTCGCGCGGGCAAAAAGCGATCTTCCGGCAATCGCGACGCATCCTCGCTTTCACTTTGAGCAGACGTGGATGCGTCTCCGCTTCTCGCCGACAGTTGCAGTGGGTTTTAAGCTGCATCTTCTATTTAAAATTTGAATATGAAAAGTATGTAGCATTTACTACCGTAACGTAATGCGATTTTAATTGCTTTGAGTCTGAGATGTACACAGTTGACTTACCGATACTTTATGAATTATTGCATTTGTGTTACAGATAACAAACTGGTGTTGCTGGTTGGAGATATTGGCTGTATTTCATATGTAAAAGGTTGGATCTTTCAGTTCTGTTTGTGAATTTGCGCTTTTTTAATACTTTTTACATACTGCTAACAATGTAGATCTATAGTTAAATCAACTGTGTTGATAATGTTCGTACAGACTGGTACAGTATTAATTTATTGTTAATTATTAATGTTGTACATTGGTTAATGGCAAGCATTTTGTGTTTAGAACGGAAATGGGTTAGAGAGTTTGGTTTCGGCACGGTACTGTGTGATGACCTTATTGATGAAGCCGCTGAAAATGAAACAAGAACTCACTCTCTGGGACATATCTGGTTGTCTCCTCAACTGCATGCGTGTTACACAGGTAGAAATGCAGATCAGTGTGGTAAAGTGTGCTTAACGATAAAGTAAGCTGTTTGCTTATTATGTGCTTTGACTCTGTTGGTTGGTCGACGGGAAGGGCATCTGGCCTGCAAAATACTTTGCACCAAGTGGGTGCGGTACAGGCTGTAGTACCTTATGGCAACCCCACCTGCTTGTCATGGGGCAACCTGAAAAATGGCTGTTGAAATGGTGTGTGTGTTTGCTGATTATGGACCGAGGTTAGACAACTTATCAGTCTTAGTATTTAAATGCTATCAGATTATATATCGCGGCACATTGTGACTAACTGTTAATCTGCGCCTCATAAATTCTCTTACTTACTTACTTACTTATATAACCATCATCATCTAAATACTTTCATTAGCTTACTTAGTTAGTTATTTCTTGAAACTGACAAAATTTTGCTGTTGTACGGTTCAATTGCAGTAAGATTGTGGCAGCTCTATGCAAAACATCATGTTCATTGACCGTCATAATACATTAGCAGTGTTAAATTTTCTATTATAATAACCAAAATACAAAATACTTAAGTATTTGAATACTGTTTAAATACTTACATAATGAGTTTATTATTTGGTATTTGAATTGCATGATACTTGTAACTTGCAACACTGCAAAAAAAAAAGAGACATTTTATTACTTTTAAATAAGATAATGCATGTTTCACTTTGCGTCGAGAGTTGTGGCTTTTATTGATAAGTGATGTCAAGTTATTGTGAATGATCGATTTGTATATTTGCTGTATCTTGTAGGTAAATCTGAAATTGTTCAAGAAAGTTTTACGAGCCCTGCTGCTGCAGATGGTTGGTGCATGGGTGGACAGTCCCGCCCATTTTCACACTGTCCAGCATGGACGGAGATTCAACTGGCAGCGACTGGCCTCAGTGGTTGAATCACTGACAGATATTGTCTGTGTGTAGTACTGGCGACCAGAAGTATCCAACTGATTAGCCGGTGTGTGTGTGTGTGTGTGTGTGTGTGTGTGTGTGTGTGTGAACAATGAATATTCATGAACGCGCAGACGTTTTTTTATTTCGTCGTTGATGCATAATGAAGTCCCGGTGAATTTGCAGGGTTGTTTTGGTATTAGCTTACTACGATACTCTGTCCAGGCACACACACACACACGCGTGCGCACACATTAGCAACAATTAACGATTAACTGGTCGTTAAAAATTTTAACCGAATTAAAAATTTATTACTCAGATCAATTACCTGCCTCAGTATCTGATAGACATTAAGGTACCCGACAACATCTACTGTTTTTAGTTTTATGATTTTAGTGTTTTAACTCTTAATTGGAAAAAAATTCTTGCAGACAACGGATTACACAACCAAACACCTGCTCTACTGCCAGAGTAATTACGCTGCAGAAATTGAACTGCAATTTAATACCCCAACACAGTTAGTGTGATGCTATTTCTATGCAGACATCAGTGTGGATATTTTGTATTAGCACCTCCAGCACGCACAGATGGCGATGTTAATTTATACTACTACAATGTAATCCCACCTGGTTGTTGGTGTGAGAACTTCATTTACTGCAAATCCTGGGATTTGGGATTAGATGTCATTACCTGGAATTCATAAGCGAGTACCAGAGTAGCTGGTTTAGCTTCGCAGTTGCCTTTCTGTCATGCAGTGATAGCACTAAACAACAGTTCGTCAGTGCTGCTGTTAAGCTGTACGAGGTGCTTGCATGGCATTTTCATCGATTTGTTAACTCAAACGCTGAAGCACTGCTACCTGTGCTGATAATTCTTCTATAGCAGCAATATTAGTGTCTGCTAATACTGGTTCAGTTTACAAATGCATGCAGCAGCTTGACTTCGTTATTACAGTGTTGTGCACATCTCTGCGCTGACCTGAGTGACAGGTGATCATTCATGTGTTTTTACCATCCTGGTATTTAACAAGCCGTACAGGTCAACTCAAGACTGGCCATCGCCACAGCCAGGGATGAAACGGCACAGCTGACGTTTCTAGTTCTGCTAGTGTGCTGGCTGTCATCGTTGTTAATGCATAGCCAGCACGGACTGTAGCGTAGTCGTGCAATATTTGGTGCACCACAATATTTGGCGCACCAGGCATGGGGGCATGGGCATAACTGAGTTTCCATAGTTTTGGTTTATTTTCACTGAATAAGTGGCAATATCATAAGGCTAATGTATATTTTAGTGTACTTATTATTTCTAGGGATTGCGATCACGGCATTTACAAGTACTCACCAAAACCTCGGGTTAGGATTAGGGTTAACCCTAACCATAATCCTAACCCTAAAACAATAAAGTACACTACAATATACATTAGCCATATGGTTGTTACAGGAAATGCGATAATGCCACATTCGGCAATGCGCACATGCGCACTGCTGCAAGTGTTCCCAATATTGCGGTGCGCCAAATATCACTCGACAGGTGGTGTTTGTTGTTCCTGCAGAGTTGGTCAAACCGCCTGTCATTACATATGTGATAAAGCAAACTGCACCTTATTTTTTATTGATGTTGTAATAGAAAATGCAGTAATAACTTAAAGAGACTGTGAGTTATTCTTTTATTGAAAGTTGCTTTTTGATGATGAGCAAAGTTAATGTTACTATGTCTTAGTGAAATGTAGTTACCAATATTGTTTTACTGTACAGAGAATTTTTTTTCTCTGTTGAATATTGTTAACTATATAATATTCTTGCTACATTTTTAGCAAAAATACATTGGATTTCTGTACACTACAGAAATTTTGTTACAGAACATTCATTGTTTACATGATGCTACAATGCAGATGCAATTTCTGTTGATATTTTTATCATGATTGTATATAGGACACTTTGTATTAAGAAGCATCCAGCTGATCAGAAACCTAACAAGTTTATTGGTTTTTGATTACTGATTGTCTTGTATCAAGAATGCGGTTCCTGAACAATGGTGTACACTGAAATGCGTACTTAGTAAACTAATGTGAACATTATTATTTTTCTTCAACATTTTCATACAGATATTAGTCCACAGGTATAGTTTGAGAACCACACACAAAGTCTAACCTCTTTCTTTCTCAGCGGTACCATGCCATCATAGATGACGTTGGCGACCGTGTGAAGCCACAGCTCTGTGTCCTCTGAAGCCCTGACGAGCTGTGTTGGGCTCACGTTATCTTTCCAGCACGTACTCGAGCTATCCAAATACTTTAGTCTTTGATGTCCCGTCGCTCTCCTCCCTTCTACTTTTCCACTCACCACTAAATTAGTCACCATTAAATCTCGAGGCCATGCCGTCTCATAACGCACTCTAGGAAATTAAGTTGCCGTTGATGAATTGTATTAATTAGCGTACACTGTACATCTGCTGCTCTCAATACTTTTTTTCTTCTCCATCCATGATATCTGTAGCATCCTCAGCAAAAACCAAACTTAAACTGCCGTCATCGTTTTTGGGATTGTCCAAGTTTCACATCCATACAACAAAAAACCAACCATACATAACAGTGTAAAACTCGCAGCCTTGTCAATAAGCTGATTCTATAACTTAACAGCACATTTTTCATATTGCCAAAGACTGTTTTTGCTTTTGCACTTCTTTGCTTTATATCATGGTCAGTCACTTTTGACGTCACTTGTAACAAGTCTGCAGATACAAAAAGGACTCTACTTGCTGTGTCTCTTTACCATTAAGGAAAATTGAGCACTTCGCTGTCACCTCTGCTTTGGAAATCACCATGCTAAAGGTTTTATGAAAAGTATAACAATGGACGTATTAGTGCTGTAAAATAATTATTTCGACGACGAATTAACTTCGTTTACAGAAAAAATAATGTATACTAGTAAATAAGTAGAAGAAAGTTTGGTATGCATCTGGACAGTAGAAAATGAAATGCGCTGTACCGTTCATTTCGTCATCTGTGGTCATCCAGACAGACAAATACAGCATGCCACACTACATAGTCTGTACACTCGTATTTTATTGGAACAGTAATATTTAATAACCAATATATAGTTTGCTTATTCAGTTTTGCACAGCGTCTGTGCAGACGCTGCTCTGTGCCTGCGCAGACTAGTGCAGCAGTGTTCAGTTTTTGGTGCTGGTCAACTACTAATTGCATCTGTGTCAACAGCTGAATAATTTCAGTCTGAGCAGTCGCCATGAGCCCATCGTGGTAATGGTGACGTAAAGCACCAACCAGGACCCTGCAAACGTCCAACAGCATATCACACATTACAATTATAATAATAATAATAACAACAACAATAATAACATGGGCCATAGTAGTTTGGTGACAGATGACACTGCTGCGAACTGGGAGTTCCGACTCCAAATCTAAACTTCCCATGGGGTGAGTGGGGCTCGTCATACAATGTTACTTGGGACCATTCAACTGTCATCTCATTCTGTCAAGTGGCTTTAGCAGGGTGCGTGACTGTGACAGACAACACAGACATACAGACGGACCACACTATGGGATCATCTGTTGGAAGAGGCGGCATTATCGCTTTCAGCGATTATTATTTTTTCAAAATTTTCGCACTGTTATTAGTCCACAGGTATAGTTCGAGAACCACCCACAAAGTCTAACTTCTTTCTTTCTCTAGGGTACCATGCCATCATAGATGACGTTGGCGACCATGTGATGCCAGAACTCTCTGTACTCTGAAGCCCTGATGAGCTGTGTTAGACCGTTGGGCTCACGTTGTCTTTCCAACTTGAACTCAAGCTATCCAGATATTTCAGTCTTTGATGTTCTCTCGCTCTCCTCCCCTCCACTTTTCAGAGTTCACCACATTCGTTTGATGAACGTAGAACACCTTCAAGTGGGCTCCAACTTGCAGATCAAACCAACTGACTTGGACCGAGAGTCTACCAGCACATCTACACCTAACATCACTATTTAGTATTATTACTCACTCAGCCCAACAGCCAATACTCGTGTTACTGTCCCATGGTGGGTAGAAGGCTGAGTCGACCTAGGCACTGCAGTAAGGGTGTTCAGCATATCCAAGGCTCAGTGCTGTTACCTAAAAAAGTAAAAAAGTAAAAGTACAAGTAAAAAGTAAAAAAGTAGTACTTTGTACTTGTAACGGAGTAAAAAAAATTATCACGTACTTTTACTTGTAACAAAGTAAGTTTTTAAGCGGGTACTTGTACTTTTACTTCGTTACATTTGTGTGGCTCTGCGTTACCAGTAATAAAGTAAATTTTCAGAACTCCAGTGTCTACTAATAACATGCAAATAGGCCATTAGACTGGAGACTCGACTTGAACACAGAGAGCCTTTGATGGCCGGCCCAGCGGGGCACCAGTGTTCTGCCGGCCAGCGATTGTATCAGCAGCAACCTCTGCAGGCCAGCGAGACGATGCTGTCGGGTCCATGGTCATGTTGTGTTAAACGTTCAATTAGTGCGGATATGGTGACTGCTTTGAGACTATTATTGTCCTGTGGCTATGAATAATTATTGTAGTCTTGCAGGCCTAATTGTGTTGATCGAACGTGTTTGTTATTTGCGGCTATATAAACACTATATTTTGACTTTTTCACGTAGTTGAACTTTTGCATAACATGATGATTCATCTACAAATATTGTTCGCTGAATTGTTGTCTTCGCCGGAAAAATTACTTTTACTTTTTACTTAAAAAGTAAGAAAAAAGTGCAGTACTTTTTACTTCTTACTTTTACTTCAGTAACTTTTTTTTGGGAGTTACTTTTGCTTTGTAACGGAGTAACTTTTTTGCCAGTTACTTGTACTTTTTACAAAGTACTCAAGTTGGTTACTTTTGCCAGCACTGAAGGCTGTATATACTGTATGAAGCAAAATAATAACCATGTTGCCAGACCACAGCACTTGAAACTACAGTATACACCTATATTGATATACTAACTACATCTGACATATGAAATGCATGATGTTGTGCTTATACTTTAGCATAACACATCTCAAACAACTGCACTTGATGAACTAGATAATTCTGTTCATCTTGGATGAATTAGATAATTCTGTACATTTTGGATCAGACAAGCAAACTGAATCTTCACACACTTATTTTTGTATTCGTATCACAAAATCTCACCTGATAACGGTAAGCGTGTAGATACATCACCAATCTGTCTGGTTTTGTATACTGAAAAGACAACTGGCAGTCTCGGCATTCAGGATCAAACGTGATTCTTGATGCGTCAGACGTAGGCAAACACGCTGTCGATGATTCCTCCAGTCTGGCAATGTGTCCACCTTGTGTTGCCTGAGATTTAACAGCATCTATCTCGTCTGTTTGTCTTCCCTCAGCATCAACACAAACATCTGTGTGGGTCTCAGTACATGGCTGTGGCTGTTGCAGTGCAGATGACTGGTGGACACTGTTTGCTGCACTTGTGTCCAGATATCGTGAACTGCTGTGCACTTGCTGCAGTGCTACCAAAAGCTACCACGTCAAAACCACCAGAACATTAGATCATCTGACTACACAATAAGTCAATCAACTAACAGCAAATTAGAATTATGATGAGAGCACATGATGCTACACAGTAAGGACATGTAGCTACACACAGATAAGAGCACAAGAACAGAGTACATACAACATTAATAAACATACACAACTACTTTCAACATTTGATTAATTGGCCAATTTTTCCTAGCATTGCTGCAAGTTAGGCCTCGTCCCTAAAAAGTGAAATGTTAGGAACCGTTGGATGCCATTCCAATTGGCCATAACTGAAGGCTTGAATAGTAAACACAATGAAAACAAAAGCACATGAAAATAAAATAAACCTGCTAAAAATTATTACGTGCATGCACTTCATAATATAAATGACAGTTACCTGCTCTTCAGATTTTCCAAAATCTCCACCTTTGCCTCGGTTTGGTCCCCATACTGAACCACTGTATATGGGGTCATTTGGTATTGGAAAACCTGTCAAATCACGTCCAGTCAACAGAAGGTTCAACAAAGATCAACAAACACTCTCATAAAATGTTCACGTATACTGAAATACAACATGGTTAATAACATGTTCACAAGCACACAATAATTAGACAGAACGACTGATAAAGATCAGAATAAAGTTGTTCAAGGCTAGATTACGAAGATGCATGGAGAAAGGCTGTGAGGCATGTTCTAAAATTCCTCCAGTTACTCTCAGTCGTTTTCTGCCATAGCTCATCAATGTATTACCGTTCTCTGACGATGTCTGCAAGCGTTTCAGCATCTTTTATTATCTCATGTCTTATGTCTGACTCTACACTTGTTCGTTCTGTTGCTGAGTACGGTATATATACGGGTTGCTGTAACTCTGTACTCGCCAGGAATACACTGCTGTGCTGTTTGCATTTTGGATGGAAGTTTTCTGACTTCGCTCATAGTGACATTAATATGAGTGACACCACTTTGCCACGTAGGCATTGGGGACTGGGGACTCATTAGTGATAGTGATTGGCATGCTGTGCACTTTTTGACTAACATTACTGACATTCGTGATGGTGTCAATAGTCTGCAGTTCTCCGACGGTCCTACCTTGTCATCATTATCCCATCATACGATTTAAATGATATTGTGTTGCATGTGGCTTACTGACGGTCACATCGATCTTAGCTTTTCTTTCTATCATTATTATTACTTTTTTCTTGTACTTTAATGTACAATTATTATATTAAATAAATAAATAACAGTGCACAACATTGCCATATCATTGTATTCCAGTTTTAAATGACCATATTTCTTAACATATTTACCTACTTCTTTAATGTTCTGATACCGTCATTAAGAATCCCAAAGGCTTTCTGTGACCACTTATGGAGGAAAAAATTAGGTTAGTAAACAAAAACAAAGAAAGAGGTTAACCAAGATCGAACCTGATACATCTTAATTTTTACAAATTCTTATAACTGCATATTGTTATCCAAAATGCAAAAATAGGACACAATATAAATACGTGCCTAGATATTGCAGGTGAACACGGATTTGATGGGTTCGCCCAGTGAATGGTTTACCTGTTCACAACACATGCAGCTCTACCAACTACAGCAAATTAACTACACAGGCTGAGTAACTGAGCAGTTTATATATTACACCAGCACACAAGAGGCCATTCACAGCTACTAAATGTGAAAAATGTAAAAGTATGAATACTACAGTAAAGTACAAAATGTAAAAAAAATGAAGCCCTGTTGTTGCGAAGAAACTGTGCATCTAGCAACATTGTGCACTATTGCAGAAATGTTCGTTCAGTCATTCAAGGTCACTTATGTCAATAACAATCAAAAGATTACACAGTTTCCTATTAGTGATTAACAGCAACTACGACCACATATCACGTCATTTAGCTCAGCTGGTGTGAAGGCTGAAAATCAACTTGTACACCCCAATACCATTTAAACATGCTCGCTAAGGGGGAACCCATCAGAAATTTAGGACAACACCTGTAAAATGATGTCCAGGGGCTAACACTTAATTTAACTCCATACTGCTGCTGAAGACAGTCCCGTCAACAAAATACAGTGTGTGACTACAGATGGACTTGTTGTAGATGTTACTTTGCTACAGCTAGCTGAGGCTATGATGACTATGGTAAAACTAAAATTGTGAATTCACACACAGACACACTTACACAACAAGCTGTGACTTGTATACAATATAGACAGACTACTAAGGCTGTAAAGATACACACATTTGACGATGCTCATCTTGCCATTGTAGCTCATTCTCTCAAACACAGTTCTTGCCTCCTTGCCACTTGGTCCAACTCTGTATACGCCAAGCTTGTATGACAATACATCAATAGGTTCATTGCACTCCACTTCACCACTGCAAAAACATGACGTCACATTTTCACCAAATAACAGAAGACAGTTTCACTCCTAGTTTAACAGCATCAACAAACAGCTTACCAATGCAAATAACACAGAATAAAATCCACAGCCAATAAACTGGTTGAAAAAGTTATGGTACCTTGGAAACTCTCCCTCTACGCGGCAAACATACTCCTTTTGAAATTGGCGTTTCTGCATCAATTCCATCATTTCCTTTGTCTTTGCCTCTGTCTTCGAAAATATTACAATTCCAGAAGTCAAGCGATCTAACCGGTACAAACCTACATTTTAAACACTAACAACAATCAATACCACAGACAATCACCTATGTAAACAAAGTCTTATAATGCAATAATTATTTTCACATGACAAACGGAGCCGCAATAAAAATTATCTTTCCATCTGATGTTTAAACAGTTTACAATCTTTCATAAAATTATGCAACTTTTTCAGCTATGAGGGGAGTTCAAAAAGTTGTGCAACTCGATATGTTAGACTGAAAAAATCTTCACATTCTACATATCAGCAAAAGTGCAGTCTTTACTTACTGTTTTAAGTTTGTTGTTGATATGACATCATAACAAGTTACGACGTCATTAATAGAAAAGCATAGAAAGGAATTGGCTGTTGCATAGCATTCTCCAGTCTAGCGCTGGATTTACCAAAATGATGAAAATGTCGGATATCGGTTTTCTAAAAACTGAACCAAACCGAACTGACCTCAAATTTTGAAAACTGAAAACTCAGTTTCCGCAGTTTGGTTTTCAAAAAATCGACTTCGGTGATTTGGGGATGATTTTTCACGTTGTCTCATTCACAATCCATCTTCCATTAGGATAAACAGTCAAAAGATTTTTCTTCATGCTCTCTGCAATTCTAGTTATGAGTCACTTCAGCTGACAATTACTTGGACCAATTCAGCACGGAAGTACGTCATTTCTGGCATCATACCATAGAGGCATAAATGACAGATTTTTCATTGCAGTCAGTCCCTCTCTTTTCCCTTTCCCGAAAACAGTGATAGAACAGTAAAACTGGAAACCACTCAGTAGAGTGCATACACGTTAAACAACACACAGTGCAAAAAACCGAACCAAAAAACCAAAACCGCAGTTAATTTTGTAAAACTGAAACCGAACCAAAAACCATAGTTTTATAAACCGTACCAAAAACCGAACTGAAGTCATTTTTTTGCCAGCCGGACACCCCTAGAGGCCCTGAGGCATCTGATTTTGTGGAAGCCCTATCAGATAATTATGTTTATGAATTTCTCATTCGTACTTATGAATCTACGACAGCCTAAATCAGCACCGGCCCTAAATAAGACCATTCCCATCAACTATGATGTCATGTCATAATTTGATGTCACAAGTAACATTTTATACTGAAAAGCTGAAAATTAATGATGCCTCGAAGAAAGGCTAAAAACATTATAATTTGTGAGTGGGGCCAATGATGTATGGTGCTGGGGCTCACACGTCCTTCCCTAATGCAGTCTAATCCACTAGTCTTGCCCAGCAAACTGTCTGCAACTGTGATTTCTTACAATTAGATCCCATAACCCTGCATACAGTCATGACATGACCCAAAGTGATTATCTGTTTTGAAATCTGAAATTACGCACAAAATTTTTATTTATTGGCACAAATGCTACAAACACACTGAACTTTTTGGTGACTGTAGTTTGCATTACTGCCACTACTCTCCATAGTCAAATTGCATAACTTTTTCAGCACTCTTCATAATCAGCAAAAATAAAAAATGTGACATTCAGACACAAAATTACAACTGCTACTTCCAAATTTTTGTTTACGCAGTCAAATTTTCCACAGCTAGTTCAGGTAGGCCGGCTACAAAGAAATGAACTTGTTGTGAATTACTGCAGCAGGACATCTACAGACCAGATGCCTCTCCTATCACCCAAACAAAGCAACAAATGCTAAAGATATCTTTTAAATTACAAAATTATAAAATAATCCAATCTCTCAATGATCACTGCAATTCCTATTAAACTACGATGGCAGTTTTGTTAATAATAACAAATAACAGCACAAATAATAACAGATAACAGCACAGTGATATAAAACACAAGCAGAAGTCACATCACAAAAGTTCGGAGTTATTTACCACGAAGATTACGTAAGCCGTTTTCTTTGGCAAGTATGAAGAGTAGACAGTTGAAACGATACCGTCCACATGGATGAATTGGTATTGATGATGGTTTATTAACAACAAGCAATTCATCAGTATCAGCAAGGACTTCTATAGTCTCTGTCGTAACTGGCAACTCATGTCTGACAAATTCACACACTGCCAAAATGATAACAATCACTAAAAGAGGATTTAGTTTGTTCAAAATAGCAACAACAGTTCTTATATAATCACAGGAATATTGTGTAAATGCAGCAAATTTTGTAACACACACGTTAAAATACTAGTAAATGTGAGTTTTCAGTAAAATTATGGAAACAGCAATGGACAACAACAAACACTTAAAGTGGCATAGAGTCCACATTTCTATACAAAGGCACATTAAACATAGCATTTGGCAAATAAAATATTCAGTTCATTCATTGATTCACCTACTAAACTGCACAAAGTTAAGTGACTTTAAGCTAATAAAGTAAGCATTTCAATTATAATCATATCTTCAAGTCACAAACTGAGATTCATAAATAAATACATGAAAATAAAGCACATAGAATTTACCTGTGAACACGGTTTTCTATGAAGTCGCCATTTTTCAGAATGTAGTCAATAGGGATTGGATTGCCATTAACAGTAATAGTCTGTGATTCCACCAACTTATTCTAACAAAAGATACACGTGAAAGTTAAGAATTTGTACAAAAATACCACCTAGTATACAAGAACTCTGTTGCTAAGAAACTGTGAATGCTCCATATGTACTGTTTACTAGCAAACAGCTACAGTAAGCACTATCGGTCATTAACACATCATCAATGGAGACTCCACCAAAATCAAACAACAGACAACAGAGGTCATTGGTATAAGACAGGCAGATGTCAGGATACTGCTCTGGACACTTCATCATTCTCAAGAAAATACATATTAGAAGGCGCTCGTGAGAGTGAATATCTCCGACAAGTGTTTTTTTACAAGTCCATAGCTTTCACCATTTTGGAGCTATTAGCATTTAATGCCCCAAAATTTAGGAGGTCACATTTCGAAAATTTTTTAAAGGATCATGTCCGGACTGTTGCTGGGAACATGCACGTCAAATTTGAAGTCCATAGCTTTAACCATTTTAAATTAGTCTTAAACTGGTCTGATTGACAGGTCCGCTGCGCACACACAACAGACAGAAACACAGAAACACACACATCGAACGAACACATTATCTCCGCCATTCACTTTGTTCACTTGGCGGAGATAAATATCATACACCAGCCCTTAACATAACTCACATCATCATATCAAACTTCTTTCCTACTATAACCTTGAATGCCCAAACATTCAAAAGCTGATACTCACTTTACCATCCCAGTAAAAAGCTGATTCAACTGGGGCACAACTCCCCAGCACCCACGATGGGATTAAATCCCAGGATATCACACACTGCATTTAGGCTATAACTGCTAAACCACTGAGTTGCAGCCTATATCACAGTGTAAATGCATTTGATTTGCATAGCTGCAAATGACACAAAACTAGCAACTATGCCCCTAGATTAACACAAAGCCACTGTACTGATGCATTCTACCTTCCATGTCCTTAAAGGGCAAAACCTGATGGCAAATGTTTAGTAGTATGTTCAAGCGTATGTGCTGACATTTTTTAGTAACCAATGACGGTTGGTTGAATAGAGTTTAACGCCCCACCCGACACAATGTAGGTCATTTCGGAGGAACATGGTAGTGTACAACACTTA
>Ga0209679_1000588_pt1 | contig 13525 bp, 9 predicted proteins | sample WorMetHEROISLAND_4_FD_187408 | JGI IMG/M metagenome (GOLD analysis project Ga0209679, IMG submission 187408) | Marine gutless worms symbiont microbial communities from Max Planck institute for Marine Microbiology, Germany - Olavius sp. 2 HERON... ...
CGGCCGAACACCTCGAACATGCCTAAGGCCGGCCGTGTGTCTTGGTCTTGGTCTTGAGTTCTGATGTTTTGGTCTTGGTCCTGCTACCCAGTGTCTTGGTCCTGGTCTTGAAAAATGTCTTGATCCACAGACTTGACTTACAAGAAAGCCGTGCTGTTGCAAGGAACCGCGTGATGCCGCAGCTGTTCTTTTCGGTTTAAAGTTTACCGACAACATTCACTCCATACAAGTTTAAGAGTAGCCAAGCTTCGAAAGCCAGGCTTGAGAGCTCCAAACATGTACCGGCGCATAACATAATTTAACGCAAAATGGCCACTCAAGGTCATTCAAGGTCACGTGTTTTGTAGTTAGTGGAAAAGCGATCAGGGACTAAGTAAAACTAAATACTAATGCTGGCCTTATTTGTTAAGGTACCGATGATGTAGTGCCCTCAACTTTTCGTCTACGAAAGATCCGCAATCCTTTCGCGGATCCGCAATATTCTGCGGATCACGGTCCGCTTTCGCACATCTCTGCTGGGACGTCATAGAACAAAAATATTCTATAAACAGCTCTATGCTAAATATGTAATCTAATCGCTGCAATGCGGTTCGTAATGGTTAAAATTGATAATTGGACATAAAGTGGCCATTCAAGCCATTCAAGGCGTTTCAAGTCACGTATTTTGGGGTCAGTGGAAAGGCGACAAGGAACTAAATAACACAATATATAAACGTTGGCCTCATTTCTTAAGGTGCCAAAGACGTAGCGTCCGAAAGCCTTGAAAATCCGTTTTCGATTACCCCACTGTCGTTTGACTCCCACTGTCCAGGGAACCCGAGCGAATATCCGCATAACCTTATATTGCCAGAATCTAGAGTCATTGGGCTACATCTTCGTTGCTGATAGTATGGCCGGTCTATCTTCATCCAAATTTTCCTAGTGGGCTCCGAAACACGCATGTGTTTTGAAACAGCGTGCGTAATGGCGGTTCGAGGTCATCCAAGGTCGTTGATTTCGGCACCAATTGAAAGCGCGTATGCGACTTCCTATTGGTTACCAATAGTAACCTTGTCTTGCCCCGTTTCAGAAATATTGCAGGTTTTCTGCTGAGAAGATCGACTCAACCCATATTCCACCCGAATTTTAGGGGTGTTCCCTTTGCCTAGCTTGCCGCGATGTTGTGGCTCCGAGGAGCGACCCTAAGCTAATTATTCGTGTAATTGCCTAATTTTGAACTAGTCCATCCTGTGCCTACGGTACTTCAGCGTCACAGACAGACGGACGGACGGACTTACGATAATAATACCTCGCTGGCACTACGTGCATCGCGCGATAATAGCCTAAACTGCAAGCCATCAGAAGGATTTACATTTTGATAATCTTTATTCACACAAGAAATGTGTAGAAAAACAGACAGATCTGCTTTAAAATTTAGATCCTCTGAAACATGCACTTACGCTGTCTGTTCAGCTATTAACCAAAATAACATCACAATTTCATTTCTATCCGTGCTTTACTATCGTAGGCAGTACCGGTAGCCCTATTATAGTATTAGTACAAGCAATTTGGCGAATTTGATGAAAATATTTTGCATACTTCTTTCCATGGTGCACGGGCACTCGGTGGCGAAAAATATCACGTGACCACCGGAAATGTTATGGCGGTTGTTTTTGTTTTGCGTATGCGTGTCAGAGAATTGGGTTATTGCGTTTTTTGCAGACTGTTGCAATAATATCCGGTAAATAGTTGATTACAGGCACTAAAACGTATGTTTAGTGGTTTATCAGTGTTTATCGCCAACTTGGGTTTGCGGTTGTTTGTGTTGTATGGTAGAATAGGCTAGTGCCGTACTCGCTGACCCGTTTTTTTTCGCTGTAAACTATTTCAAGGTTTAGGTCGTTAGACATGTTACTGCGTATTAAAAGTATTGCAGTCGATAAAAACAGGGACATACGAAGTAGAACTAAAGACAATAGATAATGTGGCAAACGTTATTGTAGTAATTGTAGTAATTGTAATGTTAGCATCACATTTATCTTGAGTGACAATAATAGGCCTACTGCAAATAGCCTAAACCCATTGTTGTTGAATTGACCGTGTGACGACTTGACCGTGTGACGAGTTGACTGGTATCCGTATGAACAGTTACTGATCTTGACCATATGTAAGGATTATACACAAGCCACTGAATTAAGTTCTACCGTAGTTTGTCCAGTTAGTATAGACATGTGGCCCCGTGTCATGCTGTGCCGTTCTTTGTAGAACGGTCTGTGACAAGATGGACCATTATCTCCACCAAGGTAAGTAAGTAAATAAGTAATATAATTTATAAAGCGCCATAATTCGAGTGAAATCACCGTAATCTGAGGCGTTGAGTGACACTGGCTAGTTAAATGTCTTTAGATCGGTTTTAAAGCCGCACAATGAGTCACAGTTAGTTTTAAGACCTAAAGGTAAACTGTTCAAACACGAGGCGCAGCCACTGAGAAACGACGTCTGCCTAACATTGTTTTACAGTGAGGTACAGTTAACAGTTCCTGTGACGACGAACGTAGAGAGTGCTGTGGTTGATAAGAGCAAAGTTCTGCAGCCAGATAGTCAGGTTGACCCGTCATCCCTGACTTGTAGCTCAGTGTCGCCAACTTGTCACTCCATAGCATAAACCAGGTCATGCCACGTCTGTACTTCCGGCCCCATATTGAAGCCTCTGATGTCAGAGGCCTAAGTAGGTCACAGGCAGTCACAGAAGATACTGTGTAAATTCTGTAGGATTTATGCCAGTTGCCACGGCTTCAAAGTGACGCCCATGAAGTTAACCATAGGCCTAATCTGCCACAATCTGGTTTACTCTGTCAACCTTAGTGTTTGCTAACGTCTTTTTCTTGTTGTTTCTGCTGGTGTATTCATCTTTAACCCCATAAGTTCTTCTTACCATTTTCTAGGTCTCGTTCTGGCACCGTATGTGAGTCCAATTATTTGTTTATCTGTGGTATCTGTGCGTCAAGCTGTCCACTGCTGTGTTCAGGTCCCCAAAGCTGTGGGGGGCCACACACCTTGCAACGGCTGCAAATGAGTGAAAAATCGCCACAGAGAATAAGACTGAAAAAGAAACGGCGTGTTAAAAGGCAGGACAAGGGACTGCAAGGTCACTAAATTTTTAGTGCTGCTGCCAATGCTTTGACACTGTTGGTTGGGCAACAGCAAGGGCTTCTGTCCTGCAATAGTCCTGGTCCAACTATTCCTAGAAGTGAGCTTTTGGGATACCCGGCCTATCCCAGCGTAACTGTAGAAAAATTGTCTGGTTAAACAAAAAGTGAAAGTAATAGTAGTGTATCTATGAGCATTCAGCACATTAGAGGCTATTTTTAATGAGATGCACTATATAAATCTACGTTTTACTTACTTACTTACATTTGTAATTTTTACAGGTTTCACTGTGTGCACAAGACATGAAAACTGGCTGCTTTCCTCCCTGACTGTTATACAGAACTCACTGTTATTTCGGTTGCAGTGGTGTCACTGCTCCTTCTTGAGCTTACAAATGTCGTGATTACATATAGCTGCTGGTTTTTTGCCAAGCTGGCACCAAGCACTGAAGACCAATGAGTATAACGTGAACAGCCCACGGACATTCGTGGCAATGGGAAGTTTTGTTATGAGCGGTTTTCTTCTAACGGTCGTTTCAAGCTTGATTGTGATTCGTGGATCCGACGTCCCTCTGACAAGTACCACGGGATTTCCACCTGGCACTAATAACCGTAGCAATTTTGAGATGGAAGAGATAAGCACCATGGACTCGGGCAGTAGAGCCGAGATGTCACGTATGATGGAGAATCATTTGCTGCGGATGTTGAAGTTATCTTCACGTCCGCCGGCAAGAGTTGCCGAGTCCTTAGTACCTGGCTACATCCAAGCACTGCAGCATGCCGTTGATACTGCCCCACTGTCAACTGCCGCAGTCAACGATGATCATCTTACCTGGGCAGTCAAAGCTGTGGAAGGTATTTACCTTTGCTAACGAGGTTATGTTTTTGCCTCAGTTTGTCGGTTGAAGGGTTACTCAAAAAGTTATGGATGAATTTTCATAAAATTTTTGGAAGGGTTAGCATCATACGGCATAGCCAGTACGGTATGAGGCAGGAGGAGGCAATTGCCTCCTTCTTTTTGCAATTTGCATCCTTATTTCTTCCATTAACTCCACCTTTAATACTGCACCAGAATTCTCAATTTTGAGGTCAAATAATAAAAAATAAAAAATAAAAGGGGTCTAGCCCCCTCCCAGACCCCTTCCGGGTGGGGAGAGAGACACCCCCTCCACGCACCCCATCCCTCGGCGCTTTGGCGCTTAGATTAATGCACCTTCAGCGCATTAGAGGTTTTTCTAAATGTTATGCGATATATAAATCCACTTTTACTTACTTACTTGACCTGTCCACTTTGCCTCCTGTTAAACTGAAGTCTGGCTATGCCCTTGGTTAGCACTTAGGACACGAAATGAGGATTAGAGTTTGGGGTTATCTGCATCTCAGTGCAGAATCTGTTCTCACTTTGATAATTACGGTGTTGGTAAAGGTAAAGGTCTGGGTGGGTACTTACTACGCTGCTGCTTGCATGAGTCAGGTTCAGAGGAAGAAGAAATAAGGAAACGTGTAAGTAAGAAAGGCATCTGTTCCCCTAACCAGTGGATACAGTTTCCCCATAAAGTTTACCCCTACACCAACAAGCAGGGTTGGCTGATTTAAATCAGTGCGGTTTATTTTTTGTAAAAAAAATCAAGCGATTTAAATCCTACCTATTTTCGCAATTTTCAGTTTATATTATGCTGTAAAGCATCATATATATATATAGCCAAGGTAATGAAAACTTTGATTACTTGTTGCTTACTTACTTTTTGCTCATCAAGAGTATAACCGGAAATAGCACAAGCAAATGGCCATATTGTTTGTGTGATTGAGCAGACAGACCAGTTTCATAAATTTGTTAAAAGCTTGACGCAAAAACGTGAATTTTTAAAAAATCAAAAAAATCTTATTTAAATTTAAATAAAAAAATCTGATTTTTTGATATAAAAAATCATGATTTTTCCAACCCTGCCAACAACGAGAGCTGTTTCATTTGATGGTTTTTTGTCATGGGATTGAGGCCAGAAATTTGTCCCCTGCCAATCTTCAGTTTTGTTGCCCTTAGAGTGAGTGCAGCCTGCATCCATGGGTGTGCTTTTACCACTGCAAGCTAAAAGTTAAGTTTATGGGCTACATCTGTGCACTACTATTATCCGGTTCAGATATCCAGTTTCTGGGAACGACTGGGCCGGAACCGGAACGAGATAGTAAAAAACAGCCGGATATCCAGCCATCCGGAACTGGAACCGGATATCCGGTACATCCCTAATAGTGATTGTTAAAACAGTGCATGTTTGTATGTGCACTTGTAGTGACTGGTTTATCCGACGTCACAACGGTGGTACATTTTAGCATAGCAGCCAAGTCACACGACAGCGCCCCCTGGCGGATTGAGCTAGTTTTCGAGTCACCGTCGCTGTCATCACAAGCCAGTATGCACCGAGGTCGTGCCAAGGTGGACGTGTGTCTTACCCAGGGTGCTAGCAGGACAGGATGTCGTCAGTGGAGATCTATGCGTTACCGCCAGTACGATGGTCATAGCGGCAGCTACAGAGTATTTGATCTGACCACTGCCGTTACACCGTCGTGGTCTTTCTGCTATCCTAAGCCATGCAGGTTTCTTGTTGATTTATAGTTTGTAGTTCATTTTTATGCCTCCGCCAACCTGATCTTTGTGCAAGGTAAGGATATAATACATCATACGTTTTTATACCTAATAAAGCCGGCCTGGATGTCTGTCCGTCCACGAAAAGTTTCTCCAATTCGAACAAAATTTAATGTTAGGTAGAGGTCGATGAGTGATGCAAGACAGTATGCCATATGACCCGATCCAAGGTCAAGGTCACGTGGCGTTGAAAGTTAGAAATACTTCATTTTCAAAATCTATCTCCTCTGCCATTTTCAGTGGGAGCTGGCAAGTGACTGCTGATTCTTAAACTAGAGGACAAAATCTACATTTGTTGGGGCCGGATTTTTGATATCTGTCCTATTTTTTGTGTCATGTGACTTTAAACTTGGACGAAAATTGAGATGTGACATTTCAGTCTGGCTTGCCGAAGGAGTCGATCGTCAGTCAGTCCCACACGGGGCTAATTTTTTGTTCATGGCACTAAACAAAGTAGTTCACCAACTTCACTAAAGCCCCAATGTAGCACGCAGTGGCTTCAGTAAATTCGATGAATGACTTTACTTAGTGTTATAAACAAAATAAAACATATTATATTCTTAACTTGCATAAAGGTTGGCTTTTCTTCCACCATATCTTTGCATTTTTGCTGCTTTACAATTTTCTTAACACCTTTCTCACATGCTCTATCTAGATTGTGCAGTGATAGCCTGTAGACCCCGGTCGACACCTAACGAATATTTGTCAACGAACCCTCACATTGTTTCTTTTTTGTTTTTAATAATCATAATCATAGTTATAATAATAATTCTATTAATAAAAGATGCTGAATAATTATATTATTGTTCGATGTTTCTTTTATTTGCAACAGCTGTAGTCACAGACCTATAAACAGCATTTCTATTCATAGGTCTCTGTCTGTAGCAGACGACAAATTGATAGAACCATCTTACACCGTGATAAAACCATGGTTCGCGCATTCGCACAGCGAGCATCTGCTGGGAAATCCCAAAGCCAAAATTACCCGATGTCAACTACGTCACGACTAGCTAGTGGTGATTCTCACGACTAGCTAGTCATGGTTCTGTGTTGAAGTGCATACAATTTGACATAAGTTGCTAATCTTGACCTGGTTAGTCGTGATGTGGTCCTTACTTCCATACTAGCTTATCACGTTGTTATGCATACGACTGCTGTTTCTGTTATCACATTGTTAGTTCTACTGTCTCACTTCTCAGTAGTATTCTGTATAAATGCTGTATTTTGTTCTAATTTCTCTCGCTTTACTGTTTCAGGCTGGAACTGACGGTACACGGAGCGGGACCCACGGATCTGGAAAGGACTCTGACAATTCTTGTCGTTTACCAGAACATGATTCCAGACATGCGTGCCACCAGGAGAGCGCTGCGATCTGGGCGGTCCAGGTACAAGGGGACGGCCGCAAAGCAGCCCCGATCTGTGGACGAAAGATTTCGCCGAGGAGTTCGAAACAGGGAGCCGGTGAGGGACGGATATTGTCGCCCGTACTCGTGGTCGGTGGATTTCCGGGTGTTGAACTGGACCTGGATAGTGGCACCGCAGCAGTTTGAGGCCGGCTACTGTGCCGGGAGATGTCCCAGCCACGGTGGCGACCTGGAGTACGTCAACCTAACTAACCATGCCTTCATGAGGATGGTGCACCGGGCGTGGGTTCTGAATCTGGACGGCGGTCGACTTCCACCGCCGTCGTGCGTCTCGGTCCGATACTCGCCACTGAGTATACTCTATCGAACTGACGAGAACACGTTTGAACTTCGCCACGTTAACGAGATGATATCGACCGCGTGCGGCTGTCTTTGATGTTTTCTGAGATTCCCGAAGTGTCTTCGTCTACGCAGCCCGGTTTGCCGATCCTGTGAGGATTGGAAAATGTGGAAAAGTTCCTGGATATTTGTTTGTGAGTACCGCAATCTCAGTAGAAGTTCTGAATGGAGGGATCGTGAAGGATTTTCACGTGAATCAGGTTCGTGACTCTCGAGCAGATGTTTTTGAGGTTTTTCCAAGTCTTCGCTGGAGTCTTGCTGGGATCTCAACCATTCTTCGTTTGATGCAGTTGTGCCATCCAGCATTCGGCTCTATACTTGCCGATCTTTTTGTGCCGTTTGTATTTTTTACCTTTGTGATTGGGTGACAGAATGGGGTGTCCGGCATTTAAAAATTATTGCTCTGAAAGTTTCCAAAAATTCTGTTTTGGGCATGGTTTGGAAAAACCCGTTTTTTAAAAACCCACTGGGTTTTGTTGGGTTTTGGGCTTTATTTATTTGGATTTCTTTATTTGAACGAGCAGTTGGGAAGCTTGTTGGTTGATTTAGCCCATCAACTAAGCTTTTATATAGGTTCAGCAGTACTTTAGATGTCAAAAAATTGCAAATTCATTACTTATTGGTCGTTAGAAGCTGTAAACATAACGAAATCTGTAATTATTACTGGCATGACAAACTGAAATTGAATTAAGTTTGGTGTGGGTTTTTGCTGGTTTTTCAACGAGTTTTAGCCAATAAAACCCAGTGAGTTTTTTGGGTATTACCCAGGTGTCTGAACCCTGCTTTTGGGAGACTTGGCTTAACCTGGATGGACTCTGGAAAAACTGGCAACACACATACTCCATTTCTGTTTAGTCGGTCCGCTTTTTCGGAGTTATCCAGGTTAGGCCGGTCCCCAAAAGTAAACTTTGGTAATTGTTGTGGCAGAACTTTTACAGGCCGGATGCCCTTCCTGTCACCCAACCAGTGGCGTCAAAGCACCCAAGGGGTAGTGAAAAATGGCATTTGAACAAAAATCTAAAGTACGTGTGATATTTGTGCGTGATGTTTTTTCTTTTCAGTTTTAGCTTTTTGTTATTGAGTTCCGTTTTACTTGATACGTTGTTAGGTTTCTGTTATTTTGTTTTAATTGCGGCAGTTTGGTCGTGCCTTAAAGGCCCGTCGACTGAAGTACGTGAGTATTATGTGGTGCATATTTTGAGAACTGTGGCCGTACTGTCATTGCCGTAGCATGGCCGTGTGTGTGTTAATTTAAATGCCGAATCCCGGAGTACTTGTCTAACGAATGTGTTTGAAACTCAGGTATAATGAATTCTTGTGGTTTAAGTAAAGCTGGTATTCTGACGGCTTCTGTGTATTTATTGCAGTGTTGCAAATAACAACTGTTGCTTTGACTGTGTGAGACGTTTGTGCGGTAATTGTACTGCGGCTGGTTTTGTACGATTGATTACTGCAGTCTGTTACCGCAACTGTTGCCATCGTACCTCTGCATGAGACCGAATTATTTGGTGCAGGCCCCTTCACTTTCGACCAGAACCGTTTAAGCAGTTTGATCTCTAGAAGGGTGCCCACAAACCTGGAATACTCGGGATTTTTCTGAACGTGGAAAACTCGGGGAATTCTCAGAGAATTCTGTGCAACCTCAGGGAAAAATTGTAACAAACAAAGTATTTTTAGTTCGTCATGCTGTTGACTGTGTAAACAGGATCATTAGGAACAGAGACAAGGTCAGAGTGCGGTGGTGACCTGTTATATTGCTGGAGTTGATGTGGAATGACCCTTGATGAAGGTCATTATTACATTTACTTTTTGTTGTGATAACTTGTGGAAAAGTATGTTTATGTCTCTGGAAAAGCCTGGAAAACTCAGTGAATTTTTTTCTCCTACTTTGTGGGCACCCTGTCTAAGTGTAGCCTTGGATCAATTGTTGTTTTTTCGGCCCAGTCTGTTTGGCCGAGTCAATTTCCGGGGCCCAGCCCTCGGGACAAGTGGCCCGTGCACATCTTGTTGTCATACTTGTGTAGTCGCTTAAACGTTCCGGTTGTTGTCGGAGTTGGCTGCCAGCTGTGGGAGCTTCAGATGGGATGAGCTTCCACACGATTGGACATTCTTCTTCTTCTTCTGCTCGTGGTACTCATAGTTTTGTGCTTCGTTTCACGAGTCTGGAGGAGTACCAGCTTATTCTGCAGTTGTTTACATTGTTCAGTTGTTTACACATTTTCTCGGGTATCAGTTCTTCATGGTGCTATAATTATTATTTTCTTTTGTTTAATACCACCGTAGTCATTTTGTGATTACATTTTCCACTCTTTGTTATCATTGTACATATTTTCAGGGTGGCCACTGTCTTCCTTGAAAGTTGTTGAAAATTTTATTTTCATTTTCCAAGGCCCCGGAAAGTCCTTGAAGGCAGATTTGGTGCTTGAAAGTTTTGGAATTTAGCATAATGGGTCCGTAAAAGTGCCTGAATTCCAAAATAGTCAGTAATCCCTGTCATGTAAAAAATGGTGCAGTCGTTGGAGAACTATAAGCAATATGGTGGACATCAGTATTACTTACAGACTTGGTGCCGTAAAAGCTGTGTGACATGCTGAAAACTGCGATTGAATAGGTTTAGAAAAAGGTCGTGAGCTGCATAAAATTCCTTGAAAAGTTCTCAAGTTTATTTCCACCGAAACTGGCCACCCTGTATTTTATATTGGCCTTGTTATCTGGAGTTCAGTGTGTTCATTCCATTTTTCATTCGTATTCCGAGTAGTCATAAGGGGCTAACGTAATGTGAACGCAGTTTTGATATTTTGATGATTGTGAGTAACTTTGTTGATATTTTTGTACGTTGACGTTTGTATTTGCTTGTATATGATGCATGTTCGTGGCTGCATGCTGTGTGCAACTAGCCAAGTTTGAACGTGGCGTGATCTGTGAATAATGCATTTTTCAACAAGTGTGTTTTTTTTGTTTTTGAGATCAGTATGGTAATAATAAGAAATGGTTTTCTTCACTGATGTTGAATTTTTAAATGGCCAGTAATTAACGGGAATTGACATTTCAATGTCGGCGTGAACTTGTGTGTTTAGCGATGCAGTGCAACGGGGATAGCACACACTTTTAAAAGTTCTGTGGCCGATTATAGGTCGACAATCCGAGGGATCATTAATCCGAGGGATCAATAATCACACTTTTAAATCCCCAGTAGAGTTTGGGCACTTTGTCCCAAGCAGCTGAAGCACTTGCTGCACTTCTTTTGCAGTGAAAGTGGTTTCCAGGGTGCGTACAGATCCTGGAAAGTCATGGAGTTTAAAATTCAAATTTTCCAGGCCCGGAAAGTCATGGAATTAGGCCTAGGTCCTGGAAAGTCATGGAAAATAAACCAAATGGTTGCCGCATTTCTGACCCGTGTACACGTTTTCGGCCTTTACATACATTATCATTGTTCACTGTCAGACTTGGTTCCATCTGTTGTTTAGTATAATTATGAACTGTGTTACATATTCAACGTTATATGAAAATCTAGACTTGTTCGGTATCCACTCAATTACACGGTCCTGGAAAGACAATGGAAAATGGACATTAATGGTCCAGGAAAGGAAAGTCCTGAAAAACGCACACAAAAAGGTCCTGGAAAGTCATGGAAAACCACTTTCAGTGTTCTATACGCACCCTGGGTTTCCTGGACAAGTTATCTAAAATCCCAACGTAAAGCATCCACTGACTGTACACATTTAGTGCAAGAAGAACTATGGCCAAAGCCATTATTGGCATCATCCTTTTGGTGCGACAATTCAATATCACAGGTGGTGCTTGGTTACACATTACCTTGTTTGCCCTATAAGGGAAGGCCATTATTCCTTCCTTTCCAAGCTTTCGTTCTCTTAGCCATACCAAAACGTCACCTCTCTCACAGCTTTAGTTGCATTCTTCCCCAACTTCCAAAGTCTCAAGAAGGTTTTACCATACAAGTTTCTCACTAAAGCCGCCTGTGTTTAATATTGTACATGCTTATGATGTGCAACACAACGCAAACAGTCCTTGTGGAATATACACTGACAATATCATCACAAGTGAATGTTTATTATACAGAAATATATGAAACAACTGACAATTTCACAATAATTGTCGGAAAACCGACTCTGTTTCTAATGACAAAACTAACACATACATCACGAGTACCCTAAAGGGGCACAACAGTGAAAATATGGGCGCACCAACCCCCAGACAAAATGTGATGAGCAAAAGACACAAACACACATTCCGTCATCAGATATAGCAATACTTGTCATGCTGTTCAGCAAAGAACTGGCATGTATTTGAGATTCATTTACAAGACATTAGAAAAATTTCAGGAAAAAAGTTCTTCTGAAAACAGGGATTGAGCAAGTCACATTTTCACACTAAACAGCATTTTAAACGTTTTCAATGCAGGAGTGAGCGAGTAGTTTCCTAACAGCGCATGAAAGGCCGTTTTGTGCGATGGATACTGTAAATAAGATATGATAGTTAAAAAGAAGTAAAATCAAGGCTATTTGGCTATTGTAAAAAGTAAATAACAAACACTAATCAGATGACGATAACAACGGAAGATAAAAAGAAATATAGAAACAACGCTGATTAGCTACAATAAAACGAGAATAACAAACATTATGGTAAGTGGTAAAAAAGAACTTCTTTCATAAAATCAATAGTGTAGCAGTTTTCAATATTTTCAAATAAGTCTTTGAGAGACGAGACAGAGAAATATCTCTGTCGAACAGTCTGCAGGGCTGGACATGCCAGTAATATATGACGGACTGTGAGTGGAAGTCCACACAACTGTTACAGGTTGGTGGGTCTGACAATAAATAAGAGTGAATCAGGTAGGTACGAACAATGCAAAGTCAGTTGATAATGACTGCTTCATGATGGCTAAGAATCTTACTGTGATGAACTGCACCGACAGTTGGGTAGATGGAGTAAAGTTTATTACCGGTGCAGTTATTCTAAAATGTCCTGCCATTCTTTGACACACAGCCTAGAAACGTGAGAAATGAAATCAAAAGCTGGAAGTTTCATCTTGGTAATGAAAGAGCCGATTTAGCTGCAGTGTCAGCTTGCTTGTTGCCTCTGATATTGACACGACTTGGGATACAACACAGAATGATTCTCTTCTCAGAATTTGTGAGACTTTTATTAGTCGTTAATAATTTTCTGCACGAGATCCAGCTCAAGACAGATAGTAGATGTCACTGTATTTGGTTTTATGTGTTTGGTTGTTATTGGTTGTTATTAATACCGGTGCAAGTGATTGGCTGGAAAGACTCGTCCCCGAAATGATCTATTATGCGTCGAGAGGGACGTTAAACTCTACTTACTCACTCATTCTCTTTCCTGCAGCGGATAACGTCCAGTGCCAGCATTACGGCATAAAGTTCTGCTGTAAAAATTCTCGACTTGTTTGGCAATTGAGCAGTTTTGCAAGAGTTCTGCCAAACAGCCGTCGAGGCAACTTTGTCACCCATTTCAATCAAATCAAATGTTTCTTTAATGAACAACTGCAGAAACATTGACAGGGCCACTTGGCGTCTGTCCGCACCTCAGATTTAAGCTTGTCTTAACACTGGTGCGATACCAAAGTTTTTACATTACATTACATTACAGTAATCACAGTACAGCAATGTAATTAACAGTTGACAATCGCGTTATATTAATAAATATATTATTAATAAGAAAATATATTTCCTTCACAGTCACACGTAACACACACAGACTTGGTACATAGTCGTAAACATATCAATGTCATCACTATCATTATAAGTAAGTAAGTAAGTGATTTATATAGCGCCACAGTCTCAGAAGAGAATCAGGGGGCATTGGGGACGGGCGACAATAAGTCAACAATACAAGGAAGGCCACGGGATACAAGGCCTTCGGTGCCATTATGCCAAAAAACTGCCCCCCCCCCTTATTATTCTGTTTATATTGCTGCTGTATTTGTTTACATGTACAAATAATGTACC
>Ga0209679_1000589_pt1 | contig 13509 bp, 7 predicted proteins | sample WorMetHEROISLAND_4_FD_187408 | JGI IMG/M metagenome (GOLD analysis project Ga0209679, IMG submission 187408) | Marine gutless worms symbiont microbial communities from Max Planck institute for Marine Microbiology, Germany - Olavius sp. 2 HERON... ...
TGTCGAGCCGTGACTGCACGCTGCATGTCTCGGTGGTGAAGGTAATGCGCTGTATCCAGTGCTCTCTAGTTTACTACAGTACTGCAAACACATGTGCGAAGTATTTGCCAGACATACACAGTCTCGCTCTTACTCTACTAACAACAGCTTAGGCAGTAAGAAAGTGGCCGAGATTTCAAACCTGAGCACGGAGATCTTTCGTTGCTTGTCGTTCTTTGCTGAGAGTTTGTTCCAGCTCTTCAACACGTTCTGTCAGCTCGGCAGCCTGCTGGTCTCGTCGACCGAGCGCGTCCCGTGCGGCTGAGTCTGACTCCATCTCGGACGACGCTCGTTCGGCAAGAGCAGCTTCCAGTGTGGTGGCGTGCTGCTTCACAGCGGTGTGAGTCTGCTCCAGTGCTACACATTACGCACTGCAACAGCTGCAGATGTCGGCTGGAAACCACAGCTAGCGTAAATTCTAAAAATACTTAAGTTGACCTAACTAAACTTTTAACTGCACAAGCAAATATTCCTCAGCACAGGTTCGGCAGCACATTTGATTATCATTTATGCTCACTGAGCCCAAGGTAACTATGTGACACTGGTATACATTTAATTCTAAAAACCGGACATGCCATGCCCAGAGTCAATTTTGTTCAAAAATCGAACAAATTTGTCGATTTTAATGACTGCATTGAAACATTCCAAGTCGAAAATATGATGGGCATCAACCTTCCACCATACTCTACCTACACGCAAAGTTTCAACTTCAGAACTATTGTATTTCCTGAGATATGGTTCAACAAAAACCTTTCTTATAATCATCCACCCACCCACCCTCCCACGTACGGTACCACAATCTGACACCCAGAGCCTCTAAAAAAATCTATTTCTCAATTTCCAATAATATTCACAAAAGTGTATAATAAGTATGGTGCAAATAAATAAAAATGTAAAACAAGTTTAATAGCTCACTGTTTGATAACGTTATATATCGCTAATAATAACGACAGGTACCGGTAACAGATATTACTTGACAGAACCTGCAAGGCGTCCTCTTTCTTTCTCGAGGTCCAGTGCCAGTCGTGCTGCCTCGTCACTACAACCCCTCTGATCTTCAACAACCACCTGCAGTGTCCGCAGCTCTATGCTCAGCTCCTCAATACGCTGTCGGTACTGTGTCACGGCAAGCCGGTGCTCCGTCTCCACTGAACTCAGCTCCGTTTCAAGCTGATGTCGGGCAGTGTTGGACGACTCCAAATCGACATAAGACTTCTACACAGACAGCACATACATACATATACATATCTACACCATGGGCCATAAAAATGTGCCACTTTATTTTGGACCATAACTACCATGTTTTTTGGTGGATTTTTACCCCCTGACACAATCCAACTAGGCGTTCCCTCTCACTAGTTCCCTCAATCTCCATCAACATACATTGCTTGACGCTACCTACATCATCTTTACATTCAACATAAAAACATCAGGGCATAACATACTGACTGACACTGAATATGACCACCAATTATGACTCATTATCTATGATTTCCAAAGCATTACAGAAATTAGGGCATGTTACTATCACACGCACCAGCAATTTATGTTGACATAAACACAAAATATCAAAAACTTCAAAAAATTCAAACACCAACAACAACTGCAGCATTCATTTTATTTTTTTCTCTTACTTGTAATAAAATTATGGGAAATGAAAACCAAACAAAACTAAAGATGGGATAATTCAATTATGGATTCATGGTGCAAAGACATAACGGCACACGACTTTCGTTGGCAGCCACTGCTATAAAGGCCAGGATATTACTGCAAACTTGATATTCAGCAGAGCATTATGAAGACATGAATAAGTAGTAAACTAGAAAAAGTTGCACTCGACGGTAGCGTCGAGTGCTGTGCACCTCCGCCGCGATGGCGTGACCTTGAACTTTGACCTTTTGACCCCAAAACGTAATCAGGTCATCTCCGTCCCGAGATGCACCAGTGACAAAAGTTTGGCGAAAATCCGTCAACAGATACTGGAGATATCGCGGAAACATAAAACTACCACGTGAATCACGGACGGGCGGACGCACGGACGGACGGACGGACGCAAGCACGGACGGACGACCCGAAAACATATAGCCTCCGCCGGCGCCTACCGGCGGCGGAGGCTTAAAAAAGTTCCTCAGACAGATTGCCCATGGGGTGGCACTGATCTCTGTTTCCTTAGCCCTCAGCCAGACACCAGCATACACTGCGAGACCATGGATACGGGGCTAGTGCATTGCACGGTGTGGCCATTTACTCCCCAGCAGTCGCTGGTACTCGTTGTGCCTACCCATGAAGGGACGGCCAGGCTGAGTTGACCCAGGTGGCTGGTTACATACAGAGATGGTTTACCCGTCCGCAGACAGTCACTGCATCCAAGTACTAACCAGGCCCGGCGTAGAGTAACTTCGTTGATCGAGACCAACGCGTTAGAGTGTTGCACGGGAGCGGGAGCGGTATAATCCCGCGGGGAATCGTACAGGATTCCCGTGGGATCGGGATTACATTTTCTTGAAATACCGTGGTAACAGCGGTAACGGGAGTCTGTTTTGTGGTAATCCCGCGGTAGCGAGATAAAATCTTACGGTTTGTCCCGTGAGCTTCCACCTCAACGACGAGTGCAAGCTACATGCGTTATAGATAGACTACAGACTGAAGTATCTATTGTCCCACCACTGTTGCCAGATTGCCATTAGCCATTTACAACGTCTCATACTGACGACATCGAGTACAGCGACCAGGCAGGCTTGTGTTTCAGTAAACAACTCCCCACTGTGCGGACACCTGTCAGCAGTGGCTGTCGTAAAATTTAATGCGTCACGGCCGACACGGCGTGACGGCGGTAGCTCTGTCTGCGGGGCAGAGGTCCGCGGGCTGTTCAAGTGTTCAAATGTTGATGCTATCTGGTCTGCTGCTGCTGATCACAATCGCATCTCCTCTGCCCAATCCCCAGACAGCCTTTGTAACGTCTGTTGAGCGTGGAGTGGACATTAACTGAACTGTTAGTGAATACTGTTATGAAGTCAGAACACTTTGCTCATCAATAAATTTTTGATACTTTGACTATTGCTGCGTCATATAATATAGCTAGTTAACTGCCATAATATAGAAAACTGCTACACATACACTGGTGCAAGAGATAACTAGAACAGATAACTAAACATGTGTGTATATGGTAGGCATATAATAAAGGCCGTTAGCTCTGTCTACGGGACCGAGACGGGATCGGGACACAAATGTACGGGAGCGGGACGGTAGCGGGACCCATACTGGTGGGAGCGGGACTGGCGCGGGAAGGTTGCTTGCGGGAACGGGCGGGCGCGGGATGGCATAACTTGTCCCATGCAACACTCTACAATGCGTTACCTCTACGTTGCCACCATGACATGAATAAAGCATAATATATTAGCATAATTAACATAATAAATAAAAAAACTGACCTGCAACTCACGCTGCAGCTGTTCAGACCGTTCATCGGCATCCAGTGCTGCTCGCTGCCTCGACTCATCACACTGCATCTCAAGTGCTGCTCGCTGCCTGGACTCTTCACACTGCATCTCAAGTCGAGTCTTTGTCTCCGTTGCCAATGTCAGATCGCTGGTCAGCTCCTGGATACGCATCTCAAGCCGACTGACTTCATCACGGCGATCAACAGCGACCGACTCCAACTGCTTACTAAGCTTCAGATTCTATGATGAAACACAGCATCGTAAGAACTCTATGAAAATTTAAGAGAACTAGAAAGTCTAACTTGACTCGAGTACTGCATGCCTCCGCCTGTACACTGACGGTTCCAGCACGTATGTTATTCCACCGTGGCCTTGAACTGTCACCTTTCACCCCAAAATTTAACGCATTCATCTCTGTCCCATAATACATCATTGGTGTAAGTTTGGTGAAAATCCGACCAACACTTTTCAAGACATCGTGTTAATAAGTGCTGTTTCCAGCATGTTATTCCACCATAACCTCGACTTTTGACCCCAAATTGTGATGCGCTCATTTGTACAATAATGCATCGGTGACGTAAGTTTGGTGAAAATGTGTCAAATACTCTGCAAGTTATCGTGTTAACAATGCTTCCGGATGCACACACGGATGCATGAACGCATGGACGAACAGGACAAATCCATTATGCCTCTGGCCACACTATGTTGGGCAGAGATAGCTTTAGTTATAAGATTTGCAATCACTTGACTCGACGCCACTAGTCAGGTGACTGGAAATCCACTTCTGGAGCACACTGTCTAACACGGAGTAACTTTTGAAAAACTGGAGAAGTAGTAATCGCTTAAGTTACTTTATATTATGCCTGATCTATCAATTTACATTACACACATAGACACACACACACACACACACACAGTTTTTGTTTAACCGGCTCATTTTTCCAGAATTAGGTTACAACAGGTTAGGCCTGTCCCTAAAAGTAAACTTTTGGGAATTCTTGCAGCAGAACGTTTACAGGCCAGATGCCCTTCCTGTTGCCAAACCAATAGCACCAAAGCACTGAATACGTTAATGCATTAAGAAGCTGAAGTACTGTAAACGGACTTACTGAAATACTTCTCATCATAGACAAAGATATGAAATATTACATTTGAATGCCACAAAAGAAATCTGGGTCTTTAAGACCGTTGATACTATGAAATCGACTTATCACTAACGTTTGACGACTGACATTCAGGGAGATAAAAGCAACAACAACAACAAACCTTTGACTTCAGGCGTGAAACATCTTTATGATGAACGAGTGTTAACTCATCCAGCTGAGACTGCAAAGTGAATTTTTCACTCTCCAGTCGCTTTACGGCACCGTTATGCACCTCCGAGTTACTGTCAGCTTCTGACAGCTGCTGTTCCAGTCGAACCAAGTCATCCTGTGTCTGCTGTAGCAGTTTCTCCACTTCACAGAGTCGTTCTGCTGTGGCACTGGCTTCCAGTTCCACTGTTGCTTTGGCTGTCTCCAGATGCAGCTTCTGATCTAAAGTGGTATCTAATTCCTCCTGCAAGGTGCTCAATCGCATCTCAAGTGCACCTAACTGCTGCCGTAGCTCGTCAGCATGCAAATCGACTTCATCCGTTTGCAGCTGAACTTCACAACGCTGATAAAGGCTACCCTTATGCACTCGAGCCACATCTCCAGTCCTGTCTGTCGAATCTGAAACAGAAGAGATCCGGAACGAATCCTCCGGCGTGTTCAAAACCAATGAGTCCATAATAACGTTACCTTCTTTATTCAGATCAATCAACTTTTCCGATTCCAGTGCATGCCTCTGTTTGTTGGCGACGTCCAGATCCAGCTGCGTTCTTTGCAAACATGCTTTGACACGATCCAACTCTTTGTTCAGCTTGTCAATGATATCCGACTTCTCAGTCAGTTCCAGTTCAAGGCGAGCTTCGGTATCAGAGCTCAGCTTCTGAGGCTGCTCTATAATTCTGCTGCCAACGTCAGCAGTCACTGTTCCAGATGTCTCCACTGAAGGGTACACAACTTCCGACTGCAAAACAATATCGTCGACTCTTCGCAAGACTTCTGCTGCGTCAGTGACCATGGCAACCATATGTTCGTCAGTCTGAGTGTCTGTCGTAACCACAGAGACAGATTCTTGCAACTTTTGTGTAACTGAACCATCGACTCTATCCAAAAAGTCATCAGATTGGATCTCTTTGTCTGCAAAAGTTATACTGGATAATTCCGAGCCGTCAACAGTAGCTCTTGCAGTTCCCTTGCTGCTCTTCAGACCAGCGGCAGCTTCCACGTTGGGCCACACTTCCGACAACTGTTCGTCACTGCCGCGTGTTCTCGGTGACGAGAGTTTCTCAACTTCTGCCGTTTTTGCCGCAAGGTCCTGCTGCATACGACGGAATCCGGTCTCAAGGACGGCAGTGTCACGCCGCAAAGTCTGCAGCGACTGGTCGATCATTAGCCGCTCTCTGCTGGCAGAATCAAGCTGCAGTTGGAGCTCAGACCGTTCCGATTCGAGCCGCTGTATGTCGGCCGCTCGCAGTGCCAAGCCCTGTTCGGCAGCTTCTGCCCGAAGCTCAGCATTTTCGCGATCATGCTCTAGTGATTTGACTGACTCATCACGATCAATTACACACTGCTGAGACAACGCAAGGCGCCGAGATAATTCCATATTTTCTCTCTGTATGGCTTCCATCCTTTCACTATTACGCCCGAGTTCGGCTTTCAGGCAGCTCAATTCCTCGGTCTCATCGTGAGATGTCACCAATGATGGATGATCGGATGACTCGTTGGCTTGTCGCAGCTGTACTGTTAATGCAGCCTCTCTGGCCAGCATGTCTGCCTCTATGTCTTCTAGATGTCGAGCCAGGGTCTGCTTTTCAGTCAACACCCTCTGTTCCACTTCTGTGAGATTTCGTTTCACGCGAGCATTTTCTGCCCGCAGCCTCTCCGATGCCACATTAGCGGTAATTGTTTCAGCCCGTGCGGCAGCAGCCTCTTGCTGAAGTCGAGTCCTGTCCTTCTGCGTCGCCCGCAACTGGTTGGCATACCACTCCTTGGCTTCCATCAATGCCACCACATCGGCTTGAACGGCCGCCAACTCACCTTCCAGAACTTGTCGCGACTGATCTGACGTCTGCGACTGAACATACAGCTCCGTTATTTTAGCTTTCAGGTCGTGAACGGTCGCATCACGGGATGCCGCGTCACGTCGCATGTCAGCGACTCTCTCCAGGTGTTTCTCGCCAGCAAGCCGTGCTAACTCAAGATCACGTTCCAGCGTCTGTACCTCCTGTTCCTTCTCTTCCAGCAGCTTGTGTGCATCGACAATCACCGCTTCCAGACGGCTTCGGTTCTGCCTCAGAGTTTCGAGGTCGACAGCCATTGCACTACGATCGGCGTCCAAAGCCTGACTAGTAGACATAAACGTCTTCGTCTGCTGTTCAAACACTGCAGCCCGCTGTTTTAGTTCCGCCTGCTGCCGTAACATCTCACTATTTTCTCTCTCCATCACTTCCAGCCGTCCCTCCAGGCCCGCCTTTTCACGCAACAGCATCTCATAGTGACCTTCATCGAATTCTATGTTGACAGTGGAAGTCTGCCTAGAAGCAGCTGGTGTTGACACGGAATTGTGAGATTCGGAGGCTGTCTCACTCGGAATGCTGCTAAAACTTGATGTATGGGCTGCCGTAGCGGTAGACGACCTAATTGACGTTTCCGGCAAAACAAATGCGTAGCTAAGTGGACTGCCGGGTACAGAATCCACTGGTGGTCTGGTGGCACTTGACGAAGCAGAAATCTGTCGAACTGGGTTGGTTTCTATCTGCCTCTTGCTGCCGACGTTCCCTCTGACTGGAGTTGATGTTACAGGGTTATCCACTGACGAATGCTTTGAAAATCGTGTGTGATCTTGCACGCCGGCTGAAATGCTATTTTCAACATCGCTAGAACTTACAGAACTAATGTCACTGGCATATCCTTTCCCAGAACTGGAACTGTTTGCCACTCCAGCTTGGCAATCGGCCGCAGCCATTCTATCATTCTCGTTTCTTCCTGATGGTTTGTGTTTTCTGGAAGACTTTGGTACGGCTTTGGCACCAATGACTGGAACGTTTGACGTGGAGTTAGCATTTGTGCCCGAAACTGTATCTGTTTTGACGCCAGGCTCCGCAGACTTTTTTGACCAAAACCAACCACCATGCGATGTAGACTCAGTGACGACGCTGTCTGCTGACATCCGAATCAACTGCTTCGTCCCAGAGCCAGTATGCCCTAGCTCAACATCAGTTGCAGTCTTCTTTGCCAGCTCGTTGCTACTCTGTAATCCAGCAGTCTCCACTACACTGGATGTGCTGTGTGGTTCTGAGCCGGCCAGAGACCGTTTATCGCCGGACTCTACCACTGGAAAACCTGGATCTCTTTCCACTCTCACTTCTGTTTCCGCTTCCATATTCGAAGAGTCAACGGTGTCCACTGTATAACTGTTCACCACAGTTGACAAAGATGATTCTTCTACTCCATTCTCCGCGGCTGTGGTGTGTATGCTACATGCGACTGGATCGCTATCAACTTTCTACAAGACATCACAGCAACAACATCCCTCTACTGCTGGTAATTTTCCTTACAAAAATTAGAAACACTGACAACTCTGTCAAAGTATTTTTGAAATAGCACTGTAGAGAAATTAAAACAGCAATACAACAGCAATCTTAATCATTCAAAAGACGGTACTGCATTGTACAGTTCAGTACTAATTGCATTCCGGTTACTACACGGAGCTTTTTTCCTGTCTGCAGTCTTACTGTGTATATTTCTTTGCAACGGTCTGTCTTGTATCTAACAGCCTTTAGTGAAAGAAAGTTTATGAACAGGCTGGTAGTACAGCAGTGCCTGCATTGCCCCTGGACAGACAGACAGACATACACAGATCCCGGCTGAGCGTTGGGCTATGGTCAGCCAGGCGTCGTGTGTGGTCATGATGCTGGCAATATGTGTGGTCGCTGTGTGTGGTAACCGAGTAGGCCTAGCCAGTGACTGCGGGGATATGCTCAGTCAAGCTAGCATGGCGACCCTGGGAACTATGGTCACCCGGTCAGGCCAGGAAAAGCCAGGTCAATTTTTAGTGTTATGAATAAACTACGGAAGTCTAAGATAACTGAAAAGGTAAGTAAAACGAGAAATACTCAAGTCTAATGTAAAAGCAGTCTTACTCTATGCATCTGAGTCAAGGACCATTACACAGATGATGACAAACAGGCTTTATTAGCAAACACTTATCCAGGATAGTAAATATGCACTGGCTGACAAAAAACCAGCAAAGAGGTACAGAAAAACTGACCAGGCGCCAGTGATGCTAAGAAGAAGAAAATTAACATTAGCCCCATGCAGGACTGATGGTCAACTCCTCCTGCGAGCCAAGTTCTTCCAAGTTCGAAGTCACGTGACACAAAAGCTAGGACAGACATCAAAAATCCGGCCCGATCACATTTTGATATTGTCCTCTAGTTAAAGAATCAGCAGTCATTTGCCAGCTCCCATGGAAAATGGTGGACGAGATAGATTTTGAAAATGGAAGAATTTCTAACTTTCAATGCCACATGACCTTGACCTTGTCCTTAGATCAGGCCATATAGCATACTGTCGTGCATCACTCATTGACCTCTATCTACACACTGAATTTCATTCGCATCGGATGATCGGAGAAACTTTTTCTGGGTGGATGGACGTACGGATGTACATACAAACGTACATACGAACGGACAGACATCGAGGCCGGCTTAATTAGGTAGACTCCTGACTCGGAGGAGTCTACCTAAAATGGAACTGGTTTTGGACATGTGCCGAGAAGAAACGATGACAGCATTGTCAAACAAGCTCTACAACAGACACCGCAAGGCCACTGAGGAAAAGGGTGAACAAAGAACAGGTGGAAAAGAGATCTGGACATGTAGACAGCAGGTTTCAAGTACAGCTGGAGAGAGATGGAGGCAGCAGCAGAGGACAGAGCTGGATGAAGACAAGTGCTCTGTGGCTTATGTTCCATTGGGAGTGACAAGGTAGAAGTCAAGCAGGTAATTTAACACACGGCATCACTCACATGCACGAGCACCGACGCTAAAAATATCAATATAACATCAATGATATACCAGTGATGCTTGCGACATCTTGGCTTGAGCCGCAGCAATTGCCTTTTCAATCTCTTCAGCCGATGCAGGCTTGATATTTGCATTACCTAACAGTCAACTACCACTGGTCAGCGTCCACTAACATACCATACGACACTAAATGACACTTTGAGGCCAAAGCATCCACGTGGATGCCTGCTGCAACAATTCTCTCAAAATCTGAGCTTGAACATGTTTTTCACCATGACTGCAAATGTAACCGTTGTACTTCAAACTGTTTAAGAGATACGAGGTCCTGATTGGGAGATCAAATGTGACTGTTATACTTCAAGCCTTCGGAGATATGGGGCCCGGATTTTTTTCACTGTGACCTTGACTTTGATCCCATGACCTTCAAAATCTAACCAATTCATCTTTGGCCTCAAGTACAACAATAATCAAAGTTTGGCGAAATTCTGTCCTTTGGTGTTTAAGACATCCTGCTAACGAGGCCAAAAATAGATATTTCAGCATGTTGGACCCACAATGAAATTGAACTTCGACCTTTTAATCCCAAACTTGAAGCTTTCGTCCTTGTCCCAAATGCACCAACGCTGAAAGTCTGGTAAAATATGTCCAGTACTTTTCAAGATAACTGTGTCAACAACGTTCAGGATGCTCACACAGACAGACTCATAGAATCACGAATAGCCAGAATACATTATGCCTCCAGCCACACTATGTTGGCGGAGTCATAAAATCGAAGAGGCATAAATTCGAACAGTCAGTGGTGTCCACGGCATGCCATTGGTTTTCAAACTGACATCAAAATGACTTTAGTTTGCGAGCAAACACACTGGATATTAAAATATTAAAGCGTAAATGACTGGCCAGTGTCTCATACCAAACGTCATCTATTATGCTTCCCTCTACAGATAAATAGATACATCTACATTCCAGCTACGTTTAACATAACGTCTCCTACAGTACTGTGACACTCTCTGTTTGGATATTTGGTTTGTAAAAAATATCTCACTCCAAATGTGCAAAATAGTAGTCATAGCAGTAGTTGTAAGTAAATAAATTATTTAAGTAAGTAAGTAAATTATTTACACAGCAGCGAAGTCTGCACAGACAGAATCAGGGTGCATTGGAGTGGGCTCAAGTGGTAGGATATGCTGATTGAAAGCAGCGTCTTTAGATGACGCCTGAATGTGGAGTGACTGCAACTGTAGCAGAAGCAGTAGCAGTAGTAGGAGGAGGAGGAAGAGGACGAGAAAACGGAAGAGGAGGCGCAAAAGAATCAGCAGCATTAGCCAACTCCCGCTTTTCTATCAAAAAACAGAGTGACTCCTAGTAAGCTAAGCAACAATTATCAAACTGAGAATCAGTTCAGCTGCAGCGTAACATCAACCGACTCACCAATCACCGACTTCTGTAATGCCAAAGCCTCAACCGTCTCAGTGAAAGCTCGGAAAGTTTCGTCGGCGTCTGTGTCTAACCGAGGCACCGATCCGCTTGAACTTTCGTCAAGTGAAACTCTCTTCTGTACCACAGCATTTGTCTCATCATGTTACTACCAGAACAGCGACAGCGAATCATAACACTGTTTAATGTACTCTTATCCAGTTTTCTCAGGCGGGAATTGATCCAGAGGTTCCAACAATCCCAGAAAGATTCCTTTAAGACAAGGAAGCACCAAAATGATCCCAGCTGAATGAAGACATAATAATAACAAGAGACTGAATGCGGCCGTCTGTCTCGTTGCCCAGAAAATGCTGCAAAGACCTCCTACGTGTGTATTTGCTACACACACAACACACACACACACATGAAGCTGCAGTGCATACATCCGCCACTCCAGTTGCCTAGTGGTCGCGCGTCTCAGGTGCTGACAGTGAATTAGGCCTAACAATGGCACAGACACAGTTATCACTGCGTCATGCTTTATCTGCCGGTGCTGCGGTAAATACACACGACGACAGATTTTGGAGATTTTTACATCCTGTGACCTTGATCTTTGACCTTTCGAACTGAAAATTAGCACTCCACTTACTGGTGCCATGGGAAATGCCTACACCAATTTTGTTTTTTAGCATTTCTTTGTTTTTGAGTTACAACCCCGTAGGGGACAGATGGGCAAGACACACAATGTGGTCTATAGGACGGCCACATAATAATAGCAGCAGCAGCAGCAGCAGCAGCAGTAGTACTGGTACTAACAGTAGTAGTAGCAGCAGCAACAGCATGTGTAGCAACAGTAATAGTCACAAATCATATTTATATTAATGCACAAAACTATAACATTCCACACAATTTCAGTAAATTAAAAGTTATTAAGCCCACAGCTGCAAACAGATTTTGCTCACATGAGTCTGGCTCACGGACTTATGTGCAGTTACTTGCTCCATCATTGCTCTCTTCGTAGCTCGGTATTCTTTCAGCGTCTGGTCTGCAGTTACACACAGACACTCCTCCCAGCACTGCTGATATGCAATATTTACAGAAAAATAAATCTGCGTTATTTAACTTAATAATGGTAGCACCGACTTGTTTATAGTATTAAACCTATGTTCAAATACATCTATAAGTGCATTTGTATATCAAATATGCATCAGTTAATTGTTGCAGATTTTTAGTAACATTGTTATTTTTCGTTATCTAATACAATTATATTCATCATGTTGTAACTAACTGTCCATAATGTGATATCCTGCAATAAGTGCATCAGTTTCAGTTCAATGATAGACTGCAGACTGCCAGACACATCAACAAAATAATCAAAATGTATACCTTCAGTAGTGCTTGCTGTTCCTGAAACAACAAAAACGGCAGTTGTCATCAACTACTTAATAAAAGCTTAATACTAGTAGCTGAACATTGGAAATGGCATCCAACCCATACAAATCCTGCTCCAGCAATACCCCAGGTATGAAAGGTTCTGCTAGTGCAGACAGTAGAAGCACCTAGCCTAAAGCACACCGGTCTGATTCCTGTCAACATATGATGATCTGATCAACTGAAATACAGCCAGTTAAACAGAAGCCGAGTGTGTACACAGGACCTGAAACACAGTGAACTATGACGTAGACTTTCTACTACAACATTAACGAGTAGCAGATCAGAAACATTACTGATTTCTCACTGACAGTGTTGCAATCGCCGTGCGAGTAACATTGTCAGAAAAAGACAGTTAAAACAAATATGCAGAGTGTCATGGATGTATCGCTGAGATATCGATTATCAGTCAAAGCTGTTTCTAAACAGATAGGTCTTCAGACGCTGACGGAAGGTTGACAGCGTGGTGGCGTCGCAAATTGCAGATGGCAGTGGCGCACAACATCCAGGCCCCGACAAGCTGCCACGTGGCCCATGACATAACACAGAAAAATGAGAAACAAGTACAAGTGTACTATGGACCCGAAGGTGAGCGCACGCTTAACCACGGTAGGCCCCGCCTCTGTGGTCGCTGCGTGGAGTGCTACGTTACAGTTACACATTTATGCTCATACTAGCCACAGATCTACCATCTCATCACATTTTTCAATTAATTCACAGTTAATGAGTAATTAAGCTGATTAAATGCTCTCGATACTGCACAGTGTACTGGCAGCACACTGCTTGCAGCGTAGCATGCACAGGAGCAGCCGCAGTCTGCTGTAAGTAGTAGTAGATGGTATGTTTTCCCCCACTTTGCACTCATATGACCCCGAAGCTGCCACAGTTTGCACTCAAATGACCTTGACCTTGACCTCATCAGGTCAGCCACCGGTGACCTGCACAAACCAGGCCCAAAACTGCTTGATACGTAAGCGTGGGTGTGGCGTGACCTAATTACGGGCCAAAGTACAGCTGCGTTAGCACAGTTTGACCTACTTTCCATGGGGGAGGGGAAGGGGAAGAGGG
>Ga0209679_1000590_pt1 | contig 13507 bp, 9 predicted proteins | sample WorMetHEROISLAND_4_FD_187408 | JGI IMG/M metagenome (GOLD analysis project Ga0209679, IMG submission 187408) | Marine gutless worms symbiont microbial communities from Max Planck institute for Marine Microbiology, Germany - Olavius sp. 2 HERON... ...
CGACAACCTACAACATAAACTAGACCTGTCGAATTGACGCGTTAATTAACGCGTTAACGCGCGATTAAAATAATTAATCGCGCGATTAACGCGATTAAAAAAATTAATCGTTCGACAGCTCTAATTATTATATATAATGCGTAATGTACACTCAACAGCTGATTGGTTGCCAGCTTAGCCTGTTGCACGGAAACAGAGTTAGTAAACAATCTGATGAGTGTAAGAAATGTGAGTGAGTGAGTAGTTTCTTAATGGCATGTTAAGTTAAAAGCAATGTTGTGATTGTTGACTCTTTGGAATAGATCTCTGAATAAATATATGTTTTCTATATGTGAGAGAAAGGTAAAAAGTTGTATAAGAAATGCGAAAAACAGTCCCAGAGTCAACACAGTTAAATCCAGTAAATCCAGAAATGGACATTAGGATATACTTTGAAAGTAAAATCACTCAAACATAATGTTTTGTCAGCACTGTAACAAAATCTGAATTTCATTCAGACTAATGAATCTGTTTGTCTGTTGTGTTGTATGGCAGTGTAGGCATTTATCGTGGCTGGTTTCCCGTCATGACCAGTGTCTGCTGTTCCAACTTTGTCTACTTCTATGTATTCAACGGCCTTAAAGCTGTTGCTTACAAGCATGGTGCGGTGCCATACCCAGCAAAAGATCTTGTTTTAGCATTTGTTGCCGGTACGTTTGCTGTACATTGCTTGCTGCAGTGAGTGACACAGCAGTACAGAGCATATGACACTCGGCACCTTGTGACTTTTTGTTTAAGTGCGCCGTGTACAAGTACACTTACTTACTTACTTACTTAACTTACTTACTCTTTTCTGGTCGTGGAAGAAAACCGTGCATGGTTGTCCCAGTAACAGTCCACATTAAACACACGTGCAATCCTGACTTTATTTAACATATCATGAAAGAGCAAACGTTAGAAAGCGAAAGTTAAATGGCGATTCTTTGTATAAGTAGAAATTTTTCATGTATGCCCAGATTTGTCGGATTGTCGGAGTTATAATGTGGTCATACTATGGGCTGCATTGCATGTCTTACACATACGTCTGACTGTCCATCTGTTCCATAAAAAAACCTAAAAAACCCAAAAGTCCAAATTTTAGGTTTTTAGGTTTTTTGTTTCTAAAAATAGTAATAGTTTTCTCAGTCAAGTATTAAAAGTTCAGAAGTTAGAACCCAACAATTTGAGTCATATCGAGTTTAATCATACTTTAATGACGTTGTTCCCTCAATCGATTTGTCTCTAAGATATGGTGTTTAGATGTCTTTCTGGGTCGCAATTTTGTGTCCGGTCCTCGCATGTTAAAACCTAAAAAAACCTTAAAAAACCTAAAAAAATTCTTTAAAAACCTAGGTTTTTCCAGCCCTGTTCCATACAGGCTCGTAACTAGAAAAAACTTAGAAAAATCAAAATTGGTATCTGTGTTCTCCAGGGCACAAGTAAGTGGAGTGCCAGTTTTCAGATGAAAGGTCAAAGGTCGTGATCACCTGACGGCAAAAACCTCCACAGCAGTCTGGCATGATGGGTGGCGGCTCAGGCGCCGACCGTGAATTAGGCCTCACCATTGTTAGGCCTAATTTACTGTCAACGCCTGAGACTCTTGGCAGCTGGACAGACAGTTTCATATCATGTCGGCACTCAGTGCAGACATCTTTTCTTGTTCAAATATGCAACTCTTATTTTTCAGTTCACATAGATTACAAGAAACGTGAAATATCACAGATGCAACTGTGACAGGTAATCATAAACTCAGAATAAAAAGTTAAAAGTTTATTGTATACTGGTAATTGCTATTTATCACTGGTGTGTAGAAACTAGAAATACTGTTGTACGGATTCTGTGTGGTTTGGTGATGTAATGGTTGATGAGTGACTGATTACTATTGATTTGTCACTGATCAGTATAATATTGTCACTGACTGTAGTATGTATATATGTTTGTATGTATGTTTCTATTGCATTGTTATACTTTTACATATTGATCTATTAAAAAGTAAGTAAGTAAGTAAACAGCACTTGTAGCGCGCCATATGTCAAACAGGATTCGAATCGTAGGCGCGGACGGTACGGTTTGTTAGTCAGTGGCAGTGGTGGAGAGAAGTGGCAGCTTCTAGTGGCTGCAAGTGTTTCTTAATAAATTCAGTTCAGTTCAGGGAAGTGTTGCACAAACGTTTTCAGCCGAGGGTCACATTACATGGTCTTTAAGTCGTCACGGATCAGATCAGTGTGCGATAGCTGGACAGAAAATGAACCGATTATTGGCGTTGTGTCATACTGCGACATATGTACTAATAGACAGTCACAAACAGCTCTCAATCATAGTACAGGTAGTTAAAGTGTTAGAGGACTCTAGATGAGACGCCAAGAACGAGACATGGCAAGGTGTCGGGGTTTGATAATGAGTAATGGGGTTGCCTCCTCCCAACTGACCTGGGATCCAGGGCAGAGTGCTGGCCGAAAACGATTTTGGTGCATTTTAGGCGTTACAGAACACTGCTGGTGGAAGGATATTCCCGTATTTTCTGGATCGTTATCTTGTGAATCGGTGAAAATCCACTAAACCAAGATTCAGAACTTCTAACGTTAACTGGCTGATAATAAACGCTTGTCTACGACATAAAATTCGTGGCATCTGCTGATTTCACAAGACATGCAGCACAACAGGATACGCCCAGCATTGGAAGGGTGTGTGGTCTGACTCATAGCAGGAACTCCAATTTGACCAAGGCAGGGGCTTAGCCACTGTAGCCCTCACTTTAACCACTGGCTTCAGTCCAGTCATTGTGATGGCTATGGTTGCATAACTGCAGCAAGGTTCTTGATATTGCTGTGGATGTTGGTTGACGTTTTCCACCAGCGTCTGCGTTCTGCCAGCAGTCACCAATTGTCCGTACCACGCTACCAGCTCAGCCGTATGGCCGTCGGGCGTTTTCTTTTGCTGGCCCGACTGTCTGGCACTCACTGCCTGAAGACCTTCGGGATCAGGAGTGTTGTGCTGATAGTTACAGACAGTCACCGAAGACATTTCTATTTTCGCAGTACCGATGTGTTCAGCACATTAGAGGTTTTTTACCTGAATGCGCTATACAAATTTACATTTGACATATGACGTGACAGAAGTCCTTCATAACTCTCATCATTCGTTTTCCTGTTGTACATTGCAGGCCACACGACAACCCGTCACGGGCCGGAGTTTGTGCGCCACTCGGTTAGGGCATTGGACTTGCAGCGAAGAGGTTGTAGGTTTGGCTTCCACTCTTTTCGCTGACAGATGTCGACTCTGGGCAAGTTGTTCGTGTACACTTGTCCGTGTCGTGAAGCAGTATAATTTGGTAACAGCCAAAATACAACGATGCTGCACATTTGTATGGTAACAGCGGGCCTGGTGGAAAGTAATGACAGACTACCACTGGACTGGGTTTATGACAGTGTCACCTGCCAGTTGGATCACCTCCATCCACAGTGCTTGTATTGTAACTTTACCTTTTGTGGTTTCTGAGTGTCGAGTGTTGTGTGTAAACAGGACTTGCCAATGTGTTGATAACAACGCCGCTGTGGGTGGCAAACACGCGTCTGAAACTGCAGGGCACCAAACTAAAGACGGGCGCCGGCTCGCATGGCAACTGTGGTTTACATGTCAAAGAAACTAACTACTCTGGCCTTATTGGTATATTGCCTCTTAATATCACAATTTGACCACTCTGGATTTTTGGACTCGAAGGCAACGATACTCTAGTTGTTGTTGTTGTTCTTCTTGTTGTTATCAGTTCTCACAAAATACCTAAGGCTTTCTTAATATGCAGCAGAGCGCAACAAAACTTTGCATACACATCCGTCCTGACATTCCCTACCGATCTACCATCTCAGATTTTAAAATTAATTTCTAATTAATGAGTAATTAGCAAAGTTCGTTTCATGCTATCGATTTAAAACTTGACAATATAACTTCACTAACCTCTGCGGCCAATGAGGTTGCAGCTCCATGCGTGACACTGCACCCAATTGGTGCAGCATAGTGGTGAATATTTGTGCACAGGTGGGGCTTACCGTAATGACATAGGCGAGTAAGTAACTGAGCGCGCGCCTTCGGGTCCAATAGTAGCTTTCATACTTGTTGTTTAACAGGTCAGTTTTTATTGGATTTATTCCTTGTTAGGTGAGATCTCTAAAAAATAATTTCCTTCAGTGCCTTGACGCTGTTTGTTTGTTTGGTGTCGGGAAGGGCATCTGTCTGGGCTGTAAAAAGCCTGCTGCTGTACAGGTTCTGCCTTGGGCACCCAGCCCACTGTGGAGTAACTGTGAAAGATTGACTGGTTAAACGTACTAGATTGCCGATGTTGTGGCTCCGAGGTGCAAAGACCCTAAGCTAATTATTCGTGCAGTTACTTTCGAACTAGTCCAACCTATACGCCCGCGGTACATAAACGTTACAGATGGACAGATGGGTGACTTACGATAGCAATACCGTGCTTTGCACTATGTGCATCGCGTGGTAAAAAAAACGAACGTAATAGTAGTGCCTCAGTCACTCAAAGGTAGACTTTTGGAAATTATAATTTTTACAGTAGGATGATATAACATCTACAAGTCACAGTACTATTATTATTGTCATTATTATATGAAGCTTCATTTCCCATGAATTGCTACAGATGCAATGCAGAAGATCTATACTGCTGAAGGCGTCGTCGGTCTGTGGAGGAGCACGGTACCATCTGCTGTCCTTGCTATTAATCCTGCCGTACAGTTCATGGTCTACGAAGCATTGAAACGGAAACTACAGACGTTTTTTCACAGCCAGGTTATTGATTACCAATGCTGGTTGTAATAACACCCACTGGGTTTTATTGGGTTTTGGGCTTTATTAGGTTTTCGGACTTTCTATTTGAACGAGCAGTTGGGAAGCTAAGGGTGGTACGAATGGAAGGGAGAAGAGGAGGGAGGGGAAAGGAAGGGAAGGGGGAAGGTTGCGTTATGGCTTTTGGGGGGATGGACGCCCCTGCGATACGATACGATATATGATACGATACAGAGATTGCACTCAAAAACTCAAAAACTTACAGGACCTGCCAGTTTAGTGTAGCACATAATAACTAAAAGTTTATGAAAACGAAAAACTGAAAGAAAACGATGATAATGAGGCTGATTCACCAAAAAAAACAAACCAATAATGGCGTGATATATTATTGTAACTTGCAGGAGCTGTCAGCGATGCTGTACTTTGTGATGGGCGCATTGGCGAAGATGGCTGCCACGTTTGTGACATATCCCATTCAGCTGGTACAGTCAAGACTCCGGGTATTTCTGTTTATTTTTTGGAGCATATTTCTAAAAATACAAATACGTCTGAAATTACAATACGTGGAATACCTGTGCAGCAATCAGTTCTGCTGCAGCTGGTTTGTGTGAAGTTTATCATCGTGTACTATAACTCTGAGAAATTAAACTTTAAACATTTTGTATTTGACATTGACTTATGCTGCACGTATGAACCAACATGTATTATACGTTTTCCGAGAAATGCAGCTGCAACTTTTGTAAAGTTCTCCTTAATACTTATTGACATACTAGTGGTCGAGTTGTTTAATTTCAACATTCAAAAAAACAACAAAACCCAAAATACCAAGACACTTGTTGTTGGGAGTCTGATGCGATTGGGTGAAAGGTAATCTACTAGACAGATAACACTGCTGCTGCTAATGCTGCTGGAGGTTTTAACTGGTCATTTTTGTTTAGTTGCTTTAGGTTAGGCAGCCGTCCCACGCTTCTTTTGGGAATTGATTCAGGCCCTGAAAACTAAAATAGGGTACGGACGTACGGTAAGTGTTGACTGTAATAAATCTCATTTCGATCATAATAAAATCGGTGATAGACCGTAGTCTTTTTTGACTGTTTTTATGTTAGTATCTCGGGCCGACGACACTGATCGCCAGAAGTGCCTCTTTAGCTGAAAATGCACCAAAATCTGTCTGACAGCCGGGCTCTGAATGGACCCGTTGGGGAGCTTACAGCTCTTTCCCACACCCCGTAGCTGGATTAAGGGGCTGGGACACCGGGAGGAAGAGGAGAGGAAAAGAAGGTGAGGAGGGAAAAGGTGAGGGAAGGGGAAGGGAGGGAAGAGAAGAGAAAGGGGAGTGAAGTTGACCATAATGGAAATTCCTTGTTTCAGGTCCTGAATTGATGAAGGCTAAAAAGAGGTTAAATTTGTGTATAGCGCTTCATGGGAAACCCATCTCAGAGCTACGGGGCGTCACTTGCCATATGGGATCACACAGTGCTACCTGCCACCCGACACAAGTGAACGCGCCCCGCCTTAACCCCAGCCAGTCAGGCTGGTACTTGATTTACCTACCCCGGAGGGATGGAAGGCTGAGTTGACCTAGGTAGCCTGATGCTGATAGCGGCCCGACCGGGAATCGAACCCACGACCGCCTGATCGCAACGCCACCAAGCCACTCAAATATATATGATGGCAAACGAGCAGACCAAAGTATGGTTAGAAAGAGAGAGCTATATCTGTTACTAAAGTCACTTAATGTGTAAGCTATTCATTTAGGGTGGCCACAAACCTGGAATACTCAGGGATTTCTCTGAACATGGAAACTCAGGGAATTCTGTGCTACTTCAGAGAAAAATTGTAACAAAGAAAGTATTGTTAGTTCGTCATTCAAATATTTGTGTAAAACAGCTGTTGACTGGGTAAACAGGATCATTAGGATCTCAGGGAGTAGCGACCCTGCCCAATAAATGGTGGTGACCTGTTATATTGCTTGAGTTGATGTGGAATAAAGGTCATCATTACATTACTACATTGATGAAGATCATTACTGCATTTACTTTTTGTTGCGATAACCTCTGGAAAGTAAGTTTATGGCTCTTGAAAAGCCTAGAAAACTCAGGGAATTTTTTTCTCCTACTTTTTGGCCACCCTGTTCATTGTTCCAGTGTTGGAGATCATTCCTAAACTGGCTGCTGTTGTATCACCCACCACAAACACTTGCACGTCGATGCCCTACCGCCATCACCACTCCTTTTGAGTGATGACCCACATGCACAGTGGGATTGCTTGTCGACTTCTGTGGTGAATAATCACTGAGCGTATGACCTACTATACAGCAGAGTGGTTTTGACCTGCTGTGCCACTCATGGTCACTGTTTATCCACGTACTAACTTGTACATCCACATCAGAGCTCTGCAAGGGTGGCCACCAACAGATAGTAAGGCACATCACTGACAATGACACAGTGATAATGAAATTCAGTGGCGGTTTACCGAGGCTTCATGAACCTGACAATGACACAGTCAACTGGCTGAAAACTGTGGCAACTAAAGCACTCGTGGAATGAAAAATTGTCATTATCATTGTAATGGAGTGTATAGCTGGTCATTAAAATTATGTTCGTTGTTTGTAGGCAGGTCAAGGTAAGGATGGCATGATGCGCTGCATTCGGCAGTTGATCAGGTAACAACTGCACGTTTGATTTGATGTAATATTAATTCTGTGTGAAAGATTGGATTTTGTGCTATTTTGAAAGCTTAATTGTCTTCGCCAAGTGAACGGAGTGAATGGCAGAGATACTGTTTTCGTTCAATGTGTTTGTGTCTGTGTGCAGTGGACCGGTCAATCAGACCAGTTTAAAATGGTTAAAGCTACGGACTTTAAATTTGACGTGCATATTCCCAGGGACAGTCCGGACATGACGTCTTAAAAAATGTTTCCAAAAGGGGCGTGGCCAGGGTCACGTGACCCCTACATTTTTTGGGCGTTAAATGCTAATAGCTCCAAAAACGGTTAAAGCTATGGACTTCAAATTTGACAAGCACGTTCCCAGTGACAGTCCAGACATGACCCGTTAAAATTTGTCAGAAAGGAGGCGTCAATAATAATTCACTTAGCGGAGATATGCACTGTCACTAGCAGCTTCTAGTTTTATACTGGAAATGTGCTTTAGTGGCTGGTTCCTTTGCATGTGCAGATCACAAGGTTGGACGAGTCTGTACAAAGGTCTTGAAGCAAAGCTGACACAGACCGTGGCGACAGCGGCGCTGATGTTTCTGATATATGAGAAAATTGCCGCAATGGTGTTGCGTGTAATGCGACCACGGAGGACTGTGAGCCTAGCAAAGACTGCTTGAGGATTTTGTGTAATCACTGACGCGTTGTCGGCATGTATTTGATATTTCCAGCAGCAGAAATACACTGCTGTGACTTACCGCCACTACCATTACTACTAATATTAGTTACGCTAGTCCTTGGTCTTAATATGACTAAGATAGGAAAGTTTTTAGCTAACTTATGTTATTTTTGCATTACTGTATTGTATTGTCACAACGAGCGGCATTAGAACTCACTAATTCCAATGGCATTTGTTGTTTATAACTAATTCTGAAACAAACTTTCATGATAACATTTCACATTCTACATTCTACACATGTGATCATTTTGTTTTAACTGCGAGACTTATTTTTATTAATAAAATATCAGAATGCTGTGCTGTGAGTTCGTATATTTTCAGTAGTCGAGGCACAGACAGAAATGTCCAGCCAGTAACAAATGTAACCACAAATGCCACCACTGGCAAAAAGAAACTTTATTCAACTTCAAACTGTATAACAGATATACTGCTTGTCAGCAAAATAGCTGAGTAAACAAGAACAACAGATGCGCTGTTAATGAACAGCTGTTTCTCAGTGGTGAAGATGACATCACGAATGGCAATCAGCCAAAATTGTTCAGGTCCTACAGAAAAGTCAAACCTTAGAGTCAAGTGTTGTAACAAATACCGTGTTAAAAAAAGGTTTAAGCCTAGTATAGCGCTTAACGGGAAACCCATCACAGAGCTACGGAGCGTCACTTGCTACATGGGATCACACAGTGTTACCTGCCACCCGACACAAGTGAACTCGCCCCGCCATAACCCCAGTGAAGCAGGCCAGTACTCGATTTACCTACCCCGGAAGAATGGAAGGCTGAGTAGACCTAGGTAGTTTGATAGCGGCGCCCTAACCGTTACGCCACCGAGTCACCCATGTGTGCAGTATGTATGTACTTTGCTAAATATTTGAGAATACCTAAATATCAGTCAGTATTTAAACACTTTAACATATCTTGGATGTTATGCCAACAGAAGATTTTAAGACAAGTATAGACACAAGAAAACTACTACAGTGAACTGTATTTGAACATTACAAGATGTTAACCACAACTGTCATGGCCAAATTGTAATAAGTTTTACCAGTAACAATTTTTGACACAAACTGTCTGACATTGACCGATTAGAGAACAAAAGCGTTGCGCTCATGAAGGGTATAATTCAAGTAGAGCACTGGTATTAAGAATGACAAAATAATAAATACTGCTACAAAATATATGTCACTTAAATATCAGTTTTCAAGTTGGTGTTAAATATTTTTAAAATAATGGCCAAAGTAATTTTGTGATAGGCAGCATTGCTACGAACTGGGGGTTCCAAGCCATCCTATGGGGTACCAGGGTCTCTGTCTAATACAGTGTTACTTGGGACCACATAAGTGTCCATGCCAAATGGCATCTCATTCCGTCCAACAGCAGGATGCAAAGTGTGACAGACATACATACAGACAGACAGACAGACTACTGGCACAGATGTTACCACATCTGTGGCAGTAGGAAGAATTGCTAATGCTTTCAGTGATGCCACCTAATGATGCTTGTAAGTTGTAATATAGTCTGGTACATCAGGCCCTTAAATGGTGGAATGCACAGTGTTAAATGGCATTATTAAAAGATGTTAATGGGAATTTGTTTTCAATAACAAAGTCAACTGAGGAACGAATATATAAATCAAAAATAATAACAGTAACCTTCTGTTGACATACAGCTCTAGCTAACATCAATGATGAATACCGCAAAACACGTCTACATAAATTATGACAGATCAGACAAGTATATCTATTACTGTTATTTTATGATGATGAAGATCAATGAACTAGTCAGAGGAGAGGTACAAGTAAAACTTGATAGGATGGTGTCAAGAAAGATAGAGGTTCCATCCTGTCCCATGAGGGTGCACAATTGGAGGATATTGAAATGGGCATTAGGCTAACTCGGGTTCAGCACGAAAAACGTCAGGTAAAACTGTGTGTGCTATCAAATCTACAGATTAAAAAAGATTCGTAAGCATACAGTACACTATATAACAGGTCACAGACTCACAGTGCTTTTTGCTGTTAAATTTAGTGTTAAATAGAGAACGTAGTCAATATGGCAAATGAATAACAAATGGCTAAAGCAACCAAGAGATGGTTTCCTCCGAAGTCTACGAATTCTTGCTGTACAACACCGACTCCTGCCATGCCCGCCGCGCCATCACGCTGAAGAACACATTTGGAAGAAAGTTCCGCAGGTAGACAGCGATTCGGTACAGCAGTGGACCTATGAGCACTTCACTGTCTTGTGCACAGACCGCTTGCACGATGCAATCAGCAACATACTCTGGACTCATTCCACTTGCTACAGCTTTCTCTGGCTCTATCATACAACGCCAACATGACACATGGGTAGCATGACCAGGGTTCAGAAAAACCCAGGTTTTTAAAAACCCAACCCACAAAGTTTTTTGGGGGTTTCACTGGGTTTTGGGCTTTATTGGTTTTTTCCGATTTTTGACTTGAACGAGTGGTTGGAAAGCTTGTTAGTCATTAGAAGCTGTAAACATAAAGAAATCTTTCATTACTACTGGCACGACAGTCTGAAATTGAATTAAGTTTGGTGTGGTTTTTCAATATGGACGAAACATCTGTACGTCACACACACACAGAGTTGCCATTCCTTTATCTTGATTTTGCACATTTTTAACCCACAAAAAATTTTTCACACAAGGAAACCGTTTCACCGCACCTTAAATGTGAATGTACACTACCTGATAAAAATGGGGAACAAAACCAACACGGAATACGTTTACAGCTATTTTGTTTAAACATGAAGTAATTCACCATGTTCAGTACAACAATCACATGAAAGGAGTTTGTTTCTTCATAAACTGTGGCATCTTTGATGACTTTCGCTGTTTTTTTGGTATATCACGCTCTGTCAAATGTCATGAAGGATTCACTGGGTGGTCCAAAAAAGTAAGCAACTGAATTTCACAACTTCAATCACTAACTGGCTGTTAAAGTTCTTTACTGGCACATACGGCAGCCAGTAACTTTGCAATAAGGTGATCAATAAACATCCAACTTTTGTTGGTCCCACCACATCTCAAATGCTTTGCTACACTACTTTGTGTATATCAGTAATCAAAAGCTGACATTAATACTTCACAATGAAAGAATCTTCAATATTGGTCAATATTTGTTGCAGTTAGAATTAAAGTAGAGCTGTCGAATTAATGCATTAATTAACGCGTTAAAGAATTAATCGCGATGAAAAAAATTAACGCTGTTAAAAAAATAAACGCACATACATAAATTCTATGAAGCAGGAGTTCCAATATGCAATTGAACTGCGGTTATTTGACGATCAAATTATATTCAATTAGAGCTGTCGAATTAACGCGTTAATTAATGCGTTAAAGAACTAATCACGATTTTAAAAATTAATGCACATACTTACATTCTATGAAGCAGGAGTTCCAATATGCAATTGAACTGCGGTTATTTGACGATCGAACAATATTCAGTTAATTATTAACAACTAATGTCGGCTAATTTTTCAGCTGTGCATCATTGTTTGATAACAAGTTTGACAGTGGTCGCATCTTGTAGATGAGTCATGATCAGCAAGACTTGCAGTCGTTCGCTGATGGCAACCTACAACATGAACTATACCTGTCGAACTGACGCGTTAATTAACGCGTTAACGCGCGATTAAAATAATTAATTGCACGATTAACGCGATTAAAAAAATTAATCGCTCGACAGCTCTATATTCAATTAATTTAATTTGTCAGTTGTGCATCATTGTTTGGTGGCAAATTCGACAGTGGTCGCATCTTGTAGATGAGTTGTGAACAGCAAGACGTGCAGTCGTTCACTGACGGCAACCTACAACATAAACTAGAACTGTCAAATTGACATGTTAATTAACTCATAAACGCACAGCTAAAATAATTAATTGCGCGATTATTCGATTAACACAATTAAAAAATTAATCGCTCGACAGCTCTAGATTAAAGGCACTGCATGTTAACGTAGCTGAATATCTGGCTGACTTGGGCTGTACGCTAGCTTAATTGCGTTTAATCCTCGCCAGCTCAAAATGCCACAAAGGGGATAAGCTCACGTGCAATGGACCTTGGTCTATGCAGAAATCTTCTACTTCTTCTACAATTAAAATATGATGGCTAACTTTTTTCACCACTCTGTATATAAACTTCAGCAGTTTTGCACATCGGTATGTGCTCTACTTACTGCCGTAAGCAGTTCCGTCAGTTGTCAATGCATTTTCTGAAATATTTGTTCTGATGTAACCCGGCGAAATAACGGTAACATGTATTCCATGATTCGCCACTTCAGCACGCAGTGAATCGCAAAAGCCCTGCAGAGCATGTTTCGAGGCACCATCTGCAACATCCACAACAATGACAACATTCTACCTAGCCTCGTACAACTAGTCTGCATCTCATCATACTGACACCAGGTGATGCTGTCACACGGGATGCAGCTGCAGCAGCGGCAGCATTCATTCAGTGTTGAAACAGATATGTCTGTTTGAGGTAGACTCGGTAGGATGGCATCAACTTTTTCCGAGATGATGCACAGGTTAAGAACAAATGAAGAAAGAAATCAAAGAGGCAATGGCTAACTCAATCCAGGTTTATCTTAAAACTGGATGTTAAAACTGCATTTGTGTGCATGTGTTAAAATGGTGTGTTCGTGGAAAAAAGTTTGCACAAGCATTGTGCAGATAAATATAAAGCTATTCTTAGCAAATTTGCCACATAATCTACTCCTGACTATAAACAGATGCACACATAGCAGAGACATAAACAAGACAAAGATCTCAAGACCAAGACCACAAAGCTCGAGACCAAGAACAAGATCATAGAACTCGAGACAAAGACCACAAAGCTCAAGACCAAGCTCATCAAGACCATGACTGAGACCAAGAACATGGTTTCGAGATTACATCCGACATATAGAATGTATAATACAAAGCATTATAAACTCACATGCAGAGCGGAATGGAATGGCCAGCTTGCCCTGGATGCTACTAATAGCAACAATATGCCCCGAGTTCCGTCTTATCATATCCGGAAGTAATGCTGTAAACATAAACAAACAACTGTAAGTACCATTTTATACAGAAACAAAAGAATTACAACGGCTTAACAGTCAACCACTTTAATGATTACTGTTGAAGTAACACAACAGAAAAAAACTAGATGTGTGGCATTGCCCAGCCTGGTGGCCGCCCGTTGGGTCGGTCAGAACTCTGTTCCTATTTTTTTGCCATTTGTGGACCAAAGTACACCGAATTAAGTTTACCTGTGCAGGTGTGTCCGTAGTTTGC